>ERZ824600.8-NODE-8-length-309162-cov-31.466838_pt1 | contig 309162 bp, 287 predicted proteins | sample MGYA00519933_ERZ824600 | MGnify/ENA primary metagenome ERZ824600 (study PRJEB31778, sample SAMEA3449178) | human gut metagenome | biome: human gut; feature: human-associated habitat; material: faeces | place: United Kingdom | collected 2010/2012 ...
TTCAGCGTCTTGAGCATCGTGATGAATCTGGTCAACGGCGGCGAGTTTAACGTCATAAGTATTCTGACGGGCGTGACCGTTCCGGCTTTGTACATCTACGGCGCGATACTCAATTCCAAGGCGGACGAACAGGCCGCCGCATAATAAAGATCGATACGCGTATGGGATTGTTTGATAAGAAATATTGCGATATTTGCGGGGAGAAGATTGGCTTGCTCGGTAACCGCAAGCTGGAAAACGGAAATCTCTGCAAAAACTGTGCCAAAAAGCTCTCCCCGTGGTTCTCCGACCGGCGCAACAGCACTGTTGATGAGATCAAGGCGCAGCTTGCCTACCGGGAAGAAAACAAGAGAAAGGTCGCTGCATTCCACACGACCAGAACGCTCGGCACGGACACCAAGGTGCTTCTTGACGAGGATGCGGGGAAATTTATGGTGACACGGGCCAGAAATCTCGTGGAGACCAACCCGGATGTTTTGGACTTCGCAGACGTGACGGGCTGCAATCTTGATATCGATGAGAGACGCTCGGAGCTCAAGCGTGAGGATAAGGATGGCAAGGAGATTAGCTACAATCCGCCGCGCTATGAATACTCCTATGATTTCTACATCACCATATTCGTCAACAACCCCTACTTTGACGAAATGCGCTTCAAGATCAACTCCAGTTCCGTGGACATCACTCCGCCGCCCGCAATGCGCCCGGGCATGGCGACACGGTACGATCCGGAGAGCAATGTAGCGTACCGCAATTGCAAAAAGCTCGGCGAGGAGATACGGCAGATGCTGACGCAGGTCCGCAAGGATGTGCGTGAAAAGATCGAGCAGGCAGCCGCACCCAAAGCGGCAATCACCTGCCCGTATTGCGGCGCAACCACCATGCCCGATGCAAGCGGCCGCTGTGAATACTGCGGCGGCGCGGTGAACGGCTGAACCATCCATCAAACGAACATAAAGAAAGAAGGACTTAAAAAATGAGAAAGTATGTGGCATTACTCCTGATCTTGGTTGCGCTCCTGACGCTTGCCGCCTGCGGCAGCAAGGATGCGCTGGCCGGCACATGGTCTGCTGATCTCGGAGATGACGGAGTGATCACATGGACGTTCAACGGAAAAGGTAAATGCACCATGGAGAATGCGTACATGAAGCAGAATGGCACCTATACCATTGACGGCGACCAGCTTACGGTAACGCTGGAGGCATGGAGCGAGCCGTCTACATACACGTTCTCTGTGGACGGCAGCAGCCTTGCCATGAATGAGAACACCGGCTACGGCATCAGCGGCACTTTTGCAAAAAAATAAGCCGCGGAGAAACACAATAACCGGACTTTAGAAAGGAGAAAACACTATGGATAACCTTACCGGCAGCATGAAAGACGTCGCATTTGCGACCAGTCCCCGTGAATTTGATCTTTCCTATTCCACCACACTTGAAGAGATCATGGAGAAGCTCAATGCCCGCAGGGCAGCGTTCCAGATGCCGTTCCAGATCAAGGGCGGCATTCCCGGCCAACGCATCTCGTTCGAGAAAGAACCGAATGTGGACGTTGGTCTCTGGCTTTTCCTCAAGGACGGCACACACATCCGGATCCAGCCGGTCATTACGGAGGCCAAGATGTCGGTTGGCGGTATGCGCGTTGATAAGAACAGTGCGTTGCGCAAGGGTCTCAAGGGTGCGACAGTCGGCCTTGCAACGGAGCGCGGCGGCTATATCGACACCGTGACCGAGACCGTGAAGAAGATTTTAAACGGTGAGGAAGTAGAGGACTATGTCGCGCCAGAGGTTCCGGTCGAAACGAAGGACTGGACGACAACGTTTCTGCTTTGTTTCTTCCTTGGCGGTCTCGGCGTCCACCGCTATTATGTCGGAAAGATCGGCACGGGCATTCTCTACACGCTGACGGCCGGCCTGTTCGGCATCGGATATCTTGTCGACTTTATCAAGATTCTCTGCGGCAAGTTCACCGACAAGGACGGGAACCTTATTCAGCGTGTAAAGAAATAAGGAAAGCAAAATATCTCAGGTATGCACTGCTGTTTTTTGTCGGAATGATATGTTATTTCCTGCTGATCGACAGATTTGCGCATCCCGGAAGGATATTGGGAGGGAATCATGAAACAGACGAAGACCAAACTTCTATGCCTGCTTATTGCGGCGCTGATGCTGCTCAGTCTCGCCGCCTGCGGCAAGGAGACGGCGAAAGACTCCAATTTGATCAAGCTCGGTGACTATGAGCTGCTCTACAAGGGCGCGTGCATCATGGAAGATTCGGACGGAAATGACGCAATTGTTCTGACACTGGACTTCACAAACAACGGCAAGGAGAATGCGTCGTATCTTTGGAGCGTCGATGAAACAGTTATGCAAAACGGCGTAGAACTGGAAGTTGCAACTGTCTTTACCGACTACGACACCTTTGAAACCGTGATAGAAGGCCAGTTTACGGAAATTGCTCCGGATACGACGCTTGAGGTTAAAACAGCTTATGTGCTCAAGGACGCTGCTGCCAAGGTCGAGGCGACCTTTGAGCATCTGTTCGGCAAGAACAAAGGCACGATCACCATTGACCCTGCCACGCTCAGCCGGGAAACGGCCGATGATATGGGCTCGGACACCACGTTGACTGCCACGACCGGCAACGAACTGCTTGACTGGTGGAACGGCGAATGGTACGGCTGGTGGAAGATGAGCGGCTGTTATGGCTACTATGAGAGTATGGAGGGAAAATGGTGGGATGTCTGCGGCCTGGTCGACATTGGCTCTGACTACACGGGATCCATCACACTCTGGGATGAGGACTACACGAGGTCCGAGCCCATGGCTTCCGCGCAGGTCAGTCTGAGTGAAGCCGGAACCGGCGAGCACGGCACGGTGATGTCCGAGGGCGGCTGGTTCACAAACGTAGCCCTAGAGCATGCGGACTGGATCGTTGACCCAGGCCTTTTGGACTATGACGACATGATCTGGATCAGCGGCGACTATGAAGACGGTGATGACGAGTTCCACTACGACATTTATCTGCGCCCGTGGGGTCTCTACTGGAAAGACATGGAGGAGGATACATATCCCTACCGCTATACCGACTGGTATCTGCCGCTGATTGACGCGGGCGAGTCCATGCCGGACGCCATCGGAGAAGACCCGTCGAACGACTTCAATCCGTATGACAGCGCCCCGCTCACTCCGCCAGATGCGGCAGCTTCCGGCGGAGACGGCCTCGTGACTGAGGAGCAGGTGCAGAAGGGCTACGTCTGGATGAACAAGGTCAATAAGAATATTTTTGACGCAAGCTATGATGATATCGCAGCCTACTTCGGCGTGGAAGGCCTGTTCGTCAAGGAAGAATACAGCGACCACATGAAGGCGAACTACCGCTACTACAAATGGGTCTCTGAGGACGACAACTCCCATTTCATCTACGTCAATTTCAAGGAAAAGAGCCCGGGCGTTTATACGGTAAGCGGATTCAATACCAGCGGCTTCTCCGGCAAGGAGGCCATCGCGAAGTATCTTGACACCGTAAAGGCGGAGTCCGCTGAGGCAAACAAGGCAGCGTCTGCAAACGCCGAGATGCAGGACTTCTCCGTGGAAGTCACCCAGTTTGCAAAAGACGATGTTAAGGTCAAAATCATGACGAAGATTCCGGTATCCGGCTGGTCGTATGATGAGGGCAAGCGCAACCTGGTGGAAAACGACGATCCCACAGCGTTTGGCGCGGGCGCCATTCAGTTTGAGGTAAGAGAGAACGTTGAAAAATTTGATTTCTACAAGGACAGCTTCGAAAACTACAAGGATATCGAGGATCGCGTGATCGGCGGCATCACCTTCTGCGGCCGCACCTATAAGTACATCGGCTACGAATGGATTCAGTATATCGCGCAGCTTGACGACGGCCGCGCCCTTTCCATCGGGCTTCGGAATATGGACTGCGTCCCGGGAACGATGCCCGACCTCATTCTCAACAACATGACGTTCCAGTAAGGGCGGCATCTTTCTGAGAATTAATATGAAAACCGGCTCCCGCTCCAAATTGGGGCGGGAGAATCCGGTTATTTGCGAAAAAGCGGAGATGATGCTGTGAAGCTCAAAACGTTCCTCATCACGGCAAGCCTGTGGATGGGGCTGCTCGGTCTGACCGCCTGCGGCGATGCTGACGTGCGCACCTATCAGTACCCGGAGACAGCGGTCCTTTTTGACGACCTTCACATCAAAAAAACCATTTACTTGTTGATTCGGTCGAGCAGTCCGGGAATGCCGCTCTGCTCTTCCTTAGAGTTCGTCCGAATGCCATCAAGCCACGAAACCTTCTTAGCGTTGCGCTTGGCTCGAACGGCCTTTTCGTGATCCCAAAGTCGAGACTTCACAGCGCTACAAGCAACCTCAGCGCCGCAAAACTCGCCCTTTTCGTTTTAGCAATCGGTAAATGCATCGGGAATCGAGCTAATGGCGGAGATCAACCTTGACGGCGAGGAAGCGGCGTTTCTGAACGACCTGCAAAGGGTGGACGGGATTTCCGCCGCAACGCTCGTCAGCTACAACGGTGAATATATGTCCTGATCGAATGGACGACAGAGCGGGGCTATCACTGCTCGTGTTACTGGAGAGAGGCAAATGCTTCGCAGGTTTTCTATCGTTTTGAAGCGGCGCATCCGCTTTACACGGACGTGGCCTTACATATGCGCGGCCAGTCGCTTTTTTAAGCACAGACCCGCAAGATATACGGCGGCGAGCGGAATTGCGGAAGCGAACAGTAAGCCGAGCCCCGTCAATGAGTTGTCAATATAGCGAGCGCCATTTGGAATGTTCAGTGCAGGCATATCCGTTTTCAGAAAAGCGGGGAAGAGGGTGTAGCACAAGAGTCCCGAAAGCAACGCGTGCAGAGCCTTTCGCAGCAGATAAACACGCATGGCGGACGCGGGCAGAAAGATGCGCGATTGCAAAAGGACACAAAACCCGCCGAAGGAGATCGTTAATGAGATCAAAACGGCTTTTATACGCAGCGGCAGCGAGAGCGAAGCGATTGCGGCGCACCCGCCGGAGAATTCGAGGAGCCCGTGCGCTGCTGCGCGTAAGACGTCCTCTTTTATGCCAATACCGGAGAACAAGACGGCGGTAAAGCGGAAAACGTTTGCCTCGCACAGGATCGTTAGGAGAACAGAGAATACAACCATACAGCCGCCGACCGCTCCAAGCACGCCGATGCTATCCCGAATACCGCCGATCAGATCGATGCCGTCGCGACGTAAGATGTCGGCGGTGTCGGCGGGCGCTTGCCTGACTTGCCGCGTCAGAGTTGATGCAAGAAGCAAAACAAGAGCGCTCAGACAATGTGATATGTAAAGCGGAGCAAACATGTTCGGAGACTTGAGCAGCCCGCAGCAGATAACGCTGTGCAAAAATATCGGGCTGCACAAATTGCAGTAGGCGGCAAGTGGGCTGCATTCGGCGGAGGCGGCTATGCGCGCACCGTTCGGAAACCCCGAGATTGCGCCAAAAAGAAAGGAGGTTAACGCGTTCGCCAGAGCGGCCCAACGAGAACCGGAGACGGGGAGAAGTCTGCGGAGCACCGAGGGGAGGCCGGCCGATTCCGCGAGTGAGAGGAAAACGGAAAACGGAAGCAGCGCCGGAAGGACGCTGTTCCACCAAATCGCGAGCGCAGATCTTGCCGCATCAAGGCAAGCATCGGAGAAAACCAGTAAAGCGGCGCAGCAAAAAAGAGCAACGAGAGAAACAATGCGATTCCGCATTTGCAATCCTCCGATTTCCGTGTATAATATAGCAACATCGGTTCGCCTTAGAGCCGCATTGCGACCATATACGCTGTCAGGAGGATTCTATGCGAAAAAAACTTGGCCTATCCCTCGGCGCGGGCAGCACAAAGGGATTTGCGCATATCGGCGTGCTGCAAGTATTGATTGAAAACAATATACCGGTCGATATGGTGGCCGGGTGCAGCATGGGCGCAATTATTGGTGCGATCTTTGCCGCAGGCAGCGATATGTATATGTTGGAAAAGTATGCGCTGTCTATGAATATGCGTGAGCACCTTGACATAGGAAACCCGCTGAATAACGGCGGCCTTATTCGCGGCGTTCGGCTTGAGGAGCTTATTCGGATCTTTACGCATGATATGAGCTTTGGAGAGACGCCCATTCCGTTTTATTGCGTAGCAGTCGACATCGGCGCGGGCGAGCTGCATGTGTTTGATGAGGGAAAGATCCACAGCGCTGTCCGCGCGAGTATGTCGATCCCCGGTATTTTTATGCCCGTAGCGCTGAACGGCCGCGTTTATGTCGACGGCGGCGTGATCGATAGGATACCGAGCAAAGTGCTGCGCGAGCGCGGCGCGGACGTTGTGATCGGCGTGGACGTCGGATACAGAGGCGGAGATTTTGATGTGGACGGCGCAAATGCGTATCTGCTCCTCAACCACTCGGTCGATGTGATGCAATGGGAAATCACTAAGCTGCGCGGGAATGAAGAAGACCTGCTGCTCGTGCCGGAGGTCCTGTTCGTAAAAGGACATTTTCAAATGGACAGAGCAAAAGACGTTATCAACGAGGGCCGGAGAGTTGCGACGGAAGCCCTTCCGAAGATTCGCGAACTGCTGGAACTGTAGCGGTCAGACGATTACCGGTCCCCGGTGATCTCGACGCAGGTCGGTCTCGGTCGCAATGGCGTAGAGGTCGGTGGAACGCGCATCGATCGCCAAATTTTCGCGGACCAAAGGAGTGCATTCGGCACAGTCTGCCTGGCGCAGCAATAGCGGCGCGGAGCACCGTTTTCCGATTTCAGAGAGCAAACGGCGAGACTTTGAAGAGAAAGCGAGTACATGCAGGTATTCGCTTTTTTCGTCTGATATTGTTCGATAGACCTGATCACGCGTGAGCCCGAGCAGCGCGCTTATCGCAATGCGTTTACAGCGAGCAAGCGTATAGCGTTTGCTTTTGATCGCGGTATAAAACTCCTCCAAAGTCACGGCCCTTTTCATGGCCTGTATAATAACGTTTTCAAGACCCTCCTTTACATCCGGCAGTGCGGAAACAGCATCAGGCGACATATTGCGCAGCGTGGATAGGATCATTTTTGAAAACAGTATTTCCGTGACGGGATAGCGTTCATCGTATAGCATGCGCGCCCCGACAAACAGGGGGAGCGCTTCGCGAACGGCCTCATCCCCGCTCACAAGTGCCGCACGGATCGATGTTGCGCTGGATAGTGTGCCGGATAGAGCGGTGTCGTGGTAAGCGTTTCCGGCACGAGCGACGGGAACGGGACATATTTCCGGCGCAAATAGGGCAAGCGCCCGAAGGTATTCGATCGCGAGAATGTTGTTTGGACGTTCAAGCGCATCGAGCAGCACGGCGTCGGCACCGCAGACGGCGAGTGCATCGCGCCGAGCCCGCGGGTAGGATTTTCCCAGCCGCAGCTCCTGGCGCAGCGCTTGTTGAAAGGTCTGCGTTTCGGAGGAAAGCAGGTCTTTGAGCCGTTGAAGCTGCAATAGGTCATCCGTTTCACAGCCGAAGGACAGATCGGTCATGACGCCGGTCGCATACAGGGTTCGGACGCCGCCGAGGGCGAAACGCTCGGCACTTGAAACGGCGTAGACACTGGGAAGCTCCAACACAAGATCGGCGCCTGCCCGCACCGCCCATTCCGCACGCGTAAATTTATCCGCTGCGGCCGGCTCACCGCGCTGTACGAAATTACCCGACATAACAACGACGCAGAAGTCGGCTCCCGTAAGCGCCTTCGCTTGCTCAAGATGATAAATATGACCGTTGTGCAAGGGATTGTATTCCGCAATGATGCCGACAACGCGCATAATGACCTCCGAATGCAGTGGGTATGCTCTAAAACCGGCAGAGTGTCAACCGCATGTTTTCCAAATCCAGTATACCATTCTAATACGGAGTGTGGTATAATTTGATTGAAATTCTATTGGAGGCAATTGTACCATGTCATTGATGGATCAAATCAAGCAAAAAGCAAAGACTGACCTGAAGCATATCGTTCTCCCGGAAGGAACTGAAGAACGCACCGTGCAGGCCGCTGAGAAAATCACCAAGGAAGGCGTTGCAAAAGTGACGCTGCTTGGCAATGTTGATGAGATCAAAGCCGTCGCCGAAAAGTTCTCTGTCAATCTGGAAGGCGTGACGCTCCTCGATCCGCTTGCAAGCGAAGACCTGCCCCGTTATACGGAGATGTTTTATGAACTCCGAAAGGAAAAGGGAGTAACGCCCGAAAAGGCAGCTGCAACGATGAAGAACCCGCTGTTCTTCGGCGCAATGATGATCAAGGACGGCAAGGCGGACGGTATGGTGGCCGGCGCGATCAGCACCACCGGCGACACACTGCGTCCGGGACTTCAGATCATCAAAATGGCTAAGGGTATTTCCGTCGTCTCCAGTTGCTTTATCATGGAAGTGCCGAACAAGGCATACGGCGACAACGGTGTTCTCGTGTTCGGTGACTGTGCGGTCAATCCCTGCCCGACAGCGGAACAGCTTGCCGCGATCGCGATCTCCTCTGCGGCAACCGGCAAAGCGCTCTGCGGCATCGATCCCCGTGTTGCAATGCTGTCCTTCTCCACAAAGGGCAGTGCAAAGCATGAACTCGTAGACAAGGTCGTCCGTGCAACGGAGCTCGTGAAGGAGCAGGCGCCCGAGCTGAATGTGGACGGCGAGCTGCAGGCGGATGCGGCGCTTGTTGAAAAGGTCGGCAAGCTGAAATCGCCCGGCAGCCCTGTCGCGGGCAAAGCAAACGTTCTGATCTTCCCGGATCTCCAGGCGGGCAACATCGGTTATAAGCTCGTCCAGCGCCTTGCGGGAGCGGAAGCGATCGGTCCGATCTGCCAGGGCTTCAAGTACCCCATCAACGATTTGTCCCGCGGATGCAGCGTCGAAGATATTGTTTCCGTGGTCGCGATTACCGCCGTTCAGGCGCAGAATCTGTAAGGAGAAAACACGATATGACAAACATTCTGGTCATCAATGCCGGCAGCTCATCGCTGAAATATCAGCTCATTGACATCGACACCGAATCGGTGATCGCAAAGGGTCTCTGTGAACGCATCGGTATTCCCGGCTCGCTGCTCAGCTACAAGCCTGCAAACGGTGAGAAGTTCGAAAAGCAGCAGGACATGAAAGACCATGCGGACGCGATCCAAATGGTGTTGGACGTTCTTGCCGACAAGGATATCGGCGTGATCTCCGATATGTCTTCCATCGCAGCTGTCGGTCACCGCGTTCTCCACGGCGGAGAGAAGTATTCCGAGCCCGTGCTCATCAATGACGAAGTACTTGCCGCGATTGAAGAATGCATTCCGCTGGGACCGCTGCATAATCCTGCAAACCTGATGGGCATCCGCGGCTGCATGGCCGTTATGCCGGGCGTTCCCATGGTCGCCGTATTCGATACCGCTTGGGGACAGGCCATGGACAAGAGAGCGTACATGTATGGCCTGCCGTATGAAGCGTACGAGAAGTTCAAGGTGCGCCGTTACGGCTTCCACGGCACGTCTCACCGTTATGTGACCGGACGTGCGATCGCACACCTTGCCGAAGCCGGCATCGCAAAAGAGAATGCGCGCGTCATTACCTGCCACCTTGGCAACGGTTCAAGCGTTTCCTGCTCGCGCGGCGGCAAGTGCGTGGACACCTCGATGGGCCTCACGCCCCTTGAGGGACCTCCGATGGGTACGCGCTGCGGCAGCATCGATCCGGCGATCGTTCCGTTCCTCATGGAGAAACTGAACCTCACGCCCGCGGAGATGGATACCTATATGAATAAGAAGAGCGGCATGCTGGGCATCTCCGGCGTATCCAGCGATTTCCGGGATCTCGACGCCGCCTCGAAAGAGGGCAACGAGCGCGCGGAACTGGCACTGCAAATGTTTGCCTATAAGGTGAAGCAGTACATCGGATCCTATGCGGCTGCGCTGAATGGCGTGGATGCGATCGTGTTCACGGCGGGCGTCGGCGAGAATGATCGCCGTATGCGCGAGATGATCCTGTCCGATATGGATTTCCTCGGCGTGCAGGTGGACTTCAATTATAACGCGGAATGCCCGCGCGGCGAAGAGGTCGAACTCTCCACAAAGGAAAGCAAAGTGCATGTGTATGTGATCCCGACGGATGAAGAAATGACCATTGCTCACGATACTGCGGCACTCGCCCTGTAAAGCATAGGACGCGTCCCAGATCACGAACGGCTCAATTCGGAAAGAAAGGCCGCATCCGGCCTTTCTTTCCTCGTTTTCGAGGCCGCACCGAATCATTTGATCTCAATGCTGAAACGAACTGGAGTACGAATCTCATGAATCGCTTTGTCCTGAAAGAACAGATCGATGAAACCGCGGCAGCGTCGCTTGAAGCCGCCTTGTCCATCCGTGCGGAGACGGCGCGCGCACTGTGCATTCGCGGCATCACAACAGCGGCGCAGGCAGAGACGTACATTCGTCCGTCGTTTTCCGATCTTCATGATCCGCTGCTTTTGCCGGATATACAGCCTGCGCTGGAACGAATCCGCAGAGCGATCCAATCGCATGAACGCATCTGCATCTACGGAGATTATGATGCGGACGGCGTCTGCGCCACATCGATACTCTACTTGCAGCTTCGTGCAATGGGAGCCGACGTGGAGTGCTTTGTCCCTTCTCGCCATGAAGATGGGTATGGTATGCATACGCATACGGTCGAATTGCTCTGCGAGAATGGCGTTGACCTTATCATAACCGTTGACAACGGGATTACGGCCATTGACGAGATCGCGCTTTGTACGGAGTATGGTGTGGATGTGATCGTTACGGACCATCATATACCGCGTGAAACTCTACCTGCTTGCTGCGCTGTTGTAGCTGCTTCGCGAACGGATTCCGCGTATCCGTATGGAGAACTGTGCGGCGCAGGGATCGCCTATAAGCTGGCCTGCGCTCTTGCAGAACAAACCCTTAGCAATGAACTGCTGGGCCTTGCCGCTGTTGCTACGATGGCGGATGTCGTCCCGCTTGACGGTGAAAACCGCGTTATCGTCCAGTTGGGACTTCCGTACGCGGCGCAAAACCGCGGACTTTGCGCCCTGCTGCGCACGGCAGGGCAAACCGGAGAACTGGATGCACAGGCCTTGGCGTTTCTTCTTGCCCCCCGTTTGAATGCGGCCGGACGCATGGGAGACGCCTCGCGCGCAATTTCCCTGCTTGTTTCAAAGAGCGACTATGAGGCGCAGCGCCTGAGCGAAAGTCTGCAGGAGGATAACACGCGCCGACGTGCGGATGAGACAAAGGTGCTGCACGATATTTATGAACGATTTTCGGAACAGGAACTCAGAAGCCGCAAAGCGATCGTGGTATTCGGTGCGGGGTGGAACGTCGGCGTGTTGGGTATCGCCGCATCAAGACTGTGCGAGCAGCTGTATCGCCCTGTGATCCTGTTTACGGAACATAAGGAGTACTGGACCGGCTCCGGGAGAAGCATGCCGGGTATCCATCTTCATGATTCGCTGCTGCCGTTCAGCGATCGTTTTGAGCGTTTCGGAGGCCATGCGCGCGCCGTGGGCGTGACGATCGAGCCGAGCCGCTTTGAAAAGTTCGTTTCGGATTATACGGCTTATATGGAGAAGACCTATGCTGAGGAAGTGTTTGTTCCAACGTATACATATGAACAAACGCTCCGGCTCTCGTCTCTTTCCGTAGAACTTGTCGAAGAATTGAAACTACTCGCCCCGTTTGGAGAGGGAAATCCCATTCCCCGTTTTTTGCTGCAGGACGTCGCGCTTCGTGATTCCCGAAAAATCGGGAAGAACGGCGAACATTTGGATGCAGTTGCTTCGCAGGGGGCGACAAGCGTGCGTCTTGTGGGATTCCGCCAAGGCGGTTTGGCGGATCGGCTGCCGAAAACCGCCCGCTGCGATCTCGTCTGCACCTTGCAGAACAACACTTTTCGCGGCAATACAAAACCGGAATTGCTGCTGATAGCGTGTAATACTGCGGAGAAAATGGGCGATGATCAGCCGGATCATGAGAATATACCAAAAATAATAGGTGCAATTCTGCAAGAAGTGCGCTATAATAAAATGGTAAACTGTGATATACTGTGTGATTTGTTTCTCCGTCTGGAGTGCATGGGCGCGATGGATGCAAAGGAATTCACCTTGGAGCAAATGCGCGCATTGTATCGCAGGCTGCGTCGGCGCCTGCTGGAGAACGCAGAGTTTTTTGCTTGTGAAGAACCGCCTTTGAATGTGCTCTTTGCATTGAGCGTGTTTTTGGAACTCGGCTTCTTTTCTGTCGATCCTGACAGCGGAACAATCAGAGAAGCGGAGAACCGTGCCGGACGGTCTTTGAGCGAGAGCAGACTGTATACTGCGATTCTCGCGATTTCGAAATAAACATTGACGGAGGTATCACCATGGATTTGAAAGAAAAAATCCGCAGCATCCCCGATTTTCCTGTGAAAGGCGTTCTTTTTCGTGATATTACGACCTTGCTCAAGGATAAGGAAGGCTATCATGAGCTGATCGACCGCATGGCCGATTCCCTGAAAGGCAAAGAGATCGATCTCGTGATTGGACCCGAAGCACGCGGTTTCGTCATGGGCTCCGCCTTGGCGTACGCAATCGGCGCAGGTTTTGTTGTCGCTCGGAAACCCGGAAAGCTTCCGTGCAAAACGATGCGTTTCGAATATGGCTTGGAATACGGTTCCGACGTGTTGGAGATTCATGAAGATGCGATTCAGCCCGGGCAGCGCGTTGTGATCGTTGACGATTTGCTTGCCACTGGTGGAACCGCGCTCGCAACGGCAAAGCTCGTCGAGCAGGCGGGCGGCATCGTTGTCGGCATGCGTTTTGCGATCGAACTTTGTTCCGAATTTGATGCGCGTAAAGCACTGGAAGGATACGATGTAGAGTCGATCTTGAAATACTGAGCATCGCTCCGTACAAGAGCCTTATATTAAAATCAACGGGTCGCCGTTGATTTTTTAAATCCGCTGCAATATCAAGATGCGAACAGCAATTGAAAGGAGGAAACGGATTGGAATCGCTCGTCAAACGGTTTTCCGAAAAATACACGCCGGAAGAAACGGAACGGTTTCAGCGCGCGTTGGAGTTTGCAACGAAGCACCACGAAGGTCAAAAACGCGAGTCCGGAGAGTCCTATATTACGCATCCTATCGCTGTAGCGAGTATCGTGATGGATATGGGAATGGACGCAGCGAGTGTGACGGCTGCGATCTTGCATGACACGGTCGAAGACTGTGCTGACGTGGAACTTGCGGATATCGAACGAGAGTTCGGCGCCGATGTTGCAATGCTTGTCGACGGTGTTACGAAACTGACCATTTCCGGCAAGCAGACGTATATCACGAAAAAGCAGGAACAAGCGGAGAACCTCAGAAAACTGTTCCTTGCCATTGCCGCGGACGTGCGCGTCGTTATTATTAAGCTTGCGGATCGTCTGCATAATATGCGAACGATCGCCTATTGCAATCCGTACAAACGTGTGCGCAAGGCGAAAGAAACACTTGAAGTCTATGCGCCGCTTGCACACCGTTTCGGCATGGGTGCGATCAAGGGTGAGTTGGAAGACCTATCCTTTATGTACTTGATGCCGCAAGAATACGATGCGATCAAGAAGGAGTTTAACGAGCGCAAGAACGAACGCGAAGCCGTTCTGAACGAGGCAATGCGGAAGATCGGCGTTCAGTTGGAGGATGCGGGCATATCCGCGACGATCAGCGGGCGGCCGAAGCATCTGTACAGCGTATATCGCAAAATGCAGCGTGCGAATTGCAGCATGAACGAGGTGTATGACCTGATCGCGATCCGCGTGATCGTAGACTCGATCAACGACTGTTATGCTTCGCTCGGTGTGATCCATGCAAACTGGAAACCCTTGCCCGGACGGTTCAAGGATTATATCGCTACGCCTAAGCCGAATATGTATCGTTCCCTTCATACAACGCTTCTTGCGGAGAACGGCATTCCTTTTGAAGTGCAGATTCGAACGTATGAAATGCATCGAACAGCGGAATACGGTATTGCCGCGCATTGGATGTATAAAGAGGGAAGAACCGTTCGTAGTGTTCTGGACCGCAAGACAAGCTGGCTTCGACAGATCATTGAGGCCAAAGATACAACGGAAGACAGCAAAGAGTTTGTCGATAATATTCTGAAAGACTTCTTAGGGGAATATGTCTTTGTGCTCACGCCGCGCGGCGAGATCTTTGATTTGCCCAAAGGATCGACCCCCTTGGACTTTGCGTACCGCATCCATACAAATATCGGCCACCATTGCCAGATGGCCAAAGTGAACGGGAATATTGTTCGCCTCGATTACAAGCTCAAGACCAACGATATGGTCGAGATCATCACGTCCAACAGTCAAAACGGTCCAAGCCGCGATTGGCTGAATATTGTAAAAACGCAGTCTGCCCGAAACAAGATCCGTCAATGGTTCAAGAAGGAGAACCGAGAGGAGAATATCCAGCGCGGACGGGAGATGCTCGAAAATGCGGCGAAACGGCAGGGCATGCTGCTGAGCGATCTGCTTAAGCCGGATGCCGCGGCGCCGGTGCTGCAGCGCCTCAATATGAATACGCTTGAGGATCTGTATTCCGCGATCGGCTTTGGCGGCGTTTCCTCTGGTCAGGCGCTTCATAAGCTGATTGACCAGCATAATAAATCCGAAAAAGCGGAGGCGATTGCTGCAAAGCTCACGGTGGAAGAGCCGCCGGAAAAGCCGCAAAAGCCGAAGAATGTCCCGTATAACGGCGTAATCGTTCATGGAGACCCGGGGATGGCTGTTCGCTTTGGGAATTGCTGCAATCCTTTACCGGGAGATCCGATCATTGGATATATCACGCGGGGCCGGGGTGTTTCGGTGCATCGAGCGGACTGCCCCAACGTGGAAAACCTGTATAAAGAGCAGGATCGGATCATTGAGGTCGAATGGGCGATCGGAGCCAACAGCCCCTTCAACGCCTCGGTACAGATCCACGCGGACAATCGGCCGGGAACGATTCTCGAGATCTCCGCGCTGCTCTCCGGGCTGAATATCAGCATACAGGGCTTGAGCGGCAAGCCCTCGCATGATGGCAGTTATGTTGTTGAGATGACGTTTGTTGTTAATAATGCGGAGCAACTCAGCTATATTATCCGCAATCTGAAAAACCTTAAATGTGTCAACGAGGTCTATCGAATCCACCATTAAGGAGCGGAGTGTTATACGATGCGCGCTGTAGTGCAGAGAGTGAATGAGGCAAGTGTAAGCGTAGCAGGCCAAACCGTTGGAAGCGTCGGAAACGGTTTACTCGTGTATCTCGGCGTGATGCAGGACGATACGCTGTTGGATGTCCAATACTTGGCGGACAAGCTGCTGCATCTTCGTATTTTTGATGATGATACAGGCACGCCGAACCTCTGCCTACTGGATGTATCGGGCGAACTGTTGCTTGTTTCTCAGTTTACGCTGTGTGCAGATGCACGAAAGGGAAGGAGACCGAGTTATGCAGCGGCGGCGAGACCGGAGCTTGCAAAAAACCTTTATGAAGCGATGGCCGAACTGCTTGCGAAAGCGGTAACCGTGCAGACGGGAGTTTTTCGGGCGGACATGCAGGTATTCTCCGTCAACGATGGACCGCTTACCATTCTTCTTGACAGCAGGAGGCAGTTTTGATGCAGATTAGAACGATCCCGTGCGGACCGCTTCAAGTGAATACGTACATCGCCTACGCGGACCATCAGCAGAACGCGGTTGTAATTGACCCCGGCGACCCTGCGCCCATATTGCAGACACTGCAAACGCACGGACTGATTTGTGAGGCGATTTTGCTTACGCACGGACATTTCGATCATATATTCGGACTTGCCGGCTTGCACGAAGCAACGCGGGCGGCAGTCTATGTTCATGAAGCGGATGCCGTGATGCTCGGCGACAGCAATGAATCGCTCGCCATACCATTTGCCGGAATAGAACTTCCCGAGGTTCAGGCTGACGTTCTGCTCCGCGATGGAGACCTTGTACAAGCGGGCGGACTGTTGTTTCGTGTGCTGCATACGCCCGGACATACAATGGGAGGCGTGTGTTATCTTGAGGAGGCGGAACAGGCAGCCTTCTGCGGCGACACGGTGTTTCTTGAAAGCATCGGACGGACGGATTTTCCGCATTCCGATCCCGCCTTGCTCATCCGCTCGATCCAACGGAAACTGCTGCCGCTGGATGACGCCGTTGCGCTGTTTCCCGGACACGGCAACCCGACGACCATTGGTCATGAGCGGGCGTTCAATCCATACTTTCAAATCGGGGGCAGCTTGTTATGATCCTGCTTGAGACGAACAGACCGGAGTACCGCAACGATATTGCCGAGGAGATCCGACTGTTCTTTGGACAAACTGAGATCGTTCTTGCGGGGGAAGAAAATGGCGGGCAGCCCGAACTCAGCATTTCCGTGCAGCTTGCTGCTGCACCGGGATGTGCAACCGCCACCGCGAAATGCAGCGGCGCTATGCAGAGTGAGACGATAGCATTTGATGGCGCGGATCATTTGACTGTTAAGAGATTTGAGAAGCGAGCGGTCAAGATCGCGGTTTTTCGCTTACTGCAACAGCTTTTCCCACGAGTCATTCCGTGGGGGTCGCTAACGGGCATTCGACCCACAAAGCTGTTTCGTGAGTTGACGGTGCAGAGCGGTGCGGAAGCCGCCCGAGATGCATTTCTTCGCTTGTACGACGTAACACCGGACAAGATACGCCTGGCGGAATCTATTTGCGAGGCGCAGCGTGATATGATTGCCTCTGTCGGGGAACGGGATTTCGATGTTTATGTGAATATTCCGTTTTGCCCTACAAAGTGTTTGTATTGCTCTTTTCCCTCACAGATCCTCGGCAAAGAGGATGCGCTGACACCGTATTTAGAGAAGCTGTTTATCGATATTTCCGAGGGGGCAGCGCTAATGCGGGAACGCGGCTATCGTCTGCGCTGCATGTACGTTGGCGGCGGGACGCCGACGGTGCTTTCCACAGAGCAGCTGGACCGTCTTATATCAACACTGAAGATCTGTTATGGTTCGCTCGGTAATGAGATTACGGTTGAGGCGGGGCGGCCGGATACGATCACGGAGGATAAATTGCTTGTTCTGCGCGAACATGGCGTGCAGCGCATCTCCATTAACCCACAGAGCATGAATGATGATACGCTTTGCAGGATCGGCAGAGCACATACGGCCGACGACGTAGAGCGGGCGTTTTCTCTTGCGAGAAGCATTGGGTTTCCTGTCATCAATATGGATCTGATCGCTGGGCTTCCTGGCGAACATGTCGACGATTTTTGCGGGTCGCTGCAAAGAGTGCAGCGGCTTTCACCGGAGAATATGACCGTACATACGCTCGCGATCAAACGTTCCTCGCGGCTCATCGAGCGGCTGGACGAATACCCCTTGCCGACCGCTTCAGATGTAGAACAAATGCTGAGCGCGGGAGCGGGAACGGCGCAGTCGCTCGGAATGCAGCCGTATTATATGTACCGCCAAAAGTATATGAGCGGCAATTTAGAAAACGTCGGCTATGCAAAGCAAGACTCAATATGTATGTATAATATTGATATGATGGAGGAGACGACAAATATTATGGCGCACGGCGCGAGCGCAATGAGCAAACGCGTGTTTGGATATGAAAATCGGGTAGAACGGATCCCGAATCCCAAAGACGTCAAAACCTATTTTGATAAACTGCCAACGATCCTTTTGGAGAAGCGTGCGCTTTTTGATTGACAGAAGCGGGAAATTGACAGTATAATGAGCAAAAGGTCTGGAACAGGAGAGTAGCCGAAGGACGATATTTCAGAGAGCACGGCGTTAGCTGGAATCCGTGCATATCGGAGATCGGTGAACGGCACCTGCGAACCGCGCGGTCGAATGACTAGTACACCGCGACGCATCGTCTGCGTTATCGGACAAAAGCGGAGCAAGAAATTGCTCAAATTGGGTGGCACCGCGGGTTTCCCGTCCCTTTTGTTGGATGTGAAACCCTTTTTTTATCGAAACGGAGGGAAATGCATTGGCTTATCAGGCGCCGAAAGGCACAAGAGACGTACTGCCGTCCGAGAGTTATCGTTGGCAGTATATTGAACAATTGATCCGTGAGGTTGCAAAAAAGTATGGCCTGCTCGAAGCGCGCACACCGGTGATCGAGCATACCGAGTTGTTTTTGCGCGGCGTCGGAAAAACGACGGATATCGTGCAGAAAGAGATGTATACGTTTTTGGATAAAGGAGACCGCTCTATCACGCTGAAACCGGAGGGAACGGCGGGCATGGTGCGGCTGTTTGTCGAGCACAACCTGTTTGGCGAAGTGCAGCCGACCAAAATGTTTTACCTTACGAACCCCGTATTTCGCTACGAGAATCCGCAGGCAGGGCGGCTTCGCGAGCATCACCAGTTCGGCGTGGAGATATTCGGCGCACCGCGTCCGAGTGCCGACGCCGAATGCATTGCCATCGTGATCGAGCTTCTGAACAAAATCGGCTTGTCGGGCCTTGCCGTTCGTCTGAACAGCATCGGCTGCCCGGAGTGCAGACCGAAGTACCAGGAGGCTTTGCGTGAGTATCTGCTGACAAATTACGATTCGCTTTGCGAGACCTGCAAAACACGGTATGAATTGAACCCGCTGCGGATCTTGGATTGCAAGAATGAGCGCTGTCAGAAGCTTTTGCAAAATGCGCCCGTGATCGGCGATTTTCTGTGCGATGACTGCAAAAAGCACATGGATGAGCTTTTGAAACGCTTGGAGCTCATGAATGTGCGCTATGAGATCACGCCGACGCTCGTGCGCGGACTTGACTACTACACGAAGACCGTATTTGAAGTGTTTTCCGATCGAATCGGTTCGCAAGGCGCGATTTGCGGCGGCGGGCGTTATGACGGCCTCGTAGAAGAATTGGGAGGGCCGAGCTGCCCGGGCGTCGGGTTTGGACTCGGTATGGAACGCCTGCTCATGCTCATGGATGAATGCGGCGTTGCGGTTCCGAAGCCGGAGCGATATGATCTGTATATCGCTGGACTTGGCGAGGCGGGCGATCTGAAGGCGTTCACGCTTGCGCAGGAGCTTCGCGCACGGGGACTGGCTGTGGATACCGACCATGTCGGCAGAAGCGTGAAAGCGCAGATGAAATTTGCTGATAAGGCCGGCGCGCGATATGTGCTTGTGATCGGTGATAACGAGATCGAGTGCAATAAAGCAACCCTGAAGAATCTTCGCGGCGGCGAGAATAAGACGGTATCGCTGGATGCGGGCGAAATTAATAAGATGATACATTTGGAGGAACACTGATATGGCAGACCTATTGCAAGGCTGGAAGCGAAGCTGCTATTGCACGGAGCTTTCCAAAGAAGATGCCGGCAAGACCGTAACGCTGATGGGGTGGACAAACGTTCGCCGCGACCTTGGCGCGTTGATCTTTGTCCAACTGCGCGACCGCAGCGGACTTATGCAGATCGTATTTGATTCAAGCACGCTCTCAAAAGAGGATTTCGATCGTGCTTCGACGATTCGCTCTGAGTATGTTCTGGCGATTCGCGGCGAACTGGTGGAACGCACCGGAAACATGGTGAACAAAAACATGAAGACCGGCGAGGTCGAAGTGCTGGTTCGCGAGTTTAAGATCCTCAGTGCGTCCGAAACGCCGCCTTTTGAAATTGAGGACGATTGTAATGCAAATGAGGCGCTGCGCCTGAAATACCGCTATTTGGATCTCAGGCGTCCCTGCATGCAGGAGAATCTCATGATGCGGCATAAGATCGCATTCTGTGCGCGCCGCTTCTTCTCCGAGAACGGATTCCTCGAGATCGAGACGCCGATCCTTACGGGCAGCACGCCGGAGGGCGCTCGCGATTACCTTGTGCCGAGCCGTGTGCACCCCGGCTGCTTTTATGCACTGCCGCAGAGCCCGCAGCTGTTCAAGCAGCTTCTTATGCTCTCAGGATACGATCGCTACATGCAGATCGCACGCTGCTTCCGCGATGAGGATCTGCGCGCAGATCGTCAGCCCGACTTTACGCAGATCGACCTCGAAATGTCGTTTGTCGAGGAAGATGATGTTATGGACGTCAACGAGCGCTTTCTCAAGCAACTGTTCAAGGAAACGCTAAACCTTGACATCCAGCTTCCGCTGCCGCGCATTCCCTATGATCAGGCAATGGCGCGCTTCGGTTCCGATAAGCCGGATACGCGGTTTGGCCTGGAACTCTGCGACCTCACCGATCTTGTAAAGGGCTGCGGATTCAGCGTGTTCAAAAACGCGGTCGAAGCGGGCGGCAGCGTCCGCTGCATCAACGTCAAGGGCGGAACTGCACATTTCTCCCGCAAAGAGATCGATGCCATGGGCGAATATGTGAAAACGTACCGCGCAAAGGGGCTCGCTTGGATCAACGCAAAGGCGGAAGGCGTGCAGTCCCCGATCGCAAAGTTCCTTACCGAAGAGGAGCTCCACGCGATCCTTGATCGTGCCGGCGTCGAAACCGGCGACCTCGTATTCATCGTTGCGGATCGGAACGATATTGTGTTCGCGTCGCTCGGCGCACTGCGCTTGAAGGTGGCGGACAAGCTCGAATTGATCCCCGAGAATCAGTTCAATTTGCTCTGGGTGACGGATTTTCCGCAGTTTGAGTGGAGTGAAGAAGAGAATCGGTATATGGCGATGCACCATCCCTTTACGAGCCCGAAGGATGAGGACATGGATAAGCTGGAGACCGATCCGGGCAGCGTCCACGCAAAGGCATACGACATCGTGCTCAATGGCGTTGAAATCGGCGGCGGTTCTATCCGTATCCACTCGAGCGAGCTGCAGGAACGCATGTTCCGCGCTTTAGGCTTTACGAAGGAAGAAGCACAGAAACGTTTCGGCTTCCTACTGGATGCATTCCGGTTCGGACCGCCTCCGCATGGCGGACTGGCATACGGCCTCGACCGACTTGCAATGCTCATCTGCGGCACGGCCAGTATTCGCGACGTGATCGCGTTCCCGAAGGTGCAGAACGCTTCCTGCCCGCTGACCGGCGCGCCATACCCGGTTGAGGAAAAACAGCTGCGCGAACTGCACATTGCATGCACGGAGCGGGAATGAGCGATCAGGTGTATTCGGACACATCAAAGCAGCATTACGGCACGGTCGTCGCATTGGACGGTGACCGCGCCGTGGTACGCTTTGCACGCGGTTCCATGTGTAAACACTGCGGCGCGTGCCTGGCCATCGGCGAAAAGGAAATGGAGCTGCACGTGAAGAATACGGAGAACGCGGCAGTCGGTGATGCGGTGATCGTTGAGCTGGCGCCGAAGAGCATCGTGAGCGCGAGTATGCTGGCTTATGTGTTCCCGCTGCTTGCATTGCTTCTAGGAATATGGTGCGGCCTTTCCGTATTTGGAGAACTCGGCGGGATCCTGTTGGGCCTTGTCTGTTGCCTGCTTGCTTATGGCGTGCTACGGTGTTTGGATCGTAGATTTGCAAAAAAGCAGACATTTGCGCCGCGCATGTCGGCCTGTATAAAGAATACAAAGGAGGAAAACCAGTAATGGCAAAAGAGTTTACGACCGAGAACTTTGATACCGAGTTGCAGACGGACATTCCTGTGATGGCTGATTTTTGGGCGCCATGGTGTGGCCCGTGCAGGATGATCGGGCCTTTTGTCGAGCAGATCGCGGAAGAGTACGAAGGGAAAGCCGCTGTAGGAAAGATCAATGTCGATGAACAGACGGAACTTGCCGCGCGCTTTGGCGTTTCCACGATACCGACGATCCTTGTCTTCAAAAATGGAGAAATCGTAGAACGGGCGGTCGGTGCAAGAACGAAAGCCGCGCTTGCTGAGATGATCCAGAGACATCTGTAATCAAGGAGCGAAAGGCTCGTGACTTTCGCTTCAGAAACGATATTGCAAATTCGCCTTGCTGCGGCTGTTCTGCATGAATGGCCGCAGTTATTTTAGATTGGTTGTTGACAGAAAGCGGCCTTGGTGCTAAAGTATCAGCAGAAAGGCGACTATTTTAGTCGGGATTAAAGCATGAAGCTGTCAACACGTAGTCGTTACGGACTGATCGCAGTTGTAGATCTCGCCCTTGCATATGGCGAGGGGCCGGTTTCGCTTGCAACGCTTGCGAACACGCAAGGGGTGTCCGAGTCATATCTTGAGCAGTTGCTGCGCACGCTGAAAAGCCAGGGTATCGTGGAAACTGTTCGCGGCGCCTTTGGAGGATATGTTTTGCGTGACGACCCGAAGACGCTTTCGGTCGGACGAGTCCTCGAGGTTCTGGAAGGCGGCACTGCGGTCGTGGATTGCGTTGGAACCGGAGAAGGCGGAGGGTGCGAGAATGCATGCATCTGTTCTGCGCGGCCGCTATTTCTCAGATTGCAGGCACGGATCGACGATGTTTTGAACTCAACCAGTGTTTGGGAACTTGCAAAAGACAATATTGAACAGAAAAGGCGGATCGAACATGCAAAAGGTTTATCTTGATAACGCGGCAACGACAAAAGTGCGGGATGAGGTCGTGGAGGCAATGCTGCCGTACTTTACGGAGTATTTTGGCAACCCTTCAAGCCTGCATCTGTTTGCGCGGGAAGCCGGCAAAGGACTGGACACCGCGCGCGCGCAGGTCGCAAAAGCATTGAATGCAAAGCCGGAAGAGATCATTTTTACCGGCGGCGGCAGCGAAAGCGATAACATGGTGCTGCGCGGCATCCCGGAAGCTTACAAGAAGAAAGGAAAGCATGTCATTACTTCCGCCGTCGAGCACCATGCGGTGCTGCACACACTGGAAGCGATGGAGAAAGAGGGACGCGTCGAGGTCACGTATCTGCCGGTTGACGAGTACGGTATGGTCACGGCCGAGCAGGTTGAGAAGGCGATTCGCCCGGACACCGTGTTGGTTTCGATCATGTTTGCCAACAACGAAGTCGGAACCATCATGCCAATCGAGCAGATCGGCGAGACATGCAAAAAATACGGCGTTTTGTTCCATACGGATGCGGTACAGGCCGTCGGACATGTCCCGGTGGACGTTGAGAAGATGCATATCGACCTGTTATCGCTTTCAGGACATAAATTCCACGGACCGAAGGGCGTCGGCGCACTGTATGTCAGGAAAGGCGTTCGTATTCCCGCACTGATCCTTGGCGGCGCACAGGAAAGAAGAAAACGCGCGGGGACGGAGAATGTGCCGGGCATCGTCGGCATGGGAAAGGCCATCGAACTTGCAACGGCCGAACTGGAAGACAATGCGGCAAAGATGAAAGTGCTGCGCGATCGCCTAATCTTTGGAATCCCGGCACGCATCCCGGACGTTAAGCTCAACGGACATCCGACAGAACGGCTGCCGAACAACGTGAATTTCAGCATTCGTTTCATCGAGGGCGAATCGATCCTTCTGATGCTGGATCTGAACGGGATTGCTGCTTCCAGCGGTTCTGCATGCACGAGCGGTTCATTAGACCCCTCTCATGTATTGCTTGCAATGGGACTGCCGCATGAGGTCGCCCACGGCTCGCTTCGCCTGACGCTTTCCGAATTTACAACACCGGAAGAAATCGACTATGTGTTGGATACGCTTCCGCCGATTGTCGAAAAACTGCGCGCAATGTCGCCGCTCTATCATGGAGGTAATCACTAATGTACACTGAGAAAGTATTGGATCATTTTCAGCACCCCAGAAATGTTGGCGAGCTCAAGGATGCCAACGGTGTCGGCATGGTCGGCAACGCAAAGTGCGGTGATATCATGCAGATGTTTATTAAGGTCAACGATGACGAAATCATTGAAGACGTGAGCTTCAAGACCTTTGGATGCGGAGCGGCAGTCGCGACCTCATCTATGGCGACGGAGATGATCAAAGGAAAGTCGGTCGACGACGCGTTGAAGCTCTCCAATGCCGCTGTTGTCGAAGCGCTTGAAGGTCTGCCGCCGCAGAAACTGCATTGCTCCGTTCTCGCAGAAGAGGCCGTTAAAGCGGCAGTCGAAGACTATCGCAAGAAAAAAGCGGAAAAAGCTGGAGAAGACTGCACGGAAACGAAATAAATCGTTTCAGGATAGAAATCATTTCCGCGAATGACCTTGTCCGAATGTGCCGATACTACCGATGTAGCGCAAAGCAATGAAAGACGAGGTGAAAGTGCATGAAATCTCTTGCAATGGGACTCGGCATGGTTGCAGGTGCTGCAATTACGCTGACGGTCGTGACGTCGCTATATCCGGATGTTCCGCGTCGTATGATGCGCGACGGACGCCGCATGGTGCGCGATACGCGCAGAACGATTTGTAATCTGAGCGACATGATCGGAAAGTGAATGTGTAAGCCGGCGTTGATACGTCGGCTTTCCGTTTCAGAAGCCTGAACCTTGCATCTGCAATTCGTTCCGGCCGGCAATGGGCGGTCCAGGAAAGAAACTCTTGACGCGCTTTGACGAAACCTATAAAATAGATATTATCAACTACGAAAGGTATCTTTGTAATAATGAGTAGTAATGTCATGAGCGGCGTAGGTTCCTTTTTTTCCAGCTATGGTTTGTTGATCATCCTTATGGTCGCGATGTTTGCGATCATGATCATTCCTCAGCGCAGACGCGATAAGAAAGTGAAGGAGATGCTTGCTGCATTGAAGCCAGGTGATCGCGTACGCACCATTGGCGGTATTTACGGCACGATCAGCTCCATCCGCGACGACGTGGTGGTTCTCGCAGTCGGTCCCGATAAGGTGAAACTCGTGTTTGCCCGCGGCGCAATCTCTCAGGTCGAGGATGCCGGTGTTGAGAATACGATGGACGAGACCGTTAAGGGCTGAGAAGACCGTTGATATAAGTTTTGTACAGAAATATTCCCGATGCGGATCGCATCGGGAATATTTTTATTTGTTCGGAACTATGATATACACGGAGGTGCGTTATGAGAAGAAAGACTTCATCCAGATCCGATTCGGCATTCGGTACGCAGGCGCTTTGCTGCATTCGCGCAGCATTGCTTGCGTGCATTGCGACTGCGGCACTGATTCTCGTTCTGGCGTTTCTGCTCAGGTGGGACGTTGTTCCGCTTGCATCCGTTCGATTCGTCAACGTGTTGATAAAGGCGGCCAGCGCCTGCTTCGCAGGCCTGCTTTGCGTCAGATTCATAGAACGCAAGGCGTGGCTGTTTGGTGGTTTTGCGGGAATGCTGTATATTCTGCTCACTTACATTGTTTTTGCAATGATCGAGAGAGAATTCAGCTTCAGTTGGAATGCCGTCTCAGACTTAGCGCTGGGCTTTGCGTGCGGCATGGGAACCGCCGTGATCTGCCGGCTGCTCTCTGATATTCGAAGCCAGCGTAAGTAATCGCCCGAGTGCCGTCAGCCGTCAATGACGCGTTTTGCAATGGAATTGTCAACGAGCTTTGAAAACGGAGGACGTGCGCTGAGCTCCCCGGATCCGGCGATGACGTCGAGCAGGCGCTCATAGTCATCCTCATACATTTCGGGCTCGGTTTTCCAGGAATCCGTTGCACGGTAGCTTTGCGCAACAATCATAAGACTTTCGATTGTGCTGTCAGGGAAGAACGGCTGCATGGCTTCGGCTATCTCCTGATCGCTTGCGGTCTGTATCCAGCACTGCGCTTTATAGATGGCCGAGAGGAAGCCTTCGATCATCACAGCGTCGTTTTCAATCGTTTCTCCGCGCGCAAGGTAAACTGTATAGGGAACGTTTCCCGACTCCAAGCCTACGTTTGCAACAACATAACCCTTGCCGGCAAGCGCAAATTCCGTTGCCGTCGGCTCAAAAAGCGTAACATAATCGCCGGTGCCGCCCTCGAACGCCCCGCCCATCAGATTGAACTGGATCGAATCGATCACTTCGACGTCAACGTTCGGCTCCAGGCCGTGCGAACGCAGAACATAGTGCAGCGTCATGAGCGGCATGCCGCCGGCTCTGCCGCCGATCACGCTTTTACCCTTCAGCGACTCCCAGGAAAACCGATCCGCTTCGTCGATTCGGCTCACCAAAAAAGAGCCGTCCCGTTTTGTCAATTGGCCCACGATGACCGGATAATCGGTCTTTCCCTCGTTGTAGACGTACACGCCGGTTTCCGGCCCGGCAAGGCAAAGATCCGCCTGCCCCGCAAGCAGCGCGGTCATGGCTTTGTCTGAACCGCCTGATGTGGTAAGAACAACATGCAGACCGGCTTCCTCGAAATACCCTTTTGAAATCGCTACATACTGCGGTGCATAGAATACGGAGCGCGTTACTTCATGTAATTGAATGGTTCTGAACGATGGCTCGCTCGCGCAGGCCGTACTCACGAGGATGAGCAGCAAAAGTGTGACGATGGTAAGCAGAAATCTTCGTTTCAATTTCAAATCCTCCCTATACAGTTTCGGTTTTATGCTATGCTGCTGCGAATAAAAGTGTGAAACGGCGTATCTTCGCAAACGGAATCGAGGTGGGGCATCGGAGATTTTTATGCAGGGCAACAGGTTGTATTTGAAAAACGGATGGCAATCGGGTATAATATCGGAAAGCAATGCGGAGGAGGACTTTGATGGATATCCGAAACGATACGCAGCAGTTTTCGCTGCCAAAGGAGAACCGAACAACGAGAGATATTCTGATGGCCGTCTATAATTCCATGCGGGAAAAGGGATATAATCCGGTCAATCAAATCGTTGGCTATTTGCTTTCGGGCGATCCAACCTATATAACAAGCTACAACAATTCAAGATATCTGATTTCCAGAATGGAGCGGGACGAGCTGTTGGAAGAGCTTGTAAAGTTTTATGTAGCCAACCAGAGGGTGGACTGATGCGAAGAGTATTGGCGCTCGACGTTGGAGATCGCCGCATCGGAATAGCGGTGAGCGATCCGCTCGGTATGACGGCGCAAGGCCTTGAGACCTATACGCGGAAGGAGAACGATCTTGAGGCGGATGTGGCGTATGTTGTTCGGCTTCTGAATAACTATGAGCCCGTGATGCTGCTTTGCGGTATGCCGCGCAACATGGATGGAAGCTACGGCATGCAGGCGGAAAAGGTAAGGTCTTTTGCGGATGCTGTGCTCGCAGCATGGAACGGCCCGCACGACTTCATTGATGAGCGGTTAACAACGGTTTCCGCGGAACGCGTGCTTCTCAATGCGGACGTTAGCAGAAAAAAGCGGAAACAGGTCGTAGACAAGCTGGCGGCTGTCGTAATCTTGCAGGCATACTTGGACAGCGGACGTTATCAAGGCTGAAACGGGAAAGGAAACAGAATATGGAAGAGAACACGATTGTCACTTTGTTGGATGAAAACGGAAAAGAAGTTCAGTTTGATCTTGTGATGACGTTTGATTACGAGGGCAAGCGTTATGCCGCGCTGCTGCCAATGGATGATGTGGACGGTGTCGCAGACGATGAAGTCGTGCTCCTTGAAATCGTGAGGGAAGGCGGAGACGAAACATATCAGGCGATTGAAAATCCCGTGCTGCTTGACGAAGTGTTCAATGAGTTTATCGAACTGTTCGACGAGACCTTCGACGACGAAGAAGATGAATGAAATGCCGCAATTGCGGCAAATATTGACGACAAGGGGCTTGCATTACTGCGAGCCTCTGTGCTATACTACGCAAGGTATCACGCACTTTTGTGGATTTTCGGGCTCGTGCCGTTATGGTTCCCCGAAAATAAGAAGCAAAAGGTGGAAGAATAACGAGGAGGTATATAAACCATGTCCGTGATTTCCATGAAGCAGCTGTTGGAGGCCGGTGTACATTTCGGTCACCAGACCCGTCGTTGGAACCCGAAGATGAAGGAATACATCTTCACCGAGCGCAATGGCATTTACATCATCGATCTTCAGAAAACCGTCAAGAAAATCGAAGAAGCGTATTACTTTGTCCGTGATCTTGCGATGGAAGACAAGACCATTCTGTTCGTCGGCACGAAAAAGCAGGCGCAGGAATCCATCGAGCAGGAAGCAAAGCGCTGCGACATGTACTATGTTAACCAGCGTTGGCTCGGCGGCATGCTGACCAACTTCAAGACCATCCAGGGCCGTATTGCACGTCTGCGCAAGATCGAGCAGATGGAAGCAACCGGCGAGTTTGACCTTCTCCCGAAGAAGGAAGTCATTCAGCTCAAGCTGGAGCAGTCCAAGCTCGAGAAGAACCTTGGCGGCATCAAGGAGATGAAAAAGCTCCCCGGCGCGCTGTTCATCGTTGACCCGCGCAAAGAGCACATTGCCGTTGCGGAAGCCCGCACGCTGCATATTCCGATCGTTGCGATCATCGACACCAACTGTGACCCCGATGAAGTCGATTACCCCATTCCGGGCAACGATGACGCGATCCGCGCGGTCAAGCTGATTACCGCGAAGATGGCAGACGCCGTCCTCGAGGGCAAGCAGGGTGAGCAGATGAATGACGAAGCTGAGGCTGCAGAAACGGCAGCAGAAGCCGCTGAGTAAGCAACAGGAGGAATTCAACAATGTTTACAGCAAAGGATGTTATGGCACTGCGCGAGCGCACCGGCGCTGGCATGATGGATTGCAAAAAGGCATTGACCGAGTGCAATGGCGACGCTGAGAAAGCGATCGACTTCCTGCGCGAAAAGGGCCTTGCCGCAGCCGCCAAGAAGGCAGGCCGTATTGCGGCGGAAGGCATTGTCGGAAGCTACATGACCGATGATCGTAAAGTGGGCGTCATCGTTGAGGTCAACTGTGAGACGGACTTCGTCGCAAAGACCGACGATTTTAAAGCGTTTGTTGCAACGATCGCAAAGCAGATCGCTGTAAAGAACCCTGCGACCGTGGAAGAGCTCATGGAGCAGACGCTTGTTGACGATCCGGCAAAGACCGTGAACATGCTGCTCAACGAGGCGGTTGCAAAGATCGGTGAGAAGATCAGCATTCGCCGTTTCCAGCGTGCTGAGGGTGTGGTGGATACCTACGTTCACCTCGGCGGCAAGATCGGCGTACTTGTTGACGTCGAGGGTGAAGCCGTCGCAGAGAAACTGCACGACGTCGCGATGCAGATCGCGGCAGCGAAGCCGAATTGCATTTCCAGAGACGATGTGAACCAGGCTGATGTTGAGAAGGAGAAAGAAATTCTCCGCGCACAGGCGCTTAACGAGCCGAAGCCGAAGCCGGAAGCAATCATCGAGAAGATGGTTAACGGCCGAATCGAGAAGTACTACAAAGAAGTCTGCCTGATGGAGCAGCCCTTTGTTAAGGATCAGGATCAGTCGGTCGGTCAGATGGTCGGCGGCGCTTTCAAGGTTCTCTCCTTCACGCGCTTTGAAATGGGCGAAGGCCTTCAGAAGCGTGAGGACAACTTTGCTGAAGAAGTGATGAGCCAGACCAAAGCGTAACGAATACGAAACGAAAAGGAACACGGCAGCGTGTTCCTTTTTTGCAAGGAAGGAGGCCTGTTCGTGTACCAACGGGTGTTATTGAAAGTCAGCGGTGAAGCGTTGTCATCTGAGCGCACGCCGCTTTGTCAGGAAACCATTGAAAAGACCGCTTCAGATATTGCGTATCTGCAAAAGAAAGGCGTCGAGATCGGTATTGTTGTGGGCGGCGGGAATATTCTGCGTGGACGCAGCAGCGGCCAGATGGAACGCAATCGGGCAGACCACATGGGAATGCTTGCAACAGCGATCAACGCTTTAGCGTTGCAGGATGCGCTTGAGCGAATGCAGATACCTTGCGTCGTCCTGTCCGCTGCCGAGATGCCGAAGTTTTGCGACACCTATACTTCGAGAGCGGCGAGAGAGCATTTGCGGCAACACCATGTCGTCATTTTTGCCTGCGGAACGGGCTGTCCGTTTTTCTCTACGGACACGGGCGCTGCGCTGCGCGCAGCTGAGATCGGCGCGGATGTTCTGCTGCTTGCGAAGAATATCGACGCAGTTTATTCTGCAGATCCGAGGATCGACCCCGAAGCGAAGCCGTATTCGCATCTTACCTATGATAAGGTTATCCGGGACGATCTGAAAGCAACGGACATTACGGCAATTACACTCTGCCGCGAGCAAAAGATCCCGATCCATGTATTTGAACTCGCAGGAATCCGGGCGATGTTTGATGGGGCAGAAATGGGAACAATTATCGACGATATCGGTTAGGGCTTGAATCAAGTCAAGCAAATATTGTAAAATAAACTGACGACGCAAACAGGAGGATAGAGTTTCATGCCTACAGAGATTTTAGATTCGACCAGAGAACGTATGAGCAAAACGATCTCCGTTTTGGAGCAGGAGCTGAATGGCCTGCGCGCCGGACGCGCGAATCCGCAGCTTCTTGACCGCTTGATGGTCGATTACTACGGAACGCCGACGCCGATTCAGCAGATCGGAAATATCAGCACACCTGAGCCCAGAATGCTGATCATCTCCGTTTGGGACCAGAAGGCGATCCCGGCTGTTGAAAAAGCGATCCAGAAATCTGATCTCGGCATCAACCCGAGCAACGATGGCAGAGTCATCCGACTTGTGTTTCCGGAGCTCACGGAAGAACGGCGCAAAGAACTCGTAAAGGTCGTTCGCAAGCGCGGCGAAGAAGCAAAGGTAGCGATCCGTTCGATCCGCCGCGACGCCAATGAGCAGACAAAGAAACAGCAAAAGGATAACCTTTTGACAGAGGACGATCAGAAACGTCTGGAAGAGAAAATCCAGAAAATGACGGACGAAGTCATTAAGGATATTGACGCCATCCTTTCCAAAAAGGAGAAGGAGATTCTTTCGGTTTGAGCGGCTGCATTGGTCTATCGCTGGAACAGGCAACCGAGCGGCTCAAGACGCAAAACCTTACCTGCCGCACGTTGGAGGTGCGATGCCGTAAAGGCGCGCCGGGCAGCGAAGCACGTGTCATTTCTGAACGCGTGGAGCAGGACGGGGAAGTGCTGTTGCTGTATTCCTGCTTTTTAACAACACCGGAAACTGTATGAGCTTTTCAAGATGCAAAGCGGAACGGATTCCGCTTTGCATCTCAATTTATGAGGGACCCCATGGCTAAGTATTCCAGAGAACAGATCGAAGCGTTTGGGCTTCAGCCGGATCGGCTGCCGCAGCATGTTGCCATCATCATGGATGGAAACGGTCGATGGGCGAAGTCCAAAAACCTCCCGCGCGCGCTCGGACATCGGGCCGGCGTAGCAAGGCTCAAAGGCATCATTCGCCTCTCTTCCGATCTTGGCATTCGTGCGCTTTCGCTCTATGCTTTTTCCACGGAGAATTGGAAACGTCCTGCCGATGAGATCAATACGCTCTGCAGTTTGTTTGTCGAATTCTTTATGAAGGAGTTTGACGAACTGAATGAAAATGCCGTTTGCATTCGTGCTTTGGGCGAGACGCATCGCTTTCCAGAGCGCGTATATGAACTCATTTCGGATGCGGAGAAACGCACAAAGGAGAATCAGGGACTAAAGCTGAATATCGCAATGAACTATGGAAGTCGCGATGAGATCCTGCGCGCAGCGAGACTTGCCGCGGCGGAGACCGAAGGTGTCACAGCGGAGAGCTTTGAGAGACATTTGTATACATGCGGCCTTCCTGAACTCGATCTTTTAATCCGGACGAGCGGCGAACAGCGACTTTCCAATTTCCTGTTGTATCAGGCGTCCTATGCCGAGTTGATTTTTACCGAGGAGTATTGGCCGGATTTTTCGGACGAGAAATACCTTGCGGTTTTACAGGAGTATTGCCGCCGCAAAAGAAGATTTGGTGGGTTGGAGGACGCAAAATGAAAGTACGTATTATTGTGGGAGTAATCCTGTCCGCGGCGCTGCTGACCGTTCTTTCGCTTGGCGGATATGTGTTCCTTGCGGCAATATCGATCGTAGCATTTGCAGCGACGTATGAAACGGCGCACATTACAACGCAGCGCGGGTATCGACCGCATTCCTTGCCGGCGTACGTATTCGCGATCGGATTTCCGTTTGTGTATCATTTTGCAGGAACAACGACAATGCTCGTATTTTATCTGAGCTGCATTGTCGCCTGTATGATCGGTCTCGTGCTTCGCAGACCGACAGAGCCGGAGAACATTCTAATTTCGCTTCTGATGTTTGTATATCCGATCAGCCTGCTGATCTGTATGCTGCTCGTTTACATGGATTTTGAACGTTCCGTCGCTCTGACGGCCGTTGCGTTGACGTTTGCCGCGCCGGCCTGCACGGATACCTTTGCTTATTTCGGAGGCACGCTGCTTGGAAAGCACAAACTGTGTCCCGCGATCAGTCCGAAGAAAACCGTGGAAGGCGCTGTTGCGGGGCTCATTGGCGGCGTTGCATTCGGTGCGCTTCTGATCCCGCTTCAAAAGCTGTGGGACGGCGTTGTTGATGCGCCTTATCTGCTTGTCATCGGTTTGATTTGCGGCGTTTGCGCGCAGTTCGGCGATTTGTTTGCTTCTCTTCTCAAACGCTGGGCCGGAGTAAAAGACTTTTCAAGCATATTCCCGGAACACGGTGGCATCATGGATCGAATCGACAGTATCCTGCTTTGCGCACCTGTCGTACTCTGCCTGTTTACTATTTTGCGGCTGCTCGGAATATACTAATCAGACAAGAGATGTAAACGTATGGGGAAAAAGGTAACGGTACTCGGAAGCACTGGCTCGATCGGACGCCAGACGTTGGAGGTTATCGCGGCATCCAACGGAGAATATGAAGTTCTTGGCATCAGCGGCGATCGAAATACTGCGCTTCTGGCCGAACAGGCGTTGCGCTTTCGACCGCGGTATGTTGCCGCGAAAACCGCGATGGAACCGGATGGCCTTCCACAGGGGACGGAATTGCTCTGTGGGAGTGAAGGCGTCTGTGAACTTGCCGGCGCTGCGGAAGCGGATATCGTAGTTAATGGCATTTCCGGCTTTGCTGCGCTCCGACCGTTGCTCGCTGCGCTTAAGGCGGGGAAACGTGTCGCACTTGCAAACAAAGAGAGCGTTGTGTGCGGCAAACAGCTTGTCGACGCCGCGCTGAAAGCAAACGGCGGAGAGATTATGCCCGTGGACAGCGAACAATCCGCGCTGTTCCAATGTATGAAGGGCGGCGAGCGCCGAGAGATCCGAAAGCTGCTGCTCACAGCGTCGGGCGGCAGATTTTGGAACCGCCCGTTTGCAGCATTGGCGGAGATCACGCTCGAGGAGGCGCTGTCTCATCCAACGTGGAACATGGGGCAGAAGATAACAATTGATTCCGCAACCTTGTTTAACAAAGGGCTTGAAGTGATCGAGGCAAGTTATTTGTTCGACATCCCTGGAGAGCGTATCGAAGTCTTGATCCATCCGCAGTCCGTTGTACATTCCCTTGTGGAGTTTTGCGACGGTACAGTGATCGGAAACCTCAGCGTGCCCGACATGCGTCTGCCGATCCAATATGCGTTGACCTATCCGGAACGGAAGCCGTCCCCTTGCAGACGACTGTCGCTTGCGGATGTCGGTTTGTTGGAGTTTCATCCTGCGCCGGAGGAACGTTATCCTGCACTTCGCTTTGCGTATCGAGCGCTGCGCGAGGGCGGCACGATGCCTACAGTGTACAACGGTGCAAATGAAGCTGCGGTCAAGCTGTTCATGGAACGCCGGATACGGTTTACCGACATCTATGCGGCGGTCGAGTATGCCATGGAGCGTCATATGCCTTCGCCGGTCGATTCACTCGAAACGGTGTTTGACGCCGACTGGGAAGCGCGTGCTTTGGTCGAAGCTTATTTCGGTCGATAATTCTATTAGGAAAGCTGGTGCTGCAACTTGAGCACAATTTTATCTGTGATCGGTGCGCTTATTCTGTTGTCCGTTTTAGTGACGGCACATGAATTTGGCCATTTCTTTGTCGGACGCAAGCTGGGCTTTGACATTGTAGAGTTTGCCGTGGGCATGGGTCCCACCCTTCTCAAAAAGGAGCGAAACGGCATTATCTACTCTCTCCGTGCTTTTCCGATTGGCGGCATGTGCCGATTCTTTGGCGAAGATGAAGCGGCGAGGGACAGTCGGTGCTTTAATGCACATCCGGCGTGGAAGAAGATTCTTGTTGTTGCTGCGGGTCCGGTGATGAACCTGCTGTTTGCGTTGCTTCTTTCGATCATCACGCTTACGGCTTACGGGAATTACATGCCTGCGGTTTACGAGGTGCCGGAAACGGACAGCCCGGCATACCAGGCCGGTTTGAGACCCGGCGATATTCTCTTGAAAATCGATGGGAAGGACATTGAGTTTTATAACGAAACCGCGACAATGATTCGAGCGATCCAGGACGATCAAACGGTGATCACGGTTTCACGCGAAGGAACGCGGTTGGATATACCTGTTACTGGTCTGTATAATGAGACGCTTGGCTACAATTATCTGGGGATTACTATGACGCCAACGCGTATTCGATACGGTTTTATTGGTTCGATCGGGCAGTCATTTCGATATATTGGGAGCATCGTGCGTTCGACATTCTCTTTTTTCGGAACGCTATTTCGCGGACAGGTTCAGTCTACGGATGTAGCGGGCCCGGTCGGCACGATCGCGTATATCAGTGAGGCGGTTCGATACGGTCTCGAAACTGTGCTGCAATTCGCCGTGCTGATCAATGTCAGCCTAGGTATTTTTAATCTGCTTCCGATCCCCGCTCTGGACGGCGGCAGACTTGTTTTTCTCATTGTTGAGGCTGTGCGCGGCAAGCCGATTGATGCGGAGAAAGAGGGTATGGTGCATTTTATCGGATTGATCGCATTGTTTGCGCTTATCATATTTTTGACCTATAATGATATTATGACTTTGATTCGGGGATAAGCACGCTATGCAGACAACCAGGGTGCTACAGGTGGGAACGGTATCGGTCGGCGGAGATGCACCGGTCAGCGTTCAATCCATGACGAATACCGATACCAGAGATGTTGAAGCAACGGTTCGGCAGATTCTTGCACTGGAAAGCGCGGGCTGTGACATTGTTCGTGCTTCCGTTTATGATCGCCGTTGTGCGGAGTCTTTTTCCGCAATTCGGGAAAGGATCCATATCCCGCTTGTTGCAGACGTGCATTTTGACCATCGCCTTGCTATTTTAGCCATTGAACATGGAGCGGATAAGCTGCGGATCAATCCCGGTAATATCGGCGGTCCGGAAAATGTAAAGAAGCTTGTAGATTGCGCAAAGGCGCATCATATCCCGATTCGCATCGGTGTGAATGCAGGATCGCTTGAGGCGGATCTCAAGCAAAAATACGGCGCGGCATCACCGGAGGCAATGGTCGAAAGCGCACTGAGACATGTGCGTATGCTGGAGCAAGCGGGGTTCCACGATACCGTGATCTCCCTGAAAGCCTCGACAGTCGCTAACACCGTCGCTGCCTATCGACGCATGGCGGAGCTTGTGGATTACCCGTTGCACATTGGAGTTACGGAAACGGGCAGCGTCGCGAACGGGATCATCAAGTCGGCAATCGGGATCGGCGCATTGTTGCTTGACGGAATCGGGAATACTTTGCGCGTCTCGTTGACGGACTCTCCTGTGCGCGAAGTCGAAACCGGCCTCATGATTTTAAAAGCGCTAAATCTGCGTAAAGACGACATTGAGATCATCAGCTGCCCGACCTGCGGCAGAACGCGTGTTGATTTGATGAAAGCAGTATCGTATGTCGAAGAGCATGTGCACCGAAACGCAGGGTATCTTAGAATCGCAGTCATGGGCTGCGCGGTGAACGGGCCGGGGGAGGCAGCAGATGCGGATATCGGGATCGCTTTCGGGGCATCCAATGGCGTGCTGTTTAAAAACGGACAGAAATTTGCAGCAGGCGCAATGCCGGAGATCATGACGCGTCTAGTTGACGAAGCGAACACAATGCTTGATGAGAGAAAAGCCAAATAGGGCTTTGAACGAGGACGGATTGGAAACTTTACCGATGATACCGGGTTTAAACTTTGATCTGGAGCGAGCAGTCATTCGAGATGTGGTTTTGCAGCGCAGGCAAAACCGCATTGCTTTGCATATCCAAAATGGCGATGCGTTTTCAAAACACGATCGCGACGCGCTGCTTTGCGCTTTTGAGGCATATCTTCCAGGAACGCATATCCAAATCGAGTATGATTCAGGACTCCGTCCGGACACGAAGAGCCCGGAAGATACTACGGCCACCGCGCCGCAGCAGTCCGCTAAAACAGTTCAGGCAGGAGTTGCCTCCGTTATTGGTCCCTCAGCTCCTATTGCCGCCACACCTGCTGTAAAAAAAGACCCGGACATACTTTACGGACAAAGGATCCGAGAGACATCGCGTGTAAAAGTTGCCGATTTGACGGAAGCCGAGGGAGCGGTAACCATACAGGGTTCCATTATTTCGGGCGAACTGCGCGAGGGGTGGGGAAAGAGTAAGGACGGACGGCAAAGCTATCGTGTTCAGTTGAATGTGACCGATAAAACAGACTCGGTTTACTGTTCAGCTACCTTCTACGATAAGGTGAAAGCGGATCGATTTTTTGAATGCGTCTCGCCGCTATTTGGAAAAGATCAGCAAGTCGCCGTTCGCGGCGTATGCAAGATACCAAAGTTTTCCAAAGAGTTGACGCTCTATATCAATGATGTCAATTTAGCGGAAGCGGTTTATCGGCAGGATACGGCGGAGGATAAGCGCGTAGAATTGCATCTGCACTCCCGCATGTCCACGATGGACGGCTTGACCGATGTTACGCGCGCATTTCAGACGGCAAAGCGGTTCGGGCATAAGGCGCTCGCGATTACGGATCACGGCGTCGTGCAGGCTTTCCCTGAAGCAGCAAAGGCGTCGAAAAAAACAGGGGTAAAGGCCATATTCGGTGTTGAGGGGTACCTCCTGCCCGATACGGATCTTGTCGATATGGACGTAACGTTTGTCGTGTTCGATATTGAGACCACCGGGCTGAAGCCCGAACACTGCGATATAATCGAGATCGGGGCGGTGAAGATCCGCGACGGGGAAATCATTGATCGGTTTCAAACTTTTATCAATGGCGGTGTTGTGATCCCGCCAAACATTACGGCGCTTACCGGCATTACGAACGATATGATTGCAGATGCGCCGCCGCTGCGCGATGTTTTGGAACGCTTTGCTGCTTTTTGCAATGGCTGCTGCCTCGTTGCGCATAATGCAAAGTTTGATGTGGGTTTTATCCATCACCATAGTGAGAAATACGGTATTGTATTTGACGAGCCGTATGCGGATACGTTGATGCTGGCTCGGTACTTGCTGCACGACCTCCAGAATCACAAACTTGATACGATATGTGAGCATTTCTCGATCAGCCTGGAAAACCATCATCGGGCGATTGATGATGCCGCGGCGACCGGGGACGTGTTCCTCAAGTTTCTTGATATGCTTCGGACGTTGCATGTGACAACGCTTCCGGTACATCGCCCGGCACCCGTGGGAGAGGGGAATACCGGGAAGAAACATAGACAAAAGACCAATCACATTATCCTGCTTGCAAAAACGCAGGCAGGAATGAAAAATCTGTATCGACTGATCAGCTATTCGCACTTGGACTATTTCAGAACGCGTCCGACCATTCCGAAGAGCTTGCTTTCCATATACCGTGACGGGCTAATCGTTGGCTCGGCCTGCGAGCAGGGCGAATTGTATCAGGCGATCGTACATGGCGCAGACGAAGCACAGGTCAGGAGCATCGCGGAATGGTATGACTTTCTGGAGATCCAGCCCCTCGGAAACAATGCATTTATGGTGCGGGAACAGATCGTTTCGGATGATGAGGCGCTGAGGAATATCAACCGTCGAATTGTGGATCTTGGCAAGGAGCTTGGTAAACCTGTCGCCGCAACGGGAGACGTGCATTTTCTTGACCCGGAAGATGCGGCGTTCCGAAAAATACTGATGTACAAGCTTGGATTCTCAGACGCGGATCAGCAGGCGCCGCTATACTTTAAGACAACGGACGAGATGCTGGAGGAGTTTGCATATCTCGGCGCTGAGGAAGCACACCGAGTCGTTGTTGAAACGCCCAATATGATCGCGGATCTGTGCGACGAGCTTAAGCCTTTCCCGGATGGCACGCATGCGCCGGAGATCCCAAATGCAAGCCAGGAGCTGCACGATATGGCGGTCAATGAGGCGCATCGAATCTATGGTGACCCTCTGCCGGACGTGGTACAGGCGAGACTTGACCGCGAGCTGAAGTCCATCATCGGCAACGGCTACGCGTCGCTGTATCTCATGGCGCAGCGGCTTGTGCATAAATCTCTGAGCGACGGATACCTCGTTGGTTCGCGTGGCTCGGTCGGCTCGTCATTTGTTGCGACCATGGCTGGGATTACAGAAGTCAATCCCCTTCAGCCGCATTATATTTGTCCGAACTGTAAGCACAGCGAATTTGACGTCGTTTGCCCGGAGTCTGACTGCGGCGTTGACCTTCCGAACAAAAACTGTCCGATATGCGGAACAAAGTATGAGAAAAAAGGATATGAGATTCCTTTCGAGGTATTCCTCGGCTTTAAAGGCGACAAGACGCCGGATATCGACCTGAATTTCTCCGGAGAATACCAACCCGTCGCACATAAGTATGTTGAAGAGATGTTCGGCGTTGGACATGCATTCCGCGCAGGTACGATTTCCGGCCTTGCCGAACGCAAAGCATTTGAGTGCATTTATCATTATATGGAAGAGACGGGAAGAACTCTGCGAAAAGCAGAGATGGAACGCCTCTGCAAGGGGTGTCTCAATGTTAAGGTAACAACGGGACAGCACCCAGGCGGAATCGTTATCGTGCCGAAGGACGATGATATCCTGGACTACACGCCCGTTCAGTATCCTGCCGATAAAAAGGATAAGAACACGATAACGACGCATTTTGATTTCCATGCAATGGACGATCGTCTTGTCAAATTGGATATACTCGGACACGACGATCCGACGGCGCTGCGCATGCTGGAGGATATTACCGGGTTGAATCCACGGAGCATACCCCTTGATGACCCGGATACAATGCGCCTGTTTTCGTCGACCGAGTCACTCGGCATCGATCTTAGCGGACTGGAGTGTACGGTTGGGTCGCTCGGCGTGCCGGAATTCGGGACCGGCTTTGTCCGAGGCGTGCTGGAGAGCACGAAGCCTTCGACGATGGAGGAACTTGTCCGTATTTCCGGTTTGACACACGGAACGGATGTTTGGCTGAACAATGCTGAGCCGCTCGTCACGAATAAAATAGCGAAACTATCGGAGGTGCTATGTACACGCGATGACATTATGACCTACTTGATCGCGCATGGCATGGACGCTTCGTTGTCGTTTAAGATCATGGAAAGTGTCCGAAAGGGCAGAGGACTGACGCCGGAGATGGAACAGGCTCTGATCGATGGGAATATCCCGGCCTGGTTTATAGACTCTTGCCATAAGATAAAGTACATGTTCCCAAGAGGGCATGCTGTGGCCTATGTGACAATGGCGTTTCGCATCGCTTATTATAAAGTACATTACCCGCTTGCGTTCTATGCGGTGTACTTTTCTGTGCGTGCAGACGCATTCGATGTAACACTGGCGTCCGGCGGTCCCGAGAAAGTACTTGCGGCGATCAAAGAGCTGGATAAAAACTCCCAGACAAAGGAGCCGGCGGAAAAGAAGCGAGATAAAGAGATCCAAACGATTCTGGAGGTTGTCTATGAGATGAACCTGCGCGGCATCGCCCTGCTGCCGGTTGACATCTATCGCTCTGAGGCAACGAAGTTTCTGATCGAAGGAAACGCATTGCGGCCGCCGTTCAATTCCATTCCCGGTGTCGGGGATAATGCGGCGGTTTCGATGGTTGAAAAACGCGGAACGGAGCGATTTGTTTCGGTCGAGGATTTTCAAACAAGGACCGGCGCAAACAGTGGTGTAGTAGGAGCACTCGAGCAAAACGGCTGCTTTGATGCGCTGCCGAAAGAAAACCAGATTTCTTTGTTTTCGCTTGACTGAAAACAGATGGCGCGATATAATCAATAAGAGTAATCCTGCACTACTGTTGTTAGGTGTTTCATTATAGATTGTTGTTTTGTTTGCTATGATGTAGGCCGTTGCATAAATAACCGGGCAGGGATGCTCGGTTATATTACTATAGAGATGACTGGAGATAACCTAATGAATGTTTGGATTGCAATAGCGCTGATTGTTGCAGCATCAGCGATTTGTCTTTTGGTCGGCTACATGTACAGAAAAAATGTTGCCGAGGCAAAGGTTGCAAAGGCTGAGGACGCCGTCAAAAAGCTTTACGAAGACGCACGTACCAAGGCATCTGAAATCAAAAAAGAAATGATCCTTGAGGCGAAGGAAGAAGTTTTCAAAGTTCGTACAGAAGCCGAAAAGGAAAATCGTGAACGGCGCAGTGAGCTTCAGCGCACGGAACGACGCCTGTTCCAACGCGAAGAGTCGATCGAGAAGAAGCTTGACGGGATTGAGCAGCGCGAAAAAGCGCTGGCAGACAAAGAAGCGGATGTTGATCGTATGCAGGCCGACATTGCGGAGCTCCATGCCAAGCAGATGACCGAATTGGAAACGATCTCCGGCATGTCCATGGATGCTGCAAAAGAAATGCTGCTCGAAAATGTTGAGCGCGAAGCCCGGCACGATATGGCACTGCTTTTGCGTGATATTGAAGCAAAGACAAAGGAAGAGGCGGATAAGCGCGCCCGCAATATCATTTCTCTCGCGATCCAACGGTGCGCCGCGGATCAGGTTGCAGAAACAACGGTTTCCGTTGTTCCGCTGCCGAATGATGAAATGAAGGGACGTATTATCGGCCGCGAAGGCAGAAACATTCGTGCTCTCGAAACGGCGACCGGCATCGATCTCATCATCGATGATACACCGGAGGCCGTGATCCTGTCCGGTTTTGATCCGGTTCGCCGTGAAATCGCAAGAATCGCACTCGAAAAACTCATTTTGGATGGACGCATCCATCCTGCGCGCATTGAGGAAATGGTCGAGAAGGCGAAAAAAGAAGTCGATGCGCAGATCCGGGAAGCCGGAGAACAGGCCGTTCTCAACACCGGTATCCATGGCTTGCATCATGAACTGGTTCGTTATCTTGGCAGAATGCGTTATCGCACGAGTTATGGCCAGAATGTTTTGAATCATTCTATCGAGGTTGCACACCTCGCAGGCATGATGGCTGCAGAAATCGGAGCAAACGTTGCGCTTGCAAAGAGAGCGGGACTTCTGCACGATATCGGAAAATCGATCGATCATGAAGTCGAGGGCTCGCATGCGCAGATCGGCGCTGACCTTGCAAGGAAGTTCCGCGAGAACAATCAGGTCGTTCATGCAATTATGGCGCACCATGGCGATGTTGATCCGACGACCGTGGAGGCTGTACTCGTTCAGGCTGCGGATGCAATCTCTGCTGCCCGTCCTGGCGCCCGTCGCGAGACGCTTGAGACTTATATCAAACGGTTGGAGAAACTGGAAGAGATCGCAAATTCGTTTGAGGGCGTTGACACATCGTTTGCAATTCAGGCGGGCCGTGAGGTGCGTATCATTGTTAAGCCCGACCGCGTCAGCGATACCGACACGGTTATTTTGGCCAAGGATGTTGCCAAGCGGATCGAATCCGAACTGGAGTATCCTGGCCAAATCAAGGTCAATGTGATTCGCGAGACTCGCACGGTAGATTATGCGAAATAAAGCTCAATGAAGGATTGAATTGATAAAGGATATGCGTTTTGCATATCCTTTTCCTTGAGAGGGGGAGACGAGGTTATGCGGTTTCATGTTGCGGATGGGCACTGCGATTTCTTGTACGGCATGGTTGAGCGCGGTTATGACCTGAGAAAGCCGAAAGCAGATCAAGCCATTCGCCTGCGTGACATGCAAGAGGGCGGGGTGGCGCTCCAGCTGTTTGCTGCTTGGATCGATATGGCGCTTCGCGTCCCACCGCTGCACCAGTGCCTTGCCATGATAGACGCATATGAACGTATGCTTGATTCTAACGAAGAGCTGACGCCATTGACGAAAGATTTTGATCCGACTTGCGGAAAGATCGCAACAGTGCTCACGGTCGAAGGGGGCGAGGCCATTGAAGGAAGCCATGCAATGCTGCGAACGCTCTACCGCCTGGGCGTGCGCGCGATGACGCTTACATGGAATGATAATAACGAGCTCGGCGGCGCAGCTCTTGCACGAGGCAACAGAGGGCTAACGCCTTTGGGATGCGAGATCATTGACGAAATGTGCGATCTGGGTATTGCAATTGACGTTTCCCATTTGTCTGATCACGCGATCGATGATGTTTTGGAACGCTGCGATGCGCCGGTGTTTGCATCGCATTCCAATGCAAGGGCGGTCTATGCCTCGCCAAGGTCTTTGGCAGACGATCATATCCGTGAGATTTCAAGACGCGGCGGCACGGTCGGGGTGAATTTCTATTATAAACAGTTATGTAAAGGGCACACTGCTGCTATTAGCAATATTGTCTCGCATATTCAGCATATTATCGATGTGGGCGGAATAGATTGCTGCGCGATTGGTTCTGATTTTGATGGAATGGGTCGATATCCTGTGGATCTCAAGACGAGCCGTGATTTTCCGGCGCTTGGGGATGCCTTGCTTGAAAGCGGATTGTCTGAATCCGAGGTGGAAAAGGTGATGTTCCAAAATTTATACGGTTATATGCTACAATTTGTTTGACAGCACAAAACGCGAGTGGTATAATATTTTCGTTGGCTTTTAGGGGCATGATGTAATGGTAACATAGCGGTCTCCAAAACCGTTCTTGAGGGTTCGAGTCCTTCTGCCCCTGCCAGATTCGTTCTCACGCTGTATTGTAAGCGTGAGAACTTTTTTTATTCGACGGAGACGCGCGCACGAAGCAGACGGGAAGGTTTTCCAGAGAAAGCAGCGAAAATTAAAATAGACGCATCCGCCCGAGAAGAAGCGGATGAATGTGTCTGAAAAATATTGAATAGGCTGTCTGCGAGCAAATAGTATCAGCGGTCTTTTGTGAGAAAGCGGCGATATAATAACAAACCAACGCAGCTTGTGAGCAATTCAGTGACCGGAAAAGTGAGCCGGAACCAGTTCAGTCCAAACCGTGAGAAAAGGTAACCAAGCGGGACGAATAGAACGACCGCATGAATGAACGAGAGCAGGGAACTCTGCTAATCTGCCCCTGCGGCTTGAAAATAGACTGGAAAGAAAATAGACTGGAAAGAAAATAGACTGGAAAGATGAGCGTTGTGACCATCGGCAGGAAACTGACACCGATAAAGCGGAAGCCAATTTGGCCGACTTCAACAACACGTTCGTCCGAGACGAATACATGCAGCACCGGAGCGGGTATGGTTACAAAGCATAGCGTTCCGACTGCTATCAAAACAAGGTCGAAGCGGAACGCATCCGACAGCGTTTCGTTGCAGTGTTCAAGGTCGCTGGCCTCATAGCTGAAGCTGCTGATGATAGGGACGATGCGCGCCAAGGAGAATGAAGAAAAATGTTTGCCATTTACAATAGACCTAACACAGTAACGGCCCGATCGGAAAAACCGGTAAGGATCATAGTCAGGCCGAATATGCAGAAAGTGTACGCGGACTGCATGATAATATTCGGCACACCCGGCTGATATATTTTCGCGATGTGTCCGGCTTTGAACTTTTTTTCGGGAGGATGGCGGAAACCGGGTTTTGCTGCTACAGCAGCGGCGACAGTTTACCCGGCGACGGTTGCAATCGCTGCCCCTGTTATTCCTATTTTTTGGCAGTCCCAACAAGCCGAAAATGAGCAGAGGATCCAAAACAATGTTGGTGATAGCGCCTAAAACCTGTACCGGCAGCGGGGGCTTCATGTCCCTATGGGTTTGCAGACCTTTGTCCTGATGTTTTCCGGCAAGAGGTCGATACTGAAAAAGGAGAAGTGGAGAATGTATTCTAAAATACACGGGATGTGTGGTGCAGGATAAAACGGTACCGGATCCGGTAATTGACCGGCATTGGTGATGCAGTTTGCGGGCGTTTCAGGGCAGAGGGAGCAGGGGGGAGGGCGAGCAAGTGCACGAACGAACCGGCCTGCCCAATCAAAACACGCCCGTTATCTGACTTCATTAATCGGCCTTTGAATAGATCCATCCAGAATGCAGGCCTTCCTCCGAGCAATTTAACAATTCGGAGACCGTTACCAACTGATATTCATCCGCCAGCAAACCCTCGATGATGCGAGGCAGTGCATCGACAGTCTTCTGTGACTTGTCATGAAACAAATAAATCGAGTTATCAATTCCATGACCGAGCTCGTCTTTGGATTGCAGCATTCGTTCGGAAATCATGTCGGCGGTGTAATCGGCGTAAGTATCATGCGAACTACGGGTATGATTGATACATGCCATATCAAAGTCCTTTAGCATTTGAACGAATGCCGCACGTTTTCCGCTTCCCTTTTTGCCAAAGGAAATGTACGGTGGCCGAATCAGCGTGAGCGTATAACCAAACTTCTCCTGCATCAAGTCATTCACAGAGGAAACGGCATTCCGCATTTCATCATCGGAGATCTCTTCCAAATCCTCATGATTCATCGTATGATTGCTGATCTCACAGCCAAGGGCAAGAGCACGCTGCAAGAGCTCCTCGTTTCCGCTGATATGCGATCCTTGTATGAAAAACGTTGCACGGACATTATAGCGCTCCAAAATATCCAGCACCATTGCCGTATACGTTGGAGAAGGGCCGTCATCAAAGGTAAGCGCGACCATCTTGCGATTCTTATCAATTTGCCAAGAGGACAGCTTTTGTGCGATATCTTCGGGGTTCTCAAAGTTTCCGTACATGTCAAGGTAATGGTATAATTGGTCACAGCGCTCCCTATACCAGTCCTCATCAATGGTGGGAGTGGGTGAAGCAGCTTGAGTGGCTGGTTCCGGTGTAAAAGGCGGCGGCGATGCTAGATTCTCTGTGCTTTGCGGCTGCGTTGTATTTGCGGCAGTACTGGACACAGGCTTGCGAAGCAGGGCGATTCCTGCATATACCAGCAAAGCAAGCGTGACACTTGCAAGGACAAACAGTATGCAAATCAAAACAATCCGGCGCATTTTCTTTTTGCGGCGGCGCTCATTTCGTGCATATTGACGAGAGTTATTATTAGCTCGATTGCTAGAATATCGTTTTTCCATAACACCTCGATGGGATGCATACATAATTAAATTGTAGAATCAATGCAGGGTGTTGTCAACACTATATAAGTATTGAAGAACTAAGTTCCGGCTGCGTAAATGATCTGACGGTTTGACAATTATTCGGATTGGAAATACAATTGTATTATAAGTGCGGACTATCTACGCACTGATTTCACGGTGACTATGATGATTTTACTGGAGGCTAATTGATATGACGCGACTGGGTGTAATCGGCATCGGGAACATGGGGGAGGCGATTCTGCGCGGCGCGTGCAGCGGGGGAGCCTTGAAAGCGGACGAAACATTTGTATTTGATCATAATCCGCAGAAAGCGGAACCATTGCACCGAGAGTTTGGCGTACGAGTGTGTTCTGATATTGACGAGCTGTTTGAGAATTCGACGCTGATTCTGCTTGCCGTTAAGCCTCATTCGCTGGATACGTTGGCAGAAGAAAAATACGACTTCTTTGCAGAAAAGGGAGTAATCTCCATTGTGGCCGGGAGGAGCGGGGAGCGGCTCGCGTCTATGCTGCCGCAGTCCACGCGCATCTTGCGCACAATGCCGAACACACCGGCTCTCGTTGGTGAAGGAATGGTTGTTTTTGAGGACGGAGATACGTTGCTGCAGGAGGAAAGAGACTTTGCCGAGCGTCTGTTTGGGGCGGTTGGAAAGGTCGAGCGCGTGACTGCGCACCTGATGGACGCAGTTACTGGAATCAGCGGCAGCGGCCCTGCGTATGTTGATTTGTTTATTGAAGCGTTAGCGGATGCCGGCGTGCGTGCGGGGTTGCCGCGTGCAATGGCATACCGGCTGTCGGCACAAACGGTATATGGCTCCGCCAAGCTGGTGCTGGAGACGGGGGAGGCGCCCGCTGTTTTGAAAGACAAAGTATGTTCCCCCGGAGGTACAACGATCGAGGCGGTTGCTGCACTTGAGGAATTCGGCCTGCGAAACGCTGTTTTGAAGGCTGTGGATGCATGTGTACGGAAATCCAAGAGTATGTGAGCAGGGGCATAATCAGAGATTACAAGACAATGAAAGAGGTTATACTGTATACGGATGGCGCCTGCTCGGGCAATCCCGGTCCCGGCGGATGGGGTGCCGTCCTGATGTATCAACAGCATACGAAAGAGCTTTCTGGGTATGAACCGCAGACGACGAACAATCGTATGGAGATTACAGCCGTTATCCGTGGGCTGGAAGCGTTGAAAGAGGCTTGCAGCGTGGAAATCTATACAGATAGCGCATATGTATTCAATGCGTTTGATAAGAGGTGGATCCAGAATTGGCGTGCGAACGGGTGGAAAACTTCGACAAAACGCGACGTGGAAAACCAAGATTTATGGAAACGCCTTTTTGCACTTACGCAAAAGCATCAGGTGCGGTTTCATAAGGTGAAAGGGCATGCAGATAATTCGTATAACAATCGCTGTGATGAGCTGGCGACGGCCATGATCCGTAAGAATCAAGCGCACCAGAAGCGTGCATGAGAGCGCGGGACGCAGATATATCTTATTATTCGACTTATTCGACAATGCGCGCGCATGCGGTTGAAACCCCCGAATATGGCGGCGCAGAAGAAATAGAAGAGAACTAAACCTCCAAGGCATGTACATGACAAAGGCGCAAGAGTGCCTTTATATCCAATAAGCATGGTTTAATCATTGCCCCTGTTTTGTCATATGCTCCCGCAGATTCGTCGGGGATATGAGGAACCCCAACCCCCGCGTCACGCCTTGCCTCGCAGCCGTTCGGCGCTCGTCTGCGGCGTTCCGCTTTTCCGCGCGCCCCGTGCCGCCGCGATTCTGTTCCGCTCGGGCGCGCTTCGCCCAGCCCTTGCGGCGCGGCGTCCCGCCCCGCGCGGCTTAAGTTTGGGAGCCTATGTACCATGATCCACTATGTCACGATTGAAGGGGGGTAAGTCATGAGAAAGCTATCGTTTCGGTGTCAGGGTCCGGACGGCGTAGTAAAGCTGTCCAAAGAAGCGCCAGAGCAATTAGAAGAACGGGTCATTGGGATATGGCCTGTATTCGCTGTGATTTCCTTGAAGCTCAAGGAACAATCATAAGTCCAGTGCAGAACCTTAGCTTCAAACGTATCGTCCATCCATGCAAATGTGTCGTGTATCTTGTTCCGAATGTCCCGTAGATATGGTGGACAGTCATTGACCAAACGCGAATACGCTTGTAGGCGTTTCCGCACTCCATGCAAGCCGAGTAAGTCAGAGGTTAGATTTTTCAAATACGTCATAGCGACAGCCTTTCTGCAAGAACGGAATTCTGCACCGCCGCCACAGGATTTCTGCAACTATTCGTTAAACTTGCGTTTAACGAATAGTTGTGATACAATAAACCGGTGGAAGCAATTCCGGTCAAAACGTTCCCCTGCATTCGTTTTCGTGAATTGCGTTTTGTTTAGCCTAAGTCTGCTATATCGGGAGTGTGAATTGTGGAATGCCGAATCAGTTTCAGATGCAAAAAGAAGCGATTTATACAAAGAAAATCCGCGACATTTTGTTGCAGCTTCCGGATTTCTGCGAGGCCTTCTTTCGAAGTCTGGCAAACAAAAACCTCTCTGTACTGACAAGATATGGTTACGCGGTTGATCTGCGTAGTTTTTTTCGGTTCCTTACGGCAGAGGATCAGCTGTTTTCTGGTCGTCCTCTATCCTCTTTGACAATCGCCGATTTGAAGCTGATAAGAACGCAGGACATTGAGCGTTATTTAGAGTTTGTTTCTCTATATTACACTGCTTCTGATCGAGAACGCAGCAATCATGACAAAAGTCGGAAACGGAAGCTCTCGGCAATTCGTTCTTTTTTCAAGTATTATTTCAAATTGGAAGCTCTTGACGCTGACGTTGCTGCGTTAGTTGAAATGCCGAAAATCAATGACAATGCCATTGTTCGGCTTGAACCCAATGAAATCGCTACGCTTTTAGATCAGGCGGAGAACGGCGAGAATTTATCCGCACGCCAAAAAGCCTATCACATGGCAACTCGAACTCGTGATGTAGCAATCCTGACTTTGTTTCTTGGCACAGGGATTCGAATCAGCGAACTGGTAGGAATCGATTGCAGCGATGTAGATTTTTCCAATAATGCGTTTTCTGTCGTGCGAAAAGGCGGTAATCAGGAGATCCTTGCGCTTAGTGACGAGGTTGCAGAGGCGCTTGCTTCGTATGCGGAAGAACGTGCGCTGCGGACGCCCTTGGAAGGGCACGAAAAAGCATTCTTCCTCTCGATGCAGAATCGAAGGATGACTGCGCGCGCAGTTGAAAACTTGGTCAAAAAATACGCGAGAGCAGCAGTGCCGTTAAAGAAAATCACACCACACAAACTCCGCAGCACTTACGGAACATTGTTATATCAGGAATCAAACGATATTTATTTGGTGGCGGACGTACTGGGTCACAAGGATGTTAATACGACCAGAAAGCATTACGCAGCGCAATCGGAGGATAATCGCAGGAAAGCTGCTCGCCTCATTCATTTGCGTGAGGATGAATGAGGCCAACCGGTTTTGTGCCTTTCCGTTATGCCATTATCGACTGCCTCTTTGCGCGATATGCTTTTTGAGCCATTCTGCTCGATCGACTGTGTCGGCCGATAACGCCGCGAAGTGTTCCAATCAATATCTTTCGGCGGATGCCAGTTTCCCAGATCATATCGGAAAACGCCGAATCGATTGAATCCGCGTCTAGATTTGTGAGAATATCAGTAATCTCGATGTCTGCATAGTCTTTTTGATTTGGATCGTCCAGGCAACGAAAGCAGTTATCGCAGAGTTTCGTTGGATCTAATTGGCAACGATTATCACAGTCGCCGCAGTGATCGCAGGTTTTGGATTGATTTAGGATACAATTCATGAATCTCGTCCTCTCTTCGCGAACAAATGTTTCCAAAACAATTGTTTTGTGTTATACTGTAAGTATTCAATGGAACGCTATATCCGGCAACAAGGAGAAACCGATAAATGAAGAAACTTGACAATCCTCAGCAAGCAATTTATGAGTATATCCAAGCTTATTATAAAGAAAACGGCTTCCCCCCCTCTGTCCGCGAAATCGGACAGGCGGTGGGTCTGCGTTCAACCGCTACGGTGCATACGCATCTAAAAAATATGGAGCAAAAAGGGATGCTGACGCGCGATCCCTCGAAACAACGCGCCCTCATATTGACACAGCAGGATGAAGAGGAACCAGCTGCGAAGGTTGCTGCCTCTGCTGCGGTTGATGCGCAAAAGGTCCCTCTCATCGGCAAGGTCGCGGCCGGAGTTCCGATCCTTGCGGTCGAGCAAATTGAAGACAACATCGCCGTTCCAAGTGTGCTTCTACATGGACGTTTCGGCGATGAGGTATACTTGCTGCGCGTACAGGGCGACAGCATGGTCAATGCGGGCATCCACAATGGTGATCTGCTCCTTGTAGACCGATCCATCCGTTTCGAAGACGGCGACATCGTCGTTGCTCGCACAGAAGAAGAAACCGTAACAGTAAAGCGAATCTATCGTGAAAAAGACGGCGTACGGCTTCAACCGGAAAACGAGCTCTACTCCCCTATCTTCGTTCCATATGACAAGGTAGAGATTGCCGGAAAGGTCATCGGGTTGATGCGCAGGTTTTAACCGCTCCGATGTTTTGTCCTGCTATAGAAGCGCATCAACCGCCAGCATGGCCGCAATGCGTCCATGCGCATAAGTAAGGCTCCCCTGTAGGTATCCGATATATGGCGCCCGCATCGGGCCATCCACGCTCAATTCGGTTGTGGCTCCTTGCACAAAAGAGCCTTCCGCCATGATCACGGGATCGGCATAGCCAGGCATATCCCATGGTTCAGGAACAAGATTGCTGTCCACAGGAGCAGCTTTTTGAATCCCCTTGCAAAACTGGATGAGCTTCTCGGGAGAACCAAAACGAATGGACTCCACAATATCGCTGCGAGGATCGTTGTACGCTGGGAGCGTTTCGAATCCGAACTGCTCAAGGCATGCAGCAAATAGCACAACGCTCTTTAAGCACTGCGCGACGGTGTGCGGCGCCATAAACAGACCTTGATAGAAAACGCGATAGTCGCCGGCGTAGGAGCCGACTTCGGCGCCGAGCCCCGGCACGGTCAGCCGCTGCGCTACGCGTTCAACAAGCGCACTCTTACCTGCCACATATCCACCGGTCGGAGCAAGTCCGCCGCCGGGATTCTTAATCAGCGAACCTGCCATAATATCAGCGCCGTAAGCCGTGGGTTCGTTGATTTCGCAGAATTCGCAATAACAGTTATCAACAGCAATGATGACGCCCGGGAGACGTTGGTGTATGAACGAAAAGGCCTCCTCCAACTGGTGCTGCCCGAGCGATTGACGCCATGCATACCCGCGCGAGCGTTGGAAATATACAACTTTGACGCTCCCGTCCAGACAGGATTCGAGCGCGTCCAGATCAATCTCTCCGCCATCTTGCAGCTCAATTTGCCGGAAATGCACACCCTGCCGTTTAAGGGAATGCGGCGCGTTTCCTCGGATTCCGATCGCTTCCTCCAGCGTATCATAGGGCTTACCGGTGGCGGAAAGAATCACGTCGCCCGGCTCCGTTATGCCGGCAAGCATGGTAAAGAGCGAATGTGTCCCATTAACAAACTGGGGACGTACAAGCGCGGAATCTGCCTGGAGGGCATCAGCGAAGACAACATCCAGCGTATCACGCCCAATGTCTTCATATCCATAGCCGGTCGTCGGGGTGAAGTGACGCGAAGCAACGGACGCGGCCTGAAAGGCGGATAAAACACGCTGCATCGTAACCGCTTCAATGGAATCGATCCGAGCAAATGCGTCGGAACAGCGATGTTCCGCGTTCCAAACAAGCTCCTTGGCTCGATCCGAAATCTCAATACTCATAGGATATTCTGCTCCTTTTCTTGCAGTATCAGCGCTGTTGCGCGTTCCGTTAACTCAGCCTCCGACAATTCATCTGCCGGAAGCCAGTGAATTCTGTGGTCTCGCCGAAACCAGGTCATTTGCCGCTTAGCAAATCGTCGTGTTTCCCGCTTGATGTTTTCTCGGGCTTCATCCAATGTACAATACCCATCAAAGTAATCGAATAGCTGTCGATATCCGATGGACTGCATTGCCGGAAGCCGACGATCATATCCGGCGTGATAAATTTTGAGTGCTTCGTCCAGAAGCCCGCATGCAAACATGTTGTCCACACGCCGATTGATTCGATCGTACAGGTGCTGCCGCTCCATGGAAAGCCCGATCTGTATAGCACGATATGGGGGCTTGGCCCCGCCGTCATTATGGAAATCACTTCCAAACGAGGAGATTGATCGACCCGAGCAGCGGTAGACCTCCAAAGCTCGAACGATGCGCTTTGCATCATTCGGGTGCAAACGAGCGAAAGAATCCGGATCAACGCGGTGAAGCTCTGCACGAAGACTATCAGGGGCGGAGGAATACGCTGCTGTTAGTTCTCGACGGATCATTTCATCTGACGGCACTGCAAAGTGCAGCGGATTTGTAATAGCGGCAATGTATAACCCGCTGCCCCCCACGATAATGGGGAGTTTTCCACTTGCGATCAAGGCATCCAATACGGGAAAGGCCATAGCGGAGTACTTCGCAACAGAAAAATCTGGCGTATCAATCGGAAGGCAATCGATCATGTGGTGCGGAACACAGTCGCGTTCCATTTGGCTTGGCTTTGCGGAACCGATGTCCATTTCCCGATAGACCTGTACGGAATCGGCGGAAACGATTTCGGTTTGAAAACGTGTTGCAAGAGAAACGGCAAGGGCGCTTTTTCCACTGGCAGTCGGCCCCACAATGCATGCCACGACTTTGTTATCCATACGCATTAAACAACTCGCTTAAACATTTTCTCGAGATCCAGCTTCGAAAGCTGCACCATGACGGGCCTGCCGTGCGGGCAGGTCATTGGAACGCCATGCTCGGAGTACTCCTGAAGCAAACATGCGATCTCTTCCTGCGAAAGATGCTCTGTAATCTTGACGGCATGTTTACAGGAAGCCTGTATGAGGGCGCGGCGCGCGAGTTCCTTGCGTGAAACGCTGCCAGTCTGATCCAAAAGAGCCAAGGCCTCGAACAGCCCTTCCAAGCGCAGCGGAACGCCGTTGACAACTGGAACGGATGTTACAAGAAGGCATTCAGATGCGTCACCGACCTGAAAGAGAAAACCGATCTCTTCGAGTTGCTGGCGATAGGTGTCAAGTAAGGCTTCCGAGCCGGGGGTAAGCCGAACCGCTTCCGGTACAAGCAAAGGTTGCGATACCGGGACAATATCGCGGGAGATAAGTCTTTCGTAAAGACGGCGCTCATGCGCTGCGTGTTGATCAATCAAAAACAGCGTATCACCCTGCTCGACGATCCAATACCCTGCGAACACCGCTCCGACAATTCGATACGGCGACTGTGCGAAAATCTTGCGCACATCGGCGCCATCGTCAACTGCGGCGGGAGCGAGCGCTTCAGCCGTTGACGGTTCATCTATGCCGGAGAGAGAAGTCTGAATGCCGGACACGTGTATCTCATTCGCACGCGCGTCGGTAGTAGTCTGCGTTGGCATCGGAACGCGCGGGTGGTACAACGTGGGCTCACACAAAACAGGATCGCGCCGCCGGCTTCCGATGTCATCGTCGCTCCACTTGATCATTGGACGGGGCAAAGAATCCGTCGGCAATGATGGAGCAGACTTCTCTTTGATAACCGAGGTATACTTCGCAAGCGCCGTTGCTTCCCCAAGATCGTGCTGAACGCTGACAGGATCAGTGTACGCGGGCATAGCCTCACGCTGATTGACTGGAACTTCAAGAGCGCGGACACAAGCGCTGTAAACAGATGATGTTACGCGGCGATCATCGGCAAAGCGCACCTCCATTTTTGTAGGATGCACATTGACGTCGACCTCTGTTGTTGCGATGCGCAAATTCAACACGGCAAACGGGAAACGTCCGGACATCAGCCGCGTATCATATGCACGAAGAATTGCATTCGAAATCGAAGCTGAGCGAATATACCGTTCATTCAGATAGATCGATTGCTGCAGACGGTTTGGACGGGCCAGCTCCGCATCGCCGATATAGCCCGTGATGCGAAGATAGCCATCATCAAAGAAAACATCTTTCAGATGCGCCAAAACACTTGATCCATAGATACAGAATACTGCATTTCGCAGATTTCCGTCACCATATGTTTGGTAAACGGTTTTCCCATTGTTCATATAATGAAATGCAATGCTTGGGAGCGCCATAATCATGCGGGAGATATAGTCCCCGATATATCCGGCTTCCGTGCGCGTATTCTTTAAGAATTTTAAGCGTGCCGGCGTTTTTGCAAACAAATCGCGGACTTCCAGTGTTGTGCCTTTGGCGGCAGCACATGCGCGGCGTTCCAAAAGGGCTCCGTTGTCCATACGGACTTGCATGCCGCTTTCCGCGTCTTCGGTTCGTGTGATCAGCGTGACATCCGCAACCGACGCGATCGAAGCGAGCGCCTCACCGCGGAAACCAAGCGTATGAATATGGGAAATATCATCTGCAGCAGCAATCTTGCTGGTCGCATGACGCAAAAAGGCAGTCTCACAATCCTCGGAGGGAATACCGCTCCCGTTATCGATTACGCGGATCAGATCAATACCGCCGTTTTCGATCTCAACGGTAATGAATGTCGCGCCTGCATCGATAGAATTCTCTACTAGCTCTTTTACGACGGAGGCGGGACGTTCTACCACCTCGCCGGCCGCGATTTGATTGGCGACGAGCGGGGAAAGAACTCGAATCCTGTTCACGATAGCGTAGCCCCTCCCTGGCCTGCCGCGATAGCTTTCAGTGTGTACAATTCGTGCAGCGCCTCGATTGGCGTCAAAGCATCCGGATTCATCTCATTAAGCACGCGGAGAAGCGTAGCCGATGCATCCGATTCAAGCAAAGAGCACTGAACGACGCTGGCCTGCGGCTCTGCCTTCTTTGTTCGATTTGCAATATCCGCGTGTTCAAGCTCTTCTAAGATTACGCTTGCGCGTTTCAATACTCCATCGGGCAATCCCGCGAGACGCGCGACCTGAATCCCGAAGCTCTTGTCTCCGCTGCCGCGGACGATTTTCCGCAAAAACAGGATGTCGTCCCCGAGCTCCTTTACAGAAATTCGATAGTTTTTAACGCCGGGGATTTTTCCCTCGAGCTCTGTGAGCTCATGATAGTGCGTCGCAAACAGTGTTTTTGCACCGCAGATTTTTTGATCGGAAATATGCTCCAGTATTGCCCAAGCAATACTGAGGCCGTCGAACGTACTGGTGCCGCGGCCGACTTCATCGAGGATCAAAAGACTGTTTGCGGTAGCATTGTTGAGAATATTTGCCATCTCGCTCATTTCGACCATAAAGGTGCTCTGTCCGGCGGAAAGATCGTCGCTTGCGCCGATGCGGGTAAAGATCCGGTCGACAAGTCCGATCTCTGCTTTTGTCGCAGGAACAAACGACCCAATATGCGCCATTAGCACGATCAAGGCAACCTGACGCATGTAAGTGCTCTTCCCAGCCATATTCGGGCCGGTGATAATTAAAAGACGGTTTTCGTCAGCGTCCAAATTCACATCATTCGGCACAAACCCACCGCGCATTCCCCGTTCGACAACCGGGTGCCGCCCATTTTCAACGGAAATAGTTTTCCCATCGGTGACATGTGGGCAAACGTAGGTGTATGAAGCTGCAACCTCCGCAAGCGATTGATAACAGTCCAGTTCGGCGAGAAGCGCAGCGTTGGACTGCAGCCGCGCTGTACTGTGCAGCAGTGTCTCCCGAATCTGCACAAACAGTTTGTATTCAAGCTCAACCAACCGCTCGTCAGCGCCCAATATCTGCTGCTCCATTTCCTTGAGCTCAGGCGTGACAAAGCGCTCCGCGTTTGCAAGGGTTTGTTTGCGCTGGTAATGGTACGGAATCTGCGCATAGTTTGATTTTGTTATCTCTATATAATAGCCGAACACACGATTAAAACCGATTTTCAGGTTTTTGATTCCAGTGTGTTCCCGCTCAGCTGCCTCAAACTGAGCAAGCCATTCCTTACTGTTGCGCTTGATGGAACGCAGCGTATCCACCTCACTGTTGTAGCCCTCACGAATAATCCCCCCGTCTTTCACACTGACGGGCGGTTCGTCAACAATCGCAGAAAGAAGAAGATTAGCGATGTCCTCCATGTTATCGAGTTGCTCCTTGATTCTACACAGTGCTGCGGATTTGCGGTCGGTCAATAAAGCACGCAACGGTGGGATGCGGCCGAGTGTCGAACGCAATGCGGTGCAGTCTCTCGCATTCAGAGAACCATAGACAATCTTGCTGCAAAGTCGTTCAATGTCATAGATGGAGGAAAGCTGCTCACGGAGTTCGTTGCGGAACAGCAAGTCCTCGTTGATCTCGAGAACAGCAGCCTGTCGGTATTCGATCTTCTGAACAGACCGAAGCGGCCGATCGATCCAATCGCGCAGCAGACGGTTTCCCATTGCAGATTTTGTTGAATTCAGAAGCGAAAGCAACGTGTTTCGCTTGCTGCCATCGCTTCGCAGCGGACGAGTCAGTTCCAAATTGCGACGCGTGGATGCATCGATCTGCATGTATTCCGTTCGATTGAGCAGACGTAGCCTTCGAATGTGTGACAGCGCATTTTTTTGCGTATCTTCCAAATACTGCATCAATGCGCCCGCAGCAGAGACGGCATACGGCATTTCCTCGCATCCGAAACCAGTCAAAGAAGCGACTTGAAAGTGCCGGAGAAGCCGGTCCCGCGCGGATGCAGGCAAAAAAGCCTTTTCCTGATAGTGCTCAAGAAAATAGGAAGAAGCGATTCGTTTTTGCAGTAGCGGCTGCAAGAACAGGGCGTCGTTTGCAATGATCTCCGTGGGGTGCAGACGCATGAGTTCATCGAGCAGCTCCGCATGGCGCTGTACGCCGGAAAGCTCACCTGTAAAAAACGCGCCCGTGGAGACATCGGCATACGATAGACCGATGCGTTGTTCGCCGACAAAGATCGCAGCGATATAGTTGTTCTCGCCTTCCTGCAGCATTCGGTCTTCAATGACCGTTCCAGGCGTGATGATACGGATCACATCACGCTCGACAAGGCCCTTGGCAAGCGCGGGATCTTCAAGCTGCTCGCAGATGGCGACCTTATATCCTTTCTGAATGAGCTTGTTGATATAAACATCGACCGAATGGTATGGAACGCCGCACATTGGCGCTCTCTCGCTCATGCCGCAATCTCGACCGGTCAGTACAAGATCAAGCTCTTTGGATGCGGTTTTGGCGTCTTCAAAGAACATCTCATAAAAATCGCCCAGCCGAAAAAAGAGCAGGCAGTCCTGATATTTCTCTTTGAGCTCCATGTATTGGCGCATCATTGGCGTCATGTTCTGTGCCATAGGTATCCTTTCTCACCCGCGGAGCAGTGCCGCGCTCAGTGCGAGCAGCCTTTGCAGCCGCTGCAATCTCCGCTGCAGCCGGCATGACCGTCGAGGCCGATACATGCTCGGATCTCATCGTTGACGGCATTTAATAATTCCTGGAAGACCCGTTCGGACTCCATGACCTCTGTAAATATCGGATTTTCAAACAACTGCTGCTGGAGACGTTCCAAATCCGCGGACATTTCAAGCGCTTCGACGCGATCGATGTCGTCCGACTGCATGAGCGCAACAACCGCGTCCCGTTTGTCGTTAAAGGCGGTCATCAACTCGCAAAGCGCAGTATTCTCCGTCATATTCTGCCGAGCTTTGGCCATACGCAGGAACTCCGGAGAGTTCGCAAGCGCAAGTCCCAGCTCTCTGGCTTGTTCTATCATTTGTCTTCTCCTTCCATTCTGCCAACAAGAGAATTGCGTCTTGTCCGTTCAACGACAACTCTCTGGTAAGTTCCGATCAAATCCGGCGTACCGGGGAAATAAACCATCTTGAAGTTCGAAAACTTTCCGAAGGCGAGCCTTTCCCCTTTCTCCTCACAACCTTCGACGAGAACCTCTCCGGAAACGTCAATGTACTTCTCGTTGCTTTTTTGCGTCATCTCCAACTGCAATGCATTCAGCCGCTGCAGACGATCCTGCTTTTCCTTCTCGGAGATCTGATTCGGCATTTTTGCTGCACTGGTCCCCTGCCTCGGAGAGTATTTAAATGTAAATGCGGCGGCATACCCCACGTCTGCCACAAGTGACATCGTTTCCAGAAAATCTTCTTCCGTCTCCCCGGGAAATCCTACAATAATATCCGTAGTGAGTTCAACGTCAGGGATAGCTTCGTGCAGCTTTTTGACGATCGCGAGGTACTGTTCCCTTGTGTACTTGCGGTTCATTCGGCGCAGAACGCTGTTCGAGCCGGACTGGACGGGCAGGTGCACGTGATGGCATATGTTCGGGAGCGTTGCTATAGCCCGAATCAACTCGTCGGACAGATCCTTAGGATGCGATGTCATAAAGCGAATACGCCGGATTCCATCCACCTCGCTCACTTGCTTCAACAGCTCAGGAAAAGTTGTGTCATCCTTTCGATCCAGCCCATAAGAGTTTACATTTTGCCCAAGCAGAGTGATCTCCGAATAACCGGAAGCGGCCAGAGAGCGAATCTCATCCAAAATGGACGCCGGTGTACGGGAGCGTTCCGGACCACGCACATACGGTACAATGCAGTAGGTGCAGTAGTTGTTGCAACCGTACATGATGTTCACAAAAGCGGAACTGCCGCCCGGCCGATGAGACGGCAAACCCTCCGTAATATGAATGTCATCAGCGGAAACGGCAAGAACACGCTCGCCGCTGAAAACTGTTTTCAGCATATCCGGCAGCCGATCCAGCATATGCGTACCAAATATGATATCGACAAACGGGAATCTGCGATATAGTTTTTCGGCGACCTCCTTTTGCTGCATCATGCATCCGCACACGCCGATTACCAAGCCCGGCTTGGCCTCTTTTAGCGGGCGCAGCGCGCCAATATTGCCAAGCAGCCGCTTTTCGGCGTGGTCACGCACACAACATGTATTAAACAGGATGAGGTCTGCTTCCGATCTATCCTCTGTTGACTTCATGCCGACTGCGTCCAGCATTCCGGCAATGATCTCACTGTCTCGCACATTCATTTGACAGCCATATGTTTCAATGGTATAACGCATATTCCGATCGGCAAGTTCCGATCGCAGCATATCCAACGAAATTCGTTCAAATTCTTGATGCATTGCATACTACTCCAATTTTTCTCTGCTCTATTATAGCGAAAAACGAGCCTGTCGACAAGAGGATGTGAAAAACGTGCGGTATCAAATAGTTTGAATTGGAAAAGTCGCGTCGGGTCATCTCTGGAAACACTATGCGATAAGGCAACAGAAGTCGGCTGTCCCCTGCTTGCACTAAAATAGATGTTCCGTTCATCTTCCCGGCGACGCGGACAAAAGCACTCGCCCCTCCTAATTTCTGCGAACGTATTTGCAGATTATCGGTATACCCTGTATAGCAACCTGATTCACGGTTTGACAGCTTGTTTCTGTAATTTCTATAAATATCTTCGATATCTCTATGATGATATAGAAAAGTCGGAATCGTCTGTGAAACGGATGTCATGAACTGGACTTGCAGGGGGCGACTGCAAAACGGCGGCGTATTTCCTTACATTATAAAACTGCCCGTCGCATCTGCGACGGGCAGTTTGTGTGGAGAATTACAATCAATCGTCCTCTTCGTCCTCGATCTTGGCCTGCTCGATGATCTTCTGTGCAACGTTGCCAGGTACATCCTCGTAGCGGACAAACTCAGATTTGAAGGAACCGCGCGCCTGTGTCATGGAACGCAGATCGGTCGCGTACTTGAACATCTCGGACAGCGGAGCTTCAGCTACAACTTCCGTACCGCCGTCAACAGGGTTCATGCCCAGCATGCGTCCGCGACGCCGATTCAGGTCGCCGATGACATCGCCGACGTACTCGTTAGGAACGAGAATATCATAACGATAGATTGGCTCGATCAGCGCGGGAGAAGCCTTTGCGCAAGCGGCCTTGTAAGACAGACGAGCTGCGGATTTAAACGCAACTTCCTTGGAGTCAACGGGATGGTACTTTCCGTCATAGAGCGTCGCTTTGATGCCAACCATCGGATATCCGGCGAGAACGCCATGTACCATCGCCTCACGCAGACCCTTTTCGACAGCGGGGATGTATTCCTTCGGAACAACGCCGCCGACGATCGCATTGACGAATTCAAAATCCGTTCCCTCGGGCGCGGGCTCAAAGCGCATCTGGACAACACCGAACTGACCGCTGCCGCCGGACTGCTTTTTGTGCTTGCCTTCGGCTTCCGCTGTCGCGCGAATGGTCTCACGGTACGGGATGCGCGGATCCGCAAGGGAGGCTTCCACGTTGGACTTATTCTTCAGTTTTGCGCAAACGACATCGATATGCATCTCGCCGAGACCGCAAATGAGGACATCGCCCGTCTCTGCATTTTTCTCAATGCGAATGGTCGGATCCTCTTCCTTGATACGGTTCAGACCGGAGATGACCTTGTCGTCTTCGCCCTGTTTCTTCGCCGTCACAGCAAGGCTGATGCACGGCTCGGGGAAATCGATCGCATCGAACTTCACGGGGGCGGCAGGATCGCAAAGCGTATCGCCGGTCGCGGTATACTGGAGCTTCGGAATGGCGCCGATGTCCCCTGCGTTCAGCTTGCCGATGTTCTCGCTCTTTTTCCCACGGAGAAGCACGGGCGCGGTGGGCTTTTCGGCCTTCTCCGCGTTGGCATTGTACAACTGGGTGTTCACGTCGACGGAGCCGCTGAACACTTTGATGATGGAGTATTTGCCGAACTGGTCGATAACTGTTTTCATGACCTGTGCGGCGAATTTTCCATCTTGTTTGACCTCGATCGGATCGCCTGTCTTTGCGTCAACCGCGGGGCGCGCTTTTACCTGGTCCGCGGCGGGCAGATAATGCACCATGTTATCGAGCAGCGTCGCGACGCCGATGTTGGCGGTTGCGGCAGTGCAGCAAACGGGGGTCACGATTCCCTCGCATACACCCTGGGAGAGACCCCGCAGAATCTCATCGCGGGAGAGCTCGCCCTCCTCAAAATATTTCTCCATGAGTTCTTCATCAGACTCGGCGGCAGCTTCCGTCAGCTTTTCGTAGAGGCTTTGCGCTTCATCTGCGAGTGCGGCGGGAATATCGACCTCTTTTTCGCCCTTGCCGTCAAACAGCTTTGCTGTCATGTGGATAATATCGACGTATCCTTTGAACGCACCGCCCTCAATGATCGGGAGCTGGATCGGGACAACGGAAGGACCAAACTTTTCATTGATCGCAGCCATGACCTTCTCGAAATTCGCATTTTCTCGATCCATCTGATTGATGACCATCATGCGCGCCTTATGCTGCTTTTCACACATTGCCATTGCCTTTTCAGCGCCGACAACGGGGCCGGAGACTGCGCCGACGACGATCAGCGCGCTGTCCGCAAGTGCCATAGCGGCGGCCACTTCGCCATAGAAGTCGAAGAAACCGGGCGCGTCAATCACATTGATCTTCGTGCTTTTCCACTCGAACGGCGCAAGCGCCATGTTGATCGAAATGGTCCGCTTGATCTCTTCGGGATCAAAATCCGTCGTGGTGGTGCCGTTTTCAACCTTGCCCATGCGGTCAACAAGACCCGCATTGAACAGCATGGCCTCGGTCAACGAGGTCTTGCCCTCGCCGCCATGACCGAAAACGCCAATGTTGCGAATGTCTTTCGCGGTGTATTCCTTCATTCCGAAACCCCCTACATATTAGTGTGCTTTCGTATTCATAAGTCGATCCGGGAATTCCCAAAGATGTGTATTCGGGCACACGGAAAAACCCATTTTAGCCAAATACTATATTACCAGTTTCCGCAAGGATTGTAAACCATGATTTTCAAGATTTCTGGAGATATGCACGCTGTTTCTCCGACAGCGTGTCGATCGCAACTCCCATGGCTTTGAGCTTTTTCTTGGCAACGCTCTCGTCGATCTCAGAGGGCACGGGAATGAGATGCGGAGAAAGCTCAGTGCGGTGCAATGCGATGTGGCGCGCGGAAAGCGCCTGAATCGCAAAGCTCATATCCATGATTTCTACCGGATGTCCGTCGCCGGCCACTAAGTTGACGAGCCTTCCCTCGGCGAGCAAGTACAACCAGCGGCCATTTGGCATGAGATATCCGCGGATGTTGGGTTTCATCTGCTTTTGCTCGACGGCTATTTCGGTGAGACGCTTTACGTTCACCTCAACATCAAAGTGACCTGCATTACAGAGAATGGCGCCGTCCTTCATAACAGAAAATGCCGTTTCCCCGATTACGTCACAATCACCGGTAACTGTGATGAACAGATCTCCGATCTTTGCTGCTTCCAACATCGGCATGACCGAAAAGCCGTCCATGACCGCCTCGATTGCGCGCACTGGATCGACTTCCGTTACGATGACCTTGCCGCCAAGACCCTTTGCTCGCATTGCGACGCCTTTTCCGCACCAGCCGTAGCCGGCGACAACAACGTATTTCCCGGCGACTATGAGGTTTGTTGTGCGATCAATCCCATCGAACACAGACTGTCCGGTACCATAACGATTATCAAACAGATGCTTGCAGTCGGCATCGTTGACAGCGATCATCGGGAAGGGCAGCTCCCCCGCCGCATCTAGTGCACGCAGACGCAGAATGCCGGTTGTCGTCTCCTCGCATCCGCCCAAGATATGCGCGGATTTTTCCGAAAACTCTGAGCGGATCATGTGCATAATGTCGCCGCCGTCGTCAATGATGATGTCCGGATCCGCCTCTACGACCCGGCGGAGACAGTCATCATACTCAGCGCCGGTGCAGCCGTGCAGGGCAAACACATGCAGCCCGCCCGCGGCAAGTGCAGCGGCCACATCGTCCTGCGTAGACAAGGGGTTGCTACCGGTAACATACATATCCGCTCCGCCTGCGGCTAATGTTCGGCAGAGACAGGCTGTCTTTGCTTCCAAATGAATCGACAGCGCGATTTTGAGCCCGGCGAATGGCAACTCTCTGCGAAACTCCTCTTCAATGTCGCGAAGAAGCGGCATATTGCGCCAAGCCCAGAGAATTTTATCCTCGCCGGACGGCGCAAGGTTAATGTCGCGAATGATGTTTTGCATTCGTTTCCTCCTGTCATTTCTGCTTCGGTTATGAGTTCTTAAGATACTGCAATGCACGCATCAGCTGTGTATCTTGCTCCACAGAAAGCGACTCGATCGCAAGACTTTGAACATCTTCGGGAAGCTCAACGACGATGTCCGGCGTAATCCCGATTCCGTGAATGCAGACATCATTTGGCGTATAGTAAGCGTCCGTTGTAATCTTGATCCATCCTGCGTTGCTATTGAGCCGGAAGTATGTCTGCACGATGCCTTTCCCAAAGGTTTGCGTACCGATGATGACCGCACGCTCATGATCCTGCAGTGCGCCCGACAATAGCTCGGATGCTGAAGCGGAATTACCGTTCACCAGTGCCGCGACAGGGAACGAGTATCCGGTCTCTTCGGCATAATACTTCTCGGTATCCGTCGTTTTTGATTTAATGGAGACGATAAGATCTCCCTTTTGCAAGAACATATCCGCGACGTCGAGCACTTCGGTCAGACCACCGCCCGGATTGTTGCGCAAATCAAGCACGAGAGAACGCATTCCATCCGTCAGAAGATCCTTTAACGCCTCCTCCATTTCACCGGCGACATTGCCGAGAAAAGAATCGATGCGGATATATCCGATCTGTCCATCCAGCATTTTTGCATGGACATATGGGACATAAACGACACGCGGCTGTACCGTGACAGTAAATACCGCGTCGCCGTGCTGAAGTTTCAAAACGTCTGCAGCGTTCTCATCCGTCGAAAACAGGGCAAGCATATCATCCATGGGAAGGCCGGCAGTTACCGTGCCGTTGATCTCGAGGATATAGTCTCCGGCCTGCGCACCTGCTTCCGCCATAGGACTGTTGTCGTACACATGCGTGATCTGTGCTCCGGTTTCATCCGGGACAGTCACAACGATCCCGATGCCCCGGTACTCGCCGGATTGTGAAGTCAGCAGCTCGTCGTATTCTTCCTTTGTATAATACTGGGCGTACGCATCGCCGATTCCGGAGGCCATGCCACGCAACGATGCATCAACCAGTGCGGGCTCGCCGCCATCTGCATCGTAATAGTAATAATGTGTTTTGATCGTTTCCGCCATTTCCGCGAGCGGCGCATATTGACTGAGTGCTTGGTATCGCACAAGCAGTATGGCGAGCAGGCCGACCGCTATGCCAAGCAAGATCGTCAGCGCGAGAGACAGTCGACGATAACCACGTTCATCCTTCATGATTCTGCACGCCTCCAAGCACACGTTCCCGCATTTCCTCAAGAGAGCAGACGTCAAGGTGCCGCTCCTTCTTGCCGTGGAGACCGGAAATGCCATCGGGAATACGCGTTCCGGTCAGCGCGTGCAGACGATCCGCGTTTACAAAATCATCTCTTGCGGGCGTTTCAAAGGCCGACAGAACATCGGTCGCAAATTTGTACGGGTTGGCGGTGGAAAGCAGCACGGTCGGCGTTGCATCGCCCGTTCTTGCCGCGTATCGCTCGTACACGGTTTGTGCGACCGCGGTATGCGGATCCATAAGATACCCGTGTACATCATGAATTCTGCGAATCGTTTTGAGCGTATCCTCTTCCGAGCACCAACCGGCCGCAAACCGGCTTGATAAGGCTGCTCTGCGCGACTCTCCAATCTCATAGCGTCCGCATTCCCGAAGCTGCTGCATCCACGAAGAGACGGTCTCTGCGTCTCTGCCTGAAAGCTCGAAAAGCAAACGTTCGAGATTGCTTGAGATCAAAATGTCGATCGAGCAGCTCATGCTCTTGTAAAAAGGCCGCTTGTCATCATATATGCCGGTTTCAAAGAAATCGGCGAGCACATGGTTTCGATTGGACGCGCAAATCAGCTTGTTTACGGGAAGTCCCATCTGTGCGGCATAATAACCGGCGAGAATATCTCCAAAATTGCCGGTCGGCACGCAGAAATTGACCGGATCACCCATGGCAATTTTCCCTTGCAATGCCATGTTGCGATATGCGGTAAAATAGTATACGATCTGCGGCAACAGACGTCCGAAGTTGATGGAGTTTGCACTCGACAGCCGAAATCCTTCCTTGTCCAAAGCATCCCGCACATCTTTTGAGGCGAAAATCTTTTTCACACCGGTCTGCGCATCGTCAAAGTTTCCCCGAACGGCACAAACGTCAATGTTTTCGCCCTCCTGCGTGACCATTTGAAGCCTCTGCGCACGGGAAACGCCGCCATATGGGTAAAATACAAGCACACGCGTCCCGTCCACATCACAGAATCCCTCAAGCGCGGCCTTTCCAGTATCGCCTGAGGTAGCTACAAGAATATAAACGGTTTTGTTTTCACCGGTCAGGCGAAGAGACTCTCGCATCAGATACGGTAACAGTTGGAGGGCGATGTCCTTAAACGCCATTGTCGGACCGTGCCACAGTTCAAGCACGCTCTCTGTATCGTTAAGCGCTACAAGAGGCGCGACATCATCACTGTCAAAGGACGTGTAGGCGCTTTTGATCATCTGCCGGAGTTGATCCGTATCGAATTCCGGCAGATAGAGGGACATGACACGAAACGCGGTGTCCAGATAGTCTGAAGAGAGTTCCCTGATATCAAGTTTTGGGAACACGGCGGGCACATACAGACCGCCTGATGGACAGATGCCCTGTACGATCGCCTGCGCCGCTGTGACGGCTTCGCCGCCGCGTGTGCTAAGATAGTTCATGTTACCTGCAATTCGTTCCTTTTGGTTCAGTATGTGGTTTTGAGCACCATACCATTCATGAACGCGGGGAGTGAATCCTTATTGCCGCTGATGCTCAGAATGATATTGATGTTATGCTTTTCCGAAAACGCCGAAAGATCCTTAAAGAAAGGCTCCAATTCATAGAGCTCATATTGAACAAAATTTTTGAAACCGTCTACATAGACATATTCCAAATCGAAGTCCTGCGCCGCTATGCCGCAGATAAAGCCATACAGCATTTTTCCGCTGTCAATACCGTAGTCCGCGGCATTGATGAACCGGATGCTGCTCGACAGATCAAACATGTAGCTGTTGTCGTCGTCAATAAAAACCAGACTGCCCTTTGCTTTCGTGGCCATTTCATTTGCGTGCTGCAGCAGATGTTTGGTTTTTCCTGTGCCCTTTTCCCCAAAGATGACTCCAATCAAAACTTTTGTCCTCCATTCCGATATGTTATCTTTCAGTTTATCCATTATAGCCTTTGTAACGAGCCATTGACAAGCGTATTGGAAAAAGTTTCGGTTTTTGACAAATCGGGATGCAGAGCCTGTCACAAGTATGCTATACTGCATGATATGAGTGGAAGTTTGGACTTAGCAAAATTGAATGAACAGCAGCTCCGTGCAGTTACCTGTACGGAAGGACCGCTCCTTGTCCTCGCGGGGGCAGGCAGCGGCAAGACCCGCGTGCTCACTTATAGAATTGCATACTTGATTGAGGAAAAAATGGTGCAGCCGTGGAGTATCCTTGCACTGACCTTCACGAACAAGGCGGCCGGCGAAATGCGGGAGCGTGTGGCATCGCTTGTCGGCGGTATGGCTTCCGACATGTGGGTGCTGACATTTCATGCCTGCTGTGTGCGTATTCTTCGGCGTGATATAGACAAACTCGATTATGAAAAGAGCTTTGTTATCTACGATGACAGTGATCAGCAGACACTGCTCAAGCACATTATTGCGGATCTGAATCTCAATGAAAAGGTATTTACGCCCCGAGGACTTTCATCGCAATTCAGCGAGGCGAAAAACCATTCTGTCGATCCGCTTGCCTTTCTGCGGGAATCATATGCGCCGCAGCCGGTGATCGACGCATTTTTGCTGTACCAGAAACGTCTGCGGCAAAACAATGCTTTGGACTTTGACGACCTGCTGCTTAAAACACTGGAACTGTTTCAAAAGCATCCGGATGTGCTGGAACGGTATCAATCCCGGTTTCAGTATATTCTTGTCGACGAGTATCAGGATACAAACATGGCGCAGTACCATATCGTCAAGCTCCTTGCGGATGCGCACAGAAATCTCTGCGTCGTCGGCGACGACGATCAAAGCATTTACGGCTGGCGCGGCGCTGATATTCGAAACATTTTGGAATTTGAAAAAGATTTTCCCGGCGCGGAGATCGTTCGTTTGGAACAGAATTACCGTTCCACGGAGCAGATCTTGAATGCCGCAAATCTTATCATTGCGAACAATCACGGCAGAAAACAGAAAAAGCTGTGGACCGCGCAGAAAGGCGGCGCTCCCATTGAACTTCGCGAGAATAATGATGAACGGGATGAAGCGATGTACATCGCAAACAGGATCGTCTCGGACGTGCGTTATCAGGGACGAAGCTACAATGATTTTGCGATCCTTTACCGTACGCATGCGCAGAGCCGTGTGCTTGAGATGTATTTGAAAAGCTTTGACATCCCTTACAAAGTGTATGGTGGGCTGTCCTTCTTCCAGCGCGCAGAAGTGAAAGACATTCTCTGCTATCTTCGCCTGCTTTCGAATCCGAACGACGATATAGCCTTTTTGCGCGTTATCAATACGCCTCGACGCGGACTTGGAGATGCGGCGGTCGCAATGCTTCAAGCTTCGGCGCGACAGAACGGATGTTCCATGCTTGCAGCTGCCATGACCGCGGATGACATTCCGCCCCGATACGCTGGGAAATTGCGTCAGTTTACCGATGTCATGGTGGCGGCAAGCGGAATGCTCGGCGTATCACCGCTGTCGGAAATCGTCGATCTGCTGCTTGCCTCCATTGGCTACGATGCATATTTGCGCGAAGATAAAAAAGAGAATTATGAGACGCGCGCGCAAATCGTTCAGGAGTTTCTTGGTTATATCGCTGAGTTCGAAAAGGGACTCGCCGCAGATGAGAGCGATCCGCTTCAGGCATTTCTTGAAAATGTTGCACTCTTTACGGCAACGGATCAGATGCTTTCAGACCGCGGCGAGGTTTCGCTCATGACGCTGCACAGTGCAAAAGGCTTGGAATTTCCGGTCGTATTTCTTTGCGGCATGGAAGATGGGCTCTTCCCATCTTCCCAATCACGGTTCGATTCGGAACGCATGGAAGAAGAACGGAGACTTTGCTATGTAGGCATTACGCGCGCCCGTGAAGAACTGCGTTTAAGTTATGCAAAACAGCGTATGCTCTATGGAAAGATCGAATCTACACGGCCGTCGCAGTTTCTTGAAGAACTCGCCGGCGCTCTGCCGGAACAGTCGAAACCCCAGAGGGCGCAGGCGTATCGTGAAGAACAGCGAAAGCCTTTGCTGCATACGCTGCAGAAAAACGAGGCAAGACCGCTTCGGTTTGAGAAGATGCGCAGCGAAGCAACTGTTTCCAACGCAACCGCTTCCACGCAGCCCACGCGCGCTGCTGTACCCGCTGCGCCGATTGCGGTCAGATCTGGACAGCGCGTGAACCATAAGACATTCGGTGATGGTACGGTAATGAGCGTTGGCGGAAGCGGTGCAAACCAGATCGTAGAGATCGATTTTGACAACGGACAAAAAAAGAAATTTGCTGCGGCATACGCGCCCATTCGCATTTTGGAGGATTGAACATGAATCGGCAGGAAGAACTTGTCAGACTTCTGAACCGCTACGGAACGGCCTACTATGAGTCCGACGCTCCGGAAATCTCGGATGCAGAGTATGACACATTATATGACGAACTTGTTCAACTCGAAAAAGAAAGCGGCATCGTGCTGCCGGATTCGCCGACAAGGCGTGTTGGCGGCGCTCCGCTCGCGAAGTTCCAGCCCCATACACATCTCGGACGACTCTGGAGCATGGACAAGGTGCGAACCGAGGGGGCGTTGTCCGATTGGGAGACACGTGTAAAAAAGCTGACAGCGGGTATGCCCTCTCCTACGTTTGCGCTTGAATATAAATTCGATGGGCTTACGATCAACCTGACTTACGAAAACGGAAAGCTGACAACTGGCGCAACGCGCGGGAACGGGATCATCGGAGAAACAATCACCGAACAGGTGAAGACCATCTCCACATTGCCGCAGGAGATTCCATTCAAGGGCCGCATGGAGGTTCAGGGTGAGTGTATTATGCGACTTTCCGTGCTTGAAGCTTACAACGCACACTCCGACGAACCGCTGAAAAACGCTCGAAATGCTGCGGCAGGCGCGCTGCGAAATGTTGATCCGAGAGTGACGGCCGAACGGCATCTCGACTGTTTTTGTTACAACATTGGTTACATCGAAGGAAAAACGCTGCACAATCAACAGGAGATGCTGGCGTTTCTCCAGGAAAACGGCTTTCCGGTCAGCCCTTTCATTCACTATTGCACCGACGCGGCTTCTCTTATGCGTGAGATCCGTGCCGCAGAAGAAGAACGCGGAAAACTGGATTTCTTAATCGACGGCATGGTCGTAAAGGTAACGGACTTTGCTCTGCGTGAGGCGCTCGGCGAGACGGAAAAATTCCCGCGTTGGGCCATTGCCTTCAAATTTGCCGCGGAAGAAACCACGACGTTCGTCGAACGGGTGACGTGGGAGGTTGGCCGCACAGGCAAACTAACCCCGCTTGCGCATCTTGCACCTGTTGAATTGGCTGGCGCGACGATACGAAAGGCGACACTGAACAACTATGATGATATACTGCGAAAACGCGTCGGTATCGGTTCCCGCGTTTTCATTCGCCGAAGCAATGATGTGATCCCGGAGATCCTCGGGAGCGTTCCCGGCGACGAGCCGGCCGCACAGATCGAAAAACCGCTGCGCTGTCCAAGCTGCGGCGCGCATGTTGAACAGCGAGGCGCGCACTTGTTTTGTACAAACTCGCTTTCCTGCCGTCCGCAGATCGTCGGCCGCATCGTACATTATGCTTCCCGTGACGCCATGGATATTGAACAGCTGAGTGGCAAGACGACAGAACAGCTTGTTGATAGCTTCGGTATCGCGACAATCCCGGAGCTCTATGAACTCACCGCAGATCGCCTTATGACGTTGGAGCGATTCGGGGAAAAGAAGGCGCAGAACCTTGTCAGCGCACTGGAAAACAGCAAAACACGCCCGCTCGGCGCATTTCTCTTTGCACTCGGCATTCCGAATGTCGGGGCAAAAACCGCAAAGGATCTTGCCAGACGGTTCGGAAAGCTGGAAAATGTGCGAAACGCTGATGCTGAGACGCTTTTGTCGATCGACGACATCGGCACGGTCGTTGCCGAGAGCATCCTGGAGTTCTTTGATGATCCTTCCATCTCTACGCAGGTCGACGCGCTGCTGCGGCACGGAGTTGCGCCGGTATCGGAAGCCGTCGCTCATGCCGACAGCGCTCTTGCCGGAAAGACGGTCGTTGTTACAGGTACGCTGCCGACCTTGAGCAGACGAGAGGCGGAACAGTTGATCGAGCGCTTCGGCGGCAAGGCTTCCGGAAGCGTCAGCAAAAAAACGGATCTTGTCTTGGCGGGAGAAGCAGCCGGCAGTAAGCTTGACAAGGCAAAGCAGCTTGGCATCCCTGTATTGGATGAGACAGACTTTATGAACCTGATCGGAGAATCCAAATGAGACTTGGAAAACTGGATAACGACGAGCTGGAACGGCTCGTTCTGCATAAGTTTCAAAAATCACGAAAAGAATCTCTCGCGGCGCCGGAAATCGGCGTAGACTGCGCTGCGTTGGATTTAGGCGGCGAAATAGCCGTCCTCTCCTGCGACCCCATCACTTCGGCTTCCATCAGCCATATTGGAAGGCTTTCGGTTCATGTGAGCTGTAATGATGCCGCGGCAGCCGGTGCTGAACCCGTGGGCTTGCTTGTAACACTGCTGGCACCGCCTTCCGCAATGCCCGGGGATATCGACCGCATCGCAAATGATCTGGCAGCCGCTGCGCGGGAGGCCAACGTTGATGTACTCGGCGGGCATACAGAGATTACGAACGCCGTGACGCGCTTTGTGACAAACACTACCGTTCTGGCGAAGATGCCCAGGACGCAAATGCTGCGCGGAATGCAAAGCGGCGACGCGCTTGTTATGACGAAATGGGCCGGCCTTGAGGGCAGCGCCATCATCGCGGAAGATTTTCCAAGGCTGTTTGAACGATTGGATCCCGCGGTTCGAACAACGGCGCTCTCCTTTGCTCGCTATTTCAACGTTGTTCCCGAGGGACGCTATGCGGCTGCGCATGGCGCGACCGCAATGCACGATGTAACGGAGGGCGGCATTCTTGGCGCAGCGTGGGAGATGGCCTATGCCGCGGGTCTTTCTGTAACGATTGACACGGAGGCTATCCGCATTCTGCCGGAAACGTCTGCAATTTGCAGCGTGGCAGGGATCGATCCGCTGCGGCTCATCAGCAGTGGAAGCATGCTCATTGCATGCCCTGATGGAAAAGGCATGGCAGAAGGGCTTTCCGCGATTGGGATCCCTGCCGCAGTGGTCGGACGCGCCGAAAAAGGAAGCGGGCTTTACACTTTAGCAGGAGACAGAATCGATCCTCCTGGCGCGGATGAATTGTACCGCTTGTTTTCCAAGTAAAAACGTGATAAGATAAATCGTTAATGTTTGCGAGGTGACATACATGTACAGCATGACCGGTTATGGGCGAGGCACTGCCTCCGCGGACGGACGGGAGCTTACGATCGAACTGAAATCCGTTAACCATCGTTATCTTGATGTTTCTTTGCGCCTTCCCCGCCACCTGCTGTTTTTGGAAGACGGCATTCGTGCGGCTCTTGCAGCTTCTCTGTCCCGCGGTCATGTCGATGTGTTTCTGAATTATCGGAACACACGGTCCGACGCGCGCACGGTCAGCGTAGATACCGTGCTTTTGCAGGCATACCTGACAGCCGCACATTCGGCAAATGAGACGCTTGGACTGCGCGACGATCTCGGCTTGACTGCCGCGTTGCGACTTCCTGACGTGACCGAGGTGCGCGAAGCTGACGAGAATCGCGACGCTGTCACCGCGCTTATGAACGAGGCCCTCCAAGAGGCTGTTTCCGGTCTCCGTGACATGCGGCGACTCGAGGGCGAGCGTTTGAGGACGGATTTGTCTCAAAAGGTCGACGCGGTGATGGAACTTGCGGAAGAAATTGCATCACGCGCACCGCTTGTGATCGAGGAGTATCGAACAAAACTGAACGAGCGCATTGAGCAGCTGCTCGGTTCCGTTGAGGTGGATCGTGCAAGACTTGCGACTGAAGTGGCACTGTTTGCGGATAGAGCCAGCATTGATGAAGAGATCGTGCGGCTTCGCAGTCACGTTGCGCAGATGCGATTGCTGTTTGAGGATAGCGAGCCGGTCGGCCGGAGAATGGACTTTGTTGTGCAGGAAATGAACCGTGAGTTCAACACCATCGGCAGCAAGGCAAACGACGGAGAATTGACCGGACGCGTGCTGCTTGGGAAAGCGGAAATCGAAAAGATCCGCGAACAGATCCAGAACATTGAATAAGGAGCAGACACATGGGTTCCCGTTTAGTCAATATTGGATTCGGCAACATTGTTTCCGCGGATCGTTTGATCGCAATCGTCAGTCCGGAGAGCGCTCCGATCAAGCGGATCGTGCAGGAAGCTCGTGAGACCGGGCGCTTGATTGACGCAACTTGCGGCCGCAGAACGCGCGCGGTCGTGATCACGGACAGCGACCACATTATTCTTTCCGCAATTCAGCCGGAAACCGTAGCAAACCGGTTGGACGCAGCGGATGAAGAACGCGAATAACGAAACGGTATCAGCTGCAAAGCTATGGGAGGGATCGGTATGAATCAATCACGCGAAGGCCTGCTGCTCGTTGTTTCAGGGCCCGCGGGCGTCGGCAAGGGAACAATCGACGGTATCCTGCTCGAACGTCACAGCAATATCAAATTATCTGTTTCCGCAACGACGCGGAAACCGCGCCCCGGCGAGATTGACGGCGTACACTATTTCTTCATCGATGAGGACAGATTCAAGTCTATGATAGAAGAAAATGCATTCCTTGAGTATATGCATGTATTCAATATGCACTATTACGGAACGCCGCGCACCTATGTGGAACAGGAACTGAAGGCGGGACACGATGTTCTGCTGGAGATCGATGTTCAGGGCGCCATGCGCGTCAAAAAAGCGTATCCGGACGCCGTGCTCGTATTCATTGCGCCGCCATCCATGAGCGCTCTCAAAGAACGGTTGATCGGGCGCAACACGGAAACCCCTGAGCAAATCGAAAAACGATTCGCGACTGCGTACGATGAGGTACGCATGATGGATCGGTATGATTATATCGTGGTCAATGATGTGCTGGATATTGCGGTCAGCCGCATGGAGCACATCATTCAGGCAGAGAAATGCCGTGCGACGCGCAATCAGGCCTTGATCAAAGAATTTGCAGGAGGGAAAGAGTAACATGTTGAACCAGCCTTTGAACGAACTTGTTGAAAAAGCGGGCGGATGCCGCTATATGCTCGTGACCGCCGTCGCACAGCGCGCGCGGCAGCTGCAATGCGATCCTGACAAACTCGGCGATCGCAAACCCGTCTCCGTCGCCGTGGACGAACTGTTCCACGACGAACTGACGCTGGAGTACCCGAAGGAGTATTATCAGGGATAATTCTCCTCCCTCTCCTCTTTTGTGAAGTTGCAGCCGGATGGATTCCGTCACGAGCCCGCTTATGCGGGCTATTCTCGGTTTTGGGGCATGAAGTGCGATGCAGCGATTTGCAGAACGAAAACGTTATTTAAGGAGGAAGCGTGTTCATGATCGCCGAGATCATCATCGATATAGCGCATGCGAATGTTGACAAGCTGTATTCCTATCACGTTCCAACCGACATGCGACTTGCACTCGGGCAGCATGTGCTCGTTCCCTTTGGACAGGGGAATTCGCCGAAAGAAGGGTTTGTGCTCGCGCTTTCCGAACAAACCGACGCATCCTTTCCGCTGAAAGACGTGCTTCGGATCATCGAGCCGTATCCGGTATTGTTGCCAGAGCAGATCGAACTGGCATACTGGGTGCAAAAAAACTATCATTGTCTCCTTGTTGATGCGCTTCGACTGATGATCCCCGCTCAACTTCGCGGCGGTAGAGTTCACGAGAAAATCGAGCGCATCGTCGCACTGTCCGATGCCATGCCGCCAGACGGGATGCTGGCAGCGCTTCTAGACAAAAGCGGCAAACCGCGAGCACAAAGACAATATGAAGTCGTTCGGCTGCTTGCGCAAAGCGGACTCAAGATGTCCATATCGGATATCAAGGCGTTTTTGCCGGGCTCCGGCGCCGCCGTTTCTGCTTTGATCAAGCGTGGGTTTCTCGTCGAATACGGTCATGTCACCTTCCGCAGGCCCTGCGTTGGGGAGACGGCGCAGGATCACCCGGTCTGTCTCAATGAAAAGCAGCAGGCCGCTGTTGATGCAACGATCAAAGCGATAGAACGTTCGGACGGGAGCACTCTGCTGCTGCACGGCGTGACTGGCAGCGGAAAGACCGAGGTTTATCTGCACTGTATCGAACACTGCCTGCGTATGGGACGCAATGCCATTGTGCTTGTTCCAGAGATATCTTTAACGCCGCAGACGGTCGGCAGGTTCCGAGCAAGATTCTCGGATGATATTGCGGTCTTACACAGCAGACTCAGCGCCGGTGAACGCTTTGACGAGTGGAGAAGGATCCGTCTCGGTCAGGCGCGCGTTGTTGTCGGCGCTCGAAGCGCGATTTTTGCACCCATCGAAAAACTGGGGCTGGTCATTATAGACGAGGAGCATGAGAGCAGCTATCAAAGCGAGACCACGCCGCGTTATCATGCAACGGAGGTCGCGCTTCACAGAGCGGCAAAGACCGGTGCTGCGCTCCTGCTTGGAAGCGCAACCCCCTCCCTGCTCTCCTACTTTCGGGCAACAAACGGTCGATATGAACTGCTGGAACTGCCGGATCGGGTCATGCAGCGCCCGCTGCCGGAGGTCGAGATCGTCGATATGCGTGAGGAGTTTCTCGGCGGCAATAACGGCATATTCTCTGCACGGCTCAAGGATCGCCTATCTGAATGCTTGTCGGCAGGACAGCAGGCAATTCTCTTCATGAATCGCCGCGGCTATTCGACCTTTGTCTCCTGCCGTGCCTGCGGTACGGTCATACAATGCCCCAATTGCGACATTTCCATGACCTACCACAAGAACGATGCGCGGCTGCGCTGCCATTTTTGCGGCGCATCCATGCCCATTCCGAGCCGCTGCCCGACTTGCGGCAGAGCGTTTATCAAGTATTTCGGCATTGGAACGGAGCAGGTCGAAGAACAGCTTCGAATGTTGTTTCCTAATGTCAAAACACTACGGATGGATACGGATACCATGCGGAAAAAAGAGGCGTTTGACGCTGCGCTCCATGCCTTTTCCCGTGGAGAAGCGCAAGTACTGATCGGGACACAGATGATCGCGAAGGGACACGATTTCCCGAATGTTACACTCGTCGGCGTCGTCGCTGCTGACGCAACGCTCTGTATCCCGGATTATCGCAGCACGGAACGCACTTTCCAGCTGCTGACGCAAGTCGCCGGCCGCGCGGGGCGTGACACGCTTCCGGGTCGCGTCGTCATACAAACCTATTCTCCGAACCACCCGGCGATCCGGTTTGCGAAATCGCATGATTACAAGGGATTCTTCCGCTATGAACTGGCGGAGCGGAGAAAGGCACTGTTCCCACCATATACACTGTTTTTACGACTGCTGTTTTCCGGCGCGGAAGAGGAAGCGTTGGCGGAGCAGGGCGAGCGATATGGGCGTGCGCTCGAAGAAGAGATCCTAAGACTTCTCGGAGACGATGGTAAAAACGACCTGTTGCTGCTCTCATGTGCCCCTGCCCCCATTCGAAAGAAACAGGGAAGCTACCGTTATCAAGTGCTGATCAAGCTTCTGCGCACCAAAAGGACGGCAGACGTGCTGAAGTTAGTTTACGACTTCGAAGCGGCGCATCGAAATGAGCTGTTTGCCATGCTCGAAGTTAACCCACAGGACATGCTGTAACACAGCAAAATGCAACGAAGAATGGAACAGAAAACAAATAAGAAAAAACAAACAGTTAACTGGGAACTCATTGGAGAATTGCTGCACGGGTATCGACGGCATATCGCGATTGGCGCGCTTTCCGTTTTGCTTGCCATTTGCGCTTCCTACGCCGTCCCGTTCGTCACAAGCTTTACGTTGGATTACGTCATCAGCGGCACGGATCCGAAGCTGCCGGCGTGGATCTTACGCCTGCTGGATTCATTCGGAGGCCGTGGCTACCTCTCCTCCCATCTCTATCTTTGCGGCGTTGCGGTCGTTCTGCTGACCGTGCTCAACGGTCTGTTTGCGTACCTGCGCCGCAGCGAGATTGCAGATGTATCGGAAGGCGTCGCAAAGAAACTGCGTGATCGGCTGTACCGTCATCTGGAAGATGTCCCCTACGATTATCACAAGCATGTCAATACCGGCGATCTTGTACAGCGCTGCACTTCGGATGTCGATACGATCCGGCGTTTTATCAGCGTTCAGCTGATGGAAATCGTGCGAACGATCGTCATGCTGATCGTTGCGCTTGCGGTCATGTTTTCCGTTCATGTGAAGATGGCGCTCATCTCCATGGCATTCATGCCGATCCTGACGTTAAGTTCGTTCCTGTATTTTTCCAAGGTTCGACACTATTTTACGGAATCAGATGAAGCGGAAGGACGCATGTCCACCATGATCCAGGAGAATCTTACGGGTATTCGCGTGGTGCGTGCTTTTGGGCAGCAAAGAAACCAGATCGAAAAGTTTACCGTCTGTAATCAGGATTTTCGCGATCGTACTTTTCGGCTTTCAAAACTGTTGGGGCTTTACTGGGGCTGTTCCGACACAGCCGGGTATTTGCAGATCGCCCTTTCGCTTGTCGCCGGTATTTTCTTTGTGATCAGGGGCGAATTCACGCTCGGTAATGTCACGCTTTTCACGACCTACACTTCCATGCTGACGTGGCCTGTTCGTCAGCTCGGACGTATTCTGGCCGACATGGGAAAGGCACAGGTCTCGCTTGGACGTATCAATGAGATTTTGTCCGTGCCCGTTGAGACGGAACCGGGAAAGGCGCTGACACCCAGTTTGGAAGGCGATATTGTGTTTGACCACGTTTGCTTCGGCTATGATCGATTCGATGATGTGCTGAAAGATGTGAGCTTCACGGCAAAATGCGGTCAGACGATCGGTATTCTCGGCTCCACCGGCTCCGGCAAGTCGAGTCTTGTGCATTTGCTTCAGCGCCTATATCCGGTCACGAGCGGCAGCATTACGATCGGGGGCACCAACATCAACGATATTGCACACGGATACTTGCGGCGGAACATCGGTATCGTTTTGCAGGAGCCTTTCCTGTATTCGCGAACGATCCTTGAGAACATTCGCATCGTACGTCCGAACGCAGGTATGGATGAAGTGGTCGAGGCCGCAAGAACCGCTTCAGTACATGATGTAATCACAGAGTTTGAGAACGGGTACGATACGCTTGTTGGAGAAAAGGGCGTTACGCTTTCAGGCGGACAGCGTCAACGCGTTGCCATAGCCAGAACGCTTATGCAGAACGCACCGATCCTGGTGTTCGACGACTCCATGAGCGCGGTCGATACGGAGACGGATGCTGCGATACGCGACCATCTCTATGCGCTTCGCCACGATGGCATTACATTCCTGATCTCACATCGAATCACAACGCTGTGCGAGGCGGATCAGATCCTCGTACTGGAGGATGGTCGGCTTGTGCAGCGCGGAACACATGCGGAACTGATGCAGCAAGACGGGCTCTACCGCCGTATTGCTGCGATCCAGGACATGACAACGGAAGGAGACGTTATCGCATGAGCATTCAAGAGCGGGATTTTGATGGGAAAAAGGTTGACTTTAGGCTTTGGAAGCGCTTGTATGCCTACGCTATGCGGCGCCGGTGGCTTGTGATCCTGCTGATTTCCGCACTGCTTACCGTAGCGCTCGTGGACGTTGCATATCCTCTGCTGAGCCGCTATGCGATCGACCATTTTGTCATACCAAAGACAACTGATCGCCTCGCACCGTATATTGTGGCCTATGTACTGCTCGTGCTGTTACAGGGCGCTGGGGTCGTCGCTTTTATCGTGCTAGCCGGCAAGCTCGAAATGGACATTGCTTACAGCATTCGCCAGGATGCTTTTCTGAAATTACAGGAGCTCTCGTTCGCATTCTATGATAAGACTGCGGTTGGGTATTTGATGGCGCGCATGGTTTCAGACATCGGCAGGCTGTCCGAGATGGTCGCTTGGAGCATTGTTGACGTTCTCTGGGCGTTCCTCTATGCTGTCGGTTGCGTCATCTCCATGTTCGTTCTGAACTGGAAACTCGCGCTCATTGCAGTCGCTGTCATTCCCCCACTTGCCGTCGCCAGCCTATACTTGCAAAAAGCGATTTTGAAGTACCAGCGGGCTGCGCGCAAGCAGAACAGCAAGATCACCGGCGCGTTCAACGAGGGCATCATGGGTGCGATGACTACAAAAACGCTGGTACGCGAGGATGCCAATGCAAAAGAATTCAACGAACTGACCGAGACGATGCGCGGTCTGTCGACGAAATCTGCGCGCATGAGCGCGGCATTCTTTCCGCTCGTCATTTCGCTTGGTGCGATTGGAACCGGCCTTGCTTTGACCATCGGCGGGTATGGTGTGCTCGGAACGGGAGCTGCTTTCATTGGAAGTATCACTGTCGGAACACTGGTTTCCTTTGTTTCTTACACCACGCAATTGTTTGACCCGATCCAGCAGATCGCCGGCGTTCTGGCGGAGTTTCAGAGCGCTCAAGCGTCCGCGGAGCGTGTTATCGACCTCATTGACACGCAATCGGAGATTGTTGACAGGCGGGACGTGATTGAAAAGTACGGCGATATTCTTCACGAAAAACGGGAAAACTGGGAGCCGCTGCACGGAGACATTCGTTTTGAGCATGTATCATTTGCTTACAAGCAAGGCGAAAAAGTACTCTCGGACTTTAACCTTGATGTACATCAGGGCGAAACGATCGCGCTGGTCGGAGAGACCGGCGCAGGCAAGAGCACGATCGTCAACCTTGTGTGCAGATTCTATGAGCCGACGGAAGGTCGAATTCTCATTGACGGGAAGGATTATCGAGAACGATCTCAGCTCTGGCTGCAATCGCATCTCGGCTATGTGCTCCAGGCGCCGCATCTCTTTTCGGGAACGATTCGTGACAATATTGCCTTCGGTCGACCGGATGCTGCGGAGGAGGAGATTCGCGAAGCTGCGCGGCTTGTCCATGCGGATGTGTTTATAGAAAAGCAAAAGGACGGCTATGATACCGAAGTCGGAGAGGGCGGCGCAAGACTTTCCGTCGGGCAGAAACAGCTGATCTCGTTTGCACGCGTTATGCTTGCAAATCCGCGTATTTTCGTTCTCGACGAAGCGACAAGCTCCATTGATACGGAAACGGAACAATTGATCCAGGATGCCATTCAGAATGTACTGAAGGGCAGAACGAGCTTTATCGTTGCGCATCGTCTTTCGACCATTCGCAGTGCGGATCGCATTCTCGTAATTCGAGAGGGCAAGGTTCAGGAGAGCGGAACGCACGACGAGCTGCTTGCACAGAAAGGGTACTACTACAATCTGTATACGCATCAGTACAGAGAAGAGGCGCTGCAGCAAACGCTCAGCGAAAAGAACGTATAAGCGTTCGACGAATATCGAAATGGTTGTGTATTGTGTTCCACATCGGCGGGCAGAAGGTTGAAAAGCCCGCCGGTCCATGGATGCACCTGTGCAATGGCGCTTCTGTTCGTCATCTGCTTTGTGGCGACGGACAACAATACGGCGACCACATGAGCCGTTTGATTTGAAGCAAGCAATGCGTGCTTTTTGAATTTCGCATCTCGATCACCGGTTCTGAAAATACAGACTGCAAAAAAAAAGTCTCCGAATGCAATGACAATCGGAGACTTTTATTCTATCAGATCAGGATCATTGTGCTTATCGATATTTGACCGCGAGGTTTCCGAAGCTGACGTCAGCATTGATGCTTATGGTCATGGAGGCATCCGCGTAGGGCTCGCCGTTGACCTCAAGGCTGCCGAAAGAACGCTTTCCGTCCTGCGCCAGTCTGACGGTGCGCGGGAGAAGAATCTCGCACTCACCAAAGGAAACATCCACATCCAGCGCGCAGTCCGCGGGGAATACTTTACAAGCCGTCAGGTCCAGTGTTGCCTTTCCAAAGGAACAATCGACGTCTCCGCCGTGGAACTCTTCCAGGTCGGCTACCTGCATAAATTCACCAAATGCGCAGTCCATATGGATCCGGCCATTTTCCTGATTGTATTCCATGCGGCGTTCGCGATGATTTACATCCTTCGCCCATGAGAAGTTCTTTCCGCGTTTCCGCGGCCCCACTCGGTCGATCAGGAGCGATACGCCGACAAGAATCAGAAGAACCGGCCAAATGATGCTCCAAGACAACTCGAATCGCAGAATGCCGAGGTTCGAAAGCACCAGATAAGCACCGACAAGAGAGATTCCCACAGATGCCAGCGAAACGCGGTTGATCAGGCTTCCGACGCCGATGGCAAGCACTACGGCGCGCCAGACAAAACTCCAGAATTCGATCGGGGCAAAAGGCCAGACGGGCGTTTTAGACAGAAGGAATATCGCCCCGGTCAGGATCATTGCGACCGCGAATGCGATGCCGGAGCGTTTGCCTCCGTCAAACATAACCGTAAAACCGTTGCGCTCGTGCGCGCTCTCCTCTCCGTTCGCATGTCCGCATGAAGCCTGTTTCGGTGCCGCAAACTTCGAAGCATCGATCGGCGTTACACCCAGCAGCATATCCGTGCTTACGCCGAGCACTTCGGCGATCAGCGGCAGAATCGAAATATCAGGGCAGGAATTGTCGTTTTCCCACTTGCTGACAGCTTGCGCAGTCACACCGACGCGCTCCGCCAGTTGATCCTGCGTAAGGCCTTTTGCTCGCCGGAGCGCTGCAATGCGCTTTCCTATTGTTTCCATAATCGTTCCTCCAAGATTTCACTTCAGTCTTTCTGCTGCCATTATGACATAAACCGCTCTGTTTGGCTATAACCCAGTCTTTGATTGCAAAAATCGTTCGCAACCACGAGTTGAGCCCGGCACAACCACCGGTTGTTTGCACTGTAAAACGGCAGACTTTTAGCGACGAATTGCTGGGAGTCACCGACTTTCTTTACAGTAGCACACCGAATGTGTATAATATAATTGGATAAAAGGAGGCTATAATTAATGGCATTGCGTAATATTCGTGTTGACGACGATCCCTGTCTTACCAAAGTCTGTCGTAAAGTCGATCGATTTGATGCTAAGCTCGCTTCGCTGCTCGATGATATGTTTGATACCATGTATGATGCCGACGGAGTCGGCCTTGCCGCACCGCAGATCGGCGTGCTGCGCCGTGCTGTGGTCATCGATACCGGAGACGGCCCTGTTGAAATGATCAATCCCGTCATTACGCTGAGTGAAGGCGTGCAGGGAGACATGGAAGGCTGCCTTTCTTTTCCCGGAAAATCCGGCTATGTTGAGCGTGCGGAGCATGTTGTCGTCGAAGCCTACGATCGAAACGGGGATCTCTATGAATATGATACACGCGGCCTGTTTGCAAGAGCGGTACAGCATGAGTTAGATCATCTTGACGGTCTTGTGTATCTGCGCCTTGTAAAAGAACCTCCGGCAGATTTCGAGCAAGAACGCCGTGCGCGCGAAGCGGAGGAGAACGAATGAGAATTGCTTTTCTTGGAACACCGGAGTTTGCCCTGCCCACGCTGGAAATGCTTGCAGGCTCCGGGCATACGATCGCTGTGTTCACACAGCCGGATCGTCCCGTCGGAAGGCATGGAAAGCTGACGCCGCCGCCCGTTAAAACTTTTGCACTGCAGCACGGTATTCCTGTATATCAGTTTGAGCGAATCCGCTCAGAGGACGGGATCAACGCGCTGGCTTCTTTTGCACCGGATCTTATGGTTACCGCTGCATTCGGCCAATTACTTTCGCAGGCCAATCTGGATATCCCGAAGCACGGTTGCATCAATGTCCATGGATCGCTTCTCCCGCGTTACCGCGGCGCCGCACCGATCCAGTGGGCGGTCATCAACGGTGAAAAAGAGACGGGAATCACGACGATGCTGACCGACATCGGTATGGATACGGGCGATATCCTCCTGCAGCAGGCGACAACGATCCTGCCCGATGAGACGGCGGGAGAATTATATGACCGACTTGCCGTTATGGGCGCCGAAGTATTGAAATCCACGCTGCATGCCCTGGAAGCAGGAACGATCACGCGGATCAAGCAGGACGAATCTGCCGCAACAAAATGTCCGATGCTGAAAAAGGAGCACGGAAAGATCGATTTTTTGCGTACCGCGGAGCAGGTACACAATCTTGTTCGAGGCGTCAACCCTTGGCCCGGCGCATACGCTCTTTGGAATGGCGAACCGGTGAAGATATGGAAAACGGCGCGAACCGCTCTTGCAAATCCCGGATTGCCGAATGGCACATGTACAGGTGATGCAAAACAAGGGTTGTTTGTACAGTGCTCTGATGGACTTCTTGAGATTCTGGAGCTGCAAGCACCTGGTGGAAAGCGTATGGACAGCAAGACTTTTTTGAGAGGAAAGCCGCTTTCCGGCGCAGTACTTCAATGAGTCGTTCCGATTATCCACAGCGGGCAAAGCACGGGAGCGCGGCACCCCCGCGCCGCATCGCCCTGGACATTATCACCGATGTTACAGAACGCGGAGCGTATGCAAATCTGCGTATAAAAGACGCCGTTCGCGGCCTTTCCGCGCAGGACACAGCATTCACTGCTGCGCTATGCTACGGTACGCTCGAACATCTGTACTATCTGGATTATATCATTGACGGTTTCGTAAAAGGCAGACAGAAACCGGTCGTGAGGAATCTCCTTCGGATCGGCTGCTGTGAACTGCTCTTTTTGGATACACCGAGCCATGCCGCGATTTTTGAAACCGTCTCGCTTTGCCGTGCCATGGGTATGAATGGTCTGACCGGCTTCGTGAATGCAGTGCTTCGGCGCGTGGATCAAGCGCGCAATTCCCTTCCGGCGCTTCCGGAAGATACGATGCAGCGCTTATCCATTCAATACAGCTGCCCGCATTGGCTTGTTGCGCTTTGGACAAAGGAGCTGGGCCTCCCAGACACGGAAAAGCTTCTTGCAGCCGCATCGCCCGGCTTGACCGTCCGGGCACAGTTCCCCTGCACGACCGACGAGCTTGCCGATGCCCTCCCCTGCCCTGTTCGGCGAGGCGCTCTGGATGACAACGCCTTGTTGCTCGGACGCGGATTTGATCTTGCGTCGCATCCCGCATTTAGCCAGGGACGTATGGCGATACAGAGCGAAGGCGCAATGCTCCTTTGCCGCGCGCTGGGCGACTGCCGCGAAAAACGCGTTCTGGACGCTTGCGCCGCGCCCGGCGGCAAAAGCGCATACATTGCTTCGCTTTCAGAGAATCGTGCGCTGCTGACTTGTTTCGAAAAACATGCACATCGAATTGCGTTGATGCAAAAGAACTTCGAACGTCTGCATGTGACTGCGGACATTCTACTGAAAGATGCTTCGGAGCACGATCCGGAATTTGACGCGGCTTTCGATGCGGTCCTGCTGGACGTCCCGTGTTCGGGACTCGGCTTGCTCCATGAAAAGCCCGACGTTCGGTACAGCAAGCGGGAATCCGATATCGAGTCGCTTGCAGCAACGCAGCACGACATACTTTCCGCATGCGCTTCCTATGTGCACCCCGGCGGTATCCTTGTGTATGCGACCTGTACGATCTCGAAGCAGGAGAATGAAATGCAAGTGGAACGCTTTTTGAAAGAGCATGCGGAGTATTCGCCGGATCCTCTGCCCTTCGCTTTCCATAGCGGTCATATGTTGCAGTTGCTCCCCCACAGGAACGGTACGGACGGATTTTTTGTCGCGAGGATGAAACGATGTATTTGACAGAAATGACGCTTGACGAGGTTGCAAAGCTGCTCTCCGATCTTGGAGAACCGCGATACCGTGCAAAACAGGTCTATGCCTGGCTCGTTCGCGGCGTGCTGCCGGCGGAAATGACAAACCTACCCAAAACGCTGCGAGAAAAACTTGCCGCTCTGCCATATGGCGCGGTTTCCATCTTTCAGAAGCGTCTCTCCGAGCGGGACGGTACTGCCAAATTTTTGTTCTCGCTTGAGGATGAAAACCTCGTCGAAGGCGTTCTCATGCGTTACCATTATGGCAACACCGTTTGTCTCTCCACGCAGGTCGGATGCCGCATGGGCTGCGCGTTTTGCGCCTCCACGCTTGAGGGAAAGGTGCGCGATCTTCACGCGGGCGAAATGCTCGGCCAAATCGCCGCGATCGAAAAAGACGAACCGCACGAGGATGGGCATCGTGCGGTGACGAACCTCGTTTTGATGGGCAGCGGCGAGCCCCTGGACAACTTTGAGAACGTAGTGCGCTTTCTGTACCTCGTTTCTTCGCCGGACGGCATGAACATCAGCCCGCGCAATATTTCCGTATCGACTTGCGGCATCGTTCCGAAAATCTATGAGTTCATGGAGAAAGCGCCGCATGTGACGCTGTCCGTTTCACTGCACGCACACGACGATGAAACACGGAGCCGCATTATGCCGATCAACCGTGCCTATCCGATCGCAGAGCTTCTCAAGGCAGCTCGCGCTTACGCCGACGGCACGGGAAGACGTGTTGTTTTTGAATATGCTCTGATTTCCGGCGTGAACGCCTCGGAGCAGGACGCCGTCGCGCTGGCGAAGCGTCTGCGCGGCATGCGCTGTCATGTGAATCTGATCCCGCTGAATCCCGTGCCTGAGCGCAATCTCTCCGGCGCGACGCGCCAGCAGGCACAGCAATTTGCCGCGTGGCTGGAGCGGGAACACATTTCTGCGACCGTTCGCCGCGAAATGGGGACGGATATTGAGGGCGCCTGCGGTCAATTGAGAAGGAGGGTCAGCAATGAATTACGCCTGTAAGAGCGTTATCGGGCGGCGCCGAACGAACGAGGATCGCTGCTGCGCCGTTTCGAATGCACGCGGTTCAATACTGCTTGCAGTTGCCGACGGCATGGGAGGACATGCGGCGGGAGAAGTTGCAAGCGAAATGCTGATTGAAACGCTCAAGACGCAAGCCGAACACTTTGCACCGCTGTCTCTGACGGAGCCGGCCCTGCGCAATGCGATCCTTGAGGCAAATCTCTCGATCTATCGGGCGGCGGAGGACAGCGAGTCCTGCCGCAGCATGGGGTCAACGCTTGTCTGCGCAGTCATCGAAGACAACCGTTATCTTGCGGCAAATATCGGTGACAGCCGGTTATATCTATACAGTGCAGACCGTCTGACCCGCATTACCAAAGACCATTCGCTCGTCCAAACGTTTATGGACGAGGGATCCATTACGCCAGACGAGGCTGCCGTGCATCCCTTGCGTAACGTTATTACGCGTGCAGTCGGTACGAATCTGACCGTTGAACCGGATCTGTTTTGCGGCGCGCTGCACGAAGACGATATGCTTTTGCTTTGTTCTGACGGGCTACACGGCAGCTTATCCGATATGGAGATCTCCGCGATCCTGTCCGGCGGCGGTGCGTTGGAGCTGTTGTGCGATTCCCTGATCGACGCTGCAAGCAATGCGGGTTCCAGCGACAATATTTCGGTCGTGCTTGCACGCTGTACGGGGGTGCAGAACATATGATCGGCGTCATATTGAACCACAGATACCGCATTGCGGCGCTGATCGGAACAGGCGGCATGGCGCAGGTCTACCGCGCCGTAAACCTGACGACGCGCAAAAATGTGGCCATTAAAATGCTGAAGCCGGAGTACCGCGAGAACCCGGAGTTCTTGCGGCGCTTTGAACGGGAGGCGCGCGCAGTTCTGCATCTTTCTCACGAAAACATTGTAAGAGCATATGGCGTAGGTCAATATGATGGAATGCCTTATATTGTTTTAGAATACGTTGAGGGGCGCACACTAAAGGAGATCATTCAGGAGCGGGGCGCTATGCCGGCGAAGTCCGCCGTCAGTCTTTGCACGCAGGTATTGGATGCGCTCTCCGCCGCGCACGAGGCTGGGATCATTCATCGGGACGTCAAGCCGCAGAATGTCATTATTACACCGAGCGGAAGAGCAAAATTGACGGATTTCGGCATTGCTCGAGACGTGCAGGCTACCACCGTTACATTCGCCGGTTCTACCGTGCTCGGCTCTGCACACTATCTTTCGCCGGAGCAGGCAAAAGGAAAGCCGGTCACAGCGGAAAGCGATCTGTATTCCGTCGGCGTCATGCTGTATGAGATGCTGACCGGCGACGTCCCATTTTCCTCGGACAGCACGGTTTCCATTGCTTTGAAGCATATCAATGAGACACCGCTGTCGCCCATCGAACTGAATCCCCGCATTCCGCCCGCGCTGAACGAAGCAGTGCTTATTGCACTTCGCAAAGAGCCGCTTGAAAGATTCGATTCTGCGCGCCGCATGGCATGGGCGATCAACCGTGCTTTACGTGATCCCAATTGGCACCCCATTACCGGCCGTGAACAGCAACCGGATGCCGATATGGCCTTTTCTGCGGGAAGCGGCGCAATGGGTCAGCCGGATGGCTCGATTGCACGGCTCCATGGCGCTTGGAAAATCGCGATCGTTGTCGGCGTGTTTATTTCGATTCTGATCGGGACATTTCTTGCTACCCGTTCGTCCTTCACGGGGAAATCCGGTTCACTTGCGGTCGTCCCTTCGCTCACTGGGAAAACTCTGCAGGAGGCCCAATCCAAAGCGGCAGATTATGGCTTGGCACTGGAGATCGAGGGATATGTCGCGAGCACGGCTGTTGACTACGGCCGTATCGTGAGTCAGTCGCCTGATGCGGGATTCAGCGTCAAATCCGGCAGTTCTGTGAAGGTCTCTGTCAGCGCGGGGCCGGAAGTACCTGTCGTTCCGAATTTGGCCGGTAAAACATATGATGAGACGGTTGCTGCGATCCAGGCGGCTGGATTGCAGCTTGGAACCGTTTCCTATCAAGTCTCGGACGTTGCCATTGGGTATGTCTGCGCACAGTCTCCGCTCGCAGGAACTGAAATTATACCCGGAAGCACTGTTGACATTATTATCAGTGCGACCGCCGCCAATATGATCCCGATGCCCGCCATCACGTCGCTGTCGCTTTCGGATGCCCTGGCAGCGTTGGATGCCGTCGGTTTTGAGCGAATCTATCTGCGATACGACGAGGCCGGCATGGCGGAGAATACCGGAGAGATCATTTCTCAACAGCCGAATGCCGGCGAGACGGTCCCATCGAACATGACAGTCACGCTGACGGTTTCCGGCGCAGCGCCTTCCGACTGTGTTTCAGACATTGCGTACAATCTCACGATCGAAAAGAGCGGCACGCCGGTGATGGTGACGATTGAAGAAACCGTTTCCGGTGTGCATGTCGAACGCATCCTGTTTGAAGGTTTGCTGCAAAAAGGCGAAAAAGTTCCGGTTTCCTTTACAGCAACGGCACAGGCGAGCGGACGGTACGAATTGATTCTCTATGTGAACGGTACGGAGGTGCGACGGCAGGACACCGGCTTCTCCGTAAAGGGGTGATCCTATGCAATGCGGACTGATCTTGAAGGGAATCGGCGGGTTCTACTACGTCCTGCCCGACGAATCGGAACAGGTCGTGGCATGTAGGGCGCGCGGCCGATTCCGCGCCGAGGGTCTGACGCCGATGGTCGGCGACCGCGTCCGCTTTGCACCGCAGCGGGACGGCCATGCACTGATAACCGAAATACTGCTGAGAAAGAACGCATTGGTGAGGCCGCCGGTTGCCAATATTGATCAGCTTTTGATCGTGCTCTCCGCCTCTGCCCCCGCACCTGATTTTTTGCTTGCGGACAAACTGATCGTCGAAGCGACCCTGCTCTCTATCGCGCCCATACTCATTCTCAATAAGTGCGACAGTGCAGATGCGCACGTTGTAGAAATATTTGAACGGGACTATGCGGCGCACTTTCCAACGCTTCGCGTCTCGGCTCTGACCAAAGAGGGCCTCGATGGATTTTTTAACATTTTACAAGGAAAGATTTCCTGCTTTGCAGGGCAATCTGCGGTCGGGAAATCCTCGCTGATCAATGCGCTTGTGCCGGAGCTTTCGCTTGCGACAGGGGGGCTGTCTCAAAAAACGGCGCGCGGCAGACACACCACGCGTCATGCTGAACTCTGGCCGATATTTCACGGCGCGATCATGGATACGCCCGGCTTTTCTCTTTATGAGCCGGAAACGCTTGAACAGGAAGCTTTGGATCAATGCTATCCGGAATTTGCGGGGGCGGTCGGCCATTGCCGTTTTCCGGGCTGTATGCACATAAGCGAACCCGACTGTGCGATAAAGCAAATGATAGCTTCCGGCGGCATGTCTCCAGGGCGCTATGAACGATATAAACTACTTGCAAAGGAATTTGAAACAAGGAGAAAGCATCGCTATGATTAAAATTGCTCCGTCTATCCTGTCCGCAGACTTTGCCGAAATGGGCGCGGCTGTTCGGCGGTTGTCCGACTGGAAGGCTGATTGGGTACACTTTGACGTTATGGATGGGAATTTTGTGCCGAATTTGACCTTTGGTCCACCGATGTGCAAAGCGCTCCGCACACATACACAGCTCCCGATCGATGTACACTTGATGGTGGATCACCCGGGCGACTGGATCGAACCGTTTCATGAAGCGGGCGCGAACTGCATCACCTTTCATGTGGAGGCAGAACGGCACATTCACAGGCTTCTTCAGAAAATTCATGCGCTCGGTATGCAGGCCGGCGTCGTTCTGAATCCTGCAACGCCGCTTTGTGCCGCGGAAGAGGTGCTCCCGTATTGCGATTTGGTTTTGCTGATGAGCGTCAATCCGGGGTTTGGCGGCCAGAAATTCATTCCGGAAACCGTCCAAAAGATACGCACACTACGCGCGTTGATCGATGCGCGCGGTCTTAGCTGTGAGATCGAGGTGGATGGCGGCATCAACCCAGAGACGGCTGCACGCTGCATTGATGCGGGTGCTTCCATTCTGGTTGCCGGAAACAGCGTCTTCTCGTCGGACACGCCGGCGGAGATGATTCGCGCGCTGCGCTGCGGAAGATAGGCGCGCGTAACAAGTTCGATCGTGTAGGGGCGCCGCATCAATCCATGCAGCGCCCTTGCTGCAATTAGCTTTCGGACAGCGCATCCGTCTGGTTCGAGACGTCGGACTGCTGTTCCTGCTCGTTCTCAGCTGCGCACTCCTCTCCCGCTTCCTCCGTAAACAACAGTTTTTTCAGCAGGAATGCATAGATCTCTTCCGAGGCTTTTCCCCAGTTCTTTCGCGCACGCTGCGCCATGGTACGAGACGCCAGTTTCATGCTGATATCAAGAACAACGTCATTTCGCTCGACAGCTTTCAGATGTACCATGTATGCGCCGCTGTACAATTCTTCCATGGAGGACAGAAGCTGCGTTTCCAATCGCATGGATTCTCGCGCGGAATCGGCATAATCAGCAAGACGCTGCCGAAGGGAAAACGGGAGGCTCTCTTCAAACATGGAAAGCACGGATTCGCCCGGCGCAGTTATGCGGTACGCCTGTCCGAATGCGCGCGGGATTGCCGCGATCATGCCGTCCTGCTCCATTTCGTACATGGCTGTTTGAAAATCAAAATACGACATACAGTCGTTTTCAACCATTGCACGATGAATCTGTTCACGCATCAGATCAATATTCGCACTTCGCACAAAGTACAATATGGTCAATTTGTTTTTCGGCACGCCCTGCGCAAAAATCGGCATTGTGACTCTTATTCCTTTCAGACATTTCATGCGGAACTATTATACCATAACACTGCGCTTGACAAAAGCGCAGAAAAGGCGTAATGTGCTTTCGGAAAATAGTGTTGATTCGCGCGGCGGAACCCGCGCAGGAAAGGATGTCCCCCTATGCTGTTGTTCATTTATATTACGAACCGCGTAGCAACCGTCTCTCCCATTCTGCAAAAAATGGCGGAACGCGGGATTCATGGCGCCACGATGGTGGACTGTGAAGGAATGCTGCAAACGCTTGCGGCTGATTCGATTGAACCGCCGCCGTTTTTCAGCTCTCTGCGCAAATTTATCAACCCGGATCATGAGCCCGGGAAAATGCTTTTTGCCGTGCTTCGGGAGGAGCAGATCGGCGTTGCAAAGTCCTGCATACACGATGTGTGCGGCAGCCTCGACAGGCCGAACGCCGGTATCATGTTCACCGTGCCTGTAACAAGCGTAGAAGGAGTCGAATAACCAATATGCAAATCATTCTATGTCTTGCGGCCGCGATGATTTGCGGTCTGCTGTTGACGCGCGTTGTCAAGCCGGTTCACCTGCCGAATGTAACGGGATATCTCATCGCCGGTCTCATTATCGGCCCATATTGCCTTGGCATTTTTCAAGAGAGCGACGCGGCTGTCACCGATGTGCTTACGGACGTAGCGCTTGGTTTTATTGCTTTTTCTATCGGCGGTGAATTCCGGATCAGCCACATCAAGCAGATCGGCACAAGCTCCATTACCATTACATTCTTTCAAGCGTGCCTCGCTACGCTGCTCGTCGACGCCGCGCTCCTTGCTTGCGGCTTCCCCGCCCCGCTCTCACTCACACTTGGCGCAATCGCTGCCGCTACCGCTCCGGCCGCAACGCTGATGGTCGTCAGGCAGTATCACGCAAAAGGTGAAGTGACATCGACGCTGCTCCCTGTTGTCGCGATGGATGACGCCGTAGGGCTGATGCTGTTCTCCATCTCCCTTGCTATCTCGCAGGCACTTGCTTCAAACGCAGCGCTGACCGTAACGTCCATGCTGCTGCAGCCATTGCTTGAGATCGTGCTTTCGCTTGCAGTCGGCGCCGGCATTGGCCTGCTCATCGCCTTGGCCATGCGATTCTTTCACTCCAAGGTGAACAGGATCAGCGTAGCGGTCGCCGCAGTGCTGCTCGGTTCCGCGCTTGCTTCTATTTGGAACCTGTCCTCTCTGCTGCTCTGTATGGCCATCGGTGCGATCCTTGTCAATCTGCGCAAGGACGCGGATGAGCTGCTTGAAATCACGGATGCGTGGACACCGCCGCTGTTTATGCTGTTCTTTGTACTTTCGGGGGCCGAGCTGGATCTTGCAGTTGTTCCTACTGTCGGGCTCTTAGGCGTCGTTTATATGGCAGCTCGCAGTTTGGGAAAATACTTCGGTTCTTTCCTAGGCGCAACCATTGTCAAGTCTTCGCCGAATATCCGCAAGTATCTTGGTTTAACGCTTCTGCCGCAAGCCGGTGTTGCGATCGGCATGGCGCAAGTCGCCTTGAATGCCCTTCCGGAATACGGCGCTCAGATCCAGGCGGTCGTGTTGACGGCGACGCTGATTTATGAACTGATCGGACCGGTCATAACAAAATTAGCGCTGACCGCAGCTGGCGAGATTCAGGATTCAAAGAAATCCAAGGCAAAAACGGAACAAAGCGCCGGTGATGCGAAGTAGAGTATAAGGCAGCCGAGTATATCGGCTGCCTTTTTACTGCCGAATCACAGCTTGTCAATTCATCATCGGACTGCTATACTGAATAACATAGATACTGATAATTTGGAGGACACTGTGCTTTATCGCAAGATACTTCCGCTATGCCTGCTGATTCTGTGTTTGCCCATTCTGGCAGCTCGCGCTGATGGCGAGACCGATGCCGCCGAAGCCGACGCTGCGAATGATGCTGCCGAGGCCGCTTCGCATACGTTTTTGACCGTTGACGGACTCTCTGACGGGTGTTCGGCGGCGGATTGCGCGGCATTTTTGCGCGGCGAATGCGATGCGGCGCTTGTGCAGACTGTTGCGGCGGCTACAGAATCGGACGCGACGGACCGGATCGCAACCAGTCTTCTCAACCTGTCCATTGGTCGACCGGTCTACGGCAGACTCGCTTTTACGGAATGCAGCGAAGTCCCAATGATGACAGACGGGTACGTTCTGGAGCTTGGTTCGAACTATAATTTTCACGGAAACGTTACATCGGGCGCGCCGATTACTTCTGTTACGATCACCATTGACCGCGAGGAGCGCAAGGGCAGCCTCTACCCTTTCATCAGCACTGTTACATTTGCGCCGGAAGACAATATCACCCGTTATGATATCAATTCCGTGCCGGAGGGTGCAAAAAAATCTCTGAATGATCTTACAAAGCTCAACAAGCTTCGCGTCGGAGAGCACTATTTGGTGATCACCGCAACTTCTACAGAAGAAACCGAGCCCGTCGAACTTGTCCGCGCTTCATTTACCATTGAAAGACAGCGCTGGAATCAGCTTGCGCAGACGAATTTCTCCGACAACTATTCACAGATCCTTGGCTTTTTTGGCGACCCCGAAAAATTCCTGTTTCGCTATCGCTGGCGCGGCAACGGTCGAGGAATCATCCTCGATCCGGAATGGCGCAATACCTATCTCGTACCGGGTCGTTTCGGAAGTATCCATCGTGATGCGGAGCCGTACTTTCTGAAAGCGCAGCAGTATATCGACACCGAATATGTTCGTGTATCCGGGAATAAGCATGATTCCGGCGTTATTCCACTCTCAAAGCTCGTACTGCATAATAGCGGGACTTGTGTCGCACGTTTTATTTCAAGCCGCAAATATGTCAGCCATCATTCGTTTGGCACAGTGGTGGATCTGAATACAAATCTGTCTCCGAACAGACAGCGTGTAAGAAACAAGAATATTATTTACGATGCAGTTTACAATCACCTGATTTACGAGGGGATCAAGACGGATGAATCCGGCGTGCAATACTATGATTTCACCTATACCGGAAAGTATAAAAACGCTGTTTTGGATATTCCGCCGGAGATTGTCAATTATCTGCTCTATGAGCTTGCATTTTATCGTGCAGGATTTCGATGGGGGTTCTATTTTGACCGCGCTGACGCTATGCACTTTACCTTGACGGAATCAAGGCGAGAATACTTCGAAACCGGCCCATATGCGATGCGAAAAGTGTTTACCTATATCAACGAATAGTGCTTGAGACGCCGCTCACGGTCTCGGATAGAGGCAAATATGCAGTAGCGACCGCCGTCAAGGGCATGGCAGAAAGCAAGCGCTTTTCCCATGATGCGTCGGGGTCGGATAGCGCATGACTGAACGAAACATAAAACGCTCGGGGACGATGCCCGGGCGTTTTTGTATTGCCGTAAGGGAAAGCGTATTGCAAGCGTATCAAACGGCTAAACGCCGTATTTCAGCTTTACGCGCGCGAGCTTGCTGCCGAATGGCTTTGCAAATATATACAGGAACAGCATGTTCGAAACTGCATATAAGATAGTATAGGGTGCCGCCGTAACGAGCGCCGCCAAGTACAGCTGCAGATTAAAGCCATTATTGTACCAAAGAACTGTCCAAATATCCATAATGAATGAAAAAGCAACGCCGGAAATCGCACCGTACAGCAGCAAGAACCAACGATGGTCTTGGAGGCGTTTGGAAAGAACGCCCGCAATCAAACCGATCAGCCCCCACGCCAGCATCTGAAACGGCGTCCAAGGCCCCTGCCCAAAATAAAAATTTGAAATAACTGCGGACAGCGCCCCCGTCAAAAAGCCCGCTTCACCACCTAGATACATCGCAGTCAGGATTGTCAAGGCTGTAACGGGTTTGAATAGGGGAATAAACCGTCCCGTCACCGAGAGTGCCGTCATGACAGCAACGAGGATCAATCGTCGCGTCCCCGTTTTCTTTCGCTCAAACCCGGCAAAAAAAAACAGCAACGAAAGAAGTGTTACAATGAGGATCGCCGCAGCATACCCTTCTGCTGCGATCGCGTTTGCGCCGATCAGAGCGGTTAAAGGGATTAACAAAAAAGGAACAATAATCCGTATGAGCTTTCGCAGATGCGCGTTCTTGATTACAATCATGTGCTGTCTCCGTTTGCGCGGCAGATGGCCACCATGTCTTCAAATGTCGCGACGAGATCATAAATCCCACGCGTCATGCGGTTTGCGGCGGTCGTATAGAAACTGTTTGCCGAAAAAAACTGCCGCGGTACTCCGCAGGAAACAACCTCGCCGCGAAAGAACAGCGCGCAGCGGTCCGCGCACGAAGCAGCGAACGCGAGGTCATGCGTTACTATAACGATGGTAACACCCTGCGCTTTCAGGTTGCACAATACCGTATGGAGCTGCTGCTTTGCATATGCGTCTAAGCCTTTGGTCGGCTCGTCAAGAAGCAATAAACGCGGATGCGTTGCCAGAGCTTTTGCGAGCGCGACGAGCTGCTGCTGTCCGCCGGAAAGATCATACGGGTGCTGATCGAGCAGATCCTGTAAAGAATACGGGAGCGTCTCCTGCTCCGCCTTTGCATCCGCAAGTTCTTCTCGCACCGTATTGCACAAAAATACGGTTTGGACATCCTGCGGCAATAGCGCAAGGCAGTCCCTATATAGGGATTGGTTTTTATAGTCTCTGAGCTTTTTCCCGAACACCTTGATCGTTCCTGCATATGGCTGCAGAATTCCTGCCGCCGCGGAAAGCATGGTCGATTTTCCGGAGCCGTTGCCTCCGAGCAAACAAAAAATCTCACCCGCGTAGACGGAAAACGTGAGGTCGGACAAGACGTCCTGCATCGCTCTGCTATAGCGAAAGCGCACTTCGGAGAACTCCAACGCGGCCGTTTCCGTATGGGTATATGGGGCAAGCGGAAGGCTTTTAATGGAAGCGGTGAAGTTACTTTCGATGTATGCTCGGGCTTCCCGCACGTCCAACGGACAATCTCCTTCATGTTGGAACGCCGCGTAGAGTTGTGCTGCGACCGGAAGGCCCGCCAAAAACCGCGGACTGGAAAGCAAACGCTTGACGCTTTTGCGTGTCTCATCGAAAACGAGTAAACGTCCTGCCTCCAAAGCAAGGAGCCGATTTGCAACAGGGATAACGTCCTCAAGTCTATGCTCAACGATCAGAACGGTTGTTCCGAGTTCGCGATTCAGTTTTGCTACGGTCGCAATAAAATCCGCAGCGGCGATTGGATCAAGCTGCGCCGTCGGCTCGTCCAGCAACAGAACATCCGGCTGCATGACCATCACAGCCGCGAGACTCAACAGCTGTTTTTGACCGCCGGAGAGCCTGTTCGTCTCCATGGAAAACCAACTTTCGATTCCGAAATAGCTTGCCATTTCCGCAACACGGCAACGGATCTCATCGCTGCTAATCCCCAAGTTCTCAAGGCCGAATGCCAGCTCATGCCATACTTTATCCGTGACGATCTGCTGCTCAGGGCGCTGCATCACATAGCCGATGCGGCAAGCGCATTCGCGTTCAGGGAGTTCCGAAAGGGAAATGCCCTCAAAGTGCACGCTGCCCGTTTGCTTGCCAAGCGGCGTCAGTTCACGCTTTAACATACGCAAAAGCGTGGATTTTCCGCTGCCGGTCGCGCCGAGTATCGCAATAAAATCGCCCTTCTGTACAGAAAAAGCGAGGTTCGAAAGCGTCGGGGACGATTGTTGCGGATATGTAAAGCTCAGACCTTCGACAGCAATGATTTCCACTTGATCTCCTCCGTTATTCTCAAGATCACCGGCAGCAGTGTCAGAATACCATATGCAATGAGACTGTACAGCTGCAAGGCCGACGCAGGCGGCGCAGTGATCTCCGGGTAAAAGGCATATTGCAGCGCACCCGTTCCGGCGCCCAATACCGTGACGGCTGTTAGAAACGTGATCACGGCAAGCAAGACAGCGTCGCTGCTGCAGAAACGATAGACGGAAAAATAGGATCGTCTTCCGACGCCATATCCTCGTGCAGTCATACTGTCCGCTGTAACGATCCCGTTCTCCAATGTCCACGTCACCATGACAGAAAACACACGCATTCTTCCACGGAGGGTATCGACGATGTTATCCTCCTTGTACAGCCCGAGCGCACGCTGCGATGCTTCGACCTTGTGAGCCTGTATTCTGAACAAGGGAATATACCGCAGCGTCATGGAAAGTAGCAAGGCGGCTTTCGGTGAGAGCGCACCGAACAGAAACAGCAGTTTGTCACTCGTCATGACCGAAGAAAACAATCGAAACCAGTACAACACCGCGAGCAGCATCGCCGCGGCAGTAAGTCCGTATAGCACGGCTTCCAAAGTAATTGGGTTGTTATTGAGGACAAACAATACCGTAACGCCGTTATGATGGAACAGCGGATTCAGAAGCGCAGTCACCATGAAGAGGAGCAGAAACCCTAAGTGCGTTCGAACGTCAAACAAATCTGCTTGGAAAAGGCATGCAAGCACGGCTCCGAACAGGGCTAACGCCTGGATCAGGGGATGCAGAACGAACATGCAGACCCCTGCGACCGCTGAAAAATACAAAAGCAATACAGCAGGATGCGTGTCAGAGAATGCCCGCATCGTTCAAAACACCTCCCTTTTCAGTTCAATTTGAAGGCACAACATCGTTGCCGAGATCACAGGTATACATCCACTCGATCTTGTCACCGTCGGAAAGCACATACTCTCCGCAACTGACGGATGGCATTCGGCCATTGACGGAATAGACCCATCCGGACAGGCCGCCGAAGTCAAATTCATATAGATTCCCGATTCCGGAAACATACGCCATTGTTTTTGCGCCGGATCCGGTCGCTGTGCTGTCAACCGAAATGCGGAAGGAACGTGCGGCCTCGATGAGAATGTCATACGCCGTTTCGCCGGGAGTGATCTCAAATACGGTTTGGGGCAAAATGACGCCGTCCTTCGGAATATGGCTGCCATTGTCCTTGCCGGCCACGGTATCGCATCGAATGGACATTGTTACAGAACCGACCGCATCGGGCTTCTGCGGGACGGACGTATAGTACTTATCGGCGCTTTGAATGTTCAGTGAACAGGCCAGGGCGATTGCGGCTGCACCAACGGCCCCCACAAATATATAGTTTTTCGGATGGCGCTTGCCCTTCAAATATAGAGTCAGTACGGCCGCGAGCATTACAACAAGGATCCCAAGTATTGCCCAGAGACGGTAACCTTGAGGAACCGGAAGGCCGTTCTCTGAATGTACCTTCTCAGACACGACCTGCTCAGGCGCGACCTGCGGCGCTGCGTCGGTTCTTTTAATAGCCGGCAATTCGCCCAGCGTTGGAACAGCGGCGGGATCAAAGACGAACAGCGGGCTCCGCTGCACTTCGTAACGCCACAAAGCAACGAGCGCGCAAAGCGTCTGCACCGTCGCGATGGAACTGCCCTCCCCTCCCATCGTATGGCAAAAGGTGTCGTCCGTGAGCCGGTATTGGAGCATCCCGTCGAGGAGTGAATTACCCTGCTTGATAAAGCGCGAATCGTGCAGCGGATCAATGCCGATCGCCGTCAATGCGATCAGTACCTGCGCCGCACTTTCGACGTTTTGCGTCCCAAAACTCTCAAAGTCCCCGCTCACCAGTTGCTTGTCTGATAAAAAAGTGATTGCAGCATCGGCGGCGTCTCTTACGGCTTGTTTGTCTGCGTAGTACGGAGCTAAAGCCTGCAAGGTCATGGCCGTTACATCTACATCACCGGCTTCGCCGCGCAACGCCCAGCCGCCATCCGCAAGCTGCATGGAGAGCAGTTCTGCGACAACGGTTTCCGGCGAAAACGCCTTGCTTTGAGCGCCGTTGTTCATCAAATGCAGGCCGAACACCCAGCTCATGATTCCCTGCTCGCCGATAGAGTGTTCCATTGTCTCCTGCACATAGGGCGCATCCGAATGCCCCGTTGCCATAAGCGTCAGGGCGTAACGTTGCTTGGTTGCAGCGGTAGCGGCATCCGATCGTGCCAAATAGTCAAGCAGTGCGCTCACATACCGATCAAATGCAAGCGATCCTTCGTACTGTGCGAGAGCGAGTACGTACCACTCGGCAGATTTTCCTGCTTCACTCGACAATCTGCCATCCAGCCATTCCTGCGCAGAATCGGCGCCAGCCGCTGATTCACAAGCTGCAACAATACCGTCGATGTACTGTTCAAGCACACCGACGGTATTATCTTCAGTCACAAGGCTGCCCTCATTATTGGTTTTCGCATCATCCGCGTTACCTGCAAGCGCGCGTCCGACCGGCAACAAGCCGGTCAGACATGCAAGCAGACAACAAAGTGAAGCAAACCGCTTGATGCTCACGCTTGTTTCTTGCGGGTCGCGATCACAATGACCGCAACAGCGGCGGCAATTACCAGCACGGCGATCACAACATAGAGCGCTACGTTGGCTGTGCCTGTTGCTGCTCCGGCTTCCACCGTCGCTACGCAGCAAGGCGGGACAAGGACAGCAGTATCAGATTTTGCACTGATCACATGACTGCCGGCCGTAAGCTGAATGACTGCATGGCCCTCCGCGTCCGTCTTAGAATCGGTTGCTTCTCCATCGATCAAGATCACAGCATCTGCGACCGGCCGGGTGACAGGCGCCCAGTTTTCATCGAAGCCAACGCCTTCCAGCGTAAGCTCTACGGTTTCTCCCTCTTTGACGGTCAGCGTATCAACCGTAAAGTAGCTGTACATATCCGACCACGCGGTAAGGTCCGTATAGACAAACGCCGTGATCTTATCGCCGTTCGCAATGGGGTCGGCGAGACTGAGCGCGGATGCATTGTTCACATAGTAACCATAGCTACCGCCATTTTCAACGCCCCACAGCTTTGACAAGCTAAGGCCATAGTCGCTTGTCTCCGAAGCATACCCGGCAGCCGCGCCGCCTTCAAAAGCAGCCTCATGGGCGAGATACAGTGCGTCATTGATGGTCAGGACACCATCTCCGTCCACGTCCGTAACGCCAACTTCCTGCTGCGCAAGCACGATCGTTCCGTTTGCAATGGTTACGCATACCTGAACGGGCTCCGTCTCGGTCTCGGCAAAAGCAGAGCCGGCAAACAGACTCACCAACAAGCAGGCAATCATGACGACCAGCAAGGCTCTCTTCTTACTCATGTTCTTTCTCTCCTTGTAATGTGAATTATTATTCTCATACGACGATTCACCACTCACCGTCCGTATGCAAATCCTCCGAAAACGTTGTATACGTCTTTATGCGCGAACTCCGCTTGCGTTCAGCATTTTTCTCCCGCTTTGCACGGATTCTTTTCGCTACGGTACGATCATGTCGGCTTTCTTCCGGTGGACGCTTCAACCGCGCTGCTTCCAACGCTCGCGGCCAGGGGCCGAGAAATGCCTTAATCGCGCAAACCTCTTCCGCCGAAAAATCGCCGCGGCTTGGAAACCGGGAAACCCCGTTCTCCTGCAAGCTACGCTGCTTTTCACGGAGAAGCTCCACACACAGTTCTCTGTCATACTTCATGGACGTTATCTCCTCTGGTACAAATAAACAAATGCGCTCCCGTCTTATATGGACGAGAAACGCAACGCTTGGCTTCCTTTGATGCTGAACCGATGTGCTGCGGCTTTGCATCAGAAACCAACGGCTGCACTCTTCGTACCCAAAAGTGACCCGGCATGGCCGGCCGTTCCGGTCATTTGACAGGTATTCCGGCTTATGAACAGCAGACTGCTCAATCACGGAAATGGTGGTTGCGACGGAATCTCACCGAACTTCCCCCTCATCCAGCAGAGCTGGAATCAAACAACGACAGTATTCACTATTTACATTCATTCTACTGCAAAACACGTTTCCCGTCAATGATCGCCACGGCAAATCTCCCCGAAATCCTGCTTTCTCTGCACAAAAATAGCGTGTCATGCAAATGCGCACAGCACGCTGTTGTTAGTTTTGTCTGAGTACAGCTCAGTTTGCCTTGGTCAGCGTGAGCATATACTCGCCGTCGTTTTCTTGTACCTTTACTTCATAGCGGCGTGACTTCGCAAAACGCGTAATATTCTCGACAGCGGCCATAGTATCCACCAAAACCTCGACCCCATCGGGATTGCTCTGAATCGCATGTTGTGTGCGTACAACGGGTTCCGGGCAGGCAAGCCCTCTCGCGTCAATCTTCATGTCGTTAGTTCCTTTCTCTGTTCGTGAGGCCGATCACCGCAAGGACAACAAAGCCGACAACGACCATGATCATGCCATTGACCGTCGGACCCTTTGCGGAAGAAGCAAGGCCAAAGTTATGGCAAATAGCGGCGCCGACAATATAGCCGGTAACGGTAACAGCGGAATCGGAGTTACCCTCGCCCGCAAGAATAAGCTGGCGAAGCGGGCAGCCACCAAGCAAAACGCTGCCCCAGCCGACCAACGCCATGCCAAGGAAGTTCCAAAGGCCATCAGTATGTGCGACCGGTTGATCCGCAAAGGAGAACTGGAATTTTCCTGCGATCAAGTTTCCGATGATGCAGAAAACAATAACGGCGAGGAAACCGAAGAGCATATTGAAATCCTTGAACATGATGGCGTCACGGCTTGCCGCGACCGTGCAGAAGCGTGTTCTCTGTGCCAGCGCGCCGACGAGCAGACCTGCGATCAAAGATGCAATGATGGGCGCATGCAGTGCACCAGGGCCGCCGCCGGCTTCCGTTGCGGCAAAAATCGAGGGAATGAGCAAGGATGCAAGGAACAGAACCAGCATCATGGCCGGGAATACGCCGCCTTCCGCCAACGACTGCGGGTAGGTTCTCTTAAGGGAGAATCCTTTGCGAAGCCAGAGCGTCCCGACAAAAATACCGAGAACGAAACCAACAAGGCCGATGATGGCATTCAGATCCCCGCCGCCGATACGGAGCATCATGCGAAGTGGGCACCCCAAGAACATGAGCGCGCCGATCATTACGAAGATGGCGATGACAAAGCGGAGCATAGGAGAAGAACCGCCGCGCGGCTTGAATTCGCCTTTGATCGCCGCCATGACCATTGCGCCGAGCACAAGGCCGATGATCTCGGGACGCACATACTGTACCGCGCCTGCGGTATGGAGTTTTGTGGCGCCAGCAATATCGCGAAGGAAGCACGCGATACAGAAACCCATATTGCCTGGATTGCCCAGCACCGTCAGAACCACCGCGATCACGCCGATCAAAGCGCCGACGCCAATTACGGCCCATCTTTTTTTCGTCATATTACCCCTCCAAAGTTGATGTGTCAGTTTCGCACTGTTCTACGAAACCAATGCCAGTATATCACCTCCATTCGTTATTATCAAGTGAGGATAACGGAATTTCATAATTTTGGGGCTTTTTTCAGTCTTAGTGTGTGATAACGTTTACTTGAGTTGAAAGAAAAATAACGCCGTACGCAAGACATTCGATCGAACGTGCTATCATCGGCGTTATTTCGGATCGTGTATATTCGTTTTCAAGAACCGGGGTTCACATCAGCGCAGAAGGATTCTCTTCTCGCCCGCTCTTTCCATGACCCCGATCCGCTGCGCGCAGGGAACCGCAGTTTTCAGTTCCTCATACAATGCATCCGCGTCCTCCGGGTGTACTGAGATCATGAGCCCCCCCGCCGTCTGCGGATCATACAGCACGTCTTGCACGGCAAGCGGCGTATCTCCTGCATCGACTGCCTGCTCAGCAAAGGAACGATTGCGGTACATTCCCTCCGGAAGGATCCCCATCTCCGCAAAAGGCAGCGCTTCCTGGATGATATGAATGGCCGAAGTATCCAGAACGGCAGTCAGATCTGATCCCTGCGTCATTTCATAGAGATGCCCAAGCAGACCGAACCCGGTCACGTCCGTACAGGCATGCACACGATATTTGACCATACAATCACGCGCGGATTTGTTCAGCGTGGTCATCAGACGATAAGCAAGCGCCTTTCCCTCATCGCTCAAAAGCTCGGCTCTCTGTGCCGTCGTGAGGACGCCGATACCGAGCGGTTTTGTCAAAAGCAGCACATCCCCTTCTTTTGCACCGCTGTTGGTCAAAATACGATCCGGGTGGACAAAGCCCGTGACCGAAAGCCCGTATTTCGGTTCATCGTCAAATATGCTGTGTCCGCCGGTGATCAAGGCTCCGGCTTCAAATACTTTTTCGTATCCGCCGCGCAAAAGCGCATGCACAGCGTCCCGCGGCATGTCTTTGGGGATGCACATAATGTTTAAGGCCAGCTTTGGCTCGCCGCCCATGGCATATACGTCAGAAAGTGCATTGGTCGCGGCAATTTGACCGAACAAATATGGATCGTCTGCAATTGGCGGAAAAAAGTCTAATGTCTGAACGATCGCCAGGTCGTCCGTGATCTTATAGACCGAAGCGTCGTCGGACTTGTCAAATCCAACGAGCAGATTGGGGTCTTCATGTACAGAGATCCCTTCCAGCAGTTTCGCCAGCACGCCTGCACCGACCTTCGCACCGCAGCCGGCACATTTGGCCAGCTTAGTCAGCTTTACATTCTGTTCCATGGGTTATTCCGCCTTTCTTGAAAAATGTAGAATCGCTTCGAGCGCGCCACCGCCTACAGCCAGCGCTTTGTCCGAAACCGAATAACAATGTTCAAGCTTACACCGCGGGTCGATGTCACCGCTCTTCATTTCCTTATGAACTATGGTTCCGTCCGGGAGAATCCCGCGCAGTGTTCCGCGAATCTTGCTTTTCATGGGCATATCGTTCACATACGCGCAGATCTCTCCGGGCTCAACCTGGTCTCCGATCTTGTGTACGCCTCTGAAAACGCCGTTACACGGCGCGCGCAGAATGCGTTCCAGAGAATACCCGCCGATTTCACCGGGGATGCCTGTATTCGGAATTGCGCAGCCCGTATAGTATACGCGTCCCATGGTATGCCCACGCATGGTCTCAACGACCGCATGGCAGTCTAGACCCGCCGTGAACCCCGGTCCGATCCCGACAACGATCGGTGCATCCTGCATTGTCGTTCCAAGATTCTTTTTCGCAAGAATCGCATCGACGAGCGCATCGGGCCGAAGCGCCGTTCGGCAGGTCGCTTCCGGATCGGCCATCACGGCGATCATTCCGTCGGAAAGGATTGCTTTTGCTTCCGCGGCATCTTTCGCTTTCCTTGCGCGAATTCCCTCCAATTCGACTTCCCCTTGCACAAGCGCTTCCGAAAAACAGATCGTTCTTCGAATGGACGTAGGCTTGTCAAGATCCGTCATGACAACGGAAAAGCCGCTCTGTTTGAGACGATATGCAATGCCGCTGGCAATATCGCCCGCGCCTCTCAGCAGAATCAGCATGCTGCATTCCTCCTTCAATTATCGTTCAGATTCTATGAAAAACAGGTCGTTCACACAACGATGTGATGAGCACCCTATCCGCCAAGTCACTTTCCATAGCCTCTGCAATTTGTTCGCCGTAAATGATACGTTCCGCTGTATCGGCCTTGTTCAAAACGACGCAAAAGCGTGCTTCTTTCGGGACAGATTTCCGCAATCCGGCACAATGCTGGAGCACCATCGCGCAATCATCCGGGGTGACCGCGGCTTCCGGGCTTTTTCCAACGATTGCTGCAAAGCGTTCCGGGCGAAATACAGTTTCGTTTATACGCTTCCCGACGCCGTCAAGCCCTGCCACGGCTATCACAAGATTCGTTTCGTCCGGCATTGCAGGTTCATGCGGAGCCGGCGCTTTCAGCGGAAGATGTCTTGCTCCGTCCGCCTCCACGATGCAATAGTCCGCAAGAGCTGCAAGCTCTGCGATCGGCATTGCCGGCGGCTGCATTTTGTCGAGTCGTCCCGGTTCCACGACACAGAGTACCGGATCGTGTGCAAGCGTCTCTTTTACACGTTCACTCGTTGCGCTCGTCAGCACGGCGATATGCGTAGGACAATAGATATGCGTCGTTGTTGTAACGATCACTTTGCCGCGCCGCTTCAGCTCGTCCGCAAGGCAATACATCAGGGTGGTTTTTCCTCCACCCCCGACGATTGCTATGACGCCCGGCCGAACATCCAACAATTCCGAGATTCGATCTGTTATGTTTGCAAAAACGGCTTGCATACTATCCTCGTTATTTTGCTTTGAGGATAACATTTTTGTTTGATTTCGTCAACCGGCTGCAACGTGATCGTTCAGGCGTATGATTCACGCAGCCGATCAACGGGCATTGCGGGAATTGTAAAATGGAAAACGTTAAGGGGGGGCAGTCCCAATCTTGGAACGCCCCCTATGATTCTTTACCTCGTCTTTTTCGTTACCGGGAAAATGATCTTCGTTTCCCACGCTTCCGGCGGGAGGTTATCAAAACGTGTCCTCAGATATAGCTCATATGGCGCGGCCGCGATCGCATACCCGTGTTCCGCGATCCAGCGCACGACGGCGCTATAGGCCTCTGCGAGGGTGGAGTATGCTCCGCGGTGCAATACCGTTACGGCTTCTGCTGCGGGAATGACGCGATCGGCTTCGCCTTCTTTCTCAACAACGACGCCAAGCTCTACATCAGAGCATTCCGGGTCGAATGCTTCGTCATGGTAGACAGCGAGCGCGATAGAATTTTTCGTTTGGATCTTCTCTCTCGCGACACGCTCAAACAGCTTACCGTAATATTTTCCGTATTCTTCCGTAGACATTTTGTGCCGCTCGGATAGGATCGGCAACGGTTCTGTTGTTTCAAGATGGATTTCATATTGATTCTGCAAACTCTGCATAGTTCCATTCCTTTCATAGTCGTCAATGATACTCGTAAGCTCGGAGATGATCTGCTCCGTCTCCCGTATATAGGACAACAGTTCCTCACGTTTACGCAGCAGTCTCCCGTATGTTTTCTCCTCATTTGCATCATCCGTCATAAGCGCGATTTCTGCAAGCGAGAAGCGATAGCGTTTAAGTCGCTGGATCATCAGCATCCTCGGCAGCTGCTCTTCGCCATAATACCGATATCCTGTCCACGGATCCGTGTGGATCGGGCGCAAAAGACCGATCTTATCATAATAGTGCAGCGTCTTAATGCTGACAAGGCTCGCTTTGGAAAACTGGCCAATGGTGAGCATACCTGTCTCCTCATACATTCTTTGCTTCGAAGCGACTATAAGTTTACGGTATCCCCTAAGGGCAGAGTCAATAGAAAAAACAACAACGCTTCGAAAACGAATTTAGAACGCTGTTGTTTTAGTAGGAACACATCTCAGAATCACAACAATGTATGCACCCGCGCTCGGATACGAAATACTCCATGCGCAAATCGTGCGCTTCAACGGGGATCGCCTCCCGCCGAATCGCATCCCGGCATAAGAGCATTGTTGGACAATGCGTTTGCAAAAGATACCTGTCATAGTATCCACCGCCATACCCAAGGCGTTCGCCTCTCTCATTTCCCGTACAGCACGGAACGATTGCAAGATCGATCGATTCCGGTGATACAAACACAGCCGACGGCTCCGGTTCCAATATGCCAAAAGAACCGGGGCACAATTCGTCGATCGAACGAACCGCCCGTGCCTCCATGACACCTTTTTTGATACAGAGCGGTAATGCGAGCGTCTTACCGGCGTGCAGTATTGTCTCAAGCAGCGAACGTGTGTCGATCTCCCTCTGCGTTCCAACATAGCAGAGGACAGTTCGGGCTTTTTGAAACGGTGCGGAAGCGGCGACGTGGCGACAGATTTGATCATCCGCCGCTCTGCAGTAGTCCGGCGATAAAGCACGCACCGCATCCGCAATTTCTTTTCTGAGCGTCAGCTTTTGAGGCTCAATCTTCATGCTTTGTCATTCTCACATAGCAGAACCAGAACACAACCCCCACAAGGACGCCGCCAACAATATTACCGAGCGTCACAGGCAGCATATTTCCGAGGAAATAATTACCCCAAGTCAGGTTTTCAACCGCAAGGCCAGCAGCTTCGGCCGCCACAGCGTATTGTGATTTCGCGAACAACCCGACGGTGCAGTAATACATATCCGCAATACTATGATTAAATCCGCAGATCACAAAAAATGCAACGGGTGTATATGCGCCCAGAATCCTTCCCGCAACATCTTTCGATGAAAGTGAGAACAATACGCCCAACGTAACAAGGATATTACAAAGCACGCCCATAAAAAACGCATTTTGGAATGGCATTGTCATCTTGCCGATCGCAACCTTCATGGAAAACACTGCGAGCGCACCGTTCCCTGCGCCGACCCAGCCGAACTTCGCCGTAATGATCGCAACGATAAGTGAGCCTACGAAATTTCCCAGAAATACGACGACCCAATTGCGCAGCATGCCGCACAACCCGATGCGCTTGTCAAGCAATCCGATGCTCATGAGCGTATTGCCCGTAAACAGCTCCGCACCGGAAAGGATCACCATGCCGAGGCCGAATGCAAACAACAGGCCGGAGATCATACGGATACTGCTGTTATTCTCCAGCGCATAGGTCGCCATGTTTGTGACGGCGCCCGGAAATGCGATCAGCATTCCCGCAAGGATCGAAAGCAACGCCATGTTAGGCAGAGCGAGTTTCGATTTCGCGACGCTGGCGTTTGCATAGTTCAGCGCAGCTTCTTTCGGAGTAAACAGATTCATGTGATTCCTCCTCCAACTGCCGATCAAGCAAGCGAGCGCTTTGCCGCTTCTACAACATGACCGATCAGCACGGACGTGGTCACAGCGCCTACGCCGCCCGGAACCGGTGTGATAGCGTCCACGATCGGTTCGATCTCCTCAAACACCGCGTCGCCCGCAATGCCGCCTTTTGCTTCATCCCAGTTGATCGAAACATCGATAACGATCTGTCCCGGCCGCACATAGTCCTTTGTAAGGCTGCGAAGCTTGCCGGCAGCCGTGATCAGAATGTCCGCTTCGCGTGCGACAGCAGGAACATCAAGCGTACGGGTATGACAGACGGTAACGGTTGCATTCCGCGCCATCAACATGACTGCGGCAGGCTTTCCGACAACAAGGCTGCGTCCGATGACAACGGCCTTCTTCCCTGTGCAGTCGATGCCGTAATGCGCGAGGATCTCCATGCAGGCCTCGGGCGTACAGGGCGCAAATCCAAGCTCTTTCCCCATAAACACTCCGGCATTGGACAGATCGGTCATGCCGTCGATGTCTTTTTTAGGATCAACGCGGTTTGAGATCTCGTCCTGGTCTGCTTTGAGATGCTTCGGAAGTGGACGGAACAAGAGAACGCCGTGAATTTTATCATTAGCATTGACCGCATCGATCGTCTCGATCAGTTTTTCTTTTGTCACGTCCTCCGGAAGAACGATCTTCTCGACCGCCACGCCAAGGGTATCCGCGCGCTTTGTCGCCCCGCGCTCATAGCTGAGATCATCCGGGCGCTCCCCGCAGCGAATGATCGCAAGCGTCGGAACGACACCTTTTGCTTTCAGTGCTTCGCAGTCCGAGATGATCCGCGCATTGAGTTTCTCATTGACTTCTTTTCCAAGCAACAGTCTTGCCATATGCCTTCCCCCCATTCTTATGCGAAAAATCCGGATTTGACCGATTCAAAGATGCTGTCCGCAACCGCGCAATACTTTTCCAGCATTCCGAGGCAACGAGCATTCATCTCTTCTGCAAGCTCGCGATTCTTTAGCGTCTTTGTATTGATAAACACATTCAGCGACGCCGCTTGCAGCGCTGCTTTTACGCAGACCGCGCCGCAGCCCGCATCGGAAACGGCAAGGCGCGACCCCTTCTTTGCAAACACATCGATTGCTTCAATCGCTTCGCAGCAGAGTTCCATGATACGAACAGGGGCTTTGCAGGCAACGATCGTCGCATCCTCAAGCACCTGATCCCGCGTGGGGTCATCCTTTGGAATGCCATACGCCTTTGCGAGTGGTGCAAAGCCTTCGGCGTCCGCCGCGATCTGGTCCAGCAATTCCTTCTGCAATGCGTCGCACTTTGTCTTCAATGCAACGATCTCTTCTTCAACATCCGCATATTTCTTTTTCCCGACAGTCAGCGAGCCGACCATATTGCCAAGCGCCGTGCCGATCGCTCCAACGAGCGCTGCCGCACCGCCGCCACCGGGAGTCGGTGCGTTGGATGCGAGCACGGTCACAAAATCTTTACAGGTTGCATCTGCGAAATCCATGATACTCTCCTTGTTAATCGAAATGTAAACAACAGAACATCCGGCGGCGGGTCGCCGCCGGACGCTTTGTTTCGGCTCAATTGTATTGTTTTGCTTAGAACAGACCGCTGATCTTTCCGGTTTCGTCAACGTCGATCCGCTCCGCTGCCGGAACCTTGGGAAGTCCGGGCATGGTCATGATGTCGCCGGTCAGCGCTACCAGGAAGCCCGCGCCTGCCGAAACTTTCACGTTGCGAACCGTAACGGTAAAGCCTGTAGGTGCGCCAAGTTTCGTCGGATCATCAGTCAGACTGTACTGGGTCTTTGCCATGCAGATCGGCATTTTATCGTAGCCAAGTGCAGTTAGCTGCGCAATCTGCTTAGCAGCGTTCGGCGTGAAGATGACGTCCTTTCCGCCATAAATCTTCTGCACGATCGCGGTGATCTTTTCTTCGATCGTCGCATCGAGATCATAAGCGAAGCTGAAGTCGTTCGGCTCATCACAGAGACGGACAACCTCTTTGGCAAGCTCGATACCGCCGTCGCCGCCTTTTGCCCAGACTTCCGACAGCGCTACATTAACGCCCAGCTCATGGCACTTATCCTCAACGAGCTTGAGCTCCGCCTCCGTATCCAGCGGGAACCGGTTGATTGCGACCACGCAGGGCAGTTTATACACCTTCGTGATGTTCTCAACATGCTTGAGCAGGTTCGGGATGCCCTTTTCAAGAGCTTCCAGATTCTCCGTGCCAAGCTCGGCCTTCGGAACGCCGCCATTGTACTTCAGCGCACGGACGGTCGCTACGATAACGACTGCACTCGGGGTCAGGCCTGCCATGCGGCACTTAATGTCAAGGAATTTTTCCGCACCGAGGTCTGCGCCGAAGCCGGCTTCCGTGATGGTGTAATCGGAAAGACGCATTGCAATCTTTGTTGCAGTCACGGAGTTACAGCCGTGGGCGATGTTCGCGAACGGGCCGCCATGCACGAATGCAGGCGTATGCTCGAGCGTCTGGACGAGATTCGGCTTCAGAGCATCCTTTAGCAGTGCCGCCATGGCGCCGGCTGCATTCAGGTCTCCGGCGGTAACGGGTTTCTCATCATAGGTATAGCCGACGACGAGGCGCGCAAGACGTGCTTTCAAATCGGTGATATCGCTTGCAAGGCACAGAACAGCCATAATCTCGGAGGCAACCGTGATGTCATAGCCGTCCTCACGCGGCGTGCCATTGACTCTTCCGCCAAGACCGTCCACGACGAAGCGGAGCTGACGGTCGTTCATGTCGACACAGCGCCGCCAAGTGATCCTGCGGGGATCGATGTTGAGCTTATTGCCTTGATAGATATGGTTATCAAGCATTGCGGCAAGCAGATTGTTCGCAGCGCCGATTGCATGGAAATCACCTGTAAAATGCAGGTTGATGTCTTCCATCGGGACGACCTGTGCGTAACCGCCGCCGGCAGCGCCGCCCTTTACGCCGAACACCGGTCCGAGCGAGGGCTCGCGCAGTGCGACAAGAACGTTCTTACCCAGCTTCTTCATTGCATCTGCAAGGCCGACGGTCGTTGTGGTCTTTCCCTCGCCAGCGGGCGTCGGGTTGATCGCTGTTACCAGCACGAGCTTGCCTTCGCGCTTTTCTGTTTCGTTCAGAATGTTGTAGTCGACTTTTGCTTTGTAGTTTCCGTACTGCTCCAGATACTTCTCATCAACGCCCGCCATTTTCGCGATCTCGGTGATGTGCAGCATGGGGGTTTCTTGTGCGATCTCGATGTCCGACTTGTAGCTCATTTGTTTTCCTTTCTTCGTCCATGTGCTTTCCGGATATCGCTCTGGTTCCCGGCACAATGGACATACAATAATAATATTTTGCCGCTCTCGCGACAGAAAAACGGGTGGTCCGTCTGAGTCCCGTTCTTCCCTTGGTCAGCGGGGGAACGCCTCCCCCGTGTCTTTAGAAGGTGTTCCTCTGAAAGCAAGCCCGCACATCTCCGCTCATGTACAGAGAGCCGAGCGCGCAGACAATCCCTGCCTTTCCAGCAGCTTCCTGCGCAATGCGAACACCTTCTTCGACAGATACGCAGGGAGTCGCTTTCACGCCGAGTGCTTCTATACGCGACGCAAGTTCTTCTGCCGACATGGCGCGCGGATTCCGCGGTTTCACCGTAAAAAACTCTTTTGCAAGCGGAACCACGAGCCCAAGAATATGCGGCACGTCCTTATCTGCCATCACACCCACGAGAAACGTAATCTTCTTGCCCGGGAACAGCCGCTCTAGGCTTTCAGCTGTTGCCCGGATTCCATGCGGGTTATGCCCGCCGTCCACAATGAATACAGGATCTCTCCGGAGCACCTCAAAACGTGCAGGCCAGCGCGTGCTTGCAAGTCCGGTCCGCACGGCATCGTCACTGAGTCTCCAGCCCCTCTCGCGCAGCACCTGAACAGCGGTCAGGACGACGGCTGCATTGTTCATCTGATAGCGCCCCACCAGCGGGATCCGTACGTCTTTCCAATCCAGATAGGAAAAGCTCTGCCCGTCGAGGTTGAATTCGCCGGGTTTGATGGCGGAAAACGTGGGTTCGTGCAGCGTTGCATGGCGTGCTTCCGAAACCGAGCGAAACACTGCATCCGCATCCGGATTCCCGCCATAGCTCACAACGTCGCAACCCTCTTTAATAATTCCTGCTTTTGCCCTTGCAATGTCCGCCATTGTCGGGCCGAGTTCTCGAACATGATCCATACCCATCGCAGTAATGATGACGGCCTCAGGTTTTTCGATCACATTTGTAGAATCCAGTTCTCCGCCCATACCGACTTCAAGTATCACGATCTCGCAGGCATGCCGCGCAAAGTACAGCATAGCGATCACCGTGATCAGTTCAAACTCTGTCGGATGATCCTCCATCGCCTCCGCGAGCGGTTTGACCTCAGCGGTAATCTCCGCCAGTTCCTCGTCGGAAATACAGGAACCGTCGATCTGCATCCGTTCGTTAAAGCGATTGATAAACGGAGATGTATAGAGCCCTGTCCTATATCCGGCCGCTTCAAATATCGAAGCAAGCATAGCAGCTGTGGAGCCTTTTCCATTCGTTCCGGCTATGTGTACAAAACGCAGCCGCTTTTCCGGGTTTCCTGTTTTTTTCAGAAGTTCCTGTGTTCTGCCAAGCCCTAAGACACTGCCTTTCCAGCAGATACTGTGAATATAGGTCAACGCTTCATCGTAGGTCATAGCAACTCTTGTTTCACTCATATTTCACCAACCATGTCGCCGAATCAATACTGTGCGGCGCGTTTCAAATACGGCCGAATCACAGGCTTATATGTTGCCCGATGCACAAGGCAGGCAACGATTGCATCCACAAGTATCGTTGCGGGTTTTGTTGCGAGCCGTGCAAGGAATAATGCGCTAAACGGCATTTCTTTTCCAACGATTATGGAATAATACAGGGTCAGAGCCCATGTGCCGTACAGGAGACTATTCACACACTCCGCTACGATCACGACAAGCAAAAACCTCCACATTCCTTTCCAATCATCCGACCAATGCCGGATTGCCCACTTGCCGCCAAGTCCGCAAAGCGCACCAAGTAGCATGGGTCCGACCGACAACAGAGGAAAGTATGCGCCATAGCCTGACAGGACCGTGCCAAGTATATCCGACACTGCGCCGACCAACATTCCGGATATTGGGCCAAGCCAGAATCCTGCTAATATGATAGGAATACACTCAAAGCTGACACGCAGTCCTTCATTGATCTGAATGCCGAGAAACCTTGCAAGCACCACCTGCATTGCGATGAGAACCCCCATCAGAACAAGGTTTCGCACGGGAAAAACCGAACGTTTATTATCTTCCATTGCGTTTCTCCTATCTGCCGGATGTTCCTCGAACCGCCGGCGAATGGCATGGAAGCTACAGCGCAATGCTCTTCAAAAAAGAATACCAGTTCTGTCAGGCGTTTTGCACCTGACGGCGAACTGGTATCGTTACATCCGAAGCGATGCGGTAGCGGATGCAGCATTACATCGTGGGCGACTTCCCGTCCTTCGTGCAAGGGCGACTTCCCAGCCTCTTGCCACTTAACGCGCAATACTTACTCTACCAGGTCATTTAGCGTTCCCGAACACTTAGGAACTAGCATATCATACACCCATCCAAAGCAGATTACAATGCTATTTGGAAAGATTTTGATAAATAATTCTCAATTTCTCATTTTGCCGATGAGAGCCGTGTGCTAATGGCTTTCATTCGGTTTAACACGATGTCGCCTGCAACGGCCATATCCTCTGCGGAAAATGCGACGGCAAAGTTATCGGAAAACAGAATCTGGGCACTTGGAGGAAACTCCTCATCGCCGAGCCAGAGCAGAAAGCGCATGATAAACCCGTCAAGCAAGGTGACATCAAAGCCAAGATCGCTCTTTTCAATTGGCCTTGCAGGCATTCGACTCATGATTTCTTTCAAAAGTTCGGGCTTATTTCCATAGGAATAGGCGAATCTTTTGATACACCGTCCATCAAACTGCTTTTCATATACGCCCCCCCAGTTGAATTCGCGGTAAGCCATATACTTGCCGCTTCCCGGAACGGATCGCCCTTCCAAAAGATACCGTAGGATCAGGATCCGTTCGCTGCCGTCCAACTCCGAATGCCGAACAGAAAAAGTCGGAAACGATACTTCGACCGTATCGCCGAGAAACGGGACTCGCAAAATGCCCGCATCTCTGTCAATCTGCAGTCCGCAACGCGCCGCCATCGCCTCAAAATCGGCATTTAAATAACGTTCCGAATAGATCGCGAGCGGGTGTTCGGCCTTGTTATCAATGATTTTCGGATAAAGTTCCATGTGACGCACCTTATTGTGTCACGCTTGGAAACAACGACGCATCCGTGTGCGGCAAAAAGCACGCCGCGACAAACGAATCCATATACCCCGGCTCATTACTGAGTTCCAAGTATGTCATCGATCCTGCCAATTCCGTAACATGCTGTTCAGCCGCATGGCTCAGCAGCATAGCATATGCGCCGGTGAGCGAGGAATTGCCGATATAACGGAAGCTCTCCACCGGAATATCCGGGAACATTCCAATCGTAACGGCATTCTTCATGTTAATGCCGCTTCCGATGCCGCCGGCAACATATACGCGGTTGATCATTGACGGATCAAAGTCCAAAGCGCGCAGCATCGTCGTCGTCGCAGAATAGATTGCGCCTTTTGCGCGGATAAAGTTATCGATATCGACTTCTGTGATTACGATGTCCTTCGACCAGCCGTTGTCACGCTGCCATGACAGCACAAATGCGCCCATACCATGCTCATCATGCAGAATGCGCTCGCCTTCTCGGATAAACTTCCCCTTCCCGTTGATGATCCCGGCACGGAACAGCTCCGCGATTACATCAATGATGCCGCTGCCGCAGATTCCGGCGGGCGTTGCGCCGCCGATGACGGAAAGAGACGGTTCCATGGTCTCCGCATCAATCGTGCATGCCTCGATCGCGCCGTACGTCGCACGCATGCCACAGCTGATGTCGCCGCCTTCAAACGCGGGGCCCGCCGAGCAAGCGCAGCTCATCAGGAATTCATTGTTTCCGAGAACAAGCTCACCGTTTGTCCCAAGATCGATGAACAGGCTAATCTCTTCCGAGTTCCAAATCATGGAAGCAAACGTCCCGGCAGTAATATCGCCGCCGACATAGCTGCCGATATTCGGGGCGAGAACCAGCTCTGCCTCCGGGTTGAGATGCAGGCCAATATCACGCGCAAACAGATCGTCCGCGAGGAAAAAGCTCGGGACAAAGGGTTCCATACGGACAGGATCCGCGTTCACGCCAAGAAGCAAATGGTTCATCGTCGTGTTCCCCGCAAGCACCATACGGTAAATATGCTTTGGGTCAAGGTCGGCGCTCTTGCACATTTCCTGAATCAGCGGGCGGATGGATTCCTCGATCACGGCGTCCTGAAGCCGTTTGCGTCCTCCTGGCTTTGATGACTCAATGATACGGTTGATCACGTCTGCCCCAAAACGAATCTGTCCGTTCCCGCCGCTCCCCTTTGCAAGAATCGTTCCCGTTTCAAGGTCAACAAGGAGCGCTGCAAGCGTTGTCGTTCCAAGATCAACGGCAAGTCCGGCGATCGGCGTGCTGTCAGTTGACGGGAAAATATCCAGTACGGTCGCCGTATCCCCGTTTTCGGAAATCACGCAGCGGACGGAGAATCCGCTGTCGCGAAGAACGTCTGCGAGTGTCTTCAGCACATGAAACGGCAATACAACGCGCTTGCACCCGATCTCCGCCTGTATTGAGCGCATCAGGCGTTCGTTGTCAGGCATTGCATCGTCGATCGTCGGCTCTGCAAGAGTTACGCAGATTGCGCGAAATATCGGATGAAAATCGATTCCGGCCGAACGAATCTCTTTCCAAGAATCGCGAAAAATCCGGATCTCGCGTTCCGATGAAAGATCTGCAATTTTCATGCGGCTGCGGTAAGCGGAAGCAATGTCCGGAACTTCGATCTCTACGTCCGCACAGATCTTTGAACAGCAGGCAAGTCGCCAGCCCTCCTGGTACTCCTCATCAGACAAATGCCGATTTTGTGCCGAATCCAGCGTTCCCTTGGTCAATCGAACACGGCATTTTCCGCACACGCCGTTGCCGGAACACGGCGCATCGATTGCAACATTTGCTTTGCGCGCAACGTCCAAAAGATTCTCGCCAGCGTTGGCCGAAATCTCAACGGTCGTGCCATTTGCTTGAAATACTACAGAATACACTGAAAACCGATTCCTTTCTGCCGTAAAACCTGTACAGCGTTGAAAAATCGGGCAGGAAGCGGTGCCCCCTGCCCGACTTCGAGTTTGTTACATCAGGGGATCCATGCTAAGCACGGGATGGCCCTTTTCAGTGAGATAGTTGAGCAGTTCTTCCGGATCGGTCGTGACAGTCTCGTCTGCGATCATATCAACGAAATTCTCAATGCCGAGCATTTCACTCGCAGTCTTGTTCAGACGCGCAGCAACGGAATCCTTCAGTTCTTTCGGCATCCAGACGATACGGGCAACGCCGCCTTCCGCCGCAGCAAACTTCTTGCTTGCTATGAAGTGACGTCCATGTCCCATGAATCCGGGGGTCTGAACGCCGCCGCCCGTCATCGAAGCGAGTTCGCCGAAGGTCATGCCGGTCGGGGTCATTCCCTTATACTCGCGGTTTACAATGACGAGGCCATTGGACAGAGGCTCGATACCGCAGATACACTCGAAGCATCCGCAGGAGGTCATCGGATCTTCCATGATGGAGTACAGCGAGACATGCTCGACTGCTCCCTGCGTCGCCGCGTGTACCATGGCGTCGACATCGGGATAGTACCCCTTCACCGGATCGGTGCAGCCCTCTTTGCTGATCGGCTGGCAAGGACCTGCATCGTTCAGCTCTTTTGTTGCTTTCGCATCAAGCCAGGACACTGCGCCGCAAAGTCCAAGGCGCTCCGGCGTTACAACGCAGCAATGGCTGGGTGCAAAGGACTGACACAGAATGCAGGTATAGAAACGATCTACGCTCTCATCCGTCATGGACGCAAGGCGGTCATCGCGTGCATCGTAGGTGGGCATTGCCTCCTCATTCAGAATGCGCGCAGCCTCCGTGGGATCCGTGATGATCGTGATCTGGCACTTGTCAACGACGGCATCAAACTCATCGGAGATCATGCCATACAGGACTTCACCAAAATGCTTGAGGCGGAAGCCTTTATCAAACGCGTCTTTGGAAACGCGGATGCGAACAAGATTTCTCTGGCCGGTATGCATAACACCTTCCAGATAGTTGAACCAGGTATGGATCTTACGTTCGATGACAGACTCGAAATCCGGCTGCATCTTCGCGCCTGCGACCTCGATCAGGGTCGCAATGTCTGTCGCACCAGCGTCGATGTCGGGACCGACGACGGTAATCTTATGATCCTCTACTGCATCGAGCGGACGGCTCTTGACAAGCTCACAGCTCGTATGGCTGCCTGCCCAGAATTCAGTCTGCATATCGGGCTTACGGACGACTTCGCCCTCGAATGCCGCAGCGAACGCAACGGGGATCGGAAGTTCCTTGGTCTTGATCTTGATGCCACGCAGTTCGAGAGAACGCTTCACGGTTTCATCATGGTTGGTTACGGCTTCGAGTGCGCCAGGGACCTGCAGATCACCGATCGCTTGATCGACGACGACCGGAAAGCCAAGAGCGATCGCTCCCGCGCCTGCGGAGACGACAACCTCGTTCAGCGCGCCGAATGTATTGACGAATGCGGGGACGCGTTCCTTTGTGTAAGCAAGCAGATCCGCAAGGTTGCCGGGCTGAACATTGCCGAAGATAAGCGCAGCGCGAATCGCGACAGTAACAACATGAATCACGGCGGTCACGTCATGGCCAAGCGGGACAACGCGAAGCTCAAGACCCATTTTGACGCCCTGCTCCGCGGCCTGCTCGATGCAATCGCCGATCATGAAGGTCAGAATGCCTTTGGACTGGTAGTCCTTTACGACTTTTTCAACCGCAGCCGGATCGTCCGCTTTGCCGAGCACGACGGCGACGCCAGGAATGTCGCCCGTGACGAGCGGAACGCCGAGCGAACGAATGATCGGATCAGGCACAAAGCCGATGCCGCTTTCGGAGGCATAGGGGTCGCCGCCGCCAACATACTTCAGGCCTTCGATGATCTCCGCGCCGACCGCTGTCGCAAGACCGGCATTCAGCGCCTGTCCGATGTCGTCCTGGTTCGTGATCAGGCTCTTCAACACGCCGACACAGGCAGGCAGATCGCCGAGCTTTTGTACTTTGACGCCCGTCGCCGCATAAATTGTCGGGAAGAAGTACGCTGTATCGGGGAAAGCGATGGGGGTATCTGCGCCATGCTTTGCGATGGCATCGTTGACAGCGCCTTCAGTCAGGCCCGCAACTGCATTGGAACCGGCGTAGATGAGATCAGTCAGTGCGCTCATATTTGTTTTATTCCTCCTAATCAATACTTTTGCTGATTGGTGATTCTTTATTATTCTCTGCGCTCTGGGGGGAATGCCCACACAGCGCTGACATCCGGGTTGGGGGGATATGACCGGCATACCTTTGCCGGATTCTCACCAATGCCGTCCGACCGGTTCACATTCCCGGTCGGACAGTAATGAGACGTTTTACAGTTCCAGATAGGAATCTGCGTATAGCGTATGGTTCTTGAAGACGTCGCAGCTCTTGATGGTCTCCATCAATCTCAAATCGCAAGGATTGACGATGGCCGAGGTCAGGCCCTGCATCATGGCCATTGCGACGAGCGCGGAGTCCATGATCGGACGAATATGCTTCGGCATTCCGTTGGAGTTGTTGCTGAGGCCGCCAGTGCTCTTGAGTCCCTCGTCTGCAAAGGCCTTGATCGCGTTCAGGACGTCCATCTGTTTATCCTGCATTCCCTTGACAACAAGGAACAGCGGGTCAAACCAGAGATCGGACGAATCCATGCCGAGAGCAAGTCCGCGCTCAAGCATATTATGGCAATGCATCATACGCTCTTCGTTGTCCTTCGCGATTCCGTCCGCAGAGCAGAGTGCAATAACGATCGCATCGTTTGCAGCCGCAAGATTGATATTGTCGATGCGGCTGCCGGCGTCGGCGGAGTTCACGATGGGCTTGCCGTTCGTTCGGTTATAGACCGAAATGCCGGCTTCAATGGCCGCCTTGTTTGCGGTATCCAATGCAAGCGGGACATTATCGAAATTCTGCTGAAGCGTCTGCACCGCCCACTTCATGAGTTCGGGGCCGTTGCTCTCCGCAGGTCCGATGTTAACGTCGAGGTAAGTTGCGCCCGCTGCGATCTGTTCAGCGGCACGTTTCAGGATCGGCTCCGGATCGTAGGTCTCCATCGCCTTGCGAATCGACGGGCTGATGCAATGGATCCTCTCACCGATGGTGACGAACTGCTGACTGTTCGGATCGCGGCGCTTATAGGTCACGGGCTTATCATCCACAAGCACAGGATGCACGACGATAGGCGGAGCGGGCAGAACAGTTTTCTTCGGAGCTGCTGCTTCTTCCTGCGTGGCCGGCTTTCTATCGACGATTCCCTTTTTCCATTCTTCGTCACGCATGAACTTTACAAGCTGCACGGCCTCGGTCGTACCGACAATGACGTTCCAATCCGGAAGCTTATCCTGGATCTCGCCCTTCATGACGGCGACTTTTCCCGGAATGATCAACACACGGCTCTTGATTTTATTGGCAATGTCGAACTCATCCATGAATTTCTTAATGGAAGAACTCGAGAACTTGCCTGCTGCCCATGCGGTCAGCACGGACATACCGGAAGCGTCTGTGATGAGAAGGTTAGCCGGCATTTTTGAGCGTTCCAACTCGCCGGATACCAAGAAATACGTCAGTGCAAAATCAACCGAAAGGCAGCACGGACTGTTTTCGTCAGCGCCGTTAATCGGGTAGATGCCGGGCGCGACTTTCATGGGTTTCTGCGGATCTGTAAATATGTTCTGACGGAGGCCGTACAGTGGCAGTGCCTTTGCATAGGTCATCTCGGAGCAGATCACGATGGAACCGTATTTGCATGTAAAGAGACTCATAAGCGCCGCTTCAAGATGCGCGTTACCGTCTGCAAGCCGTGCAACGTTAACGATCGAGGGATATCCGAACGTACGGTCGCCGTCCTTCAGTGCCGCTCTGCGGATCTCAACAGCGTTTGCGTAAGCATCCTTAATCGACGCCGCGCCGACATCCAGCAGCAGGTTCTTGTTCCCGAGCGCCTCGAGTTTTTCAACGGTTTCATGCAGCGTTTCCAGCGAATCGGCACGGACGCCGAGAAGCACTTTCGCTTCCGTTGCGAGCGCGCTCATATCGGCGTAGTTCTCGGGCGTTGCACCGTTTAAGACATACTCCACGCCTTCCGCCGCCGCCATTCCGGCCTTCGCCGCTTCGACATTGGCGCAATCCAAAATCAGCGGACGGCCGAGCGCCTTTGCCTTGGCTACGAGCGCGGCATAGTCATCTGCCGTTTTGTCGCAGCTGTGCCGGACGGAGATCATTTCAACATACATTCTCTCGCTGATACGCTCGTAATCCACGCTCGGAATGGATGCAAGTTTCGCTGTGATGGTCGCTTCATCCATGCAATCACAGAGGCCAACCGCATAAATCGTCTTGGAAACGAGCGTCTTTTCGTGCCGGGAAAGCACCGTCTCGCCGCCAAGCGAAAGATCGCCGATCTTGTACGCTTTCATCGGAGGCGCAGTTGCCTCGGAAAGCGTAGCAAGCGCTTCCGGCGACATATGGGGGCACTTGTCGATCGGCACAGCACCGGATGCGACCTTCATTGCAAAGGCCATACAGGTCGGACTGCCGCAGTCCTTACAGTTCGTTTTGGGGGTCAGTTTGAAAATGTCCAAACCTTTCAATGCCATAACCCGTACCCTCCCTTACATCAAGGCAGCAATGAGCTGCGAAATGGTTTTAATGGACTCCGGATGCTTCAGGATCACGGCGTCGCTGCCATAGCACAGGCATGCGGCTGCAGTCTCGACCTCCATATCGATCCCGCGCTCCTCTTGATCGCCCCATTCCGGTATTTCTGCTTCCGGTGCAGTGGCCTCCTTCACGCCCCATGCTTCTATGCCGACGGGGGTGATAATCGGCATTTGCAGCGTCGCGTCGTTCTGCGTCAAGGCGGCTGCCTTAACGCGTTCCAAGGTAGACGCAACATACTCGAAACCATATCCTGCGGCTGCCGAACCGACGTTCATCGCAACATTTGCGCCCTGAACGCCCATCTGCGTAATCAAAACGTTCAGCTGTTTGGCAAGGTTGATATCCACGGCGGACTCTGCGCCGATCTTTTGGCCGTAAGCAAGGCCGGCACCCGCAGATACCGCTTTATAGTTCTCTTCCTTTGCGGAAAGCACAAGAATGTTCCTGCCGTGCAGCGCTTCCGCGATCTGATTGAACAGTTCGGCATCCTTGTCGGCGTTTTTACAGCCCGCAACAACGATGGGCTTATCGATCGCTTCTGCTACAGCCTTCGCATCTGCAACACAATCGGCAACAGACTTGTTGGCTCCGTTCGGATCCGCTTCGTCAAAGCGGATGCAAACAAAGTCCACGTGCTCGAGCGCAGCCGCGCGCTTGGCTTTCTCCGCAAGCGTCGATGCACCGGCATAAAACGCTTCGAGGCCCTTGCAGGGCTGTTCCGGCGCGTCCGACACATCGATGCCGATCCTCGGCGGGTTCTTCAGAGAAGCGTCGAAGGCGTATAGATTGTAAACGTTCTGACCGCCGATTTTGACGGCCGTGTCGCCGGTACCCAGCGTCAGCTCGTGAATCGCTGCGCTGAAGACCTGTGGCTTCTTTTGAAACGGCATAACGGTTTTCTCCTTCAATTAGTTTATCATCGAATGTTTGGAATAACGCTCGCGGATCAAAGGCTCAAACTGTCAAAGATCGCACGCGCGGCTGTTTTTACCGGGCTATCCTCCGGAATCGACACGCTGGGTTTTCCCTCTGCATCAAATGCATAGACGGCATCATCATGCGGAATAACACCTGCGAGCGTAAGCCCGTAGCGCTCGATCTCTTCACGCACACCGTCGTTCAATTCACCGTTCGGCGCCCGATTGATGATGAGCTTGACCTCCTTCGCGCCGAGTTCCATCTGTCGGATCATCTCAGCGAGCCGTCCCGCCGCCTGCACACCGCGGCGCGAACAATCGCTCACAAGCAGGATCGTATCGACCTTTGGCAGCACGCCGCGACTGATATGCTCAAGACCCGCTTCGTTGTCCACGACAATATAACGATAGTTTTTGGCGTAACGTTCGATCTCGGCGGTCAGGATCCCGTTAACAAAGCAATAGCACCCTTTGCCCTGCGTTCTGCCCATGACAAGCAGGTCAAAGTCGTTCGTCTCGGTCAGCGCGTCGCCAAACATCATCTCCGCATATTCCGCTTTTGTGACGCCTTGCGGGATGGGACTGACGGCCGCTGTTTCCGCATGTGCGATATTCTCGCGAATATCACCGAGCGTCATGCCGACATCGACGCCAAGCACTTCGTTCAGATTCGAATTCGCGTCAGCGTCTACGGCCAGAACCGGGCCGTTCTTTTTTCTGCAAAGATACTGGATAAACAGTCCGCAAACGGTTGTTTTTCCGACGCCGCCTTTTCCGGCAAACGCTATAGTCTGGGTCATGATCGTTCTCTCTTTCTTCCGCGGCAATCCGTGCTAAAGCGCTTGTCAGATCAGGTCGACGATGCCGGACTCTTTGACGATCCGGGCAACGTCATCATACTTGTTCAGCGCGTACAGGTGAATGCCGTCAATGCCGCAGGCGCGGTATTCATCGATCTGACGAATGGTATATTCGATTCCGGCTTCCTTAAAGCTTGCCTTCTTCTCTTCTACATTCGCATCAAAAGGATCCTTTACGAACGGATTCGGGAAGATCCAGTTTTTCGAGATGATCTCGCACAGTTCACGCGGCATGACGCAGCCATTGCGGCTCAACGCCATGTTGATAGTCGCCGCCTGATCCAGTATCGGCATAATGCCGACATCTACCGGCATTGTGATGCCTGCGCCGCGGATCGCGTCGAGCCAGTAACGGAACTGATCCATATCCCAACAGAGCTGCGTCATGATGTAATCCGCGCCCTCGTCCTGCTTCTGCTTCAAAAAGCCGATATCGGACTCGAGACTGCGGCAGGAAATATGTCCTTCCGGAGAACCCGCTACAGCGATGGTAAACTTGCTGCCAAACTCTTTTCTTACGAACTTAACAAGCTCCGTAGCATAGTGCAAGTCGCCGCCGGTACCCTCCCAGCCAAACGGCAGATCGCCGCGAAGCGCCAACATATGATCGATGCCGTGTGCAAGATAATTCTCAAGTTGGTCCTTGATACCCTCTTTTGTGTTGCCGATACAGGTAAAATGCGTGACCGGGATAGCCTTTCCGTCTTTGTGGATCTTGTCCAGGACTTCTAGATTCTTGCCGACATTCGTTCCGCCCGCGCCATATGTGCAGGAGATGTAATCCGGGTGCAGTGTGTAGAGCTTGTCCAGCACGCCGCCATCGCCGCAAAGTTTTTCCATGCCGACATCCGTTTTGGGCGGGAACACTTCAAAAGAAAAAGCCGCCCGTTTTTCAAAGATCTCCGGAATCCTCATAAAACATTTTCCCTCCAAATTACTTCAATATCACATTCGGAACCGCATCCGAAATAACGTTTCTTGCTATTCGGCTCAAATCGGTGAAAAGGTATACCGCTTTAGCAGCCCAGCCGTATCCGTATGTATGATCACCGTGCCGTCTTTCAAATCCTCGCGAATGATCTTCGCCTGTGCTTCGATGCCGCGCACATATGTTTCCGGGTCACTCGTCTCAACGGTTTGAAACGTAATGTCCCGCATCTGGTTTCTACTGCAGGAATTGAATATCTCACAGCAAAGCTCGTACTCCATCAAGCATCCTCGCAAAGCCGCACAACGACAGCGCCGCCGGTAAGATCCGCAGATACGAAACTCCCCCGCACCTTTGTCTCCGCGCCCATGACGTCACGAAATATCAAATAGCCGTCCTCGGCGCGAATCTCGGAAACAAATCGCGCAAGGATGTTCTTATCTTCCTTTTCTTCACGATAAATGGTAGACAGACACATATCCGTGTCCTCCCTGCATCTTATTTGGCTTGCGCATTGAAAGCTTCGAGCGCATCTGCGAGATAGGCGTTGCCCTCCTCATAAGCGGAAACAGCATGCAGCAGGAGATGCTGCGCTTCGCCGGACATCAGCTCGGACTGCTCTCGAAGCTCCGCCGTATGATGAATATTATGCTGAAGCATAAAAGAAAGCACCGCAGCGGTCTGCTCGCTTGATTGTACGGCTGGCCCGTGCAAATGCGAATGCTGATCGTGCATGTGCTCATGGTGGTGCGTATGGGCCGTTTCTCCCGCTGCTGAAGAGCAAGCCATTTCTTTCAAATCGTGACCCGTAATAACGCCCCCTTTCAATCAGTAATTTTTTCTATAATCTCATATTTTATGTTACTCCAACTGTGCAAATCTTGCAAGAGGATTTGCAAACTATCGGTGAAAAATGTTTCAAATGCAGCCGGTTTGACGATCACGAAACATGGAACGGCAATCGTCCGCATCTATTCGGCTGCTATTCTTCCTCCTTGATCCAATAGCCGACGCCGATCTCCGTTTTAAGGTACTTCGGAGCAGCCGGGTTCGACTCGAGCTTTCTGCGAATATTCGCCATGTTGACCCGCAGTATCTGCTTGTCAAAAGACGCCGACGCGCCCCAAACACTTTTAATTATATAGTCATAGGAGAGTACGCGTCCGGCGTGGCGCGTCAGCAGCTCTAAGATCCGATACTCGATCTGCGTTAAATGAATATCGACTCCGTCAAGAAAAACACGATGTTTTCCGTAATCAACGCAAAGACCGTCGCAGCGATAGGCTGCTGCCTGCGCAGCGTCGTTCTGCGCAGCGCGGCGCTGAGAGGCATGGCGAAGCGCAGCCCGCAGGCGCGCCAGAAGCTCGCCCGTAGAAAACGGCTTTGTCATATAGTCGTCCGCGCCCAGGTCCAGCGCCGTCACCTTGTCACGCTCATGCGAGCGTGCGGATACGACAATGATCGGTACATCCGACCATTCACGGACGGACTTGATAATCTTCTGTCCGTCTATGTCCGGAAGCCCCAGATCCAGAATCATCGCATCGGGATTATGGGAAGCCGTCAACATTAAGGCCTGTGTTCCCGTTTCCGCTGTCAACGTATCGAAGCCGTTTGTCGCGAGGATCGTGCTGATAAAGTTTGTAATGCTTTTTTCGTCCTCCACAACAAGGATCCGTTCTTTATTCTCCATCTTCGCTCTCCTTTGCTGGCAGGCGGAAATGCACCGACAGGCCGCCGCCGTCGCGGTTTTCCGCGTGCATACTGCCGCCGTGCGCTCGAATGATCGCATTGCATACAGATAGGCCGATGCCCATATTGCGCTTGCTGTCCGAGGTCTGTGCGCTCGTCCGGCCATGATCCTCGAGCAGATGCGCAAGGGCCTCCGGCTCTACACCGCAGCCGTTATCGGAAACCGTGAACGTGACCGCAGCGTCGTCCTCTTTTTCTGCCGAGACCAGTATCTCTGTCGCGTGCTTTGCATGCGTGACCGCGTTTTCCAACAAATTGATCAGCACCTGCTCAATGAGCATCGCGTCCATTGGGCAAATCAGCATTTCTTCCGGCACATGCACCTTCACCGGGCTATCCGGAAAACGCTTGCAATGCTTTGTCACGGCCTCCGCCAGAACTTCCTCTACGATCTCCGGCGTCTTTTCGATTTTTGCCGCGCAGTCCCGATCCTGCCGTATGCGCGTGATCGTCAGAAGGTTCTCGACCATGCGAATGAGCCATTGCGCATCGCTGTCGATCTCCTGGTGCAGTTTCCGCTTTTGCTCGACGGATAGGCTATCGCCATTTTCCATCAGAACAGAGTTTGCGCCGAGGATCGACGTCAACGGCGTACGCAAATCGTGTGAGATCGCGCGAAGCAGATTGCTGCGGATCATCTCGCGATCCGCTTCTCTTCGTGCCTGCTCCTGATGCTTGATCGTCGTTGTCAGCGTACATGTCAAAACAGAAACAGTAAGCATGCAGAGAATGGCGATCGGATACCCGGGCAAAGAAAAGTTGAACGCGAAATACGGGTAGGTAAACACGTAATTGACGAGCAGCACGCCGGCAAAAGATGCCGCTACGCCATAAAAATAACCGTCGGTAAAGCGCGAAACGAGGAGAACCGAGAGAACAAACAGCATCGGCACATAATCGTTGCTCTTTTCCACGCCATCGATCTGCGTCAGAAGCAGGCAAAGCGCCATCGTTGCAAACAGCAGGATCGTGGTCAAAAACAAATTGCGCGAAACGCGGCGTATACGTTGAAATACAGCCCGACTGGGTTTCATTCGTTCTCCCCCCCACGCAATTTTGTTTTACACAGAATCTACTAATGAGTATACCACCATTTGGCTTTGAAAAAAAGAACCGACCATGAACAAAATCACGGGCGGTTCAAAAAGAGAAGCGGAGCAACGCAGTACTTATTTCGTTTCCTGCTTTTTGTCCACCAGTTCCATAATCCAGTAAGTCAGAGCGCAAACGACCAACGTGATACCAAATGCTGCAAGAACCATGACCATGATGTATTCCTCCTCTGATTTGTTAATACCATCATATGCGAAGAGGCTGTCTGCTACAAGGCGAAATCAAGGTTCTTAATGCGATATTTATGCCGGTGATTCGCTTCTTTACCCGGAATTAATGCGGCGATATAAGGCAGCCCACCGGACTATGCGTTCGCCTTCCAAAAGCCGTGGAGATTGCAATATGCATAGGCCGCAATCACGGTTTCTTCGTTGTCCAGATGGAAGGTCGCTTTCGGGGCGGTTTCCGGTTTAAGCTTGCACAGGTGCACCCCGTTAATCGTTTCCAGTGCGATCCATGCAATATGATGCTCGGGCTGCATCGGATGCGCTGCGCTTCCGACGGACACCGTGACGGTCCCGTTATTGACTTTGATCACAGGAACATGCTTCTCAGCAGAAGCATTCGTTGTGTTGGGAATGCATTCGTGCATTCTTTCGCCGCAGCAAACGACCGGTACTCCATGATCTTCAATAAATGTAATGATATTTCCGCAATGTTCACAAATGTACAGTTTCATTTCAGTTCTCCATGATCGATATTTGCAAGCAGACTGCATTTGTCTCTTGCATGTTTATATTCTACAGGGTATGATAGGCTGTATTCCGTTGTAAAAACAACAAGTGAGGAAAACGAATGAAAAACTTGCTGAACTCCGTCATGCAGAGCCGACTGTTTGAGGGTATTGCGCCGGATCGCGTTGAAGAAATGCTGCATTGTCTGCATGCGGTTCGGAGCCAATATGAAAAGAACGGTTATGTTTACAATCGCGGAGATGGCGATAAGCGCGTTGGTCTCGTTCTAAGCGGCAGCGTTTATACCATCCATGAAGATTATTTCGGCAACCGCAGTATCGTCTCGCGCACCGGCGCCGGTGGGCTGTTCGGCGAAGCCTTTGCAAGCTCAAATGTTAAAACGCTGCCAACCGATATTGTGGCGAGCGAGCCAACCGACGTGCTGTATTTGGATTATCATCGTATGCTGCATGCTTGCGGAAAGGTCTGCGACTGCCACGGGCGTCTCATCGAAAACACCGTGCGTATTTTGGCGGAACGCAATTTGATGCTCACCCGCAAAATCGAGCACATCACGCAGCGCACGACACGTCGGAAGCTATTGTCCTATCTTTCCGAGCAAGCGGTGCAGTGCGGTACGGACAGCTTCCGTATACCGTTTAACCGGGAACAGCTTGCGGACTATCTCTCCGTGGAACGAAGCGCCATGAGCGCCGAACTGTCCAGAATGCGGCGCGACGGGCTCATCGAATACGATCGAAACCGTTTTACACTGCTTCCGGGCGCAAGGGAAGCCTTTTAGCCCTTCCTCCGCTTAAGGACGTCGAGAAAAACACGATGCGCTGTTTCACGGGAAATATTCATTTCCGTGCTGTACTATGGACGCTTTCATTCGCCCGTTTCCTATGCTTTGCAAGCGCCGCGAGCCGCCGATAAAATGCGCCGCGTGTTTCTTCGAGGGCTTGTTTTCGAAACTCTTGCGCGCGGCTGCAGTTTCGTCTGCTTTGCGCTTCTAGTTTATCCGGATGGTCGAACCAGTCCGACAGTATGCGGACAAACCCTGCAACATCATGCGGGTCGGCGACCATCGCTTCCTCGTCAAGGAGCTCCGGCGTGCCGCCGACTGCGGTCGACAGGCACGGAAGCCCTGCCGCCATCGCTTCGATCAGGCCGCGTGAAAGTCCCTCCGTTTCCGACGGCAGCATATAGATATCAGCATCTCGAAGCGCGGCCATGATTTCTTCATGTGTTGAAAGAAGCCCGGGAAAGGACGTATACGCGCGAAGCCCGCGCTGCGCAGCCTCCATCTCGAATGCTGCGCGCAAAGTGCCGTCTCCGATCAGCCGCCCGCGCACGTCATATCCCATAGCGCGCAGACGTTCCATCGTGCGCAGCAGTATGCGTTCTCCTTTACGCTCCGCATTCATTGCAACATCGGTCAGAACCAGTACAAATGTTGACTTTCCATCATACGTGCGAACGGGCCCGAAATCCTCGTCCGCAAGAACGATATCCGAGCAGTATTGCTCGAAATAAGCATCGGTCTCCCCGGAAAGGCGTGCTTGAGACGGGTAGTGTTTTTGCAGCGCCTCACGCGTCACATAGGTAACGCCGTTCGCCGTCCTCACGATTCTTGCAAGCTTTCGGGACATGAGCCCATACAAAAGCTTCAGAACAGGGTTCTTCGTCCCGCGCAGATAATCCGAAGCATCGGCGACGACCTCTGCGCCGACCGGCATTCCCGCGGGCAGATGGTCAAACATCATATGTGCCGTCTGCCCCGGAACGCGAAGCATCGCCGCATCGCATCCGTCCGCAGCGTGCGCAAGGCGTCTATGGATCCGGCAATACAAGGGCAGCAACTGTTTTGGTCCTCGGAATGAAGGAATGCCAAACACCTCGACGCCCTCCCCGTCAACGCGAAGCCAGTTTTCCGGTACGGAAGCGATCGGCTCCTCGCGCGCAACCACGCGCACAGCGTCAAACGCGGCGAAATAGCGTGTAAAATAGTCGTATCCATAAAGTGCGTTGCAGTAATAAGCGCCATCCCTGGTTCTATACAGATGTGCATCCGTCGCGACAAGCAGTTTCAATGCGCTTCCTCCGATCGTTTCAGCCACACGGTTTCATTCACGATTTTCGTATAACTCTCAATCAGCTTGATCACCTTAACGGAGACATTCGTATCGGCATAGTCCTCCGCCATAACGGTCTCTTCCCCGTTTTCGGACATAGAGACCGCCAGTGTGATGGCGCGTTCAACGTCTTCTCCCCGAATTCCCCCGATGACCACAGTGCCCTTATCCAGCACCTCCGGCCTCTCAGTCGAGGTTCTCAGCAAAACGCCCGGGAACCCGAGAATAGCGGATTCCTCGGAGAGCGTTCCGCTGTCGGACAACACGCAGAAGCTGTTCTTTTGAAGCTGATTATAGTCAAAAAAGCCAAACGGCTCCATACTCCGCACAAGCGGGTGGAATTGAAAGCCACGCTGCACGATATACTTTTTGCTTCGTGGGTGCATGGAATAAATGACCGGCATTTGGTACCGCTCTGCAATACGGTTCACTGCGTTCATAAGCGAGAAAAAATTCTCCTGATTGTCTATGTTTTCCTCGCGATGGGCGGAAAGCAACAGATACTTTCGCGGTGACAGTCCCAAAGTTTCAAGCACACGGCTTTCGTTGATCCCATTTGCCGCGTCGCGCAGGACTTCGCGCATCGGAGATCCCGTTACAAAAATCGTTTTTCCGTCCAATCCCTCAGACAGCAGATAGCGCCGCGAATGCTCCGTATACGGCAGATTGATATCCGAAATATGATCAACGATTTTTCGATTGATCATTTCCGGTACGTTCCAGTCCCAGCAGCGGTTCCCCGCCTCCATATGGAAGATCGGAACTTTCAGGCGTTTTGCGGAAATCGCGGAAAGCGCCGAATTTGTATCGCCAAGCACAAGCACAGCGTCCGGCCGCTCCTTCTGTATCACCTCATAAGATCTTGCGATGATATTGCCCATGGTCTCGCCAAGATGTGCGCCCACTGCATTCAGATAATAGTCGGGTTTGCGCAGTTGAAGTTCCTCAAAAAAGATGTCGTTCAAGCGCTTGTCCCAATTCTGGCCCGTATGCACAAGTATGTGATCAAAGTATCGGTCGGCGCAGCGTATCACGGCGGAAAGACGGATGATTTCCGGTCGCGTGCCAAGTATCGTCATGAGCTTCAGTTTTCCTGCCATGTCTGTCAGACCTCCTCGAAATAGGTGTCCGGATGTGCCGGGTCGAAGCACTCACTGCACCACATAACCGTCACCATGTCGGAAGCGCCGGTATTCTCCAAGCTGTGCGTATACCCCGCGGGAATGTCGACAATCTCCAGTCTTTCCGCGGATACCGGATATGCATATACTTCGGATGTGCCGACTCTGCGAAGTCGGATCACCCCGCCGCCGGCCACGACGAGGAATTTCTCGACTTTCACGTTGTGATAGTGATTGCCCTTCACAACGCCCGGTTTGGATACATTCACAGAGATCTGTCCGGCGCCGCTCGTACGAAGCGCCTCTGTGAAGCTGCCTCTTGCGTCCGCATGCATTACAAGGGGATATTGGAAGTCCCGTTCCGGCAAATAGGACAGGAACGTACTATACAGCTTTCTTTCAAAAGGAACGTCCATCTTGGGAAGTCGCAGCGTGATCCGGCTGTCTCGAAAGCCGGCCAGCATCTCGGCGAGCGCACCCAGTCGAATACTATACGTTTCTGTGATTACGCCGTTGCCGTCTGCATCGATACATTCGCGGCCATTCAGTGCGTTCAAAAATTCCTGAACAACATCGTCGATGAACGCAAGGTGTAATTCCGTTTCGGCATTATCGATCCTGATGGGTTGTCCGCGCGCGATCTGATGACAAAACGTGGCGACGACACTGTTGTAATTCGGCCGACACCATTTGCCAAACACGCTCGGCAGGCGATAGATGAGCGCTTTGCTTTGCATACGGCTTGCGTGTGCGCGCACGGCCGCTTCGCCTTCGCGCTTTGAAAGACCATACGGAGTCTCGCGCGAAGCCTGTACGGACGAGCTCATCAGAACGGGCGACGTATTCCCTGCTTTTTCCAGCGCATGCATGAGCTGCACCGTAAAATCGCGGTTCCCTTCCCAAAACGCCTCCTCACGCTCCGGGCGGTTCACGCCTGCAAGATGATATACAAAGTCGCAGTCGCTGCACCACCGTTCCAATGTCTGTACGGACGTATTTCTGCCGCAGCGGTATAGCTCGATCCCCATCTGATCCGCTTCCCGGCAGGAATACGCCTGGAGCCGCGCTGTCAAATTTTGCCCGATAAATCCCTCTGCGCCGGTAATGAGGATCTTCATGCGCGCGCATCCTCCCAAGCCGCCAATTCTTCCCGTATGCAGCGCAGCTTCAGCAGCGCAGCCTTGACCTCTTCTACATTCAGGATGCGCGTGTTTTGGGAGTTAAACTCCTGTAGCCCGGAACGTGCGGTGTTTCCTGTCGTAAAATACTTTTCATAGTTCAGATCCCGCTGGTCTGCCGGTATTCGGTAGAAACCGCCCAAGTCCTCCGCTCTTGCGCACTCTTCGTTTGTCAGCAGTGTTTCATACAGCTTTTCTCCGTGCCGGATCCCGATCAAACGCACGTCATTCTTTGCCCCGAACAGTTCGCGAACTGCCTGTGCAAGCGTACCGATCGTGCAGGCCGGCGCTTTTTGCACCATAATATCGCCGGTATGCGCATGCTCAAACGCAAACACGACAAGCTCCACCGCTTCATCCAAGCTCATGATGAATCGCGTCATCGCCGGATTCGTGATCGTCAGCGGAAGTCCTCGCTTGATCTGTTCGATAAAGAGCGGCACAACGCTGCCGCGCGAGCACAAGACATTGCCATAACGCGTTCCGCAGATCAGCGTTCTATCTTCTTCAACGGTTCTAGATTTGGCGACAAATACTTTCTCCATCATGGCCTTGCTTGTTCCCATGGCATTTACGGGATAGGCGGCCTTGTCTGTCGAAAGGCATATAACTTTCTTCACGCCTGCGTCGATCGCCGCGTTGAGCACATTGTCTGTGCCGATGACATTTGTTTTCACAGCCTCCAACGGAAAGAATTCACAGGACGGCACCTGCTTGAGCGCGGCGGCATGAAACACATAGTCGACGCCGTGCATCGCATTTCGGATCGAGCCGGGATCCCGTACATCCCCGATGTAATACTTGATCTTGTCTGAACCGGGCGTCAGCGCATATGCCCGGCGCATATCGTCCTGTTTCTTCTCATCACGCGAAAAAATACGGATCTCACCGATGCCGGCCGTCAGAAACCGCTCCAGCACTGCATGTCCGAACGATCCCGTTCCTCCGGTTATCAACAGCGTTCTTTCCGCAAACATGACGTCTCCTCCACAAGAGTTTTCATTTGTGCGATCAGCGCATCCATATGGCGTCGCTCCGTAAAATGTTCAAGGAAATAGGTGCGAGCGTTTGCGCCGCAAGTTCCAAATATTTCCGGCTGCAGGATCATTGTACGCATTGCCTCTGCAAGTCCTGCGCTGTCTCCGCTGTCCACCGCAAGGCCGCAACCGCTCTTTTCGATCAGTTCATGCGCCGGTCCGTTAACCGCGGCAAAAACCGGTTTTCCTGCCGCCATATAGCCTTGCAGCTTCGCCGGGACCGTCTGACCGACAAGCGTATCCCCCGTAAGCGTCAGCAGGCAAGCGTCAGCCAGGCGGTAAAACGCGGGCATATCGGCCGCAGGACGTCTGCCGTAGAACACGACGTGTTCCGAAAGCCCAAGCTCTTCCGCACGGCGTTCCGTCTCAGCGAGCATTGAACCGCCGCCAACAATATGGAGCTTCCAGTTTGACAGATCGAGCAGCTTGGACACGGCCTCCAGCAGGCAAGGCATGTCCTGCGCTGTCCCGATATTTCCAAGAAACACGAAATCCGTTACGCCGTTATCGCATTCCAGTTTTTCGTTCAAAAGCGCATCCGGCGCAAACTGCGGCAGTACGGAGAGCCGTTTCCCCACGATTCCGTGGACCGTCTGCATATACTCGACAAAGGCTTCACTCGGAACGGCGATATGATCGCAGGCTTGGTACAGCATCGTGCAAAAGTGCTTTACGACTCGAAACAACGGACTATTCTCGCTATGAAGCAGCGTTTTCATCGATTCGGGCCATAGGTCTAAGCAATACAGCAAAAGCGGGCAACGGTGCCGCCGCTTCAGAAGCACAGCCGGATACGCCATCAACGCGGGAGAAAGCTGATAGCAGAATAAGATGTCCGCGTCGATATTCATGCGTCTTGCACGGTACGCCGACGAAAGCAGGAAGCTCAGATAGTTGAGCGCCAGGCCGATCGCGCCCTTTTTCCTCCCGATTTCAAAGCAGCGAACGATATGCACGCCGCGCCGCCATTCCTCCCGTCGTTTGCCGTGCCGGTACTCCTCCGTGATAATCCCCGACGGATAGTTGGGCAGCCCAGTCAGCACCGTGACTTCATGTCCCGAGCGTACAAGCGCTTCGCAGACATCCGTCACATAGAACTGCTCGGGGTAATAATACTGGCAGACGACAAGAATTTTCATATGCGCTTCGCTCCACGTTAATCGCACAATTCGTAATGATATTTTACCACAGTACAGACGCGATCCGCAATAAACGGTGTTCCGCAAAAGCAAAGCGGCGTTCCCGAAACGGAAACGCCGCGCCATGCAAGCGGATTATAAGGCTCGTCCGGACAAATAGACCTCTTTCAGGTCCAATGCACCGTCGCAAAGCAGCAGGTCTGCGCGTTTTCCAACGCTGATCGAACCGACTTCGTTCCATACGCCAAGAACCTTCGCCGGGTTCGCCGTCGCCGTACGAATGACCTGTTCCATGGGAATCCCCATGCTCGTCACGTTCTTCACACAATACAAAAGCGTAGCCGTAGACCCTGCGATCGTTCCGTCTTCCAGCTTTGCGAGTCCGTTCTCAAGGATGATCTTTCGCCCGCCCTGCATGTATTCGCCGGCATTCATGCCGCAGAAGGACAACGCATCCGTGATCAGGCACACGCGTTCAGCGCCAAACATGCGAAAGACCGCACGCACCATCGGCGGCTGCACATGCAAGCCGTCGCCGATCAGCTCCACGTTTACCGCATCGTTGTCCATTGCCGCGCCAACAACACCGGGCGCGCGATGCAGGAATGGCAGCATTCCGTTATACAGATGTGTGACATGCCGAGCGCCGAGCGCAAAAGCACGGCTGGCGGTCGCATAATCCGCTTCCGTATGCGCAACGGACACAACGACGCCCTGCTGCGAAAGCGTTTGAATAAATGCGTCCGCGCCCGGAAGCTCCGGCGCCACGCTGACCAGGCGGATCATGCCGTCCGCTATTTCTTGCAGACGTGCAAACATTTCAAGATCTGGGTCGCGCAGAAACCGCGGATCCTGCGCGCCGCGCTTTCCATAAGAAAAGAACGGGCCTTCCATATTGATGCCCAGAATCCTAGCGCCATCCTTGGGCGATTCGTCGCGGAGACGGACCGCAGCGCGATATGCAGTGGCAAGCGCCTCCTCGGACACCGTCATCGAAGCCGGGGCAAAGCCGGTCGTTCCGTGTTTTGCGTGAAAACGCGCCATTTTCAGCAGGCCATCATACCCGTCATCGGAAAAATCTACGCCGCTGTTGCCGTGCTCATGCAGTTCTATCATGCCGGGCAGCAGCAAACGCTCTCGTTTTGCTTCCTTCGCGTCACGCTCTTCCAGCTTGACGATCACGCCGTCTTCAACGGTCACATTGCCGAAGTGAAAGCGAAAATCATCTCCATAATAGTGCAAATCTTCAAAAACCATGCCAAAGCTCCTTCCCTATCCGCGGCCGTCCGAGCGAAGTTTTCGAGCTCCAGCCGGTACGCCTGCATTTTCGATTTCCGTCAGACACATACTGCCACGTTCGTGCGCTGCTGTCAAGAAAGCCGGCAAAAGTTTTTCGCATATGTGCTCAAAGAAAACCGATGACAAGTTGGTGAATCTTGTTCGCAGGTGGCTATTATGTCGCCGCCTTTCTTTAATGAAATGTATTGTTAATACTCTAATCGCATTTCCATGTCAGGTTTTTTACAAAAAAACGCGATAGACGTGTATTATTGAAATATAGGGTGCGATATGCTATACTGCCCGAATGAGCGACTTCCAGCTTGGTCGCACTGCGCTTTCACGGGGATCGCGGAACGCTTCGGATGCGCTCGCAGACGCTCAGCGACCCACTCTGCGCACGTCGATCAACCCGCCAAACACCGTGTTGGGCATCATGGAAGCCATTCGCTATGCCATCAGAGATGACGCGTCCGGCGAGCGATACGAACTCGACTGAAAGCCCCGTCAGCTCCTGTGCCCCCGGCCTCTTCTCTTGTGTACGTTATACTAAGTGAATACCAATTACTCGCTGCGTTTTCCGAGCACCTTGCCCCGCTTCTGCCCGCGGGCGCTTCCGTCCACGATGCCGGATGCGGCCCCCGGTTGCTTTCCGTTTGCTCTCTTGCCCCGTATTCGGCTTTTCGCTTTCATCGCGCGCCCGCAGAGATGGCCGTAGTGAATGCCTTATTGATACCGGGCAGAATAGAAATTAACAAAAACAAGGAGAAACTCCCCCCCTTATGACAGCACGAACGCAACATATCAATGCAGCCGAGTATGACCGCATGATCGCCGTGAGCGATCTGCACGGCAGACTCGATCAATTTGAGCGTCTGCTCGCCGCCGTTCATTTCTCTGAACGTGATCTGCTTCTGCTGCTTGGTGATTATATCGAGCGCGGGCCGCAATCGCTCGCTCTCCTGCACCGGATCATGACGCTGACCGCCGAGGGGCGTGCCTGTGCGCTGATGGGAAACTGCGACAATTTATTCGAGGACGTCTTCCATCCCAGGTATCGCGGCGATCTGCTTCGATACCTATCGCGACATCCGCAGACGATTCTGCACGAAATGCTTGCGGCACAAGGCACGGCGTTCTCTCAGAAAACCACGCTGGAAGAGATCCGGCATGTCGTTGCAGAGCATTATGCGGAAGAACGAGAATTTTTGCAATCTCTTCCGCATATTATTGATGCGGGCGACTATATTTTCGTTCATGCCGGACTTGACGACGTGCCGCTTTCTCTACAGGACCCCGAACGTTGTTTGAAGCGCAGTGATTTTTATCAGACCGCGCCCGCTTTTTCGAAAACCATCGTTCTGGGGCATATGCCCTGTCAACGCTTATCTCGGGACGGCTCCGGCGCGCCCGTGTTTGATGCAAAGCGTAATCTGGTTTTTATAGACGGCGGAGTCGGTCTTGTGGAAGGCGCGGCGATGAATGCGCTTTTGATAGCCGACGGCCGTTTGCGCGTATGCTCTGTTCCGTAAGCATTAGGGTCTCGTCAGAAGTCCTTCGTTTCCGGCTCGATACGAATTTCATCGTCTTTGAAAAGAAAAGGCTTGCAAAATTTCCCGCATTGGTGTAAAGTATATGATGCTGATGTTAAGCAGCGGTCGTGGAGAGATGGCTGAGCTGGTCTAAGGCGCACGACTGGAAATCGTGTATACGGGGAACCGTATCAAGGGTTCGAATCCCTTTCTCTCCGCCAATACAACAAGAAGTGGCATGATAAGCCACTTCTTGTTGTTTTTCCCATAGTTAGTGGGGGAAACGGCCTTTATTTTTCCATTTTTGAATTGCAAATTCGATAATTTTTATGCAATTTTTCAAAAAAAATAGATTCCAGTGGACACGAAAATGGACACGGAGGAACGGCTCAACACTTCTTCCCGCCATTTCTGTACGGTCTGCTCGCGTTGTATTTCATCTTGCGTTTCATAATTCCATCAATGTCAATGTCAATATGAGCAAGGTAGTCAAAAATGCGGATGATGCAGTCTACCATCGCAACGGCAATTCCCTCCGGCTTTGCTGAACGATATTCGCATTCTGCTGTGTGGCCAAACATTCTCCATTGTGTCTCGTCTTTCGGCAGGCAAGGAGTGCTATCTCCGAAAATCTCGTTGCACATATACCACTCGTTCGGCCTGCCGTCCCTGTATTCCTCCAACGCTTCGGACAGTTCCGACACGCACAGCATCAGAACCTCCGGGAGTTCGCGTTCCGTTTCCCACCAGCCGTGCTCAATGGCCGTTTTGTGGATTTTTCCCGCAAGTCTATTCAAGGTTTCGATCATATCATTGGGAGGCAATCATGATCACACTCGAAAAGTTTACAACCGCGGATTATCCGCTCTTTCACACGCTCGTTACCAATGAACCTGCGATGCGTATGAATCTCGGCCGCCCCCTCACGAAGGCGGAGGCGGAGCAATTCTTTGAAGCGGTCAAATGGGAAAACGCCAAGGGCAGCGTGCTCGGATACTACAAAGTCTTTCCACTCACTCAAGGCTCTCCGACGTTTCTCGGAATGGGCGTGCTCGAACAGAACGACGACTATCAAGCGATCGAAGTGGAGTACATGCTGCTTCCGCAATACTGGAACCGAGGATACGGAACCGCGCTCCTGCGCGCGTTGATCGGCCTTGCGGTATCATTTCAAAGCAACTGCGATCTCATCGCAATCTTGGATCCGCAAAACACGTATTCTAAGAGGATGCTTTGCCATGCCGGGTTCCGTATGGAGAAACAGTATTTAAATGCAGAAAATGATCCCGTAGAACTGTACAGACGCCCCGGCAGCGCTGAGGCGCAAAATCTGCTTTCGTAGGAGGTCCCCAATTCATGGTTTGCGAAATCAACCCATCAGATACAACGCGCGGAAAAGCGTTTGCTCTCTGGATGAATGCACCCAACCCTATGGTAACATTTCTAAAGACGTTCAATGTGACGAATCTCGTTCGGATCAGCCGAAGACAAGATTTGAAATTCAACATGCTTCTGGATTACTGCATCGGAAAAGCCGCATCGACGGTCAAGGAGTTTTATCTTCTTCCTGTAGGCGGAAAACTGATGCAGTACGATGCCCTGGCCGTTAACACGATCGTGAAAAACTGCACGGGCGAAGTCAGCTCCTGTGATATTCTGTTCACAGACGACCTCCGCGTATTCAATGACCGGTATCTTCAGGATACCGCGCAGACGGCTTCCCGCTGCGAAGATCATGATTTATCGGACGCCTGCATGGTGATTGGCACTTCAGCGATCCTGGATACGAACATTGATGGCGCGGTCGGCATGAACAGCGGGATCTTCAACAATCCCTTTCTTCTCTGGGGCCGTTACAAAAGAAAGCTGCTGCGCTACGATTTGACCATTTCCTTTCAATTTCACCATACGCAGATGGACGGCGCGCATGCAGGAAGGTTCCTCGCAAATTTGCAGCACGAGATCGGCTGTCTCAAGTAGCAGCCGGCAGCATGCAAAGCGGCTTCGCGCATTCGCACATGTCCCTTCGCGGAAGCCTCAATTGCGCGCTGCAGGATCGCCCCCCTCCTGTTTCCCCGCTGATTCTCCGCGTCCTTAACGCCGGAGGATAAAAAGCTGTTCGTTGGCAAAGATAATCGTATTCGCTCTGCCCGATTCGGGTCGGAGCAATGCGGGAGGTCTGTTGCGAATGAACAAAGTGGAGATCTGTGGCGTTGATACCTCAAAGCTGCCAATGCTGCCGGCCAAAGAGATGCGCGCGCTCATGCTGCGGGTGAAGGCCGGTGATCGCGATGCTCGGGAGCAATTCATTCACAGCAATCTGCGACTCGTCCTTTCCGTCGTGCAGCGGTTCCAAAACCGCGGCGAACAGATGGACGATCTGTTTCAAGTTGGATGCATCGGCTTGATCAAGGCCATCGATAATTTTGATCTTCGGCATGATGTTCGATTCTCGACCTATGCCGTGCCGATGATTATCGGCGAGATTCGCAGACATTTGCGCGACAATAATGCCATCCGCGTCAGCCGTTCCCTTCGAGATACGGCCTATAAAGCGCTTCAGGCGCGGACGCGGCTTTCGGACGCCAATGCAAAGGAACCGACGCTTGCAGACATTGCCAAAGAGCTGGGGCTGCCGGAGGAGGACGTCACGTTTGCGCTGGACGCGATACAGGAGCCAGTCTCGCTCTTTGAGCCAGTATTCCGGGATGACGGCGACGCAATCTTTGTAATCGACCAGATCAGCGACAACAAGACCTCGGATGCAAACTGGCTCGATCACATCGCTCTGAGCGAGGGTATGCACCATTTGACCGAGCGGGAAATGCGCATCCTAAAACTCCGTTTCTTCCTCGGCAAAACGCAGATGGAGGTCAGCCGCGAGATCGGGATCTCACAGGCGCAGGTCTCGCGTCTGGAAAAGGGCGCGCTTCGGCAGCTGCAGAAGTATGTCTAACCGATGCTCACTGCATTCTTGCCATTTCTTTATGCAGGCGGCGAATGATCCTTTTTTCCAGGCGAGAAATATAGCTTTGTGAGATGCCAAGCATATCCGCGACCTGTTTTTGGGTGCATTCCGGCTGATTGTTCAACCCAAAGCGCAGCTCCACGATCTGCTTCTCCCGCGGTGTCAGGCGTGCAAGGGCGATCTTCAGCAATTCACGATCGACCTCGTCCTCCATATCGCGGCTTACTATATCGTTTTCCGTCCCGAGGATGTCGGACAACAGCAGCTCGTTTCCGTCCCAATCAACATTCAGCGGCTCATCAAAGGAGACTTCGAGCTTCAGTCTGCTCGTCCGGCGCAGATGCATGAGGATCTCATTCTCAATGCAGCGCGAGGCATACGTTGCCAATTTGATCTTTTTTGATGCGTCAAAGGTATTCACTGCTTTGATCAACCCGATCGTTCCGATCGAAATCAAATCCTCGATGCCAACGCCTGTGTTTTCAAATTTCCGCGCGATATAGACCACAAGACGTAAATTGTGTTCAATCAGCGCGTTCTTGGCTTCCTGTTCCCCCGTCATCAAGCGTTTGATCCACTCCTGTTCTTCCTCCGCCGCAAACGGCGGCGGCAGCGTTTCTCCCGAATGTATGTAGTACAGTCCCCTGCTGCGCTTCCGAAGCAGCAGCAGATATTGGCGTCTCAGCCATTCCTCCAGACGTTTCAGCATTCTGTCCTCTCCTTTCAGCCGGTATGAGACTTGCCGCCAGGATCGCTTCGGCTCCTGCAATCGGCGTTGGCGACTCCGCCACGAACGCATCGACCGTATGCCACCGTCGGTAAAACACCCTGATCCGTTTCGGCTCGATCGTCTGCAGGTACCCCGCGCCGTCTATGGTGCGATACGCGACCGGACGGCAGTTTTCCAAAGGCCGTTTGAGCAATCCATGCTGCACGATCACAATTGGTTTTCCGCTGATCGGCTCAGTCAACATATTTCCACTGTCAACGAGTGCGGTCAGCGCAAGCGTACGGTCGGAGAGCACAATACTGATCTGCACATGCGTCTCCCGACCGTCAAACATGTTCTTTAACATTCTGAACAGTCTGGGCAATCCCGCAGAGAGGACTGCGCCAAGCAAGGCGATCCTGAGCGGGATCGTGCCGACCAGCACGCCGCTCCGAAGCGACCCGCCCAGCAGGATACATACGCATAGGACGAGCCCGCCCATCAGACAGGCCGATACATACAAAAGCAGCAGCGCACGCACATAATCACGCCTATCATGCACGAGCGGGAGCACAAGCAAACAGCCGAGCAGCAGCTTCGGTACGGGAAAGGCAAGCGCGGGCAGCCGCGTTACGGAAAGCAGCGCATAGCCAGCACCGAGCGCAGAGGCACCAAGCCCTGCCGCGCGTCGGAGCGGGTAGCCCGACAAAGCGCTGCATAACCGCAGCATCAAATAGTTCATGAGCAGATTGTCGAGCAAAAAGCCCTCGATCGAAACGATCATTACGCGATTCGTATGACCACAACGGTCATATCGTCCTCCTGTCCGCAGGATTTTGCACGCCGCAATAACATTTCCGATAGTCTCTTGCAGTCTCTTGTCTGTAAGAGCGCTTCTGTGATCGCTCCTTGCGTCTCCGCACCAAGCGCGTCAAGCGCGCCGTCCGAGAACAGGAACACGGTATCATCTCTGCGCAGTTTCGCCGTCTGTATCGCCGGAGTTGCTTCATCTACGATCCCCGCGGGCAACGCCTCCGCACAGACCGTGTGCAGTTTACTTCCGCGATAGACAAATGTCGGCGGCGCGCCGTACTTAATAAACTCCGCCTGCCCAGTCCGCAGGTCCAAAAACACGGCGTCCAGTGTTGCATACATCTCTCGCTGACTTTCGAGCAGCAGCCGGTTCACGCTTTCAAGTGCGACGTCTCTGTGGAACCCCGTGCCATACAGGTCAAACAGCAGCCGCAGCGCCGCTTCGCTCTCTGCACGCGCTTTCTCTCCCGCTCCCATGCCGTCCGACAGCGCATACAGTACGCGTCCGCCTTCCAAACGCTTTTCTCCCGCACAGTCTCCGGAAACACCGTTCTCACTGATCGCTGCATTTGCCGTCCCCATCTCGGCTGTCAACAGCTGCGCCTCTTCAAGAATCAGCGTACATTGCCGTCCGTCAAACTGTGTATCGAGCAGCCGCACCTGTCGGTGCAGCGTTAGCCGAATGGCTTCGCAGACGGGCAGCGGCTGTTTCCCATAGGTGTCCGACACGCGGATGTGCAACTGCAAGCGACCGTGCGGAAACGACGCGTCCACGCCATAGACGCGTATTCCGCGTCTGTCCAGCCCGTTCAGGATGCGCTGCTCCATATCCTCATCGAGCCAGCGATCCTCGCGCACACGCTTGCCAAGCATCTCGAGAACCGAGCAAACCCCGCTGAGCTGCCGATTTACAAAGGCATATTGTTTTCTCGACTGCTGCTGCATGGCATACTGTACAAGATACTGATTCTGCGCCTGCCAAGCCGCTGCCGCGATCTGCTGCATATGTTTGCAGGACGGATCGAACGGTTTTCGTATCCTGATGCGCTCGCCGCGCTCATGCGCCTCCAGCATTTCTACAATACTTGCGGATGCGCTTGCATAATCCTGCCAGCATACTTTCTGCATGGTACAGTCTGCGCATACGCTGGCCGCCGCCTGCGTGATCCACTGCATGCGCGCGTCTGGCGGTTCTGTTTCCGGCGCTTTCTCCGCAAACAGCTGCGCGACCTCTCTGCACACCTTCGCAGTCTGCTGCATCTCGTCCGCCGTCCGCTCCCGCAGTCTGCGCATGGACTTTCGGGAGTATCTCTCACGGTTTTTTCCGGCATCCAAGTATCCGCAGATGGACAGCATGACGCTCCGTGGAATAACAAGAAAGATGACCCCAGCAACTGCTAGATTCAATAAATTGATCGTATGCGATGCGGTAAAGACATACGATCCGACGACCAAACACGCCACGAGAAAACCGGCGAACACACCGAACGTATTCGCCTTGCGCAGTGCTGCGCCGGCGAGCGTACACGCGGCCAGCGAACCGACAAACATCAGCGTAAAATCGCCTCCGACGGTCAAAACCGCGCCGATCGCGACCGCGACCGCAACGCCGCCGATCCCGCGCGCAAGCGCCGCGATCATGGAAAATACCAGCAGAAGCACGACGGGGAGCGAAAAGCCGACGTAATTTACCTCGGACATTGCCAGCAAGAGGATCCCGAAAAACAGGCTGATACTGACCTGTTCCGCATCCGACAGCACATGCCGGTTGCCGATCGTGCGAATCGTGACCATTGCGCTTTGCATGGCAAAGGCCGAAAACACCGAGATCCCAAGGCCGACCAGTCCTTTGAGCAGCGCCTGCACGCTCTCTGCATAAAACACCGGCAGCATGGCCGCAAGCGAAAGAAACAGCAGGATGAGCTGATCGATTTTTGCGCCGCCGTGGCTGAATCTTTTCCACAGGAGATGCGCTATATAAAACAGCGCGCTGCCTGCGGCCGCCGCAAAATGCATCGGTCGCTGGAGCAGCAGCGTCCCGAGTAATACGCCCACAAATACAAGATGTGCATTGCCTCCGGAGATCGTGACTGCCGCCAAGTAAGCCGCGCCGAACGGTGAAACGCCATCGCGAAAGCAGACGCGCGAAAGTCCTGCCGCAGCTGCAAAGCTGATCAGATCCAGCCGAAACGCACGCCGCCGTATATATTGCCCTATTCCTTTGCTCTGTTTCTTTTCTTCTGTCCGCATACTGCCTCCCTGCATCAGCATACGGAAAACGCCCTGTCGAAAGATTCTGCTTGACCGTTATGAAACCCATGTATCATCATACCGATTCCGTCTTGATCTGCGAAACCTCTTCGTTATTCGCGGAGATATACAAAACTTCTTCGCAAATCGCGCATATCATCCTATCGAATCTCGCCCCTACTTGCACGAAACACGGCGGTGTGTTATTCTATTTTTGTGAAATCCTATATAAGAATGATTTTGGAGGAACATCATGTTTGTTGCCAACGGGTATTACAGTGAATTGCAGGGGAACTACCTGTTTCGCGAGGTCGGTACGCGTGTTGCAAAGTTTCAGAAGGAGCACCCGGAAGCAGATATTATCCGCATGGGCATCGGCGACGTGACACGTCCGCTCGTTCCCGCCGTTATTGCTGCCATGCACAAAGCAGTTGAGGAAATGGGGCACGCGGAAACGTTCCGCGGTTACGGTCCCGACTTCGGCTATGATTTTCTCCGTGAAGCAATCGTCCGCCGGGATTATGCGAGCCGCGGGATCGACGTCACTATAGATGAAGTGTTTGTATCGGATGGCGCCAAATGCGACGTCGGCAACATTCAGGAGCTCTTCTCTGCGGACTGCGTCGTCGCCGTGATGGATCCTGTCTATCCGGTATACGTCGATACCAATGTTATGTCCGGCCGAGGCGGCCGGTTCGTAAACGGCGGCTATGAAAAGATCGTTTATATGCCCGCAAGCGCAGACAACGGCTTTTTACCGGAGCTCCCGAAGCAAAAGGTCGACGTCATGTATCTGTGCTTCCCCAACAATCCCACCGGCATGACGCTCACACGTGAACAGCTGAAAACGATCGTTGACTATGCAATCGCGAACCGCGTGCTCATTTTGTATGACTCCGCATATGAGGCCTACATCAGCGAGCCGGATGCGCCGCACAGCATTTATGAGATCGAAGGTGCGCGTCAGTGCGCGATCGAGTTTCGCTCCATGAGCAAAACCGCCGGATTTACCGGGACCCGCTGCGCCTACACGGTCGTTCCAAAGGATCTTGTATATCCGGACAGTCTCGGCAACGAGGTCTCCCTAAACAGCATGTGGGGCCGGCGCGTCTCCACAAAATTCAACGGAGTCCCTTATGTCACGCAGCGTGCGGCAGAGGCGGCATATTCCGACGAGGGATATCCGGAAATCATGTCCGTTGTTGCAGACTATATGGAAAATGCGCGTATCATTCGCGAGAATCTCACAAAAGCAGGCTTTACCTGCTATGGCGGCGTCAACGCGCCCTATATCTGGCTCAAGGTTCCGGGCGGCGACAGCTGGGCGTTCTTTGATGAACTCCTGCGCAAACACCACATTGTCGGCACACCGGGCGCCGGCTTCGGAAAAGCAGGCGAAGGCTACTTCCGTATGACGGCCTTTGCAACGCGTGAAAACACTGTACGCGCGATGGAACGGATTTTGAAGGGCTGACGCATATGGCGTATGTGATCACATTTGAAGGCATTGACGGAACCGGCAAAGGCACACAAATGGACCGTCTCGCTGCGTCGCTCGATGCACGCGGGCTGCGCGTCAAAGTGCTGTCCTTTCCGATATACGACAGTTTTTTCGGAAGCGAAGTCGGTGCGTTTCTGACAGGGCGCGACGGCGTGCGTGCCGATACGGTAGACGGCAAGAGCATGGCGCTGTGGTTTGCTCTCGATCGATTCGAGGCGTTCCGGAGATTTGACATGTCTGACTGCGATGTGCTGTTGATCAACCGTTATGTACTCTCCAATGCGGTCTATCAGAGTATCCGCGACTGCGATCTCGGCAAGCCGGATCTCCTCGATTTCATCCTCTCTCTTGAACACAAGCACTTCGGGATACCGCGTCCGGATCTCATCCTTTTGTTTGACATGGATCTGGAGGCAGCGGCAAACAACGTAGATCGCAAGGGCTTTCGCGATTATGTAGGCAACGGACGCGATATCTATGAATCCATTCCCGCCATTCAACTTCGCGCGCGGGAAAAGTACCTTGCCTATGCCGCCAGGTTGGACTCTGTTTCGGTCATCCCCTGTATGGAAGGCGGCAGACTCAAAAGCATCGATGAGATCGGCGCCCTGGTTGATGCGGCGGTAGCAGAACATCTCCCGATCGTTTGAACAAAATGCAAAGAACGCCGGAACGGCTCCTCCCGCTCCGGCGTTCTTTTACTTATTCTGTTTTGACCATCCGTCACGCGACGGACGCATCCGGTATTTTTCAGTTGTTCTCACCGTGGCTGCGCTGCAGTTCCGCTTGCGCTTCATCCTTCTTCGTTTCAAGCCGGGACAGCAGCCATGCGATGACGATGCCGATCGCGCAGCAAAGCAGGGACAGCAGCACTTCTGCCGCATCTGCATACTGCACGGGAACGATGATCAGCGTTGATGCAAGTGTGACGCCCAGCACGATATGATACATCATGGAAAAGTGCTTTTCAAACAATCCATTGACCAGACGTGCAAGGATGAGCACTGTTCCTGCAAGGCCAAGCAGCCATACCCCGATGATCGGCAGATCGAACGCGGCGATCGCCGCCGAAAGCGGAACAAGCAATCCGAGCGACATGAGGACTGAGGAGGACGTCATGCCGGGGACGATCAGACTGAGTCCCCAGAGTACACCGGCAAAGAGATACCAGCCAAAGGACGGTACCACCTGCGGAAATGTCCCAAGCCGCACAAATAGCAGAATTCCAAACAAGGCAGCAAACGCGATCCCGCCCGCGACAAAGCTGCCGGTACTGCGGCCCTTTGCGCCAGCCTCGCGATACAGCTGCGGCATGGTGCCTAGAATCAAGCCGATAAACAACCAAGTACCGATGGTCTCGTTTGCGCCGAACACCCACTCGATGACGCGCGCAAAGCCGAAAAAGCCAATGATCCATCCAATGCCGACAGGAAGCAGCGTTCTCCAATATTTCGGCAGCGCGCTTTTCGGATGCGCAAGCAGCTCCATCATCGGCTGATAGATTCCAAATACCACGCACAAAACCCCGCCGCTTATGCCCGGCAGGATCGCTCCGCCGCCGATCAGGATGCCGGAAACGACCAGCAGCAGGATATGCGGCACATTCCATCTCCCCTTCATATACTATCCCCCTGCCGCTGCATTCTGCGGACGCGCTCAGCAACTTTTTTCCCGGTCGGCGTCACCGCAAGGCCGCCCTTTGCCGTTTCACGATATTCCGAGCGCAGGTCGTGCCCGACGGTCAGCATTGTTGTTACGACCTCGTCAAACGGAATGAGGCTCGTAACGCCTGCAAGCGCCATATCCGCACAGATCATCGCATTGACAGCGCCCAGAGCATTTCGTTTGATACAGGGGCATTCCACGAGACCCGCGACCGGATCGCATACAAGGCCAAGGACATTTTTGATCGCCATTGCCGCTGCGTCAAGCGCCTGCACGGCCGCGCCTCCGCTGACTTCGACAAGCGCCGCCGCTGCCATCGCCGCAGCTACGCCCGTTTCCGCCTGACAGCCGCCGTCCGCGCCGGAAATCGTTGCGTTCTCCGCAAAGAGCAGACCGATCGCCCCGGCTGTGAACAGCGCGTCCACCAGCTGTTCGTCCGACCAGCCGCGCTCTCTTGCGCTCTCGATCAGCACCCCCGGAAGAATTCCTGACGCTCCCGCGGTCGGCGCAGCTACGATGCACCCCATGGACGCATTGACCTCAACGACCGCCATTGCAGCCGCCGCCGCACGGCAGGCGTTCGTTCCGGAAAAAGGACTGTACTTTCCGTATTTGAACAGCATGGCGGCTTCGCCGCCCGAAAGCCCGCTCACGGATTCCACTTTTTCCGACAATCCTTTATAGACGGATTCGCGCATAACAACGAGGTTTTTATACATTTCGGCACGAATCTCCTCACGGCTCATCTCAGACAGATGCTCTTCACGCCGCTGCATTGCCTCCGCAATGGTGATCCCCTGCTCTCTGCAATACCTGCGAAGTTCTTCTCCGCTTGAAAACGCTTGTGTGATCATACGCTATCTCCTTATACGGCAAACAGTTTCAAGATATTGGGGCAAAGCCGCTGTATCATCTGAAGCGTCTCATCCGTGATCTTTTCATCTGTTTCAATCGTCATATACGCATCCTCCCCACGACCATGGCGGAATACACGCATGAATGCGATATTGATCCGCAGCTGCGCTAGCACATGCGAGATCTCCGCGATCACGCCGGGCTCGTCTCTGTGCTGTACAACGATCGTCGGATATTCGCCCGTGAGCTCTACCCCGAGTCCGTTGATCTCGGTAATCAAAATGTTCCCGCCGCCAACAGATACGCCGACCACGACCGTATGTGCGCCGGACGTACCGGTAATATCGATCCGGGCAGTATTGGGGTGTTCCGTCGGCGCATCGGAAAACTCGACGGAGACAAGAACGCCTTGCTCCCGTGCGATCTGATAAGCGTTTTTGATGTTCGGGTCATCCGGTTCCATCCCGAGTGCGCCCGCGATCAAGGCTTTATCCGTGCCGTGTCCCTTCCCTGTTTCAGCAAACGAACCATACAGCACAAAATGGACGTCCGTAACGTCGGAATGCGCGATATGCCGCGCCACGAGCGCGAGGCGAGCCGCGCCGGCAGTATGCGAGCTGGACGGTCCCGTCATGCGCGGCCCAATAATATCAAAAACGGAATAGTTTTTCATCCTTCAACAGCCTTTCCTTTCACAAGGGCATAAGGAATGCCACCGGCACAAACGCACCGATGGCACTCAAATGAATTGCCGCGCACTCCTCCCTCGATCGCAGAACCCGTGGTCGTTTCCGCATCAGGTGACTCCTTCCAGGTGAACCTGCGGCACACCGCTCTCTCCGCTAAATGCTGCTTCCGTCAGGACCTGACATGGTTCACGGCGAGCGATTGCACAGGACCCGGAGATCAACATTCCTTCATGAAGTCCGGTTCCGCAGTCTTTGGCCTCAGGACGAGAATTCGACCCTGCTATAGCGGATTGCAGGCATAGGGCACCGCTACCTCCCCGCTTAGCGCGGCAAACTGTGTGCGTCGGTATTATTGTATCCTATTCTATTCGGTTAAGCAAGCCCATGCACCGAAAAAGATTTCTCTGCCCGGTTTAAAGCGGTTTCCCGGCGGTTCGCGAAGCAACGGACTCGACGACTCGACATGGAACACCCTTTCGACTATAAAAACCGGCCGCCGGATACCACCGGCGGCCAATCCTACCTATGCAAGTATTGATGTCATTTCTGCTTTGCCAGCATTTCCTTCGTTTTCATGAGGCGCGTGGTGCTCTGCCGGTCGTTCTCGTCGAGCTTCATTTGGATACTACGGATGGTTTCCGTAAACTGCGGAATCATTACATACTCCAATGCATTCACGCGACGACGTGTCTTTTCGATCTCATCCGCAAGGCGGCCACAAGTCTTTTCCGTTTCGGCCAGCTCCAGCATCAGCGGAAGCACTTCCGCAAGCTGCTGCACCGCGCCGTCCAATTCGGCGCTCGTTGTCGCGTAACCATAGGGATATGTAAATCCCTCCTGTGTCTCGAGCGACAGTTTCGGGACGGAAATCGACAGCACCGATTCTTCGCTAGTTTCGACCGAGGCCGCGCGCGCCGGATACAGCAGCGCCTCCTCGATCTCCGCATTGCTCATGGACGCACGGGCAAGAACGAAGCTCTGCATGGCGAGTGTTAACTTGCGCTCCACCTCTTCGCGCTGTTCCTTGTTGCGGCGGGCGTAAACGATGAATCTGCGCACAAGCTCGTCGCGCTTATCCTTCATCATCTTGTGCCCGCGGACAGCAACCTGTTTCCGCTTCTTGAGGTTGGACAGCTCCATGCGGGTCGGTTTTGCTTGAATCGCCGCCACTCTTTACGCCTCCTCGGGATAATACTTCTCGATGAATTTCTCCTTGATACGCTTGAGCTCTGTCTTGGGCAGGATGGAAAGCAGTTTCCAACCAAGATCCAGCGTCTCCTCGATGCTCCGATTCGTATAATACCCCTGCGAAACATACTCGGCTTCGAACGCATCCGCAAATTTCGCATAAAGCTTGTCTGTATCGGAAAGCGCGGCATCACCGAGAATGACCGCCAACTCCTTTGCATCCTTGCCGCGGGAATAGGCTGCGAACAGCTGGTTCATCGTGTCCGCGTGATCCTCACGGGTCTTTCCAGCGCCGATACCCTTATCCTTCAGACGTGACAGCGAGGGAAGCACGTTGATCGGCGGAGTCAAGCCTTTGCGGTGAAGTTCACGCGAAAGGATGATCTGCCCTTCCGTGATATATCCGGTCAAGTCGGGGATCGGGTGCGTGATGTCCTCTTCCGGCATGGACAGGATCGGGATCATCGTAATGGAGCCCTTGTTGTCACGGATACGTCCCGCGCGTTCATACATCGTTGCAAGGTCGGTGTACATATAGCCGGGATAGCCGCGGCGTCCAGGGACTTCCTTACGCGCTGCGGACACCTCGCGGAGCGCTTCCGCATAGTTCGTGATATCCGTGATGATAATGAGCACGTGCATTCCGAGGTCATACGCAAGATACTCTGCCGCGGTAATCGCCATACGGGGTGTTGCGATACGCTCAATCGCCGGATCGTTCGCAAGGTTGATAAACGTGACTGTACGCTCGATGGCGCCGGTCTTGCGGAAATCGCTGATGAAGAAGTCTGCTTCTTCAAACGTAATGCCGACAGCGGCAAACACGACCGCAAATTTCTCGTCGGAGCCGAGCACCTTTGCCTGACGCGCGATCTGCGCGGCGAGGTTTGCGTGCGGCAGACCGGAAGCGGAGAACACCGGCAGCTTCTGGCCGCGGACAAGTGTATTCAGGCCGTCGATCGCGGAAATACCCGTTTGTATAAACTCGGACGGATAGTCGCGCGCAGTGGGGTTCATCGGCGTGCCATTGATGTCCAGATGCTTCTCGGGAATCAGCGCAGGGCCGTCATCCATCGGCTTGCCCATGCCGTCGAACACGCGGCCCAGCATATCGGGCGCAACGTCCAACTCGATGGACTTTCCGAGAAAACGGGCTTTGGAGTCGCTGATGCGCAGGCCCTGCGAGCCTTCGAACAGCTGAAGCAGCGCCTTGTCGCCATTGACTTCCAGAACGCGGCCGCGGCGAATGCTTCCGTCCGCCTGCTCGATCTCGACCAGTTCGTCATATTTGACGCCGGACACATCTTCTACGAGCATCAGCGGTCCAACGACTTCTTTGATGGTACGATATTCCTTACGCATCCTGCTGTCCTCCCTCGGTCAAATCGCCGATCTGCTTGTTCAGATCCGCGATGATCTCATCATAGGCTGCCTGCGTCTCGTTCTCCGGCACATACTTCAGACGGCCGATCTTTTCGCGCACAGGCAGAGTGATCAGCTTGTTGAAGGACGCATCCTGCTCCAGCGCTTCCAAGCTCTTATCATAGTTCAGCAGGATGGATTTCAACATCAGGTACTGTTTCTTCGGCGAGGTATATGTATCGACCTCGTGGAATGCATTCTGATGCAGATAGTCCTCACGGATCGAACGTGCGCATTCGAGCGTCAGGCGATCCTTATAGGACAGGGCGTCGATACCGACAAGACGAACGATCTCGTCGAGCTCGCTCTCCTCCTGAAGCAGCGCCGTCGTTCTCGAAACGAGAGCGGACCAATCAGGCGATACATTCTCATTGTACCAGTCTTCAAGCCGGTCAAGATACAAGGAGTAGGACTGGAGCCAATCGATCGCAGGGAAGTGACGCGCATAGGCAAGCTTGGAAGAAAGGCCCCAATACACTTTGACAATGCGCAGCGTAGCCTGCGAGACGGGTTCGGAAATGTCGCCGCCCGGAGGGGAAACCGCGCCGATCGCGGAAACGGCGCCCGTTCTGCCTTCGCTGCCAAGCGTCTTGACATAGCCGGCGCGCTCATAGAATTCCGCGAGACGGCTGGACAGGTATGCCGGATAGCCTTCCTCACCAGGCATTTCTTCGAGACGACCGGACATTTCGCGCAGCGCCTCCGCCCAGCGGGATGTGGAATCCGCCATGATGGCGACCTTGTAGCCCATATCACGGAAGTATTCTGCGATCGTGATACCGGTATAAATGGACGCTTCGCGCGCAGCGACCGGCATGTCCGATGTGTTCGCGATCAGGACGGTACGCTTCATGAGCGACAGACCCGTGCGGGGATCCTTCAGTTCTGGGAACTCCATGAGGACGTCCGTCATCTCATTGCCGCGTTCACCACAGCCGACGTAGACGATGATGTCCGCATCCGCCCACTTTGCAAGCTGATGCTGAACGACCGTCTTGCCGCTGCCAAACGGGCCGGGAACCGCTGCTACGCCGCCCTTTGCGACCGGGAACAGCGTATCAATAACACGCTGGCCCGTGATCATCGGCTCGGTCGGAGCGATTTTTTCTGCATATGGACGGCCGCGGCGCACAGGCCACTTTTGGAGCATGGGCAATTCGATCTCCTTGCCGTCCTTTTCAAGCTTTGCGATCGGCTGGACGATGTTGGCCTGTCCCGCGTGGATCCAGGTCAGTTTGCCGGATACGTTCGGCGGCACCATGATCTTATGGAGCACAGCCTCCGTTTCCTGCACGGTACCGAGAATGTCGCCCGCGACAAGCTCGTCACCGACTTTGGCAACAGGGACAAAGTCCCAGAGCTTTTCGTGGTCGAGCGAATCAACAATGATACCGCGGGTGATGCGGTCGCCGGCCTTTTCACGTATAACGTCCAACGGACGCTGGATGCCGTCATAAATGGACTCGATGAGTCCCGGAGCGAGCTCGACCGACAAGGGCGCGCCGGTAGATACGACCGGTTCGCCGGGGCCGATGCCTCCGGTCTCTTCATAGACCTGTATGGATGCGCGATCTCCGCGCAGCTCGATCACCTCGCCAATCAAATGCTTCTCCGACACGCGAACAACATCGTACATCTGCACGTCCGCCATGCCGCCGGCAACGATAAGCGGGCCCGAAACCTTAATGATCGTTCCTTGCATAAGTAGTTTACCTTTCCCCTCAATTATTGAATAGAATGTCTACGCCAACCGCCTTCTCGACGTTCTGCTTGAGCGTTTGCATTCCGATGCCCTGTACGCCCTGGTTATCCGGGATCGGGATGATCGCAGGGTACGCCTCCGCCGCAAACTCCTGTATGGTCTCCGAACAGGCGGCATAGAGCGGTTCCGTGACAAACACGACGGCATAGCCCTCGCGCGCAAGCCGATGCAGGCGGCGATTGGCTTTCTCGCCCTCAGTCTCGAAAAAGGCATCCAGCCCGACTGCTTTAAACAGCATAACGGAGTCTTTATCGCCAATGACACCCATTTTAGCCATACAATTCACACAGCCTCTCTTGGATGACAGCGTCATCCAGTCCGTTCCGCTTGACCGTCAGAATCAAACGGATCGCTTTTGCCTCGCGTTCTCTTGCAAACAGGTAGCCCAGGAGCGGATAGATCGTAAGCACTTCATGCTTATGCGCTTTGACGAGCGACAGAAGATAATCGTTGCGCTGGCGTTCCAATGCACTGATGTTACCCGTCTGCTGCATCTCTGCAAGTCCTGTGGCAATCGCGTCGCGTGCCGTGCTGTCATGGATCACATGGTTCAGCGCCTCTTCCGAAAGCTCGTATGCGTTCATGAGGTCTTCGCGACGGATGCCGCCGACCGGAAGCAACACATCTTTCAGATCTTCGCGCGGAGCGCCTGTTGCACGCATGCGCAGGAACGTGATGAGATTGTCAAAATCGCAGAGCGCACGGAAGTACGTGGCCGCAAATTCATCCTTTTCCCGAGCGGCCACCGCAAGGGCATGCTGCAAGTAGCCGCGGTCGAGCATGATACTGACCTGCTGCGGCTCTACCTCGACCTTGAGTTTCTGCTCAAGTCTCTCTAAAGACTCTCGGATCGGATCGGGGAAATCCCGGTAGTCCTGTTCTGCCACCGCATGGAGCAAGACTTCGCGGGAATAGAGCCCGCCCGTCTCCGTCTGCGCATCCGCCATGCCGAGCAAACGCGCCTTCAGCAGCATTTTCAGGTTCTGAATATCCGTTGCAAGCAAAAACAGATCCGTAATCGCGGGCTTTGGCGACAGCTCGCGGATCTCCGCCGCGGTCTGCGTGCGCGTATTGTCGATCATACGCTCGCAGTCCGCACTCGTCGCATCCGGCAAATTGCCGTAACGAACGTCAAGCAGCGTACGCATGGCCTCATCGAGAGAACCATCCGCCATTCGTTTGATCGTTTGTTGATCCAAAAGCCCCTTCGAGAGTGCGCTGACGCGCGCACATGCATAGGGGATGCTTGGCTGTGGCATTCGCCTTCCTCCCTGTCAGTTGAATAAAAGGTTCGCGACCGCCGTCTCCTCTTCATCGCGCAGCTGCGAAAGCACAGCGCGGAAAGAGCAGTCCTTTTCATAGCCGCGTCCGATCAGCAGGAATCCGCCGTCAAAGGCAGCATCCTGTTCGGAAAGTTTCAGCTCCGTTTTGCCTATCGTCGGCAGAATCGCAGTAATTTGCCGGCGGTCGGCAGCAGCGGGAACGATCGTTTCGCCGCCTTCCGCTTCCGAGGCCAACAGGCGTTTGCAAATCGCGCCGCGCGCGTCGGCGTTCAAAGCGCATAGCGTCCGGTACGCCTCCTCGAACACAGCGTCAATGACAGCGCGCTTCTTTTGCAGGGCCGCTTTCTTCCCGTCGATCGCCGCGCGCGTTTTGCAGCCGTCCAATACGCTCTGCACCGCCGCTTCGCGCTTCTGCTGGAAGTCAGCACGCACGGCGTTTTGCTTTTGGACGTTCTCCGCCGCGATTTCCATTGCGCCGGCATTCGCTTCCGTCAGCGTCTGCTCGGCAAGAGCGTTTGCGTCGGCGATGATACGTTCCGCCAGCTTATTCGTGCCGGTTTTGTTCATCTCCATGGTCTATCTCCTGCTAAAAGCCGCGCTTAGCCGACCTTGACGCCGTTGACGAGCAGGAAGGAGATGAGCAGCGCCAGAACTGCGTAGGTCTCGACCATGACGGTCATGAGCATTGCTTTACCGGACTCCTCCGGCTTCTTTGCGATCATGTTGATGCCGGCGCATGCAACGTGGCCCTGATGGATTGCAGAAAGCAAGCCGCCAAACGCGATCGGGATCGCAGCAAGGAACAGGTTGAAGCCGTTGGTTGCGGTCAGAGCTGCCGCGCCGCCGGAGAGCAGACCGGCCTTCGTTGCGATAACGAAAGCGATCAGCAGGCCGTAAATGCCCTGCGTTCCGGGGAGGAGCTGCAAAAGCAGGCAGGAGCCGAAGCGATCCGGATCCTCGGAAACCACGCCGGCACTGGCCTGACCCGCCTGTCCGACGCCGATCGCGCTGCCGATACCCGCCATTGCCGCCGCCATTGCTGCGCCGGCTGCCGCAAAAATGATGCCCCAATTGAGTTCCATAGTGATTCTTTCCTCCTCTGATTTGTGTTTTACTCTGTAATTTTTACGTGTTTTGTGTTATATCCAAGCGGCAGGAACTTTCGTCCGCCCGCCTCATAGAACTTGCCGTAGAATTCAACATACTGCAGTCTCGCGCAATGCACGAACGCGCCGAGCGTATTGATTGCGATATTGAACAGGTGCAGCGCGACAAGCAGTGCGAGCGCAACGGCGATTCCAAGGATTCGCAGAATAATATTGGATGAGCCCATGAGCATTCCGCAGAGGTCGTTGAATACGGACGCGATAACGCCGGTCGCAATGCCGAGCGCGAACAAACGCGCATAGGACAGAATATCCGACAGATAGCTCGTCACCTGGTACAATTCGCCGAGACCGGAGATCGTTCTCGAAAACACGTTCTTCTTTTCCCTGCCCTTGAACAGCAGCAGCATCAATGCGCCGACGACGGCCAAGATAAGTCCGATGGTTCCGATCAATGCGGGAACGCCTGCAACCGCGGCGGTCGCTCCGTACAGGATCAGCCCGACGATGATCAGAATCCAAGACAGATTATCAAAGATCGCAGTCTGCCAATCCCCCGTGTCAAACGACATCTTGATTTTGATGCAAACGCCGAACAGAATGTGCAGAACGCCGAGGCCAAAGCACAGGATGAGCATTCCGATCGGGTTTTCCATGGGGTCGACGATCAGCGGGAAGAGATTGTTCGTGCCGAAGATCACATCGAAGTCGAGTCCGAAGCAGGTGCCGACCAGCAAGCCCCAGATCATCGTCGAAATGCCGCCCCAGAACAAGACGCGGACAATGCCGCCAAACATGCCAGTCGGTTTTTTGAACTTCGTATAGATCCAGCAGAACAGCGTCAGGATCAGGCCGTAGCCCGAGTCGCTCAACATCAGGCCGAACAGAAGCACATAGAACGGCGCCATATAGGGCGTTGCGTCGATCCCGCGCGGGTCGGGCCGCGAATACAGGTTCGTCACCTCTTCAAACGGTGTATTGAACTTGTTATTGCGGACAACGGAAGGGGGAATCTCGCCTTCCTCCGGATCGCGTACATCAAGGTAATACGCATCCGTCACGCTTTCGACCGCTTTCCTGACGGCATCCACGCGATCGACGGGTACCCAGCCGTGCATTTCAAACGTAGCGTTGGTTTGCGCCATAACGGCGATCGCCTGGATGCGATCCCGTTCGATCACTGCAGCGTCATACGCACTCTCGATCGCCGACTTATACTCGCCCATTCCGGCAAGCTGCTGCATCAGGCGGTCATGCTCGGCTTGAAGCGCCGCGTTCTCCTTCTCCAGACGTTCCATTGCAGCCTTGGGCGTGCCGGGCAGTTTCGGGAAGGCAACGTCCGTCCAATTAAGCGATTTCAAAAACGCGGCGACGGACTTTGCATCCTCTGCTGCGCAGGCGACGATCGCCGCGCGCTGCGCTCCTTCACTGAAGAGCTGATACTCGATGGCATCGCTCTGCTCGTCCAGCTTTTCGACGTCGGCTGCCTCGATCATGCCCGGGAAATAGCGGACCGCTTTCGACTTCCGATATGTCTGCATGTCTGCCGGGAAGGCTTCCCACAGGCGCAGCGATTCGATCAGCGATGTATTTTTCTCCATCTCTGAGCGGATCCTTTGGAGTTCCTGCTGGCAATGCGCCAGTTCCTCGCTGTGCCGCAGCGCTTCGGGAAGTTCGCTGCTGATCTGCGCAAGCGTTCGCTCCGGCTGCGGCGCAAGCAGGCCCTGCTTCTCACCGTAGGGTTTCAAAACGTTCAGCGCGTCGCCGAGTTTCTGCACGCGCGTCTCGGCTGCGGCAAACTGATCGGCGCAAAAGGAAGCGCTTTCATCCTTCTGCACCTCTACCGCGCCGAGCGGCTGCAAGGCGTCAACAATGGCCCGCTCGTCGGTTTTGTGTGCGACCAAGGTCAGTCGCTTCATTTGAACAATCATGCGATCTCCTGCACCTTCTGCATCAGGTAATTGACGGCATCGCCAAGACGACCGCGAGCTTCACCGCACTGTGCGTCCGCCTCGTCTGAAAGCTGTTTTTGAATCGCGTCGGCAAGGCCATGGCCTTCCCGTTCCGCCTGTTCCAGCGCAAGACGGGTTTTCTCACGTTCTTCGTCGTTCAGGCTTTGAAGCCCCTGCTCGGCATCCACGCGGGCCTTTTGCAGCAGCTCCCGCGCAGAGACTGCCGCATCCTGCCGAATTTGTTCGGCCTGCGCTTCCGCTTGCGCGATCTCATCAATAATCGAGCGCATGGTAGTCATCCTCCCAATTTATTTTGTTCCGAACAGCCGGTCCCCGGCATCGCCGAGGCCTGGCACGATATAGCCATGGTCATTCAGTTTTTCATCGAGATTCGCCAGATAGATGTCCACATCGGGATGCGCCTGCTGCATCGCTTCTACGCCCTCCGGCGCGGCGATCAGACATACGAGGCGAACGCTCTTGCAGCCCGCTTCCTTGACGATGCGGCAAGCCTCGATCGCGGAATTGCCGGTCGCAAGCATCGGATCCACGATGATAACGTCGCGCTCTTCGATATCCGGCGGGAGCTTGCAGTAATAGCTTGTCGGCATGAGCGTGTCCGGGTTCCGATACATGCCGATATGGCCGAGCTTTGCGTTCGGGATGAGATTCATCATGCCGTCGGCCATGCCGAGACCCGCGCGGAGGATCGGAATCACGGCGAGCTTCTCGTTGGCGAGCATTTTTACTTTTGTGTGGCAAACGGGCGTTTCGATTTCGGTTTCGACGAGTTCAAGATCTCTGGTTACTTCGTAAGCCATGAGGAGCGAAAGCTCCGTAACAAGCTCCCGGAATGCTTTCGTTCCGGTGTTCTTATCGCGGAGAAGCGACAGTTTGTGCTGTACAAGCGGATGGTCAATGATCACAAGTTTCGACATTAGTTTGCTCCCTCCTCTTTGTTTTCATAGGCAGTTATCTTCCCGATTCTTCTTGCATGGCGACCGCCTTCAAAGGGGGTTCTCAGCCAGATCTTTACGATCTGTTCCGCTTCCTCTTCAGAAACAGTCTTTGCGCCAAGCGCCAGCATGTTTGCGTCGTTGTGCCGTCTTGTCATCTCCGCCTGAAAAGCGGAGGTGCAGAGCGCACACCGAATCCCACGTACCTTGTTTGCACAGATGGAAACGCCGATTCCCGTTGTGCAAATCACGACGCCGCGGTCGAACTCGCCTCTTGCTACAGCCTCCGCCGCGGGAAAGGCAAAGTCCGGGTAGTCCACGCTTTCTACCGAATAGCAGCCAAAATCGTGTGCGCTGCAATCCTCGGCTTCAAGCCAGTGGATGACGGCCCGCTTGAGCGCAAGCCCGCCATGGTCGCATGCGATGGCAATCTTCATTGCTTCTTTTCTCCTTTTCCTGTAATCAAACTTCAACCACATGAAATCCGGCGGCTCGCAAGAGGCGATTCATATAGGCAAGTCCCGCATTATCCGTCGGTATGCCCTCTGCAAGAATCATATCTGCGTGCTCGTCCATACTTCGAAGGGAGGAAAAAAGCGATGCGCAAAGTGTCTCCGGGTGATTTCTATCACCCAGTATAGCATACTTTTTCCCTTTGTAAAACCCTTTTGTTTGTAGTGTTGCTGCAATTTCTACACTTTTGCCCTGCATTTCAGCAAAATTGTAAAGTTCGCAGACTTTTTTTGCGGTATTTTCCGGTGTGCCGACGATTACAATGACATCAGCCTTTGGCGCATAATGCTTATACTTCATGCCGGGGGACGCCACGGTCTCCCCTTCCCGCAGAGGTGCAAGAATGCTTCTTGCAACTTGCACTTCGCCAATGACCGCGGAGAGCATCTCCCGTGTGATCGCGCCTGGGCGCAGGATCGTCGGCGTTCCGACGACGGAGAGCACAGTGGATTCTACGCCGTATTTGCATGGGCCGCCGTCAAGGATCAGGGGGATTCGCCCATCCATATCCTCCAGCACGTGCTGCGCGGTGGTCGGGCTGGGCTTTCCCGACAGGTTTGCAGACGGCGCCGCGATCGGAACGCCGGAATTTGAAATGAGCATTCGCGCTGTCTTATCCGCAGGCATCCGCACTGCAACGGTATCCAATCCGGCTGTCACAGCATTCGGAACGATCTTTGACCGCTTTGCGATCAGCGTTAGCGGTCCCGGCCAAAAGGTATCCATCAGCTGCCGTGCAAGCTGCGGGACGGTATCCCAAAGCTGCTGGACGTCGCTCTTTTTTCTCACATGCAGAATCAGCGGATTATCCGAAGGTCTTCCCTTGGCTTCAAAGATCGAGCGCACGGCCTCTTCGTTCAGCCCGTTCGCGCCGAGCCCGTATACCGTTTCCGTCGGAAACGCCACAAGACCGCCCGCCCTGATGATTCTTGCGCCCTTCTGCGTGCCTGCCTCCGGGTTTCGTTCCGTATTGACGACTTCTGTGATCATTCGGCGTTCTCCCCCTCCGCGAGCTTGGCGGCGCGCTCCGCAACGATCAGCGCGTCGATCATTTCATCCATATCGCCGTCAAGGAACTGTTCGAGTTTGTACAGCGTCATCCCGATCCTGTGGTCTGTTACGCGGCTCTGCGGAAAATTATAGGTTCGAATGCGCTCGCTGCGATCGCCGGAGCCGACAAGGCTCCTTCTCTGCGAGGCAAGCGCCGCGTCCTGCTGTGATTGATAGTATTCAAACAGACGGCTTTTCAACACGCGCATCGCCTGTTCTTTGTTCTTAAGCTGTGATTTCTCGTCCTGGCACTGCACGACGATGCCTGTCGGAAGATGCGTAATGCGGATCGCGGACTCGGTTTTGTTGACATGCTGTCCGCCCGCGCCGCTGGAACGATAGGTATCGATGCGCAGATCGCTGTCCTTCAGCTCCACCTGCACATCATCCACTTCCGGCATGACTGCTACGGTCGCCGCGCTCGTGTGGATGCGTCCTTGCGATTCCGTTTCCGGTACGCGCTGCACGCGGTGCACGCCGCTTTCGAATTTCAGTCTGCTGTAAGCGCCGCGCTTTCCGCCGAGCGACAGAACGACCTCTTTCACGCCGCCCATATCGGTCAGATTGTTTTCGATATACTCTACTTTATATCCATTGCGCTCCGCATAGCGCAAATACATGCGCAGCAGATCCGCCCCGAACAGCGCGGCTTCATCGCCCCCCGTGCCTGCGCGGATCTCCACGATCACATCCTTATCGTCGTTCGGGTCCTTGGGCAGCAGCAGGGCGCGAAGTCCTTCCTCTTCCCTGCCGCTCCGTTCCGCCAGTTCTGCAAGTTCTGCATGAACAAGCTCTTTCATCTCTGTGTCGAGGTGCTCCGTGAGCATGGCTTTGCAATCGTCCAGCGCAGCAAGCGTTTTTTCGTGCGCACGGAATGCGGTCACAATCTCCTCGAGCGCCGCATGTTCCTTGACAAGCGCACGCCACGTATCCATGTTCTCCATGCAAGCCGGATCCGCGATCTCTCGTGAGAGCTGTTCGTATCGCTCGCAAAGACGGTTCAGTTTATCCAGCATGAATCCTCCATCACCGGCACAGGGCTCGTACCGCAAATCTTCAAAACGTATTCCCTTGCGCGCGCCACAAGTTTCTTTTCCCGGTCATCCAATTCATGATAGGAAACGATCTGCGAAGCGTCCTCGAGCGCAGGCACAAGTTGATGAACCGTCTTTGTGCGACCCGGCTTGCTCTCTGTGGGAGCCGGAAGTTCTTCCGAGAAGCAAAGCGTCGGCATGTAGCAGGCGTCCTTCAGCTTTACACTGCCGTCATCGTCTCTTTCGATGGTCAGCCGCAGAAACATTCCATAAGCGCACTCTCCCGTCATGTTTGACAGGAAGTTTCCGAGCGAATACGCAACAAAGCCCGTATACTCCGACCCGTCGCTCCGCGTGACCGTCACGTAATCAAGCGGCTGCACCACATGCGGATGCGAACCGATGACCGCATCTACGCCGGCCGCCAGCAGCTGCGAGGCATACTTTTTAGTCGAGCGCTGCGGCTTTGTCTCGTATTCCTCATCCCAGTGCGCAAACATGACGATGAATTCCGCACCTTCCTCCTTGCATGCCGCAATCTCCGCTTCGATCTCGTCAAAATACTGTAGCCTTGAGAACATATCGTTTTTCTGCTGGCGCGACATGTTGGAGGAACCGTTGATCACCGTTGTTGTGGCCATGACACCGATTCGAATTCCGTTTACATCGATCACGAGCGGTTTACGTTCGTTCTTAGAACGGAACGTCCCCGTTTGATACAGATCCGCATTTTGGATCGCATCGATCGTATGAATCACACCTTCCGCGTCGCAATCTCCCGCATGGTTGTTCGCGGTCGTAATGCAGTCGAAACCAACAGATTTTAAATTCTCTGCAAATACATCCGGCGCATTGAACTTGATGCGTCCCTCCTCGTCCGTGCGTCCATTGGAGTACCCGACAGATTCGCCCGCCATCGCGCCTTCAAAGTTCCCACACATCAGGTCGATGGAGCGAAACATTGTCTGTACGCCGACGAAACTATGCGTGAAATCATATCCTCCGTCCAGGGTTTCGTCATATGCGCCTGCGATTTGGCTCGGCATGACCATGATGTCGCCGACGGCGCCGATCGTAACGCTTACCTTTTGCGGTGCCTGCGTGGGTTCCGACGTCGATTCCTGCACTTCTTCCGGCGTTGGTTCCGAGCCGGATGCGGCTGATTCCGGTGCAAGCGTTGCGAACAGGACCGTCTGCTGCGAGGTGTTTTCCTGAGGCGGCGGCGTTGTTGGCGTGGGCTGCTCGGGCTCGGCCTTCGGCATGGCGCATCCCGTCGACAGGATCACCATTGCGGCGGCAAGCAACACCGTGCACAATCTATAAACCGGTCTGTTTCTCTTCATATCTCCTCCACTACCACGACGCGAGGCCGTCCCGCGTAGTCATTTAAAACATGGGCCGTTCGGAACATGCGCCGCACATCGTCTGCCTGTGACGCGCCTATCTCGAGCAGCAGTCTGCCGTTTGGATTCAAAAATGCTCCGGCTTCCTCACGGATCCTGCGGTAGAACGCAAGTCCGTCCTCACCGCCATACAGTGCAAGCGCTGGTTCAAACGTTACCTCACGCTGCAGCTCCCGCATATCTTCCCCCGTCAGGTATGGCGGATTGCAGCAGATCAGATCAAACCGCTCCCCGGCAACGGCAGCAAATAAATCGCCCTGTACGATCGAGACATCCGCACGATTGCGCTCGGCGTTTTCCCGTGCCAGCCGAATGCAGTCCGGGCTGATATCCGAAAGCGTGACTGCAAGATGCGTATTGCAGCAGATCGAAATGCCGATGCAGCCCGTTCCGCAGCAAAGGTCCAGCGCGCTTTGGTATCCGTGTTTTTGCGCAAGCTCGATTGCGTACTCGGCAAGGATCTCTGTGTCCGCGCGCGGGATGAGAACGCCCGGCCGCACGGTGAACGGCAGCCCCATAAACTCCCACTCGCCGAGGATGTATTGCAGCGGCTCTCCCTGTCGGCGGCGCTCCGCCATGGTTTCTGCAAATGTACGCTCCGCCTCCGTCACGCTCCGCTTGCTAAAGGGCGACAGGCGTTCGCCGGTATGCAGGGCGGCCTCTGCGAGCAGCCTTGCTTCAAAATGGGCGGATTCTCCTATGGTCGGTGCAAGGCGTTCCCGCAGGCTTCGTATGAGTTCGTCTGCCGTCATGCCTGCGCGTCCGCACCTTCCGCCGCTTCATCGCTCGCAGCGGGCTGCGTTTTCTGCAAATCCGTCTCCTGCGTTTTTACCTTCGGCTGCTCCGCCGCGATCAGATCCTGCTCCGGCGGATCCATTGCAAGCTGAAAGGCCGCAAGCGCGACTTCAAGCATATCAGCATCCGGTTCACGGGTCGTCAAGTACTGCAGCGCGAGCCCCGGCGCACGCACAGCCCGGGCAAGCCAGCCATCGCTCGCCGCGGCCGCCTTGAGCACCTCATATGAGATTCCGGCAACAAGCGGGATAAAAACCAAGCGTGTCAAAAAGCGCAGAAAGAAGTTCTCGCTATACGGAAGCAGCGCGAAAAACAGGATCGAGATTGCCATGACAAGAAAGAGGTAGTTTGTTCCGCAGCGCGGGTGCAGCCGCGTAAACCGCATGGCGCTCTCCGGCGTCATCTCGGCTTCATGCTCATAGCAGGCAATGACCTTGTGTTCTGCGCCGTGATACTGATACAGTCTGCCGATGTCCTTCATAAAGCCGATGCATGTGATGTACAGCAGGAAGATCAACAACCGCACGACACCTTCTGCGAGCGATTTCCACACGGAATGCGCCGATTCGCCCCATGGGATCAGCTGCGTGACAAGCGACGGAAGAAACACGAACAGGCCGACCGCGAGCACCGCCGCAAGCACGACCGCAACGCCGATCGTAACATCCATTGCGGATTTCCCGAGCTTTTCCGACAGCCAGCGCTCGAACTTGTCCGGCTCTTCGTCAACGCCGTCGCCGTAGATTTCAGCCGATCTCGTCGTTATACGCATCCCGCCGACGAGCGACTCGACGAAGGACACGACGCCCCGCACAATGGGGAGGCCGTAGAACGAGCCCTTCACGGCTTTTGTCCGCATATGCCGGAACTCGCGAACGATGCTGCCGTCGCTCCTGCGCACAGCCAACGCTACGCCGCCTTCCGGCGTTTTCATCATGACGCCCTCCAGCACTGCCTGACCGCCAACCGAGCATCGTTTCATATACTAAAGTCTCCTTTGTTCGCATACTGTAATTGTTGATTATAGCATACGGCATATTTTTGAGCAACAAAAAACCTTCCCAAAGGGAAGGTTTGATGACCGTTACATCCCGTAACGCTTTTTGAAACGATCGACACGTCCACCACTGTCCACAAGCTTCTGACGGCCGGTGTAGAACGGATGGCACTTGCTGCAAATTTCAACGGTGAGTTCCCCGCGTGTGGAACCCGTGGTAAAGGTTTCACCGCAAGCGCAGCGAACCGTAGCTTTTCCGTACTTCGGATGGATATCCTTTTTCATGGCTTTCACTCCTTCAAAAACTGTACCATCAGTTATTATACCAGACAGTGAGAAAAAAGCAAGTCTTTTTGCAAAGAAATCGCCGTTTTTTGCTTACTTCCCAAAGCGATTCTGCGCGGACATGGTATACCCGTCCTTTTCATAAATGCTGACCCACTCTTTCAGGCGCTGCAAGAACTCCTCGTTCGTCTGCGTCTTGGCAAGCATCCCGATCAACTGCTCCGTGACCTCCAGCGGGTTCGCGCCGGACAAAACGCGCCGGATCGTGCGCACGCCTTCAAGCTCTGCGGGCGACAGAAGTAGATCGTCCCGGCGGGTGCCGGACTTGTAAATGTCGATCGCGGGGAATATCCGCTTCTCAGACATTTTTCTGTCAAGATGGATCTCCATGTTGCCCGTGCCTTTAAACTCCTCGTAGACCATGTCGTCCATACGGCTTCCCGTTTCGGAAAGCGCGGTCGCAATCACGGTCAGGCTGCCGCCGTTTTCAATGTTTCGTGCAGCGCCGAAGAAGCGTTTCGGTTTATGCAGCGCTCCCGGATCCATGCCGCCGGAAAGCGTTCTGCCGGTCGGCGGGATCGTCAGGTTGTAGGCGCGTGCAAGCCGCGTCAGGCTGTCCATGAGAATGACAACGTCCTTGCCGTGCTCAACGAGCCGCATGGCGCGTTCAAGCACCATCTCCGCAACACGCGTGTGATGCTCCGGCAGCTCATCAAAGGTCGAATACAGCACTTCGCCCTTGATCGAACGCTGCATATCCGTGACTTCTTCCGGACGCTCATCGATGAGCAGCACGATAAGATGTGAATCCGGATAGTTTTCGGAAATGCCGTTCGCGATCGCTTTGAGCAGCGTGGTCTTTCCCGCCTTTGGCTGCGAGACGATCATCGCGCGCTGTCCCTTGCCGATCGGCGCGATCAAGTCGATCAGGCGAATGGCGAGGTTATTCTTCTTGCCCGGCGTTTCCAAGGTGTAACGCTCGTTGGGGAAAATCGGGACAAGCTCCTCGAATGGGCGTCGGTCTGCAAGCTTTTCCGGGTCCTCTCCGTTGACGGCCGTGATATACAACAGCGCCAGGAAGCGCTCGCCCTCTTTGGAAGGGCGCGTCTTTCCCGTAACGAGGTCGCCGGTACGCAGCCCGAAACGCCGGATCTGCGCAATGGAGACATACACGTCACGATCGCCGGAAAGATAATTGTCCGAGCGCAGGAACCCATAGCCGTCCGGGAGTACTTCGAGCACGCCCTCGGCGTCTCCGCACTCACCGGTCTCGAGCATCTCGGGCACGGCCGGGTTGCTGGTGCCATAGTCCTTATTATAGTATCCTTCCTGACGGTTGCGCAGCCGACGCTCGTCGTCGTAGCCGTTGTCCGCGGCGTATCCGGCCTGTCTCGGCGCGCTGTACCCCGGTTGGTATCCGCCCTGATAACTTCCCTGATAGCCGGGCTGCTGGTATCCGGGCTGATATGCGTTCTGCTGATAGCCCTGCTGACGGTATCCCTGCTGATAGCCCTGCTGGCGGTATCCCTGCTGGTAGCCCTGCTGGCGATACCCCTGCTGGTAGCCGCTCTGGTAGCCGCTCTGCGGCCGGGTATTCGTGTCGTAATAAGACGGACGTCTTGCCTGATATCCGCCCTGCGGCCGCGGCGTAAAGGCCGGCTGCTTCGGCAGATCGTCGTGGCCAAGTTCTGCATGCTGCCGTGTTTCCGCGGGAACGCTCTGCGGTGCGGTCGCCCGCACGGGTTCGCTGCGCTGCTCCGGCTCCGCGTTCGCCTTCTGCGGGGCTGCTGCCGGTTCTTCTGCAGGCGTCTCCTGTACATCCTCCGCCTTCGGCGGAACACCGCCGTTCATGATGATGCGAATCAGTTCAGGCTTTCGATATTTCGTAACGGATTTTACACCCTGCAGTTTTGCAATTTCGCGCAAATCACCAAGCCCCTTGGCCTCTAATTGTTCCTGATTCAAACAAATCTCCTCTCCAATGGCGCATCCAACATATCAATTGTTCACTGTTGTGGAAACGTAATGTGACGCTGTCATATCAATTCTACTCATCTACAGACATATCATACCCTCCCTTTGCTTTCCCTGTCAAGCAATGTTCAAGCAATACAACGAAGAATCCATATTTTTGACAAGACTCGCTGTTTTGCCAAATCATCCGCGCGGCATGTCCGCAGGCCCGCCGACATAGGATAAACAGAACACAGGGAATCGACTGTTGCGGAGGCGAAATATGATCGAACGCAGAGACACGGAAGTCGCGAAGCTTCGGCCTCGCGCGCACAGCATTCACATTGACAACCGAATGCGCATCAGCGTGACGGGCGTTATGGATGTGGAAAGCTTCAACGAGCAAGAGGTTCTCCTTCTCACGGAAGCCGGCCCCCTGAGCATTGCCGGAAGCAATCTCCATCTGTCCAAGCTCAATTTGGAGGACGGGCAGATCTGTATTGAGGGCGAACTGCTTGCGCTCGACTATGAGCCGCCGGAGGCGGAGCGTCGCGGCCTGTTCGGAAAGGTTTTTCGCTGATATGCTGGATCATACCTTCTTACAGCCCGCAGGCGCGCTTTGCTTTCTCTATGCGGGCATTGTGATCGCATTGCTCTATGCAGTATTTGACTTTCTGCGCAAGCGGAGCAGATGCAGCTTCTTCTCCGCTTTGTTTGACGTCTGCTTCGCCCTCTTTGCAGGCTTCATATTTTTTGCTGCGCTTCTGCTCGTAACGGGCGGGGAATTGCGCGCTTATGCGTTTCTGTTGACGGGACTTGGATTTGGCGCGGAGCGCGCCACCATACATCGGTTGCTGTGTCCCTGATCGTCTTCGAGCGTATCAAGGGGGCGGAGACGGAATCTTCCTATTTGTTTGAATTGCGTTTACAAATTGGTTTTGAAAAGATCGCCAGATTGTGATATACTCTCGCTATGGCTAAAAAACGTCGGTTTAAACTGAAAGCGGGTTACATCATGCTGGCTTTTTTGCTGGCTTTCTGTGTTTTGGGCGGCATCTATCTTTCTCAGCAAACCCGCCTTGACTCTATTGCGGACGAAAAAGACAGCTTACAGTCCCAGCTCGACAGTCTCAAAGTAGAAGAAGAGCGTCTTTCACGTATGTTGGAATATATGCAGACCAACGATTATCTGCTGCAATACGCCCGCGAAAAGCTGGGGTATGTATATCCGAACGACTTAAAGTTTTATGAGAACAGCAACTGAGACTTCACAAATGCAGATCGCGGTCATTGATATTGGCAGCAACTCCATTCGCTATATGGAAGCAGGTTTTTGCGAAAGCAGACCTGTTTTTTCGCGCAAAGAGGTATTCACGACGCGTCTTGCCGCGGGGCTCTCGGAAAGCGGTAAACTCTCCGAGAGGGCCATGCAATCGTCCTTGTGCGTACTGTCGACTTTGGCGCGGCGCGCAGAAAACGCCGGCCTGTTTTGTGCGGCCTATGCGACGAGCGCCGTACGCGACGCAGATAACCGTGCAGAATTCTTGTCCGCCGTCAGAGCGAATGCGCATATCGCTGTCCAAGTTCTATCGGGTGAGCAGGAAGCGCAGTTTGCGTATCAGGCTGCGACCGGCGGTCGCGGCGGGATGCTCGATATCGGCGGCGGAAGCACGCAGATCGTTGCGCCCGGATTTCAAAAGAGCTTTCCGGCCGGCTGCGTCCGCGTTCACGATTGGTGCGGTGAATGTACTTTGTCCGAGATGCGCACGATGCTCAAGCCTCGTTTTGACGAGTTGTACGCAATGCCGTCCGACCTTCCGTCCGCCCCGTGGACTGCCGTTGGCGGCACGGCGACAACGCTTGCAGCGCTATTTTCCGGCATGAGCGACTATGATCCGAGCGGAATACAAAATGTTGTGCTCACGCCGTGCGCGCTGCTTGCACTTCTCGAGCGTTTGGACGCGCTCGGCGATGCGGGACGTGCCGCCATTCCGCTGCTCAAAGAGCGTCACGATGTGATCCTCTCCGGCGGCGCGATTCTTCTATACCTGATGGAGCGGCTCTCCATGCCCTCCCTGCGCTTTAGTGATGCGGACGGTCTCGAGGGATACGCCGTTTCACTGCTTCGGGGATGCCGCGCGTGAGTCTGGCTGCGGGCTATTATTTCTAATCTGAGCATTTCGAATGAAAATAACAGCGCGATACGGACACCGCATCACGCTGTTATTCCTTTGATTTCCTGCACGACCGTGCCGTCAGGGCTGCGGCGTGACTTTCGGCCGCTGCGTGTCTTGCGGCGCGTCCGAAACATCCGGCGACGGCGAATTTTCGGGGGTTATGTTCTGTCCCTCTATCTTTTCGAAGTCCATCGCCGTTTTGTTGCCGAGGTATACATCGTATTCCATCTCACGGCCGTTCCGATTGATACGGAGTTGCAGCGTGTCTCCAATGCTGCACTCGCCGATAATGGCGACAAGTTGTTCCATTTCCGTGATTTCCCGTCCATTTACCGCAACGATCACGTCGCCCGCGCGAAGTCCTGCCTTCGAAGCCGGGCCGTCCTTGACAACGCTCTCCACATAGACGCCCGCGCTGACGTCCAGTCCGCGTTCAGCAGCAATGGCTTCCGTCAAGGTATACACGGTCACGCCGATCGCCGGCCGTTCGATCTCGCCATGTTGGATGAGCTGTTCCATGATTTCAACGACCGTGTTAATCGGAAGGGCAAAGCCGATGCCCTCCGCGCTCACAGGGTTACCGTATGCATCATAGCCTGCCGTGATGGTTTTCGCGCTGTTCATGCCGATGACCTCGCCCTTGAGGTTCAGCAGTGGGCCGCCGCTATTGCCAAAGTTGATGGCAGCGTCCGTTTGAAGGTACGTATTTGTGCGGCTGTCGATCGTCACCTCACGGCTGTTTGCGCTGATAATGCCATAGGTCAGGGTATTTGCAAGGCGCTCCGTGTCGAGCGGGTTACCGATCGCCAAAACGAATTCTCCCACGCGAACCTGATCCGAATCGCCGAGTGCAAGTGCTTTCAGGTTTTCATGTTCGACCTTCAGCACAGCGACATCCGTTTCCTCATCTGCGCCGATGATCGCGGCTTCGATCTCTTCTCCGCTGGGAAGCATCACCGTCACCGCCTGTGCGTCCTCGACAACGTGCGCATTCGTCAGAATATAGCCGCTCTGGGAAACGATAAAGCCGCTGCCGCTGCCGTAGATCGCCATCATCTGCTTGCCGCCGAACGACTGCATCGTATAGTTTACCACGCCGACGACCGAGGGCGACACCGCCTCGAAAATCGCGGGGATCGGGTTATCCTCGTTCGCGAGCACCGGCGACTGGCCGTCCAGCGCCGGAACTTCGCGGTCGTCCGGCTTTGGAGACGCCGTCGGATTCGGATTGGGAATCGCCGTCGGCGCCGGTGTCGGCTCCGCCACCGGATATGTTTCCCCGGTTTCCGGCAGGATCGCGATCACATCGCTCGCAGGTGCATTTCGAAACACAGAAACCGCTACAAGGCTCGTCGCGATCAACACGCCGAGCAGAACCAGCACGAGCACGCCGAACCCGCCCATACCATGTTTCTGTTTTGATCCGCTCTCATACGCCTTCCGATATTCATTGAATTCCATACCGTTGTCTTCCTCCGTCCTGTTGTTGCTGCCGTTTTGGAGAGGGCGCGCGTTTCAGGGTGAACGTAAAAGTGCTGCCCTTCCCCTTCGTACTCTTCAGTGTGATCCGTTGTCCATGCTGATCGATGATACGCTTGACGATTGAAAGTCCAAGTCCCGTTCCGCTCTGCTTTGATGGCGTGTGCGCCTTCTCCACTTTATAAAAACGGTCGAACACATGCGGGATGTCCTCGGTGGGTATGCCCTGCCCGAAATCCTGGATGCTTACATAGACTTCCCGCTTGAGCGCATAGGTTGCAATGCGGAGCTTTCTGTCCTCCGGTGAATACTTAATCGCGTTGTCTATGAGGTTTCGAAGGACCTGCGATATCTGCGCGGGATCCGCTTCAACGTAACACTGCTCCTGCGCGAATTTGATATCTACATCCATGCGGCGCTCCGAAATGCGGGCTTCAAACGTGAACAGCGTTCTGCGAATCAGTTCATTGATATCAAATATCTCCAGCTTGATCGCCGTTTTTCCGGACTCGATCCTTGCAAGATCCAGCAGATCGTTGACCATCGACGTCATGCGGCGCGTTTCGGAAAGGACGATATCGATATACTTTTCGTATTCGTCCGGTCCGATCGTCCCATCCTGCATGGCCTCTAAGAAGCCACGCATCGATGTCAAGGGCGAGCGAAGCTCATGGCTCACGTTTGCAACAAAGCTGCGCCGCGTCGCCTCCAAATCTTTGAGCTGATCCGCCATTGCGTTGAAGCTCAGCGCCAGCTGGGTCGCTTCCTCCGTATCCGAGATCGGAATGCGTGCATTGTAATCGCCTTTGCTGTACTGCTGAACGATCTCGTTGACCTCCATGAAGGGCTTTGTGAAAGCAGTCGTCGTATAGTACACCGCAATGATCGCGACAAGCAGCCCGACGACAGCGATCAGTCCGATCTCTACCGCAACGGATCTGGTATCTTCCTTCACATCGGATATATCCGTATGGAACAGCACGACATGCGTAGCAACATTATTCTGTGTCAAAAGCGCGCAGCTCGTCAGCACCGGAAGATCCGATACGCCATGGAAATACCCCGTTGTCTGTTTTTGCCCGGACGCGATATAGGCGATCAGCCGTTCAAGCTCGCCCTGGGAAAGCGCGCGCCCTGCAAGCGTGCGCCACTTCTCCGCCTGATAATAATGCGACCCCGTCCCGTCAACTGCGTATATGTCGATCAGGCCGTCATAATGGCGCGCAATGACCGCAAGTTCGAGGTCGGCTGCCTCCCGCGTAAGCTGCCCCTGCACAACGGCGGTCTCGACCGCGCCGATGCTGCGCAATTCCTGCTGCTGCTCAATCTGCCTTGCCCGCATATTCTGCCCGTGCAGCAATGTGACAACCGTTACGCCCAGAATGACGATCAATCCGAGCGTAACGGTCAGGTACGTCGTAAGCATACGGGAAAATAGCGTTTTCAGCAGATCTCTGCGCATGGATCTCCTTCGTTATTGTTGTTCGAACTTATACCCGACGCCCCAAACCGTTTTGAGCTGCCAGTCATGGTTCTCGCCGAGTTTTTCGCGGATCCGCTTGACATGTACGTCCACGGTCCTGGAATCGCCGAAAAAGTCGAAGCCCCAGACCTGTTCAAGCAGCTGCTCGCGCGTGAACACCTTTCCTGCATGAGACGCAAGAAAGTACAGCAATTCGATCTCTTTCGGCGGCATTTCCAATTGCCGGCCATCAAGAATGACCGCATAGTTCTCCAGGGACACCGAAAGCCCCGGCAGCGAAATAGAGCGTTCCGGATCTGACGGCGCGCTGCGCCGCAACACGGCCTTGATGCGGGCGATCAGTTCCTTTGCATCGAACGGCTTTGCGATATAGTCGTCCGCGCCGAGTTCCAGACCCTGCACGCGATCCCCTGTGTCGCCCTTCGCTGTCAGCATAATGACAGGCGTTTCGCTCTCCATGCGAATGTCGTGCAGCACGGCCCATCCGTCCCTGCCGGGGAGCATGACGTCGAGAACGACGAGCGCGGGGCGTATCTCATGAAACGCCGCGAGCGCCATTCCCCCGTCTGCACAGGTCTCCACGGAGAATCCCGCCTTTTTGAGATACAGCTCAATGATCGCAAGGATATTCCGGTCGTCATCGATGACCAGAATGGTATTGTTCTCCATTGATTCACCTCCAATGCGTCTTTCGCGCACGGCATGATGCAAAGCACCCGATGTACGATGCCGCTGCAAGGATATTGTAGCATATTGCCGCGCGTTTGTAAAAGCCCCAGCTGCGGCAAACCGTTGTACGCGTCATTACTTCAGCGTCACCACGGTTACGCCCGCATCACCCTCGCCATATGCGCCGATACGATAGCTCTTGACACGGGGATGCGTTTTCAAAAACGCCTGCACGCCTGCACGAAGCGCGCCCGTACCTTTTCCGTGGATGATGGAGATCTCCGAAATCCCCGCAAGCGAAGCGTCGTCAATAAAGCGATCGATCTCAACGCAGGCCTCGTCGACCATTTTGCCGCGCAGATCCAATTCGAGAAAGCTGCGCTCTGCATCATGCAGGGAGATCTTCATGCTCGTTTCTTTCGGCTGCTGCTTCTTCTTTTCCACGGGCCGCAGATCGGTAAGCGGGACTTTCATCTTCATCACGCCCGTCTGAATCTGGACCTCGCCGCGGCTGTCCGGCGCTTTGAGGACGTTTGCCTCACGGTCGATCGACAGCACGCGCACGCGGTCGCCGGGTGCAACGGTTTTCGGGACGGGTGTTGTGTCCTCCGTGCGCATGCGCACCTGCTCGAGCAATTTTTCTTCGCTCTTTCGCATCGCGTCGCGCGTATTCTGGATCGCACGTTCCAGCACCTTCGGATCGAGATCCTTGACCGAACGCAGACTCTTGATGAGCGTTTCCATTTCCTGTCGTGTTTCCACGACGACCTTTCGCGCGTCCTCGCGTGCTTTCTGCCGCAGCTCTGTTTTTTCCGCGTCGAGCCGCTGTTTCTCCTTTTCAAGCGATGCGCGGATGCTTTCTGCCTTGTGCTGCTCATCGAGCGCCGTATTCTTTGCAAGTTCCGCAGCCTTGCGCGCTTCTTCCGCGCCAGCGATCACGTCCTCAAAGGCCACGTCTTTCTTCTCGAGAAATTCGCCCGCGCGTTCGATGATATCTTTCCGAAGTCCCAGCCGTTCGGATATCTCAAACGCATTGGATTTCCCCGGAATACCGATATACAAATGGTATGTCGGGCAAAGACGGTCAACGTCAAATTCCATGCTCGCGTTCTGCATCCCGGCATGTGTGAGCGCAAACGCTTTGATCTCGCTATAGTGCGTGGTCGCCATGGTGCGCGCGCCCTGCTTGTACAGCGCTTCAAGGATTGCCTGCGCAAGCGCCGCGCCCTCGACCGGATCCGTGCCTGCGCCCAATTCGTCAAGGAGCACGAGCGAATGGTCATCCGCCTGATCGAGGATACGAACGGTATTCGTCATATGCGAAGAAAACGTGGAAAGCGACTGTTCGATCGACTGTTCATCCCCGATGTCCGCAAATACTTCATCAAACACGGACAGACGCGTCCCGAGCGCTGCCGGCACGAACATGCCGGACATAGCCATGAGCGAAAACAGGCCCACGGTCTTCAGCGTGACCGTCTTTCCGCCCGTATTCGGTCCGGTGATGATCAGCGTTGTAAAGTCCTCGCCAAGCCAAACATCCACCGGTACGACGGTCTCCTTTTGCAGCAGCGGATGTCTGCCCTGCACGATACGAAGACTCCCATCTTCATTCAGCTCGGGCCGAATCGCTCGCATATCGCGTGACATAACGGCCTTTGCAAAGATCACATCCAGCTTTGCAAGCACCGAGAGGCTGCCCAACAACTCATCCGCATAGGGATCGACGAGCGCAGTCAATCCAGCAAGGATACGCCCGATCTCCGTTTGCTCCTCGCTTTGCAAGCGTCGGAATTCGTTTCCGAGCTCTACCGCGGCCGCTGGCTCGATAAAAAGCGTCTGCCCGCTTCCGCTCGCATCGTGGATCAAGCCCTGCACCTGCGCACGGTGCTCCGCTTTCACGGGCAAGGCGAACCTCCCGTTCCGCACCGTGATGATCGGCTCCTGCAAATACTTCTGATAGGTCGGGCTCTTGATCATGTTGTTGAGCTTTTCCCGCATTTTCTCGTTTGTCAGGCGCATCTGCCGTCGGATTCGTGCAAGTGCGGGCGAGGCGTTGTCCGCGATCTCATCCTCAGAAAGAATGCAGCGCGTGATCTCCTCTTCCACCGACCGATGCGACGAAAGGCGGTTCGCGAGCACGGAAAGCAGCCCCTGCGCATCTCCGTCCTGCAAGACCTCCCTCGCACTGCGGCTCACCCGCAGGCACTGTGCGATTTGAAGCAGCTCGCCCGCGGACAGCGCCAGCGCAGCATGGATCCTGCGCAACGTATCCCGCATGTCGGGGAAGCCCTCTATGGGAGTTCGCCCCGTGCGCCGATAAACGGACTCCGCCTCTTCCGTCTCCTGCAGCATCCGTTCTGCCGCCGCAAGGTCGGAAACCGGATGCAGCGCATTCGCTTCCTCCTCTCCCATCGCAGAAGCAAGATGCGTTTTAAGGATCTCCAATATCTTATCGTATTCCAGTGTGTGCAATACTCTCGCGTTCATAATATTTCTCCCGAAAACATAGTACGCCCCCGCCCGTTTCGCCGGGCAGGGGCTTGAATCCCTCTGGCTCGTTACAGGGAGTGCATAAACCGTTCGATGCGCTCAAACGCACGGCGAATGTCCTCCTGCGATGTGGCATAGCAGCATCGGATGAATCCCTCGCCCGCCTCGCCAAACGCATTGCCAGGTACGGTCACGACCTTCTCCTTCGCCAGCAGCGCGTCGCAGAACTCCTCGCTCTTCATGCCTGTGCTTTGGATGGAAGGGAACACATAGAACGCGCCTTCCGGTTCGTTGCAGGTCAATCCGAGCGCGTTGAAGCCGTCGATCATGATCCGCCGGCGTTTGGCATATTCCTCCACCATATAGACCGTATCAGAGAACCCGTCGGCAAGGCCGTATTCAAGCGCTGCGATACCTGCGATCTGTGCAGGCGTCGGGGCGCACAGCATTGTCAGCTGATGTACCTTGCGCATGGCGGCAATGATGGGCGTGGGGCCTACCGCATACCCAAGGCGCCACCCTGTCATGGAAAACGCCTTTGAGAATCCGTTCAGCACGATCGTGCGCTCACGCATTCCGGGCAGCGACGCAAGAGAGACATGCCGCTTTCCATTATATGTCAGCTCCGCATAGATCTCGTCCGTGATAACAAGGATATTCGTCTCGCGAATGACCTCTGCGATCGCTTCGAGATCCTCCCGCTCCATGATCGCGCCCGTTGGATTCGACGGAAACGCGAGCAGAAGCGCCTTCGTCTTCGGTGTGATTGCGGCACGCAAAACATCGGCGCGCAGACGGAACTTATCCTCCGCATAGGTGTTGACGCGGACGGCAACGCCGCCTGCAAGATCGACAGCCGGAATATAGGAAACATAACTCGGCTCATGAATAATGATCTCATCACCGGGATTCACGATCGCACGCATCGCAAGATCGATCGCCTGACTTGCGCCGACGGTGATCAATACGTCGTCGATCCCCTCATATCCGCGAATGTCGAAGCGTTCGTCGAGATACCGCAGAATCAGTTCCCGAAGATACGGGTCGCCGGAATTGGAGGTGTATGCGATCCGCCCCGTGGACAGCTTTTTGAGCGCAGCCTGCCGGATACGCTCGGGCGTTGCAAAGTCCGGCTCACCTACGCCGAGGCTGATATGCGTTTCGTCCAGCAGATCAAAATACTTACGGATCCCGGAGGGCGGGATCTGCTTGACGACGGTTGAAATGTATCCTTCGTATTCCATAATACTACAATTCCCTAAAATAGATTTCCCCGATTGTAACACGAAACGCCCGTGCTCGTCAATGCTATATGATATACAAATTGCGGCGCCGCGCCATGCTGCCTGCTATGTACGCGTGCCGCTTTGGCTTTTCTTGCAAAAAGCGGCCCGCGTTCATTGCGCGGGCCGGTGCCGAATGTCTTTCGGACGATTGTTATTTGTTCATGTTGTTCTGCGCATACGCGATCATGCGCTTGACCATCTCGCCGCCGACAGAACCCGCCTCACGCGAGGTCAGATCGCCGTTATAACCCTGCTTCAGGTTGACATTCAGGGAGTTCGCGGCTTCCGTCTTGAGGCTCTCGAGCTTAGACTTGCTCTCGGGAACCAAAGCACCGTTTCTTGCCATTGTGGTTTCTCCTTTCCGATAGATTTATGCGTTAAGTGAATTACTGCATGTTGTTTTCCGCATACGCGATCATGCGCTTCACCATTTCGCCGCCGATGGAGCCCGCCTCACGCGAGGTCAGGTCGCCGTTGTACCCCTGCTTCAGGTTGACGTTCAGGGAGTTCGCAGCCTCCGTCTTCAGACTTTCCATCTTGGTCTTCGATTCGGGAACCAATGCGCCGTTTCGTGCCATCGTGTTCACCTCCTTTTTCGGATGTGGTACTAATTTGCGCAGATTTCGACCGTTTATGACTGGAAATTTATACTGTATATGCTGAAAAAAACGGTCAGTTTACACAAAGCATCAAAAATCGATCGTTTCCGCAGCAGGCGCATTTCAAGGTCTCGTCGAAAGCGAAACCGTCCGGACGCTGCTCGACCGCAATATAATGAAAACGCCGATGCTCTCGGAGTATCAGCGTTAAATATCATAGGGAAGCGTTCACTGCGCTTTACTGATCGCATCAGTTCATGGTAATGCTGTCAAATACCGCCGCATAGCGTCGGAGCGCTTTGTCAAGAAATGCATTGTTTTCCGCGTTCGGGACGGTCATGATGTCTTCTGCCGCCGTCTTCGCCTCTTGCAGCAATGCGACATTGCCGGCCATCGACAACTGTTCTGCGTCTCCGTCGCCATGCTGGCGCGTGCCGAACAGATCGCCGGCTCCACGCTGTTCGAGATCGCGCTCCGCGATCAAAAAACCGTCGTTCGTCTCTGTCAGCGCGGCAAGCCGTTTGAGCGCCATATCGCCGCTGCTTCCCGGCACGAGAAAGCAATAGGACTGTACGCTGCCGCGTCCGACTCTGCCGCGAAGCTGATGCAGCTGCGCAAGTCCGAACCGATCAGCGCCTTCGATGATCATGGTCGTTGCTTTTTCTACATGTACGCCGACCTCGATCACGGTCGTCGTCACAAGCACGCGGGTTTTTCCCTCGCGAAACGCTTCGATCGCCGCGTTTTTTTCCTTCTCCTGCATCCGCCCGTGCAGCAAACCGAACGCAACCTGCGGATAGTCCTTTGTAAGCTCTTGTAAGAGTTCCGTGACGCTCGGGCCTTCTGCTCCCTCGCTCGGTTCAATAAAAGGGCAAACGACGTACGTCTGAAAGCCGAGCGCAGCCTGCCTTGCCACATAATCGTACATATCGCGTCTGCGCCGCTGGGGAATGCAACTTGTCTTTACAGGTTTGCGCCCCGGCGGCACTTCATCCAGAACGGATATGTCAAGATCCCCATACAGTAGGATGGCGAGCGTTCTGGGAATGGGCGTTGCGCTCATAACGAGCACATCCGGGCGCGTGCCTTTCTTTTCGAGCACAGCTCGCTGGGTCACGCCGAATCGATGCTGCTCATCCGTCACAACAAGGCCAAGGCGCGCAAAACGCACGTTTTGGGAAAGAAGCGCATGTGTGCCGACCGCGACGAGCGCCGTACCGTCTGCGATTTTTGACAGCGCGGCATCCCGCGACGTTTTCTTCATATGGCCGGTCACAAGGCAAACGGATGCGCCGAACAGCGCATGCAGCGTATCATAGTGCTGCTGCGCAAGAATCTCTGTCGGTGCAAGCAGCACACCCTGGTAACCATTCGCTGCTGCGACGCAAAGTGCGTACATGGCGACCGCCGTTTTCCCTGAGCCGACGTCGCCTTGTATGAGACGATTCATTGGCACAGGGCTGGCCATATCACGCCCCAATTCACCCAAGACGCGCAGCTGCGCCTTCGTAAGCGTGAACGGCAGCTTCGCCATATATCGCTCCCGCACGCCGTCTGTAACAAATGCGACTCCCACGCTCCGTTTGCGATCCAGCCGCTGCATTTCTGCCACCACAAGATAGCTCAGCGCATTCTCGAATTCCAACCTGCGCCGCGCGGCGGCGAGCGAATGCTGATCCAACGGAAAATGGACGTTGTGCAGCGCCTCATCAAGCGGCGCCAGATCATATCGAATGCGGATCTGTTCGGGAAGCGTCTCATCGATCTTTCCCTGTTCCGCTTCGAGCGCCTGCTGCATCGCATCCCGGACGATGCGCTGTGTCAGTCCGCGGCATAGCGGGTACACCGGCACAAGGCCCGGCAGGGCATCAAGCAGCTGAGGGTTTTGTATTGTTAGGCCGCGCGCTCTGTCGATGCGTCCCGCTGCGATAACGGTTTGCCCCGCGCAGACCTGGCTGCGGCGGTATGGCTGTCCGTACCATTTTAGAAGCACGTTCGACACGCCGTCCGTCGCCCTCGCCGTTACAACGCTGTGTCCGCGGAATCTTGCAAGCTTCGGCTCCGAAACGATACGCACGCGCACGGCTGCAAGCTCGCCGTGTGAAAGCTCCGCGGCAAGACGCTCCTTTGAAAAATCCTGAAAACTCCGCGGAAGCAGATACAACAAATCACCGACCGTTTTCACGCCCAGTTTCGCAAACGCCTCCGCGCGCGCTGCGCCAATCCCGCGCAGAGAAGTGATCGGCTTGTCTGGCATTGCGATCCTCCTGCATTTAGGAAAAGCGGGCGGACATGACGCCCGCCCGTTTGAAGCAATTCGCTATCAAATGTACTCTCACTCTACCGCGATATAATAGTAATACAACGACTGACCGCCGGACTGGTACATGCACTCCACCTCGGGGTACTGCGCTTCGATCTGATGCAGCAGACTCTCCGCGTCCTCCTCCTTGACTTCGTCGCCGTAGAACAGCGTGATCGTAGTGGCATCTTCGCCCTTCTTCTCCATCATTTTTGCAAGAAGCTCTTTCGTTGCCTCTGCAACCGATGTACCGACCACGCAAAGGTCGTTGTCCATCATGCCGAGAATATCGCCAAGCTCGATCTCGCGTCCGCCGAAACGGGTCTTTCGCACGGCATAGGTCACTGCACCGGAAACGACACTCTGGATCGCTTCCTGCATTGCCGCGGTATTCTCCTCAACGCTTCCCGCCGGATTAAACATCATCGCCGCGGAAACGCCCTGCGGGATCGTTTTTGTCGGAAGGACGATCACGTTGCAGGATGCAAGCTTCGCCGCCTGCTCTGCCGCGAGAATGATATTGCTGTTATTGGGGAATACGAACACATTGCGTGCGTTGACCTTACGGATCGCCTGTGCAATGCTGTCGATGCTCGGATTCATGGTCTGGCCGCCCGTAATGATATGATCAACGGCAAGCTCCTTGAACACCTCGTCCAATCCGGCGCCCGCGCTCACGGCGATCATGGCGTATTCTTTCTCGTTGCGTTTCCGCTCTGCCTGAAGCTCGCGGTTCTGTTCGCGCATGTTCTCGATCTTCAAGTGGTCCAGTTCGCCGAAGCGCAGCGCCATTTGCAAGACCTTTCCGGGCGCGTCCGAATGCACGTGCACCTTGATCATATCGGAATCATAGGCCGCAACGACCGAATCGCCGATCCGCGTCAGGTGCTCGCGAAAGCGATCGAGATCGGACTCGCGGAAGGAGGAATTCAAATGAATGATAAAAAATTCCGTGCAATACCCGTAGGTAATACTCTCCTCCGTAAGCTCTGAATCGCTCGAAATTGCCGCCGCTTCCATCGGGATCTCTTCAAAATCCGCCGCATCTTCGCCATCGAGCGACAGCTTGAAGCCGCGATAGATGGTAAGCAGGCCCTTGCCGCCGGAATCCACAACGCCCGCCTCTTTCAGCACGGGCAACTGCTCCGGCGTTTGCAGAAGCGCCTTTTCGCCGGACTCCAGAACCCCATCCATGAGGCGGTACACGTTTGCGCCGCTCTTTGCAAGCTCTGCAACGCTTTCCGCGATTACGCGGGAAACCGTCAGGATCGTCCCCTCTTTCGGGCGCATGACGGCCTTATAGGCCGCTTCGCTGCCCTTGGTAAGCGCGTCGGAAAACTGCGCCGCATCCATCGTTTCCGCGCCCTTGAGCGCCTTTGAGAAGCCACGGAACAGCTGCGACAGAATAACGCCTGAGTTTCCGCGCGCGCCGCGCAGCGCGCCCATGCTGAGCGCGTCCGCCACCTCCGATACGGTTGCGGTTTCGGATACCTTCTGAAGCTCGCGTACCGCGCTCTGCATGGTCATGTACATATTGGTTCCCGTATCGCCGTCAGGCACAGGGAATACATTGAGCGCATCAATCGCCTGCTTGTTCTTTTCAAGCAGTGCCGCGCCGACAATCACCATGTCGCGCAGCTGCGCTCCGCTGATTTTATATTGATTCATGTTTCCTCCATTCGTCGTTCCGACCGCTCCGTGCTGTCAGACGCGAATTCCCTCGACGTGGATATTCACATACTGGACTTTCAATCCGGTATACTCTTCCACATAATACTTTACATTGTCTCGTGTGTTCATTGCGACCGCAGGCAGGGACACGCCATATTCCAGCGTCACAAACAGATCGACCGCAACCGTTGTAGAATCAACCATCGTAACCTTCACGCCACGGCGCAGGCTATCGCGCTTGAACAATTCAACGATGCTGTCCCCGGCCTTCTTGGACTTCATGCCGACAATGCCATAGTTTTCTACGGCCGCATAACCGACGATGCTTGTGATCAGCTCATCCGAAAGAACAATCTTCCCGTAGTCATTGACCAACTCTGCTGCCATAAGACTGCCTCCTTTGCTTTGTTATATCCTATCGTACTCCCTCCCCCGCCGCAGCGCAAGCCGGGCAGGAAAAACGACATTTTACTCCTCATCCTCCGGCAGAATCGCGTTATGGAAAACTTCCTGCACGTCGTCATTATCATCTAGGCGTTCAAGGAAGCGCTCGATCTTTTCAACGGTCTCTGCATCCGAAACGTTCACGCTGTTCTGCGGGATCATCTGCACATCAGCCGAAATAAAGCCGAACCCTGCCGCCTCCAGCGCTTCGCGTACAGCAGAGAAATCCGCGGGCGCGGTATACACCTCAAATGCGTCGTCCTGCGCAACGAAGTCCTCTGCGCCGGCATCGAGCGCCGTCATCATGACCTCGTCTTCATCCATGAGCGCCGTACGTTCGATCACGATGAGGCCCTTTTTGTCGAACATCCAACCGACACAACCGGAAGCGCCGAGATTGCCGCCGCTCTTATCAAAGATATGCCGCATTTCCGCTGCGATGCGGTTGCGATTATCCGTCAGCACCTGCACGATGACCGCCATGTTGCCGGGACCATATCCCTCATAGGTGATCTCCTCATAGTTCACCGAACTGCCCTCACCCGCCGCCTTCTTGATCGAGCGGTTGATGTTATCGTTCGGCATATTGTTCGCCTTTGCCTTGGCAATGACGTCGCGGAGCTTGGAGTTGTTCGCCGGGTCTGCGCCGCCGCCTTCTTTTACCGCGATTGCGATCTCACGACCGATCTTCGTGAAGATCTTGCCGCGCTGAGCATCGGTCTTTTCTTTCTTATTCTTAATATTCGCCCATTTGGAATGTCCTGACATAGTGCCTCCTTATCATCCTGCATATGCTGTAATGGTTTTTCATTCGTTCTTTTCGGAGCAGCGACTGAACGCATGCTGACGCTCCCCCGTAACTATTCTCTTTGGCATCGCGCGGGACACTTTCAACCGACGGCTGCATTGTGCAACGCAATACGCATTTTCGCAATACTTTACTATACCTGTTTTGCTGCCGCTTCGTCAAGCAAAAAGACGGCGTTTGGGTGCAGCTGCAAGTAACTGGCCGGGACCTCCGGCGTGATGGGGCCGTTAAAGATGCGTCCTGCGATCTGCATCTTTTCTTCGCCCGTCATAAGAACCACTACTCTTCTCGCCGCCATGATGGTCGCGATGCCGACGGTAACGACGCGCCCCGTATCCGTCCGTTCCACATGCGTGACGGGCGCAAGCTCCGACGCGCCGAGATTGTGTGCGATGCTTCCGTCTTTGCCGACGGTCAGGAACATGAGGTCGATCCCGCCAGCATTCAGGATGTCGTTCTCGTAATCATTGCAGACAACGCTCCAGTCCGTCGCTTCCGCTGTCGGCGATACACAGTTTTCATCAAGAATATTCACTCTGTCATACAGCGCGGCCTTCATTCGTTCCATGACGGACTCGTCCGCGTCCGCACGCACCGTTTCCGACAAAGTATACGCTCGTATTCCGCTCCAATCCAGCAGGCCGTCCGCCGTCATTCGCGAAACCGCCCGGTACACGGGCAGCAATTCGTCCGCACAGTCCAGTCCCAGAACGGAACCGGGTCTTTCAATGATTGCCGCCGCAAGCAGGGTGGACGCCGCTGCGCCTGCGATGGCCCTGTCACGATATACCAATACGCTCATTCTAATTCTCCCGATGCAGCAATCGTCTCGATAAAGAGCATGACGTCGCGGTATACGTCCTCGCGGATGTCCTCGTTCAGGATCTCATGCCGGCAGTCATGGTACAGGATGAGTTCCACCGTGTGCTTTGTATCGGAAAGCCAGTCCGCGACCTGGCGGACGCCTTTGCCCATGTTCCCTACCGGGTCACGGTCGCCCGCAATGAGCAGCACGGGTCTCTTCGGCACGCGCTCGGCCCATTTCTTCCCGGATACCTCCGACAGTCCATAAAACAGATCCAGCATGGCGGGCGCGGTAAACACAAAGCCGCACAGCTCGTCCTCCAAATACCGATCGACGTTTTTCTCGTTTTTCGACAGCCAATCGACTTCCGTTCGATTGGGTCGGAATGCATTGTTGTATGCGCCGAACGCAAGGCGGTGCAGAAGCTTTGACGGTTCGTGCGGTCCATGCTTCTTGATCTCATGCTTTGCGATCAGCTTGGCAATGGGCAGAACGGGGTTCCTTCCCGCAGTGCCGCAGAACACATACGCGTCAAAGTCCTTCCCATCGCGGCCCGCATACGTCCTTGCAAGAAATGATCCCATGGAATGTCCGAATAGGATAAACGGAATACTGGGATAGTCTTTTTTTACAAGATCGTGCAGTGTCCTCATGTCTTGTACGAGCGCATCCCAGCCGTTCTGCTCCGCAAAAAAGCCCTTGGGCATGCCTTCACCGACGCTCTTTCCATGTCCCGCATGATCCTGGCCATAGACAAGAACGCCGTTTTCTGCAAGATACCTTGCAAATTCATCATACCTGTCGATGTGTTCCGCCATGCCGTGCGTAAGCTGCACCGCCGCTCGCACCTCGTCCGGGATCCACATACGATATCTGCACTGACAGTTGCCCGTTGCGGACGGAAAACGCTTTTCCTTTAAGGTGATCTTCATATTCAGACCTCCCCAATATATTACTGCAAATATAAAAGAGTATACCATCATTCCATGGAATACTCAATATTTCCGCTTGATTTTTCTCGCGTATGGCCGTTTTTCCGCTTTCATTTTCTCGCCGTTCTTTCGATCACGAAAGCAGGATGTGCTGCTGTGCATTGAGCAGCTCTGCATCGTGCGCATCATGCGTTACCACGATCAGAAGTTTCGCATGCGCAAGAAGCGCGTTTGCAACCTGCATCCTGCACGAAGCGTCAAGCCCGTTGAACGGCTCGTCCAGCAAAAGCACATCATCGGAAAACACCATTGCACGGGCAATGGAGACGCGCCTGCGCATCCCCCCCGACAATTCTGGCGGAAACATGTTCTCTGCCCCCGCCAGTCCAAGGCGTGAAAGATACGTCTCTGCATCTTGCGGATCGCCCGCGATCGCCGCATTTTCAAGCGCAGTACACCACGGAAGCAGGCGATCCTCCTGAAACACAACGCCGACACGGCGATTCCCAAGTCCGGACACCTTCCCGCTCTGCGGAAGGACCAGCCCCGCCAGCACACGCAGGAGCGTAGTTTTTCCGATGCCGGACGCCCCTTGTATTGCGACGCAGCCCGTCCCGGAGATCGCCATGGAAAGCGAATCGAGAACCATCCTATCCCCATACCGCACGGTCACATTCTCAAGCTCGATCATTGCGTATCCTCCCAAGCAGAAAGACAAGAAGACCTTCAAGCAGCATGGAAAGCAGGATCACAAGCAGCGTCCAAGCGAACAGATCCGCCGTTTCCAGCGTGAGCTTTGAAAGATACAGCGCGCTGCCCACTGCCCGTTTCGGCAAAGCGATGATCTCTGCGGCGACGCCGGACTTCCATGCAAACCCGAGCGACGTTGTGCAGGCGGCAAGGAACTGCGGCTTCACGGAGGGAACGGTGATTCGTGAAAAGCGCGTTCTCCACGGCAGATGGAACGCCGCCGCCATTTCAAGAAGCTGCGGATCGATGGCGACGATCGCTTCATGTACATTCGCCCAGACGATGGGCAGCACCATCAAAAACGCAATGCAGACCGGTACGAGCCCGGAGGAAAGCCATAAAAGCGCAAGCAGGATAAACGACGTCACGGGCGTCGCCTTGACGACGCCGCGCAGCGGCCGCAGCGCCGCGTCAAACAGCCAGGAGCGCGCCGTCAGAGCGGCAAGCGCCGCGCCGCCCGTCACGCCGAGCGCATATCCTGCAAGAACGCGCAGCAGCGTCATGCCGGCCGCTGTCCAGGTTTCACGCTGCCGCAGCAAGACAAGCAGATGCGCAAGGGTTTCGAACGGCCCCGGGAGCAGCAGAGCTTTGCCGACAATGCCGGACAATCCCTGCCAAATCGCCAGATACAGCGCCGAGACCGCAGCCTTTTTCGCGGCCCTCGGAATCCGGTCAGTCCAGCTTTGCATAGAATGCGTCGCCGGGCAGCGCGCCGCCTATGGACTTCGGGTTTGCCTCAAACAGCGCGGAGAGCATTTCCCCTGCGATCCTCTGCATCTCCTCGCCCGTGATACAAACAAGGTTGCAATGCGGGATTGCCTTTTTCGCAACGCCTTCCGAGGGAACGATCCCCTGTGCCGCCGCGACGGCGGGCGCATCCTCCGCGCTCAGCATATATTCCGTCGATGCGGCTGCGGCTTCCACAAACGCCTTCACCGCCTGCGGATGCGCCTCGAGGACGGACTTCCTCACAATATAGCAGCCCTGCACGAGCGTCGTATCAAAAGCGGACTCCCACTCCTTTGTCAAATCGAGCGCAATGCGAACGGAATCGTTCTTCAGCAGCACGGCCGACACGTTCGGCTCCGGGAGCATGGCCAGCTCCGCTTCGCCGGACGCGACCATACCCGCGAGCGACGCATGTTCGCCGACATACTCGACCGTCACGCCGTCAGAAAGCCCGTTTTCCGAAAGAAGCCTGTTCAGCACATATTCCGGCGTGCTGCCCTGGCCGGTCGCATACAGTGTTTTGCCCGCAAGGTCGGACAGGCTCTGCACGGAATCGCCGTTCTCCAGTATATAGAGCACGCCGAGCGTATTGACCGCAATCATCACGGCTTCGCCCTCCGTTTTGTGATACAGCACGGAGGCAAGATTGACCGGCACGGCCGCAATATCGACTTCGCCGCTGATAAACTTTCCCGTTACAACGTCCGGCGCATCATACACGCTGATCTCGAACGTATCCTCCGTGTTTTCGGCAAGCTTTGCAAGGCCAAGGCCTGTCGGCCCTTTCAGCGCTGCAATTTGCAGGACCGTGTCGTCCGTTTTTTTGCAGGCAAAAACCGCCGCCGCCATCAGCAGGCAGAGCGCTGCGGCAAGGATCTGTTTCCAAAGCTGTTTCATGTTATACATCTCCTCTCTGTTTTTCCAAAACGGGCAGGATGGTAAACACTCTGCCGTCTCTTTTGAGTTTTCCTTCCGACACGAGCTCGCCAATCGCCCGGTACAGCGTTGCCCGGCTCATGCCGAGCGTTTTGGCGAGCGTATCCATTCCATATGGCAGCGCGCAGACGCCCTGCTCCGCGTTGTTGCTGAGGAACAGTAGCACGCGCTGCTCCGTGCCGCCGCAGACAAAGCTGTCGATACGGCTGCTCAAAAACCGTATTCGTGTTGTCAGGTACCGGATATAGTTCTCCGTAACGCGGGGCTCCTCCCGCATCATGCCGGAAAGTGCCGTCTCCACGATCTCGAGCACCCACAGGCTGCTCTGCGCCGTGATTTCCGCAACGTAATCCCGTTCCTCGCAAAATATGGAGGCCGCGCCGAAGAGATCGCCCAGCTTGAGCTTGCTCATACGCATGACGCTCGCTCCCTCGCGCTTTTCAACCAGGGCTTCCCCGCTCAGAATCAAGCCGAGAACCGCCTCCGCCGTGTCTGCGGTTCGAACGCTTTCCCCTCTCGCGTAGTGGCGGACGCAGATCCCCGGCGCTCTTAAAAGCGCGGCGATCCGGCCCTCGGACAGGCCTGAGAACAGGAACGTGGACGCCGCGGCAGCCGCATAGACTGCAGGAACGCGCGATCTGGCCAAAATGTTCTCCACCTCTCCTATTATGTCTCATTTGAAACAAGATTTTCACTATCATTATAGGATTGAACGCCGGTTCTGTCAATGCTATAATAGGAACATGATGAAAATGATTTCTTGGAATGTCAACGGGCTCCGCGCCTGCATGGAAAAAGGGTTCCTCGATTTCGTCGCGGCGGAATCTCCGGACATCATCGCTTTACAGGAGACAAAGATGCAGCCGCATCAAGCCGAGGTACCGCTGCCCGGCTACTTTCAGTATTGGCATAGTGCAGATAAGAAAGGGTATTCCGGTACGGCCGTCTTTACAAAGCGGGAGCCGCTTTCCTGCGTATGCGGCATCGGCAGACCCGAATTCGACGTGGAGGGACGCGTCATTACGCTCGAGTATCCGGCGTTCTACTTTGTGACCGCCTATACGCCGAACGCGCAGGACGGGCTGCGCCGCATCGACTATCGCATGGCTTTTGAAGATGCATTTCGGGCATACCTTGTCGGGCTTGATGCAAAGAAGCCTGTCATCCTCTGCGGGGATCTGAATGTTGCACACAACGAGATCGATCTCAAGAATCCCCAGCAGAACCGCGGAAACGCCGGATTCTCCGACGAGGAACGCGGTAAAATGACGGAGCTTCTGTCCGCAGGGTTTACCGACAGCTTTCGGGCGCTGTATCCGGATACGACGGCTGCATATTCGTGGTGGAGCTATCGCGGCGGCGCGCGGGCAAGAAACGCCGGGTGGCGTATCGACTACTTTATTGTCTCCGATCGGCTCTTGCCGTGCGTACGGGACAGTCTGATTCTGAACGATATTTACGGCAGCGACCATTGCCCCGTCTGTCTGCTGCTGCAGGAGGATTGCGCTAAATGAAGATCATTCTGGCTTCCCAGTCCCCGCGAAGGCGCGAGCTGCTTGCTCTTATGGGGCTGGAATTTACCGTGGTCACGAGCGATGTTGAGGAAAGGCCGCCGCAGAATACAACGGTGGACGCATATGTGCGCGCACTTGCGCTGCAAAAAGCCGAGGCGGTCGCTTCGCAGCACCCCGACGACTGTGTGATCGGCGCAGATACGGTCGTCTATCTTGATGGTGATATTCTCGGAAAGCCGCACACACCGGAAAATGCAAAAAAGTATCTTTCCCGTATGCAGGGCAGAAAGCACACGGTCTATACCGGCGTGGCCGTACTCTCGCCGGGTCGTGCGGACGTTCGTTCCGCAACAACGGACGTCACGTTTTCACCCATGAGCCAAGACGAAATCGACTGGTATGTCTCCACCGGAGAGCCGCTCGATAAGGCCGGCGCCTATGGCGTACAGGGGCCTGGAAGCATTTTTGTCGAACGCGTTGAGGGTAATTATTTCAATGTGATCGGTATGCCGATCCCGCTGCTCTACCAGATGCTGCGGGAGGCAAAGGCGCTTCCGGGATCACTGCAAGCGGCGCTTCCGCATCCGCTCCGCACATGAACGATCTCATCGCTGAAAAACTGAAGCTTCTGCCATCCTCGCCCGGCGTATACAAAATGTTCAACGACGCCGGGGAAGTGATCTATGTCGGAAAAGCGATCTCTCTCAAGAACCGCGTCCGGCAGTATTTTCAAAGCGGGAAAAACCATCCGCCGAAAGTAGCCGCCATGGTACGCCACGTCGCGGATTTTGAGACGATCCAGGTCACGAACGAGACGGAAGCCCTTTCGCTCGAAAGCAATCTCATCAAACAGTTCAAACCGAAATATAACATTCTGCTAAAGGACGACAAGCATTTCCCCTATGTGCGCATCGACCTTCGGCAGGATTTTCCCCGCGTCGAGATCGTCCGCCGTGTCAAGCGAGACGGCGCGCGCTACCTCGGTCCTTATCTTTCCGCGATCCTTCTGCGCGACAGCATGAACGTTGTCCGCGAGCACTTCCCCATTCGCCACTGCAAAAAGGATCTCAAGAAAGCCATGGCGCGGCGGGAACGGCCCTGTCTCATGTATCATGTCGGCAAATGCTGTGCGCCCTGCTCCGGCAATGTCACACGAGAAGAATACCACGCGATGCTCGAAGAGATCATCGCCTTTCTGTCTGGCGATACAAACGAGGTGCTGCGCCGCTTGACCGTGCAGATGAACGAAGCGGCCGAGGCGTTGGAGTTTGAGCGCGCCGCATACCTCCGCGACCGCATCCACGCGATCGAATCGCTTAGGGACAAACAGGTCGTGATCGGAACGAATCACGCCATGTCGGATGTGTTTGCAGTCGGCCGTCTGGGCGACGATGTGCTTGTATTTGCGCTGTTTGTGCGCGACGGCAAAGTGATCGGCACGGAACGCTTCCGTATGGACGCTTCCCCCGAAGAGCAAGACGCGGAGATCATGTCCGCGTTTCTCACACAGTATTACGGTGAATCCGACATCATCCCGCCGGAGATCCTCGTACACACAGCGCCCGTGGGTATGGAGGACATTGCCTTTTGGCTCTCGCAGCAGGCCGGGCGCAAGGTGCATCTGCATTTGCCCCTGCGCGGCGATAAAGCGCAGCTCGCACAGCTCTGCTATCGAAACTGCATCGATGCGCTCGAAAAAGACGCAGCGCTGCAAAAGCGTGCCTGGGAGCGCGGTGAAGGCGCACTCGTGCAACTCACGGGGATCCTCGGTCTTGAGACCGTGCCGGAACGGATGGAGTGCTTTGACAACTCGCACATCCAGGGGCGGGAGACCGTTTCCTCCATGGTCGTGTTTACAGACGGGCAGCCGGATAAAAAGGCATATCGACGGTTCCGCATCCGTGCCGAAGCGGGCGGCGACGATCTGATCGCCATGCGCGAGGTGTTGATGCGGCGGTTTGCGCGTGCGAAAAACGGCGACCCGGGCTTCGACCGGCTTCCGGATCTGCTTGTGATCGACGGCGGTCCGACGCAGCTCGGCGTTGCTCTGGATGTGCTCGGAGAGCTTGGACTCTCCTTCGTTCCGACGATCGGACTTGCGGAGCAGCATGAATTGATTTATGTCCCCGGTCAGGACGCCCCTCTCGAACTTCCGCGTGCAAGCGCGGCGCTGCACTTGTTAGAGCGCATTCGCGACGAAGCACATCGATTTGCGATCACCTATCATCGAAGTCTCCGACAGAAGGCGGCTCTGTTTTCCGTGCTCGACGGGATCGACGGTGTGGGTGAAAAAAGAAAACGCGCCCTGTTTGACGCGTTCACAACGTTGGACGCCATTCGAAATGCTTCCGTCGATAGTCTATCCGCGGTTCCGGGCATGACGCGGTCAAGCGCGGAAGCCGTATACCGTTATTTTCACCCGGATACAGGCGACGACAACGCCCCATCTTAACAAGCGTTTCAGCAGTATAGCATCTTGTCGGCAGCACACGGATTTATTTGGCGGTAAACAATCAAAAACGCTCCCGGGAAGTTCAGCCCACGGGAGCGTTTTTTCGATTGGTCATTCATTTAAATTCAGACCGACACTTCCTGAAGATCGGACGCATCTGTTATGCCCGAAAACTCGGAAAACTCCGGTAATTCCTCGAGCGAATGCAGCCCGAATTGTCTGAGAAATTTGTCTGTTGTGCCAAAGAGTACCGGCCGGCCCGGCGTGTCCTTGTGCCCGCACGCGGCAATTAGCCCGAGTTTTTGCAGCTGGCTCACCGCATACTCGCACCGCACGCCACGCACCGCTTCGATGTCTGCGCGGGTCACGGGCTGCCGGTACGCCACCACAGCGAGCGTCTCCAGCATGGACTGGGACACGCTGCGCGTTTTTTCCGGTTGCAGAAGACGCTCGACCGCATCGATATAATCCCGACTGCTGACAAGCTGTGCGGTTTCCGCCGTTACAAGAAGCTGCACGCCTCGGCCTTCCTCACGATAGCTGCGTTCCATCTCCGTAAGAAGCGCTTGCATTTGCGGTTTTGACAATTCCAGAACACGCGAAAGCTCCGTGATCGGAACGGGATCTCCCGCGACAAACAGCAAGCATTCCAACGTATTGTACAATGTGCTCCGTTCCAATGGGGGTTACTCCTCTCCCTCCGGCAGTTCGTCCATATAGGAAAACGCCGCGTCCTCTCCGCCTTCGAACAGTTTCTTTCGCTGCACCAGGATCGGCGCAAACGGCGACGATTGTTTCAAGCCGATCTCGCCGTGCGCGATCATCTCCAACAGCGCCATGAACGTTACGATGATCTCCATTTTCTCCGGCGCATCGCCAAACAGTGTTTCAAACCGTACGGGAGCATCCGTCGAGAGCAGTTTGCTGCGGATCTTTTTCAGCTGGCCGCGAATCGTATAGCTGTCCGGCCGAACACGGTGCAGGCGCTCTGTCGCTTCCGCTTTCTCCGTTCGGTCGAGGATCGCGAGAAACGCCGCATACAGGTTGTCCATGGTCGTTCCGTCGAGATCGATCTTCTGCGGGGGCAGCGGAACATCCTCCGGAAGCCGCGTCAAGCTGTCGCGCGCCTCTTCAAAACGCGTTTGCAATGCAGCGCTTGCCTCTTTGAACGCCTTGTAATCGCGGAGCTGACGAATCAGCAATTCCTCGGGATCTTCTTCCGCTTCTTCTTCGGGCGTTTCTTTTGGCGGGCGCGGCAAAAGCTGCCGCGATTTGATATACAGCAGCGTGGCCGCCATGGTCAGAAACTCGCTTGCCGTATCCATGTCGAGCGTGTCCAGCTCTCGCATATATGTCAGGTATTGCGAAGTGATCTCAGAAACAAAAATGTCCTTTATATCAATCTCCGCCTGCTGGATCAGATGCAGCAGCAGATCCAGCGGTCCCTCGAACCGTTCGAGGCTGACGCGATAGGTCTCCGCCATAGACCGCCGCCTCAGAACAAGCGAAGGATCGCGATCGCAACGCTCGAAAATCCTTCAAACAGCCAGCCAACGACCGTTCCGAGCACAGTCGATACGAGCCCGGACACCAGCAATGCGATCAGGATATACTGACCATATTGCCGCAGTAACATGAAAAATTTCGGAATATACCGCATGAACAGGCTCTCAAACACATGCGAGCCATCCAATGGATAAATCGGAAGAAGGTTGAACACCGCAAGCGACAGATTGATCGTTACGATCGAAAGAAAGATCGTATAGAACGCCTCATTGCTCCCGAGATTCCAGCGATAGACGCCGAAATAGAAAAGGATCGTCGCAAAAAACGCTACGACGAGGTTCATCGCAATGCCCGCAAGCGATACGATAATGTCATCGCGCCGATAGTTCTTGAAGTTGCGCGGATTCACGGGAACAGGTTTTGCCCAGCCGAATCCAACGACCAGCAGGCAAAGAAAGCCGAACAGGTCGATGTGCGCAAAAGGATTCAGCGTCATGCGGCCGAGGTTTTTCGCCGTCGGATCTCCGAGCTTATCCGCCGCAAACGCATGCGCCCACTCATGCACGGTCAATCCGATGATGATCGCGGGCAGCGTATACAGCAGCGACAATGGATCTTGCAGGATACTTGAAAGCCTTCCGAACACAAAACACCCTCCTTACATTTCCTCTATTATACGAGATTGCAAGGAGGGATGCAAGCGCATTGCGGGCTTTGTCAGCCGCCCGCAAGAAACGCCGCCGCGATCGCGGAAAACACATCGCGCCAGCCAAACGCCTCCACGCTGCGATCCGCATACAGCGGGATCTCTGCAAGCACCGTGCCCTCCGCGTCCTGATACACGATTCGGCCGAGCGCAACGGAATCGTCGATAGGCGCGATCAGCCGATCCGGCGTCTCCAGTGTCTGTCGCAGGTCGCGTTCGGCGCTTTTGGGCAAGAGCAGGCGCACCTCCTCACGCGCGATCAGCTGCACCGTCTTTTCCGTTCCGTCCTGGACGGACAGCTCGGGGACGACAACCTCGCCGGCTTTAAGGCACCGCTTTGATACAAAATTCGCGAAGCCGAAATTCAACATGGTTTCCGCCGCCTCGAACCGTGCATTTGCCGTGTCTGCGCCGATCACGACCGCGATAAAAGCCGTTCCCGAGCGTTCTGCTGCAAACACGCCGCAATAGGTACTCGTTCCCGCAGAACCCGTCACAAGTCCTTTGCACCCCGTATAAGAACGAATCATACGGTTCGCATTGACAAGCTCCGTTTCCCTGCCGTCGGAATGCTTGAGAAAGTCACGATAGAGCAGGCAGTATTTTTGATATGTTCCGCTCGCAAGCGCACGCTTCCCGAGCTTTGCCAGTTCCTGTGCGGAAAACTGCATTCCTGTTCCGCACGCATCCGTCATTGTGCGCTCCACCCCTGCGAGTCGAAGCGTCGCGTTGATATTATCGACAAACACGCTTTCCGAGCCAAAGGCGTTTTCCCCAAGCGTCACGATCGCATCTCCAGCAGAGATCATCACCGCTGCTTTCATCAGTTCGCCCGCGCAAATCGTCTCCCCGTCCGAAAGAAACGCTGTCGGCCCGCTGATCTTTGCAGCGCGGGCGCTGACGCGCATTTCCGACGCAGCCGCGATCACGCCCTCGTCAAACGCTTCCGCAAGCGTCAGGATCGCGGGAAGCTTCACAAGGCCCGCCACATCAAACGGCGCGTCTCCGAACGACGAATACAGGATCGTATCACTTCCCACGTCCATCAGCACGGCCGCAACCATTGGTGTATCCACTTTGAGCTCCTCCGCTCGCGTAAGCGCTGTCGGCAGCAGCGCTGCAAACGCCATGATCGTACAAAGCAACCGTTTCATCTCTCATCCCCCCAATTTCACTACTACTCTATGTCGGAGATTGAAGGAATCATGCAAAGTCTTAGCGAAAGAAACGGCTCCGATCCGTATTTGGATCAGAGCCGTATTGTCAGGTCTTATTCAGTTTTGCGGCGTGCTGCGGTCAGCGTGCGTTCTTTCGCTTTCCAAGCTTGCGATCCGCATATACAAGGCCGACGATCGCGAGGATCGAAGCGCCCATGATGACCGCACCCAGCACCTTGCTGCCGGAATCGCCTGTGAGCGGGACACCCTTGCTGTTCACGAACGAAGCCACCGAAGTCTTGCCGGCTACGATCGTTCCCTTTGCGCCGCTCGAGCTGACACGATATCCCTCGTGATCGCTCTCTTTGACCTCGTACTTCGTGCCTTCCGGAATGTTCGGCAGCGTCACGCTCTCGCCATGCTTGAGCTGGAACGTGAAGGTATCGGCAGGCTGATCGCCGTATGTGACAGCACGGTCGAAGGTCACCGTAAAGGTGAACAGTTTCGTCTTATCGCCCTTTTCGCCGGTCACGGTCTTCTTGATCTTGAGCGAACCCATGCCGATCTCCGGCACCATATAGTAGATCGTTGCGACGTTCGCCGCCGCGTCCGTACCAATCACGATGTCGCCCGTATCACTGTGATAGGCATATCCTGCGATCTCCTTCTTTGCCGACGAGGTCACGACCTTTGCGCCGTACAACGCGGTACCCGTCGTATCCTCAGCAAGCTGCTTGTTGCTGCCAAGCTCCACATGGTGGATCGTGTAGCCGTAGCTCTGCCGTGCATAGTAGATCGTCGCTTCGTTCTCATCCTCGCCCATCACGATCTCTGCAATATCGCAGCTATCGTAGGCAAAGCCCGCAATGTTCTTCTTCTGTGCTGCAACGTCGATCGTTGTGCCGAGCGGAGCGGTTCCAATCGTATCTTCCGCAAGATTGCCCGTGGTCTTTCCCTTCTCGACGTGATGGATCGTATAGTTTCTTGTGTAGGTGACGGTGAGCTCAACGTGCTCTGCCGGCATATTGCCGCTGACCACGGCCTGATCCGGCGTATATCCCGCGACGGCGGGCGAGGTCACCTCATACGGTTTTTCAAAGACCAACCTGCCGGAATAGTCTTCGGCGGCCTGCGATCCATCCTCAAAGACATAGTGAATGGTCAGGTCATAATCGTTGCGCACATAGTAGATCCGGACCGTTGTTCCGGTCTTTGCGATCGTTGCCTGCGTGAAGTCTAATGCGGTAAACCCGGTATAGACCTTTGCAGCAGCAGCGGTCTGTTCGCCGACCTTGCCGGGAATCGTCTCTTTTTCATCGGGCGTATCGGGGTAGGTACCGTCGAGTTTCTCTTTGTAGTGCTCGACCGTATAATCCGCGTTATTCTCCTGGATCAAGTTCCAAACCGCATAGAGGACGGTGTTGCCCTTGATCTCGAACGTATCGTCAGCTTTGTAAACCACCGTCGGGGAAGGCGTCGTGCTCCAGCCCGCGAACCTGCTGCCTTCTACTTGCAGCGTGCAGTCCTTGACGCGAACTACGTCACCGGCAATATACGTCTCCGTATCGCCGTACTGCGACGTGCCGTTCATATACTTCAGCGTGTAAGTCTCCGTTGTCTGATCGGACTTCCACTGCGCATACAGATGCGTGGTGGAATTGGCCGTGACTCTCAGCGCGTTATTTATACCGCTGCCCGAGCCGTTCGCCTTCGTGTTCCACGGAGGAGATGCAAGGCTATAATCAGCGGGCGCCGTGAACCCAAGGCTCGCGGGCGTTTTAACGGAAAGCGTATAACCGGTATTCGCAATATTGTAGCCTGCGCGAATGGTGTACTTAAAAGTCTGTGTATAGTCCGTCCCGCTCGGATAGTTGGAGTGGTACACGACGGTGCAGTTCATCGAGTACTGGCCTGCGCCGATCTCTTCCGAACCGTCGCCGGTCTCGCCGCCGCCGGTGCCTTCGCCCTCAGGCACATAGCCGCGTGTCCAATACGTCATGGTACCCGTCGAGGAGTTGCAGCTCCAATTGACGGTTGTGCCGACCTGCTGGCTCAACGTGGACGGGAAATACCAGTTGCCGGAAACGTGGTCCACTTTGCAGTCGCTGTTGATGAACTTCGTGATCGGCGGGATTCTGTAATCGTCCGACTGGATATTCTCGTCGCCTTTGCGGCAGGTATCGGTGCCGATATTGTCGTAGGACTTGTTGCTGACCATGTCAAAGATGCGAATCTTGATCGTGATCCTGTCCTCCGGATCCCAGCTGCTCTTAAACAGTTCCGGTTCGTCCTGCTCGAGTCCTTCCTACTCGAGTCCTTCCTTCTCGAGCACAGGGCCACCGCCCCCTTCAGTGTCGTTGGCCGAGATATTCTCGTCTGTATCGCCAGCGCCCTCTGCGAGCACCCCCACCGGCAGCATCGCAAGGACAAACAAAACAGACAGGAATATTGCCAAGAATCTGTTCATGCGTCTTATCATAACTTGCTCCTCCTGTAAAATACTCTCCAAGTCCATACAATGTGCAAACTTGTGGCATCAATATCCGCAAGCACACCCCTTACAGGGGTATTATAACCCGCAGCGCCCCGTATTTCAATGGGGTAATACAATTTTAAACAACTTTTATGAGCGCTCGTCAAAGGCGGCAAAGGAGCGCTATATGCTCTTCGTCGGGCCTACGCACGATCTTTTGCAGGAGACCATTCTCCACGCTCCGATCAATCCTTTTTTCGGAGCAGGCTCAGTAAAACGTATCCGCCGATCAGTACGGCGATCGACACAGTCATCACGCCGTACATGGCGCCGATGCTGACCTTTTCGCTGTAAAAATATAGGTTGCAATCAATGGAGTCCTTGATCCCTTCCACCACTTCTGCAGGGAAACAAAGCTTTTCCATCTCCGCATACACGCCGTTCAGTGCATGATTGCGAAGCAAGGCCGTTCCGTATGTGCCCGGGAAAAAGGACAGGACCTTCTGCAGCCCTTTTCCGAAGCTGGAAATAGGCATGTATGCGCCGCAAATGAAACCATAGCCCGCGCTGACGACGGTGCCGACCGCCGAGCCCTGTCCGCTGGTGGAAAGATTACAATTGATGACGGAGGACAGCGCCGTGCCAAACAGCACAAGGACGAACACGTCCAGGCACAGCAAAAGCACATCGGCAACGGTTAGATACCAGCCGGTCACGGCCAAATACCCAAGGCAGGCGCCCAGCGCCACAAGGCAGATCAGCAGGGTCGACAGCGCGCTCGATGCAAAATAGCTAAACGCGAGCGTCGATCTCTTCACCGGGCTCATGGTCAGATCGCGCCTTGCACCGCTGGTCTTATCCTGCACCATCAAGAGATTGGAACAAAACGCCACCGTCACGCAGCATACCGCCAGCAGAGAAGAAACCAGCTGTCCGCCGACCGTGCCGTTGATGAGGGCTTCTTCCACGGTAAAACCGGCAGGCATAGCGGAAGCAAAAGACTCCTTATAGACCTTTGCGAGAAAGGTAGCATATAGCACAAGAAGAATGATCGGCGTAATGAGGGAGGTAAAAAACATTCCCTTGTCCCTGAAAAACAGTTTGCAGTTGCGCTTGATGAGCGCGCCGAGTCCCGTCATTTCCCTTCCCCTCCAATCAGCTTTTTGCCGGTCACTGCAAGGAATACATCGTCCATCTTTCCTTTGGTGATCTCATAATCCGTAAACAGCGCGGGGTTTTCCAGAATCAGCTTCGTGGCCTCGCCCGTATTCGGCACCTCGATGCGCCATCCGTCCCGAACGGCGGTATATGCGCGTCCCAAGGCTTTGACAGCGGACTCCTCCACGCCATAGAGCGTCACAAAATCGCCGGCATAGGTATTCTTCAGCTCCAACGGCGTTCCTTCGCCCGCAATCTTCCCGCCGTCCAAAATGATCACATAGTCGGCGTCGACCGCTTCCTCCATGTAGTGTGTGGTCAGAAACACCGTCAGCTTCTCCCGTTTCCGAAGTTCCGTGACCACGTCCCACAGCAGTTTCCTCGTCTGCGGATCAAGGCCCGTGGTCGGTTCGTCGAAAACGAGGATCCTGGGACGATGAAGCAGGGCTCTTGCGATGTCAATGCGGCGGCGCTGCCCGCCGGAGAGTTTCCCCACCGGACGGTTCAGGATGTTTTCAAAGTCCAGCAGCTTCGCGAGCTCCGTTAAGCGCTGTGCAAATTCTGCGCCCCGAATGCCATACAGGGCAGCGCGGCTTTGCAGATTGTCCCGCACGCTCAACGCCGCATCCAGCACAGAGTTTTGAAATACCACGCCCAGCTCCCGTTTGATATGATCGAGGTTATGATCCAAGTCCGCGCCGTCGATCTCCACAGAGCCGCCATCCTTGCCGAGCTGACCGCACATAATGTTGATGGTCGTCGATTTGCCCGCGCCATTGATGCCGAGAAAGGCGAACAGCTCCCCCTCTTTCACACGAAAGCTCAGATCCTGAACTGCCTTTACTTCCCCAAAGCTCTTGCTCAGGTGTTCTATTCTGATAATATCTTCCATCCTATTCCTTGTTCCTCTCTTTCACTAAAAAGACGTTTGAGGCACTGTTTCCCTTCCGGCCTGTTCTCGGGCGGCTGCTGCAGCTCGACTGCGTCAGCAGCACTGCCGCGGTGATTGCAAACGTCTCTCTTGTCATTTTCCGCAAGCGCAGCCATCGCCCGCGTCGTCTCGCGATGGGGCATCAGCGGGTGCAGTCCAAATTTAAAGATGCATCAAGTGATGCACAACATCTAATGTGCGTCGTCATTATACTGAGGCAGGGAACGTTTGTCAATGATTCGGGGGATTTGTCTTGTACGATTCCTGCGCTTCTGAAATGCCGTTTGACATCTCGGGGATCCGTAGTATAATACAGGTAACCGTCCTTAGGGGCGGGGGGCTTCGGGCTGCCGGGTGCTTTCGCATGATAACATCCGGCGGCCTTTTTTGTTCGAAATCCCGGTACTGTCTGTATGCGGAGGCCGTTCTCGCCGCAGGGATCGGACCCGACTTTCATGCAATGATTTATATAGGCCGGCGCAAGCTTCTTTCCCTCGCAATATCTGTTGTCATAGTATCATCATGCGATTCCGTCATCGCTTCTGTATCCTTCCGCTTCATTGTCGGTAAGTGTTGTTCCTCAAATTCATTCGGATCACTTGCTTTCTCTCTCACCTTTTGCGCCAGCGAACTGTCATGCCGTCTGATGTATTCAAATGTATCTGCAAGCGACAGAAACAGTCTGGGTTGTTTATGATAGGTTGACTCTTTCGGAGAGGTTACCAGGTTGATATGATACACATCGACAGGATATGTTCTCGTGTCCAAGCGCCATTTCCCCACAGCAGTTTCAATGTCATAATTCGGTGTATAATGCTCGTCACCGTCTATTGCATGTGCGCGCATCATTGCCGCCAGAGTGGTACAAGCTGCCGAAGTCCATTCAGGCACCATACCGCAGTGTCAAACCGCTTGGTACATTTTTCGGCTGATATTACGCATTGATACTCGGCACTGCATCCGTCTATTTTGAATTGATTTTCTCGATCGGTCCGGCTTGGAGCCGGAAAATAAGAATTTGTAATCGACGCTTCAATTCATCGCGTTATCGCGGACGTCTGTGCGGCCGGAATGCGCGGAATAAATCGATATTTCGCACGGAATCTTCGCTTCTTCTGTCCAGTACGCATGCACCCTGGATATACATTTTTCAAAATGCAGTTTTTCATCCTGCGGATCTGCGGCCAGCGAGAACATTCTATCATAGTCATCAATCACGATGGCGATCGATGAAAACACTAACCACTCCAAATCGCAGGCGCACTCGTCCCATGCGTTCCAATTCTCCCCAAAATACGCCGGAAACTGAAACGCTGCGGAGTACTCTTTCATGAAATCGCTAACGCTCCCGCATCTTTTCCCTCTGATATAGGCAGCATATCTTCCTTCCATATGGCTGTTCGCGTAGAACGTCGTATAGGCGTCATCGTCCGTCCCTTGTCGTATATTTATCATTGTTTCATCACCTCTAATTCCGATCTTTTGTGAATATGCAAACATCAAAGGGTGAATCCTTTGCAAGGTCAGCATAGCTGTTTGCAGGCAACCGGTATCTCTGCTCTCCCGAATACAGAAGCTATGCCCTGCCGCTTTGCTGCTCCGCTTTCATAATACACATGAATCCGATCAGCCGATCTATAGAAACGCCATATTCATTTATATTGCCATCGTCGGCAATACCAAACTCCATCAGCTCGTCAGACAGCGCGTCAATATAATCATCCCATCGATCAAAAGAAAAGTCCATAAACACTCCTGCTGTCAGCAACGGCAGGCTGCTTTTGCGTTTCATCAATATTTCATTTATTGCTATGATGGGTTTCCCCCGCCGGTCTTTCATAAGAACCTTACCCCGATAGCGCGGATCGCGGGCAAAACCAAACACGTTTTGTCCAGGCCACACTGACTCATTCGATCGAGCCGGTCGTTCGCAGCGTTCAATTCTTTTCTGCGCGTTTTTTCGCGAGCAGTCCTTTTATGATGTCTAAAATGTAGACAAAGCTCTCCATGCGAACAATGTAGGATACGCCGAGATAAATTGCAGCGCCCGCTGCGATCTGAAGTGCAAGCAGCGCCGCGGCCGGAAGTTCGAGACGTCCGATGAGCAAAACGACAGCGCTCATCCCCATGCCGAGCAGCAGCGTCGGCAGGATGTCCCGCAGTTCTTCGAGAAGCGAATAGCCAAACAGCTTTTTGTTTTGCGAAGAGTTGATGATCAACTCCAGCACGGAATTGACCATCGTCCCCACGGCGATGGCGATCACGCTCCGAAAGCAAACAACCGTTCCCAAAAGAATGGAGATCCCGACGACTTTCTTGATAATCTCGAGTTTCAAATAGAGATCGCTCCTTCCGAGCGCCATAACGGGCTGGAGGTTCGCTGTATTGATTGGAATAATCAGGCAGTTGAAGCAGGCAATCTGCAGATACGGTACGCAAGGCAGCCATTTATCCGTCAGCAGCACCTGCACGAGCGGCTCCGCAATCGCGGCCATTCCCATGAGCAGCGGACACATGATGTAAACGCTGACGCGGATCGAACGTCGGGTCAGCATACGGACGCGCTCACGATCGTCCTGCACGTTCGCGATCGCAGGAAAGATGACCGCTGTGATGGGTGAATTCGCGTTCAGGGCAATGATCTCCGGAAAATGCCTTCCTTTATCATAAAAAGCGAGATCGGCCTCACTGAACAGTTTCCCGATCACAAGGCTTCGCAGATTATAGTAGACCGTCTCGATGAGCGAGGAGGCAAGCAGCTTCCATCCATAAGAAACGAGTCCTTTCAGGCGCTCAAGGGAAAGCATCCGCTTCGGCCGCCAATCGATCGAGAAAAACAAGATCACCGTGTCGAACAGGCTGTTGGTCAGATACTGTCCGACAAGCGCCCAAACGCCAAATCCGAAAAGCGCCAGCCCGATCCCCACAAACGCCGAGATCACAGTGCCGATGACCGTCGCACGAAAAAACTTGCGAAACGCCATATGTTTTGAAATATAGGCGCGCTGAATGGAATTGAAGCTGGACAGCAGCAGACGGACTCCCAATACCCGAAGCACAGGGCACAGTATCTCGCTGCGGTAAAATCCGGCAACGAAGGGTGCGGCAGCGAACAGAACGCCATATAAAAGCGCGGCCAGGAACATGCTGAAATAGAAGATCGATGAAAAGTCCAGCGCATCCGCGTCCCGTTTCTGCACGAGCGCGTTCCCAAAGCCGGAGGTCACGAACACTTCGCAAATCGAAATAAACACCATTACGAGCGAGATCGCGCCATAATCATCCGGCGACAAGAGGCGCGCCAAAACCAACGAAACGACCGTTGTGACGATCTGCGCCAAGATGCGTTCCGCGTAGGTCCAAAACAGGCCTGTCGTGACCTTGTGGCGAAGCGACGGCCCTTCCGCGCCCTGGTTGGCTCCTGCGTTCTGGGTCGTCCTCAGCTCGTTTTGTTTCGGTTCTTGTTGCTCCATAGCGTTTTCCTCACCGAGGTGCAGCGGCACAAGCTTACGCATGAGCGCGCTGCTCCGGCTCCGTTTCATGAAGTTCTGACTGACAGTACACGGCAAAACGTTTCGCTATTGCAGCCGGACGTTTGCATGAGCGCCCCGCCGCTACCCGTTCCGGGCGTCGTTGATCTCTTCCGCGGTATTCAGCGCTCCGCGCTCTTTTGTGCGGCGTTCGAGTTCGCCTGTTCCGCCCTCCACAACGCCGCGGTGCCGCAGCACGCTTCCTACGGTCAGAAGCATACACTTGCAATCAAACAAAAAGCTGATCTTCTTAGCATATTCGCCATCCAATTCCGCTTTCCTCGCGATCGATACTTCGTCCCTGCCATTGACCTGCGCCCACCCGGTCAACCCCTGCGGAACATCGTTTGCTCCATAGCGGTCGCGCGCCTCGATGAGATCGAATTGATTCCAAAGCGCCGGTCTTGGACCGACAAACGACATATCGCCCTTCAGAATATTGAGCAGCTGCGGCAGTTCATCCAAGCTTGTCCTTCGCAGAAAGCGCCCCGGTCTTGTGATATAACGGTCGGGCTCCGCAAGAAGATGCGTCGGTACATCGCGCGGCGCGTCCGCCCGCATGGTGCGAAACTTCAAAATCTCAAAATACCGTTTTCCTCTCCCGACGCGCTTCTGCCGGAAAAACACGCCGCCCTTTGTATCGAGCCCAATCCAAAGCATCAAGGCAAGAAACAGGGGCGAAAGCAGGAGCAGCATGGTCGATGCGAGCAGGACATCCAGCACCCGTTTGATCCCGTTCCTATACAGACATCCTTCATGGCTGTCCCGACCGCCGGCTGCGCACTGCAACGTCATTTTCGATTCCTCTCTATCGCGCTCTGCAATCCGGTCGGACTGCAAGAAACATACCGATCGTTTTCTGCTTTGAACTTTCATTATACGCCATTCTCCGTGATGACGTCAATTCGATACCTGATCGGTGCATTGCGCTTCCAAACAGCGATTTCAAAAAAATACCGTGTAACGCAAACGCGATTTCGGAGAACATAATGTCAGGATGAAACGTGCGATTATTTTCAGCTTCATATGTGTCCTTGCTCTGCTGTCCGGCTGCGCGCGAAAAGCGCGTGAGATCACGGATCGCACCCTGCTGCCCGCGGGCGCTTCCCTCTGCGGCGTCAATCTTTCGCGAGTGCGCATGGGTTCCGCAACGGCCGCGATCGAGCAAAAGCTCGGCGAACCGCAGATAACGCTGCTGCTTCCCGGAAACAGCGTCCATTTTCGCGGCAGCGAACTGGGACTGCGCTATGATGTGCGTTCGGCTCTCACCGCGCTTTGCCAGGGCGAGCCCTGCGACGGCGTGGCGCTGGCCGCAGACAGAACCCTATTGGAGGCGCGTCTGTCCCGTTTTGCGGAAGGTTACCGAACACCGCCCACAAATGCAAGCGTCGAAATCAATCGTTTGGCTTCTGAGCCCTTCTCCTACACGGACGCCGCCGCCGGAACGGCGGTCGATCTGCCGCTGCTCATTCAGAAGATCCTGTGCGCGACCGCAGCGGGCGATGCGGGCAGTATTGTTGTCGAGGTTCCGCTGCGTACGCTCGAACCCGAGGTAACGCTTGCCGACATTCAAAAATACCGGCAGCCGATCGCCAGCTATTCGACATCCTTTGCGAAGTCTCCGCTCAACGCAAAGAACCGCGTCCATAATCTCAAAAAGGCGGCCGCAGCGATCCACGGAACCGTGCTCGCGCCCGGTGAGGAATTCAACTGCAACGCGGTGCTCGGCGACCGCAACAAGGAAAACGGGTGGCTCGAGGCTGCCGCGATCCGAAACGGCTCCTATGTGGATGAATACGGCGGCGGCGTCTGTCAGGTCTCCTCCACGCTGTTCAACGCGGTCCTCATGGCCGACCTTACCGTGACCGAGCGAAAACCGCACTCCTGGCCCATGGGGTACATTGGCATTGGACGCGACGCGACCATCAGCACGGGCGGAAAAAACTTTCGTTTTGTCAACAGCACAGAGCATGAGATCGTGATTGGCGCGTCGGTCGATGAACAGACGCATACGCTCACCTGCACGCTCTACGGCATGCCGCCGGCTGACGGGCATACGATCCGCATCGTGTCCGAACAGACCGGCAGCCTCGAAGACGTCCCGGAAGAATATGTGCTTGACGAGAGTCTGCCCTACAACACGCGCGTCATCGAACGAGAAGCACGGCGCGGCAAGACTTCCCGCACCTTCAAGGAATACTACGACGCTTCAGGCGCGCTTATCGAGCGCATCGTCGCATTCGAGGACGTATACCGTTCGATCCCCGCGCGGGTCTCCGTCTCGACCGACATATATTATTCATAGAAACTCCCTTTTTTTACGCCCCTTCATGGAGTATAATAAATGCAAGTTATACTCCAAGGAGGCGTCCCTCATGCGCAATCTGACCATGCTCACCGATCTCTATCAGCTTACGATGATGTATGGATACTTCAAAAACGGCATGACGCAAAACGAAGGTGTGTTCGATATTTTTTTCCGCCCGCGCAACAACATTACCTACACGGTCACCGCGGGGCTTGAGAGCGTCATCAACTATATCAACGATCTACACTTCTCACAGGAGGACATTGCGTACCTCCGCTCCCTAAACCTGTTTGACGAGCCGTTTCTCGAAGCGCTTGCGGAGCTGCGCTTCACGGGCGACATCTATGCCATGCCGGAGGGAACGGTCGCCTTTCCGTATGAACCGCTGCTCAGAGTGCGCGCGCCCATCATGCAGGCGCAGCTGATCGAGACGGCGATGCTCACCTTTATCAATCATCAAACCCTGATTGCGACCAAAGCGAGCCGTGTATGCTATGCTGCGGGCGACGGCGCCGTTATGGAATTCGGCCTGCGCCGTGCGCAAGGTGCGGACGCCGGAATTTACGGCGCACGGGCCGCGGTGATTGGCGGCTGCGCTTCCACGAGCAACGTGCTTGCCGGGCAGATGTTTGATATCAAGATTAGTGGAACGCACGCGCACAGCTGGGTCATGAGCTTCCCGGATGAGATCTCTGCCTTCCGAGCGTATGCCGAGATCTTTCCCGACGCCTGTCTGCTGCTCGTCGATACCTATGACACGCTGAAAAGCGGCGTGCCGAACGCCATTCGCGTTTTCAATGAACTGCGCGCCAATGGTCACGAACCGATGGGTATTCGGCTTGACAGCGGCGATCTTGCCTATCTGAGCAAACGCGCGCGCCGAATGCTGGATGAAGCAGGGTTCCCGAACGCAAAGATCTGCGCATCAAGCGACCTTGACGAGACTGTTATTCGCGAGCTGAAAATGCAGGGCTGCCGCATCGATCTATGGGGCGTCGGAACAAAACTCATCACAAGCGAGGACAATCCCGCGCTCGGCGGTGTCTACAAGATGTCCGCAGAGGTCGTAAACGGTCAAGTCGTTCCGAAGATCAAGCTGTCCGATAACCCTGCAAAGATCACAAATCCCGGCATCAAGACGGTCTTCCGTCTCTACGGCAAGGCGGATCACATGGCTATTGCGGATCTGATCGCACTGGAGGGAGAGACCATCGACGAAACGAAGCCGCTTCGCATCTATCACCCGGACCAGACCTATAAGAGCATGACCGTCCGTGATTTTTATGTAAAGGAGCTGCTCGTGCCCGTTTTTCTTTCCGGCAGGCAGGTCTACACTTCTCCAACGGTCATGGAGATCCGGGCGTTCGCCGAAAAAAACCTCGCCGCGCTCTGGGATGAATACCGTCGTCCCATGCAGCCGCACATCTACAAGGTCGATCTCTCCGATCGGCTGTATGATCTTAAAAAGCGGCTCATTGGGCAGATCACGGAGGCAAACGCATGAAAAAAGCCGGAGGCTCGACCGTTCTTGCCGTCATCGTTCTCTGCTGCTTTTTCTGGGCCGCGGGCTGTATTTCCGTCGAACCGGAGATCGCCGGTACGCCTACCCCCTCCTCCTCTCCGACGCCCATGCCGGAGGCATTTGCGCCCGAACTGACCGCAGCGCCGCTTCCGACCGACCAGCTCGGAAAAATCGTCGAGACGGACGATCATTATTACAGTTACCTTTCCTTCGGGGATGTGCGCGTCTATGAGTACGATACCGGAACGTTCCTCGACGGTATCTGTGTCAACGCTTACCCACAGGCGCTTGAAGGCGAACTGTACATCGTCTATTATGCCGCCGACGGCAAGCTGGCAGGCAAAGGCCGCATCCACAATGCGACAGGCGGAAACATTTTCGAGACGGGCAGTCACCCCGTATATGCCGAGATCAGCACCGACATCAGTGTGATCGGCATGGACTTTGTCTTTGAGGTAAAAACACCCTTTGTCCCCGTTGTACCTGAACAGTCGGAGAAGGAGTGAACGCGGAATGAAAGCTCGACGACGTAAGGCGTACGCGCGTATCTATGCATTACGCTTCCTTGCGATAGCCTGTGCACCGTTTCTTGTAGGGATTGTTACGCTTTTGATGACATACGGAGCAAAACCGCTGGAAATGAGCGGAGAAAACTGCGGGACATTCTACGTCTTCACTTTGGCCGAATACCGGCATGTTTCCTTGCCGAAGAGTTCCTATTTTTGTCTGACCGACCCGGAAGGCACGGGATATTACATTCGCTCTCCGTTTCTTTCTGCGTTCGATCGCGCCGCATTTACGCGCGACGCCAGGCCCGGCAGTCTCATCCGCTGTCTCGGTCAGCCGAACAGTATGAAAGAAAACCGTTATAACATTTATACGTTGGAATGTGACGGGCAGGATTACCTTTCTTACGAAAACTACTGCACGGCTTTTCGGAAAAACAACCACATCGGCTCGGTGATGGGATGGATCTTCCTTTCGATCGGGATCCTATTCTTGCTCATCTGGGCGCTCTTGCTCCCGCCGCCGCGAAGGATGCGGTCTTTCCGCAAATATTTGAAAAAGGGGGAAGGCGCATAAGCCCCCCCCTGCCGCGATGCTCTGAAGCGCTTGCACGAAATAAGCGCCCCGTATCGGCTTCGATACGGGGCGCTTGTGCTCTGCCTTATCGCTTACAGGTTTTTCAGCAGGCCGGTTGCATCGTTGAACTCGTTAATGAGCTCGTCGATATCCTTCGCCTGATCGTGCATGTCGGTCCAATAGTGATCATTGTACCACTGCTCGTTGATCTCCTCGTAGGTTTTGCCCTGCTGCTCGACCCAAGTGTAGTACTTAAGGTTATGGACGCGTTTGCGAGCCTGATAGGTGAGCTCTTCCATTGCATCCGTGCGGATGCCGTGCAGATGTTCCGCGTAGTCCGCTGCGGCCTTGCAGGCGGTGTATGCGCCATCCTGCTCCTCCAGCTCTTTGATACGGCTGCCGTACATGACGGACGAATCCGTGCCGACCGTTGCGACAACGTCGTGCTCGGTGAGCTCGTAGTACTTCGCCATCTTGATGCAGCAAAGCATGTTCGCAATGCCGGAAATGCCGAGCAGCGGAAGCTTTGCAACGAAATCTGCCGGTACGCCGACCTCTTCGACGAGGTATTTCTGACCGATCGGATCGTTGAAGAGCCGGAGCAGCTTCTGGCTGTCTTCGTCGTCAATGTCGATAACCATGTCGGTGTTCTTGACATTGTGGATCCACGGCACGTGCTTGTCGCCGATGCCCTCGATGCGGTGTCCGCCGAAACCATTCTCAAGCAGCGTCGGGCATTGCAGCGCTTCGCCGACGGCGAGCTTCGCATGGGGGTACTGCTCTTTCAGATAATCGCCCGCGCTCATAGTGCCTGCGGAACCGGAGGTGAAGCAAGCGCCCGCGAAGCGGTCGCCTTCGCCCTTGACGGACTCAAACGCATCCTGAATGGCCTTGCCGGTCACCTGATAGTGCCAGACGCTGTTGCCCATCTCTTCAAACTGGTTGAAGATCATGACGTCCTCACGGGTCTCGCGCAGCTCCTTCGTCTTGTCGAAGATCTCTTTAACGTTGGACTCGCAGCCGGGAGTCGCGATGACTTCGCCAGCGATGTTGGACAGCCACTCAAAGCGTTCGCGGCTCATTTCCGCGGGCAGGATCGCGATGGAATCGCAGGCAAGCAGTTTGGAGTTGAACGCGCCGCCGCGGCAGTAGTTGCCCGTAGAGGGCCAAACCGCTTTATGATAGGTAGGATCGAACTGACCGGTCACAAGACGGGGAACGAGGCAGCCAAAGGAAGCGCCGACTTTGTGGCATCCGGTGGGGAACCACTTGCCGGTCAGAATGATGATGCGTGCTTTGACGCCCGACAGCTCCTGCGGCACTTCGATGAAGTTCACGGGGCCGAACGTTCCGCCGCTCTCTTTGGGCTCGTTATGCCAGCTGATGCGGAACAGATTCAACGGATTCAGATCCCAAAGTCCGACAGACTTCAGCTTTTCCTTGATCTTATCCGGGATCAGGTCCGGATTCCGCATCTGCGCAAAGGTCGGGATGATGATGCCTTTTTCCTTTGCCCGCGCGATCGTGCGCTGCAGATTGTCACGATTCATGGTCAGATCGATCATTGTAGCACTCCCATTCATATAAATTGTATGATACTGTCTTTAGCATACACAACTTTTTCACGTTTGTAAACCACAAATGGCGACAGAAATCAAAAAACTTTGATGTTTGCTAAAATATTTTCTGTCACATGATATGCAAGCAGCAGATCTACGGATTCGCCATAGCTTTTGATACCGCTCTGCTGCGCGTTGTGCTTCAGGTACCGATCGTTCGCGGCGCTTGCCGCCGTCTCCGCCGGCCCGTCATACCGTTTCCAATATGCATTATAGGCGTCAAGATCCCTGCGCATTGCGGTACTGTATCCCGCGCGGATCGCTCGGTAACTATCCGGTTTTGTCTCGCTCAGTGCATTTCCGCAGCGAAGAAGCGCCCCCATCAGTCCGGAATACACGATCTCCGGCCGATCGGAGGCCAGACAAGCCAATATGCCCGCAAACTCCGCGGCATCCTCCGACGCGATGCCGAGCTGGTGTGCCATTTCATGCGCCGCGCCCTGATAGACGAGCAGCTCCGGTTGATGCACGTTCACATTCGGTTCCGCGGTCAGTCCGATATAGATCCCCGCAATGCCGAGACGGGACAGTCCCTCCGACCACTCGACCTCTTTGGCCTGCGTTACCTTGCCCGAGAAAACATGCGACGTTTCCGCAAGCTCCGCGTAGCAGTCCGCAAGCTCCGCGTAGCAGTTCGTAAGCAGGGAGAACAGTAGTTTTCGATCTTCCGCATTCTGTGTGAATACGCCGTTTTCATCTTCGGGAAGCCGGGCGCGAACACGCGCAGCGGCTCCTGCTATTTCACGCGTGAGCTGTTCGAGCTCCTCTGCCGGGCGAAGCTCCACGGCAAGTCCCATCCGTTCGGAAAGCGGGACGCGGAAGTAGTTGAACCCCCAAGTGACATAGAACAGATTCCAGCCGATCCCGACCGCAATGAGAACGGACAAGACCATATTGCAGAATCTCGCCGCACTGATGCGGCGCACAAGCAGCAGGATCAGACGCGAAAGCAGCAGCAGCGGTATGCCGATGCAGAGCGCATACAGCAGCGCTTCCGCAAGGGATATGGGCAGAAGCGACGTTATGCTCGAGATGGCGTCCTTGATGATGGGATACGCCGTCTTCGCATACCGCTCCATCGCTTCCGTATGAGCGGAGGCAAAGCGCGGCAGCAGAATACCAACGGGCAGAAGCGCCAGCCACGGGAGTCGCACGATGATACTTTTCCAATCCGGTTCGCGTTGCATTTCCATGAATTCATTATAGCATGACGCGCAGATTCGTGCTATGATATATTGACAGGAGGCAAGAGGAATGAAAACAGCTATGCGCATCGGGATCTCCACCGCAAGCTATTTTAACCGTATGCCGATCGAGGATGCGATCCTGGAACTCGGCGCGCATGGTGTGCGGATCTGTGAGTTGTTCCTGAACTCCTTCTCGGAGTACACGGACGAGTTTTCCTCGTTTCTCGCAGAGCGGGTTCACCAGGCGGGCCTCACCGTCTACAGCGTACACCCGATGAGCTTGCAGTTCGAGCCGCAGCTGTTTTCGGCCCACCCGCGGCAGCGAGCCGATGCGTTCCGCATGTTTGAACAGATCCTTCGTTCTGCGGCGCGGCTTCACGCCACACACTACGTCATGCACGGCGCTGCATATCTCATCGGCGCGTCAAAGGGTCTCTCGATGGAACGCATTGCTCCGGTCTTTTCCGAACTGACGGCGCTTGCGGATTCCTACGGCGTAACGCTCACACTCGAAAATGTGAGTTGGGGGCTGTTTCGTACGCCCCAATTCGGTGAGGAGCTTCGCAGCCGCGTCGGCGACGCTCTTCGGTACACGCTCGACGTCAAGCAGGCGGTGCGCAGCGGTTATCGACCCTCCGATTATATCCGTGCGGTCGGCCCTTGCATCGAAAATGTACATCTCTGCGATTTTGTCCGCACGGAGACCGGCTGCCGCTGGAAACTGCCGCTCGAGGGAGAGTTTGATTTTGACGGACTCTTTACAGAGCTGCACGCGGCCGGCTATCGCGGCCCCGCCTTTATCGAGGTGTACAGCGATGCTTATACCGACACGACGGCGCTTTACGACTGCTACCGCAAGCTTGCTGCGCGTTTCGACTTTGAAGGCTGAGCAGTCACGGCCCGTAGCGGTGCAGCAGCTCTTCGACCCATGCCGGTTCCGGCGACTCTACGAGCGAGAAAGGCGTTTTGAGCGAGCCATCGTTCGGAAACAGAGAGAGCGGAAGCGGGTCGCGCGCTTGATCCTCTGTAACGTGTGCATGGAACAGCGCAAGCGAATAATAGCCCTCCGCATACACGAGCACTGTCACCGTTCCCCAATCTTGGGGCAAGATATGGAGAAAGTGTTCGTCTCCCCGGATCGGGATCTCGATGCGATCCGTCTCCCCCGCTGCATCGGTATCGGCGACCGCACCGCACTCAGGGATCACGACCCGCGCGTTTGCGATCGGCGCATCCGTCCAACCATCCGTGACGCGCACGCGCAGCGTACCCTTCTTTTCGCTGTGTGCGCAGCCCGTCAGCGCGGCAAGCGCCAAACATGCGCACAGGAATATGCGCACTTTGAACCGCCATCGTTTCATGCCGTTTCATCCCCCCAACATTTAAGGGTATGCCGGCATGCGACAATATCAGTACAACAGGAGGAACTTATACTATGAAACGCTATGAAGATCCTGCTTTTCAGGCCGATATGCGCCTCAAGATCGACTACAACAATATGATGGCGCTCCAGCTCGGCGACCGCGGCATTACCGACGCGGAGTTCGACGCGCTTTCTGACAAGTTCTCCGCAGCGGCGGAAGCCGTCGAGGCAAACCGCGCTTCCATGCGTTGGCGCGAACTTCCGCACAACCAGGCGGACGTCGTTGAGAAAATCGAAGCGGTCGCGGCGGACGTTCGTCTGCGCTGTGAAAACTTTGTCGTTCTCGGTATCGGCGGGAGCGCGCTCGGCCCCATCGCCGTGCAGCAGGCGCTCAGCCATCTCCGCTATAACGAACTGCCGAACGAAAAGCGCAAGGGCCCGCGGCTTTATGTCCTGGACAACGTTGATCCGGAATCCATGGCGGCGCTCTTCGATGTGATCGACGTACAAAAGACGGTATTCAACGTGATCACAAAATCCGGCGGTACCAGCGAAACCATGTCGCAGCTGCTCATCGTGACGGATCTGCTGCACAAGCTCTACGGAAAAGACATCTCCGCGCACCTGATCGCAACGACGGATGCGGTCAAGGGCAACCTGATCAAGATCGCGCAGCGCGAGGGGCTCACGACCTTCTATGTCCCGGACGGCGTCGGCGGCAGATTCTCCGAGCTCTGCCCGGTCGGTCTCCTTGCGGCGGCTGTCTGCGGCATCGACATTCGCGAGCTTCTTGCGGGTGCCGCCTACATGGACGCGCAATGCGCGGAAAAGGACGTCAAGAAGAACCCGGCCTATCTGCTCGGCGCGCTTGAATACATCGCCATGCAAAAGGGCTGCAACATCAACGTGCTCATGCCCTACGCGGATTCCCTGAAGTACATCTCCGACTGGTATGCGCAGCTTTGGGCGGAGTCTCTCGGCAAGCGCGTGCATCGCGACGGCAGTCCCGCGCACACAGGCCAAACCCCGGTCAAGGCGCTCGGCGTCACAGATCAGCACTCGCAGGTGCAGCTCTATACGGAAGGCCCGTTCGATAAGGTCATCACGTTCCTCGGCGTTGAGAAATACCGTGCGAACGTCCGTATTCCCGAAGGGTATTCGGATATTCACGACGTGTCCTTCCTCTCCGGCCATTCGCTGAACGAACTGATCCTCGCAGAGCAGCATGCAACGGAATACGCAATCCTCAAGAGCGGTCATCTGTCCCACACGATCACGTTGCCCGAAGTCAATCCCTTCACGATCGGCGAGTTGCTCTACATGTTTGAGGTCATGACCGCGTTTGCCGGCGAGCTGCTCTCCATCAACGCTTTCGATCAGCCCGGCGTTGAAGAGGGCAAGAACGCGACCTACGCACTGCTCGGAAAGCCCGGTTACGATGAAAAGCGCGCGGAACTTGCCGCCCAGCCTGAAAAGGCGGCGCAGTATATCATCGGCTGAGCATGGTCACGGATCGAGCGCTCATACAATATGACATTCCCGCCTGCCGAAGGCTTTGGCAGGAGCGGTTCGAGGACTCCGACGCATTCTGCGACTGGTATTTTTCGGAACGCTTCGTGCCTGCGCTGTCGGCAGGCGTCTTTTTGTCGAGCAACGGTACGGAGCAGCTCGTCAGCATGGCGCACGGCAGACTTCTCCCGCTCTCCATCGCAGGAAAGCCGCGGCTTTCGCTTATGGTCGGCGGCGTCGCAACGCGCAAGGATGCGGAGCGCCGCGGCTACATGCGGCTCGCCATGCAGCGGATCCGTGAAATCGCAGCGGCGTCCGGCGCTGAACTTCTCGTTCTCTCCCCCGTTGATCCCACGATCTACACAGGGCTTGGCTATATCGTTTGCGCGGAATCGCTGCGCGTTCGTACAGTTGGCGGTTCTCCGCTTCCCACGGTGCCCGCGCCGGACGCGGAATCGCTGCTGGGCTGCTATACGCGCTGCGCGATGCGCTATGACTTTGCGCCCTGCCGCACGCCCGAGGCCATGCGATCCCGGATCAGAGAGCTGCGCTCTGACGGCGCGGAGCTCGTCGTGCTCACGTCCGCCGAACGGATGCTCGGCTATGCTTTCTTCAATCGTGCCGAAAACCGTGCAGAAGAAGTCTTTGCCGAGGACACGGACGCGTATTTGCGGCTGCTCCGGGGTATGCCGGCCGGTCTTGACGCGATGCTCCCGCCCGATCTGCCTTTGAACGGAAAGCGGCACGCTCAGTTAATGGCGCTTTCCGCCGGATCGGATCATTCTGCCGAGGGTTCTGGGCGAACCGCATATTGTCCGGAAGAGTTTTGAGAAATACCGCAAGCGCAAAGCGGGTCGAAGCATTACGCCTCGACCCGTTTTTGATTCGCGTCTCAACCCCAGCGCGATTCAGGCGCTGTTTGCATCATGACAGTTCCGGCCTCGCTTACGCTTCCTCCTCATGCTCGGCAACGCTGCGCAGGCCTGCGATGCTGTCCACCGGAAGCGAGAACAGGACGCCGTGTGCCTCCGAATTCGGCCCGGCCTTGGCCATGATCGCCTGCATGATAGCGGCCTTTTCCGCTTTTTTCGCAACGATATAGACGATCTCCTTCTCTTCCCCGATGGAGATGCCAAAGAATCTAGCCTGCATTTCTGCGCCGGTCCCTCTTGCCGCTATAACCGTGCCGCCTCGTGCGCCCGCGCTCCGCGCGGCATCCATGATGATGTCCACGTTGCCCTTGTCCGCGATCGTTATGATCAATGCATAGGGATACTCGCTCACTTTTTTCACCTCTTCCTGCTCGATTTCCTGTCCGCTCACAAGATACTGCATACTTGAAACGCCGCCGATGCTGCCGACCGGGATCGTCATGGAAATGCCGTTGCCGGGCACGTCGATGCCCATGACCTCTATGAGCTGACGCTGAAGTCTGCGCGCGGTTCTGGCGCTCAGCATGGTTTTCAGCATGAGTTTTTCCGTCTTTTCAATGCCGAGATAGTCAAGCATGCTCTTGCTGGCCGTGCCGTTGCAGAGGCTTGCCATGACGCGCTTTGCGCCGGAATGCACCAAAAACTCCTGGTATGCTTTTCCCTGATCCCTTCGGACAATTGCAATCAATAAGCGAAAGTCGTTCATTCGTCGGCCTCCAGTTCGATCAGATTCTCCTCTGTCGGCGCCTTTTCCGCCGACTGCTCCGTGCGCTGCTTCTTCTCACGGATGCTGAATACCACGCCGAGAAGCTGAATGGTGATGAGCGGCGTCATAGCGACCATGGCCACGATGCCGAACGCATTCTCCACAATATTTCCGCCCATCGCAGCGCACGCGCCCATTGCAAGCGGCAGCAGGAACGTTGCGGTCATGGGACCCGATGCAACGCCGCCCGAATCGAAGGCGATCGCTGTAAAGATCGGTGGGACGAAAAACGACAGCACGATCGCAATCAAATACCCCGGCAGCAGAAACGCCAGGATCGGAATATCCAAAACAATGCGGAGCATAGCAAGCCCGACCGACGCGCTCACACCGATGGACAGGCTGGTTGACAGCGCTTTGGGCGGGATCGCGCCGGAGGTCAATTCATAGACCTGCTTGTTGAGCACATGCACCGCCGGCTCTGCCGCTACGATAAAATAACCGATGACCATGCCGATCGGAATGATGATCCAATGATAGCCCAACCCGCCAAGCTGGCTCCCGATATAGTTGCCGACCGGCATAAACCCGACATTCACGCCGGTCAAAAACAGTACAAGGCCAACGAAGGTATACACAAGGCCGATCCCGATGCGAATCAGCGGCCCGCGCTTCAGACGAATGACCGTGACCTGAAACAGGACAAAGAACAAAAGAATGGGCAGCAGCGCCAGCAGCACTTCTTTCAAATACTCCGGGAACGACGAGGAAAAATAACGCCACAGTTCTCTGGAGTTTTCAAAGGCCGGTATCACAACGGGCGTATAGGCGCTCTCCGCCGCCTCCGGGCGAAAGATAAGCCCGAGAATCAGCACGGACAGAATCGGCCCGATGGAGCAGAGCGCAACAAGGCCGAAGCTGTCGTTTTCCGCCTCTCGGTCAGTACGGATAGCCGCAGCGCCGACACCCAGCGCCATAATAAACGGGACCGTCATGGGGCCGGTCGTAACGCCTCCGGAGTCAAAGGCTACAGCAAGAAACTCCGACGGCACGAACTGCGCGAGTACGAACACAAACACATAAAACCCGATCAGCAGATATGTCAGCTTGATGCGGAACACGATGCGCAGCAGTGCGATCACGAGAAAAATGCCGACGCCGACCGCCACGGTCAGTATGATGACGAGGTTCGGAATGTTCGGCACCTGCCCGGCGAGCACTTGCAGATCAGGCTCTGCGATCGTAATGATCATGCCGACCACAAAGCAGATCAGTACGATAAACCATATCTTTCTTGATTTTGTGATTGCGGCGCCGACCTGCTCTCCGATCGGCGTCATGGCAAGGTCCGTGCCAAGCGTGAACAGACCCATGCCGAGGATCAGCAGCACTGCGCCGACCACAAACGCCATGAGAATATCCGTCGGAACGGGTACGACGGTAAAGCAGAGCAAAAACACAATACCCGTGATCGGCAGCACCGATGCGAGCGATTCTTTCAGCTTCTCCAACAGAATGGTTCGACTTTTTCCCAGCGTTGAATCCCCCTTATCCTCTACACTGCACCTGCCTTCGAACTCTGTGCGTTTATCCGGCAAAGCACGATACACAATTTTACAAAAATAAGTATATCATAAAATCGGGCAAAGAAAAAGGGGAACGTGCGGGTATGCTGCAAAGGCCGTTTCTTCAAGCGGAACGGCCTCTCTGTCGCATCTGTCAATGCCGCTCGGCACGGCAGCGGATCATCTCCGCCGCAACGCTTACGGCGATCTCCTCCGGCGTCTCGGCGCGAATGGGCAGTCCGATGGGTGCGTGAAGCCGCGAAAGCTCTTGCTCGGAATACCCCGCCGCAAGCAGCCGTTTGCGTGTCAACGCTACTTTGTGGTGGCTTCCGATACAGCCGATGTACGCCGCGCTCGTTTTCAGCGCCTGCTCGACGACCTCATAATCCGATTGATGGCCGCGCGTCATAATGACGATCTCATCGCCTACGCCAATGTCGAACCCGGATAACGCGTCGTCAAAGCTGTCGATGACCCGGCAGCTCTCCGCATCGGGAAAGACCTCCGCATTGCAGAACTCCGGCCGATCGTCAACGACGGTCACGGAGTAGTGCAGAAAGCTCAGCAGGGGAACGAGTTTCTGCGCCACATGTCCTCCGCCGAAAACATATGTGCGTCCCGCCACCGCGATCGGCATACAGAACCATGCGGTCTCTCCCGCCTCATACACAGCCTTATTCCACAGAAAAGGACGCACATCCGCAATCGTGAAGGCCCGCGTGCAGCTGACTTCGTTACCATCAGAAATGGCCGTCTCAAACGCCGTTCCGTTATCCGTGATGCGAAGGATCAGCCAAGCGTCCTCGTTTTTTGAACAGAGATTCGCCGCATCGGAGAACAGCGTTTCAAAGCGAATGTCGGAGGCCGGTATATACTGGAGCGCGACCGTGACCCGCCCGCCGCAGATCATGCCGAGATCGGCCACCTGGTCATTCGTCAGCTGATACCGCTTTACCTCGGAGCGTTTTTCCCGCAGCAGCGTAACTCCCAGCTTTCCCGTTTCGTATTCTACTGTCCCGCCGCCGACGGTCCCCATGGTCGTGCCGTTTTCAAACACGAGCATCTGCGCGCCCGCGCCGCGCGGTGTCGACCCGCTGGATTTCAGGACGGTCGCAAGCACGACGGATTCTCCGTTGCGAAGCCGTTTCGCAATCGCTTCATACAATTCCTTCATCGTTTCCTCCCTTTGCTTTAACGAAATCCCGTTTATGTTTTTAACAAAACCGCGTCGGTTTATGCCTGCCCGTTTCATGCGAAACCGCACGTTTTTTTCTTTCAGAATAGCAAACGCCGCAGCGTCTTGCAAGGGATTCTTGCCGCCGCTTTTCTTTTGTCGGTTTTGGGAGTATACTGTTTTTATGCAACGAGATGAGATTTGGGATGAACTGAATGAAACAAAGCGTCGGGCCGTGCCGGCCTGGCTGGTGCGACTGCTGGTATTTGCCCTGCTGCTGCTCACAGCGGGGCTGCTTGCGTATTATTATCTTACGGGCGGCGACGCTGCGCCTCCCGCGCCCTCAAAGGCTCCGCCGAGCGCAACGCCGATCCCCGGCGCAAACGGCGAACCTGCGCTGCTTGACGCATACTTTATCGACGTCGGTAACGGCGACTGTTTCTTTGCGCGCGCGGCAGACGGCAAGACAATGCTTGTAGATGCGGGGAGCGAAAACGACGCGGACGAGATCGTTGCGCTGCTTGAATCGTTGGAAGTCAGCCACATCGACGCCCTATTCGTGAGTCTGCCGGACGCACGTCATATCGGCGGCATGGCAAAGATCGTGGAGACCTTTGCCGTCGGCGCCTGCTATATGACGAAGGAATGCGCCGCTTCTCCGCTCTCGGAACCGCTGAGATCGGCGCTCGCAACGCAGGACGTTGAGATCACGGAAGTCATGGCGAGTTTCACCTCCGTGATTGACTGGGCAGAAAACGTCGAGCTCCGCATACTCTCGCCGCACGACGTCGGATATGAATCCGAGGAGGATCGAAGTCTCATGCTGCGTATTGCCTACGGTGATAGCCGCATTTTGCTTGCGGGCGACGCGCACAAGCTCGCAGAGCGCATGACCGTTAAGGCGCTGCCCAACCGTCTCCTGCATGCGGATGTTCTAAAGGTCGGAGACCATGGCGACGGCAGCGCGACAAGCGACAAGTTTCTCTCCGCCGTCAAACCGAAGATCGCCGTCATTTCCTGCGGAGGAAAAAAGCTGCCGGACGATACCGTGCTGGCACGATTGGAGGCGCGCGGCATTATGCTCCTTCGCACGGATACGCTCGGCACGATCCACATCACGCTTGACGGCGCGAGCGCGCAGGTGGTACAATAACGGATATATTGCAACGCAATGATGGGGAAAACGATGGATCCGCCCCTCCAGAGAGCGCCGCATCCGCTGCAAGCGGCGCGCGTGCCGGTTCATCGAATCCGTTCGCCCCGGAGCATCGCAGGGGAACGCAGTTCGGAGCGCATCCGTTCTGCCGGTAGTCTGCGGCGGGTCAGGCCCGTTACAGCCAAGAGGTATCCGGTCTTTGCCGCCGGCTACAAATGAGGGTGGTACCACGACGCTTCGTCCCTTGCGGGATGAGGCGTTTTTTCGTGGAATCGGAATTTGGTTTAAGCAACAGGAGGAGGAATCGAAACATGTCAGTACTGGAATCGCTAAAAACGATTCGTGAAGAGGCGATCGAACAGCTCAAGGCAGGCAAGTCCGCGGAAGAGCTCGAACAGCTTCGCGTGCAGCTGCTCGGGAAATCCGGACAGCTCACAGGCATTTTGCGTCAGATGGGCAAGCTCGCACCGGAAGAGCGCGCCGCCGTCGGCGCGGAAGCAAACCGTGTCAAGCAGGCTGTCGAGGCCGCGCTGAACGAGCGCCGCGCCGCGCTCGAGGCCGCTGCGCAGGCTGCGCGCTTTGAGCGGGAGCGTATCGACGTTACCGCACCGGGTGTTCGCACGCTGCCGACAGGCCGCCTGCATCCGATGACACAGACCTACCGCGAGATCCGCGATGCGCTCGTCGGCATGGGCTTTTCGCTCTTCGGCGGTCCCGAGATCGAGCTGGACGAGTACAACTTCACGCTTCTCAACCTGCCGCCGGATCATCCCGCGCGCGATATGCAGGACACGTTCTATATCAACGACAACGTCGTGCTTCGTACGCATACCTCGCCCTGCGAGATCCGTGCGCTCAAGACCATTCGGCCGCCGTTCCGCCTCATCATGCCCGGGCGCGTTTTCCGTGTGGATGAGGTCGATGCGTCGCATTCCCCCGTCTTTATGCAGATCGAGGGCTTCATCGTGGACAAGGGACTGACGCTCGGCGATCTGAAGGGAACGCTCGACACGTTCATTCACGCCGTGTTCGGCGAGGACGTCAAGACGCGTCTGCGCCCCTCCTATTTCCCGTTTACGGAACCTTCCGCTGAGATGGACATGAGCTGCACCATTTGCGGCGGCAAGGGCTGCCGTGTCTGCAAGGGCACGGGCTGGATCGAGATCCTGGGCTGCGGCGTCACGAACCCGCACGAGCTGGAAAACTGCGGCTACGATCCAAAGGAATGGACAGCGCTGGCCTTCGGCATCGGCGTTGACCGTGTTGCGAGCCTCAAGTACGGCATCAACGATATTCGTCTTGAGTATGAAAACGACGCCCGCTTCCTCAAGCAGTTCTAAGGGAGGATACTGATTATGAAGCTTCCGCTGAGATGGCTGAAAGAATATGTGGATTACAACGTCACCAATGAGGAATTCGTCGAGAAAATGATGTGGCGCGGTTTTGAGATCGCCTCCATCGATCCCGAACTTCCCGGCGTTTCCGGCGTGGTCGTCGGAAAGGTGCTCGATATCAAAAAGCACGAGAACTCCGATCATCTGAACATTTGTCAAGTCGATGTGGGCAAAGAGACGCTCCAGATCGTCACAGGCGCGCAGAACGTTCATGCGGGCGATCTTGTACCAGTGGCGCTCGTGGGCGCGGTGCTGGACGGCAAGACCATGGCGCCGGTCAACATGCGCGGCGTGGACAGCTACGGTATGCTCTGCTCCGGAACGGAGCTCGGTCTCGCCGATGCGGACTATCCGGGCAGTGAAGTCCACGGCATTCTGATCTTGCAGGAAGAGCATCCGCTCGGGCAGGACATTGCAACGGCCGTCGGTCTTGACAGCGTTGTGTTCGATATTGAGCTTACCCCGAACCGTCCCGACTGCGCTTCCATCATCGGGATCTGCCGCGAGGCAGCCGCCGCGCTCGGTCAAGCGTTTCTTGAGCCGATCATCGAGCCTGTGGCGGGCGAAGGCGACGAAGCCGAATATGCGAGCGTAACGGTCGAGAATGCCGAGCTTTGCCCGCGCTACTGTGCGCGCGTCGTTACGGACATCAAGATCGAGCCGTCCCCCGCCTGGATGCAGAAAAAGCTCCGCAGCGTCGGTCTGCGGCCGATCAACAATATCGTGGACATCACAAACCTTGTCATGGTCGAATACGGACATCCCATGCATGCCTTTGACCTTGCCTGTGTCAAGGACGGCCACATTATCGTGCGCAACGCGCATGAGGGGGAGATCGTTACCACGCTCGACGACAAGGAACGCGCGGTCGATCCCGAAATGCTGCTCATTGCGGATCCTGAAAAGGGCGTCGGCATTGCAGGCGTCATGGGCGGGCAAAACTCCGAGATCACCGAGAACACGAAAGCCGTTCTCTTTGAGGCTGCGGTCTTTAAGGGCAGCAACATCCGCCGCACGGCGCGTGTGCTTCGGCACAGCACGGACGCGGCCGCACGCTTTATCAAGGGCGTTGAGCCCGTCAACGCGGAGCTGGCGCTCGACCGCGCCATCGAGCTGGTCGAGGATCTCGGCGCAGGCAAAGTTGTCGGCCAAACGATCGACGTATGCGCCGTTTCCACAAAGGAGCGTGAGGTCAAGATCGACGTTGAGCACGTCAACAAGCTCCTTGCGCTTGACCTGTCGGCGATTGACATGGCAAAGATGCTGCGGAGCATCGGTATCGACAGCATTCCGCTCATCAACAAACTGCTTGTAAAGGTGCCGCATTTCCGCACGGATATTGAAAGCGGTATTGAGGCGGACTGGGATATTGCAGAAGAGATCGCGCGCGTATACGGCTACTACAACATCGCGCCGACCCTCATGCGCGGCGACACCTTCCGCGGCGGCATCGGACCGGAATACCGTCTCGAGGATCTAACAAAGGATACCATGGTGTCCGAGGGTGCTTACGAGATGTACAACTATAACTTTACCGGCCCTGCGGCGCTCGATGCACTCCGCATCCCGCAGAACGACGAACTGCGTCAGGCGGTCAGAATCCTGAATCCGTTCGGCGAGGACCAAAGTCTCATGCGCACAACGCTGTACATGGGAATGCTGGACTCCGCGGCGCGCAATCTGAACCGCCGCACCGGTCAAGGCCGATTCTTTGAGGTAGGCAACGTTCACTTTGACAACAACCCGACGCTGCCCGAGGAGCGCAAAAAGCTCGGCGTATTGTATTTCGGGGATAACGAGAGCTTCTTCACGCTGAAAGGCTCGCTCGAAACGCTGTTCTCCGCCTGCGCGATGCAGCCCGTGCGCTATGAAGCGACCGAGCGTCCGTACTTCCAGCCCGGCCGTGCCGCAAGGCTCATTGCAACGTCCGGCGCGGTCATCGGCGAAATGGGTCAGCTGCATCCCGACGTTGCAGGCGCATGGGGGATCGGCTGCCCGGTGTATGCCGCCGAACTGTCCATGTCGACCCTGCTGAAGGAATCGACCGGCACGAAAAAGTTCTCGCCGCTGCCGCGCTATCCCGTTGTGCAGCGCGACCTTGCAGTCGTCGTGGATCGCGATGTTGAGAACGCGGCGCTCACGGAGCTGATCCTCCGCGCGGACACGCCGGTCATCATCGAGAATGTCAATCTATTCGATGTATACAGCGGCGCGGGTGTGCTTCTCGGCAAAAAAAGCATGGCCTACACGTTCACACTTCGGGCGGAAGACCACACGCTATGCGATGAGGAGATCCGTTCGGCCATGGATGCGATCATCCGCTCGCTCGAACTGGGCGGTGCGCCGCTCCGCAGTTGAACCATGGATTTTCGCGGATTCATTCCTGCCGACATGCTGGCGTTAGAGGGTGAAACGATTCGGCTGTCGCTCGTTCGAACAGCGGCTGCCGACCCGGTGAAGCGCTGGGTTCCGGCCTACCATTTTGAGATGCGGCGAAAAACGGACGACATCGTTGTCGGCATTACGGATCTGCGGATCGGATACAACGAAGGCACCTATTGGGGCGGTAACATCGGCTACGCCGTATATCCGCCCCATCGCGGACATTCCTATGCCGGCGAGGCCGTTAAACTTCTGTTCGGCGTTGCTGCGCTGCACGAAATGCCCTATGTGCTGATTGCCGTCAACACGGAAAACCGTTCCTCGCAGCGCGTTTGCGAAAAGCTCTGCGGTGTACGGCTCGGACCGCTGGCGATCCCTCCGGATAACGACCGCTATCTGAAGGGCGAGCGAACGACATATCTCTACCGTTTCGCGCTCCCCTATGGGAACGATTGACGGCTGCACGTGTTTTGCGGTATACTCGAAAAAAGCGGAATGAAATCGGAGGAATATCGAAATGATCTGTCCTTTTTGTCATACGGAATTGCCGGAAGGCTTGAAGTTTTGCAGCGAATGCGGAAAACCGCTGGAAACGACGGCAGTCCCCGTTTCCGTCGCGGAGGCGGCGGAGCCTTGCGGGCAGGAACCCGTAACCGCGCTCGCCGAAGCGTCCGTTCCGGAAGCGTCCGAGACGTCCCAGCCAGCACCCGTGCAGACAGCGCCGGAACAAGCCGCCCCTGCCGCGACAACGGCCGTGTATCACAGTGTGCTCGACCCTAAGCCGGACAAAGCAAGCCGTTGGGCAACGATCGGCACCGCCGGTTGGTTCGGCATCCTGCTTTTGATGTCCATCCCGCTTGTGAACCTCATTTGCGTTCTTGTTTGGAGTTTTGGCGGCGCAAAGAAAAACGTCAAGCAGAGTTATGCCCGTGCGGTGCTGCTGCTTTGGCTTATCGGGCTGATCCTGTCGGTTGCCGGTGCGATTGTCATGCGGCTGTACGGCGCATCGATCACCGCCTGGTTGTTCGACACGCTCGCGCTTTTCGGGATCTGATCGGCTACTGCTCCGTTCTTCCATCTTCGGACGACTGAAACACAACACCGCAACATACAAATGCCATAGATTGACTTCAACACATAGGAGGAAGTATCTATGGCATTTTGTTTGCGCTGCGGCGCTTCATCGGATGGCGCCGATCCTTGCCCCGCCTGCGGCGCGCCGCAAAATGGCGCTGTTCGAAGCCGCATGTCTGTGCGCAGCGGCCAGCCGTATTCGTCCGATGCAAACGCGCCGGCAACGGACTGGGACGGCGTCGGTTCAGAGCGATATATGGCGTTGCTTTCATACCTCGGTCTGCTCGCGCTGCTCCCCTACCTGCTTGCGCGCCGCTCTCCCTTTGCCTACACGCACGCGGTGTGCGGCGTCAATTTGCTGTTGCTCGAAGCGGCCTATCTGCTTGCGTCGACCGTGCTTGACGCGCTGTTCATGCGTATTCATTGGCAGATCGGGCTCATTGTCTCCGCGCTGCTTTCCCTGGGCGGCCTGTTCTTTCTCTTCTTATCCGCCTGCGGGATACTGAACGTATGCCGTGGAAAGTGCAAGCCTCTGCCGTTCATCGGGGCGCTGCGATTGATCCGATAGGCCCTCCCACGCTTTAAGCACGGCCGTAGAGGCGCATATAGTGTGCGATACGCCTGGCCAGCGCTCCGTCCGGCATACCTGCTTGCAGCCGAAAACGCCAATTCCCCGCCGCGGTACCGGGCGTATTCATTCGCGTTTCCCCGGGGAGTTCCAGCACGTCCTGGATCTGTACGATCGCAAGGTCGGCGATGGACGCCCAGACCCCGCGCGCCATGCCAAAGCACATTCCCTCCCGTTCGGTCAGATTCAGATAGTCCACCGCGAACCCAACGTCCTCCGCCGGCGCATGCGCAAGCCAGCCCGCCGCCGTATCGTTGTCATGGGTGCCGGTGTAATACACCGCATGGCGCGTCAGGTTGTGCGGTAAATGGATGGAATCGTCGCCGGGATGCAGTCCGAACTCCAAAACCCGCATCCCCGGAAATCCCGATTCGGACAACAGTTTCTTCACGGACGGCGTTAGATACCCGAGATCCTCCGCAATGATCTGAAACGATGGGCACTCCGCTTTCAACGCGTTCACGAGCGACATTTTCGGTCCCTCCAGCCATTCGCCGCAAATCGCGGTCTCCTCGCCGAACGGAACCGCCCAATAGCTGTCGATGCCGCGGAAATGGTCAATACGCACCACATCAAAAAGACGGGCGGCTGCGCGCATCCGTTTGCGCCACCAAAGATATCCGTCCTCCGCCATGCGTTCATACGCGTAGACGGGGTTGCCCCAGAGCTGGCCTGTTGCGGAAAAGTAATCCGGCGGTACGCCCGCGACCAGCACGGGGCGCCGCTCCTCATCAAGCCGGAACAGTTCCGGATGCTCCCACACGTCGGCGGAATCGTAAGGGACATAGATCGGAATATCGCCTATCACGGAAATGCCGCGCTGCGCCGCCGCGTTTCGAAGCGCATTCCACTGCCGGAAAAACAGATACTGTACAAAGATATGGTATTGTATCTCGTCCGCAAGGCGCACGCGATATGCTTCTACCGCTTCGGGCTTACGCATCCGGATATCCTCGTCCCATTCGTTCCACGGACGCATTGAAAACTGCACCTTCACCGCACTGTACAGTGCAAAACCGTCGAGCCAGTCGCAATTCTCCTCATAAAAGGCACGCACTGCATCGGCTTCCCACTCGCGCCCGCGCAAATACGCTTCGTGCAGCACGTTTTGCCGATGCTCATACACCTTGCCGTAATCCACATTTGCAGGATCGTCGCCCCAATCGATCGCATCGAGCGCGGCCTTGTCGAGCAGCCCTTCGTCGGCAAGCAGTTCGAGATCGATAAAATACGGATTCCCCGCAAACGCGGAGCTGGATTGGTAGGGGGAATCGCCGAATCCCGTCGGTCCCAGAGGAAGCACTTGCCAATAGCGCTGCCTGGCCTCTTTCAAAAAATCCAGAAACGCATAGGCCGCCGCGCCCATCGTTCCAATGCCGTATGCCGACGGCAGCGAGCTGATATGGCAAAGGATGCCGCCGCTTCGCTTCATCTCTGTATTTCATCTCCTTTTGCGCAAGAATTGTCGTATTATTATACTTCATTTTTTCAGAATGTGCTATAATGCGTTTATGGATATTTTGATTCAAAATGTGACCGTCCTTGACGGCAGCGGCGCACCCGCTTATGCAGGCGCGATCGGCATGGAAAACGGCAAGCTGCGCATGTTCAAGCCGTGCGAAGCAGCCGCCCTTTCCGCAGAAGCAACGATCGACGGCACTGGGCTTACCGCTGTTCCCGGCTTTATCGACGCGCACTCGCACGGCGATCTGACGATGCGCGGCGTTTATGCGACCGCCAGCAAGGTCACGCAGGGCATTACCACGCAGGTCGCGGGGCAATGCGGTTTTTCCATGTTCCCCTGTGCGCCGGATCCGGCAAGCTACGAACAGTTCACACGCTTTATCTCCCGTGTTGCGCCCTATCCTGAGATGCCGGATAAGCCGGAGGTATGTCAAAGCGCCGCAAGCTTTTTCGATTGGATGCGTTCGCTCAACAGCCCTGTCAAAACCTATTCCTTCACCGGGCTTGGTTCTCTGCGACTCTGGGCCATGGGATATGCTGATCGCAAGCCTGACGCCACGGAGCTCAGGCGCATGCAGGATATGTTGCGCAGAAGCATCCGCGAAGGCTCCCTGGGTCTCTCAACAGGGCTCGTGTACGCCCCCTGCGTCTATGCGGACAACGAGGAGATCCTGGCGCTCCTGCGTGTTGTTCACGAGGAGGGCGGCATGTACGCTACGCACCCGCGCAACGAGGCAGACCATGTGATCGAGGCGCGGCGCGAGTCCATCCGTCTTGCCAAAGAGGCGGACGTTCCCCTTTGCGTTTCCCACTTGAAAACCGCTGGGAGAGACAACTGGGGAAAGTCGAAAACGCTGCTCGAAGACATCGATCGCGCGTTGGATGACGGCATGGAGCTTTTGATCGACTGCTACCCCTATATGGCGGGCAATACGTCGCTGAACGTGTCCATTCCGCCGCGCTATTTTTCCGACGGGCTTCCCGGTCTTGTCGCCGCCCTGCGCTCGCCCGTTGAGCGCGAACGGATTCGCGAAGAGATGCAACGCAAGTCGAATTACGACAACTACATCTATAACAGCGGCGGATTCTCCGGCACCTATGTCTCTTCCTGCCCTGTTTTCCATGACGCAGAAGGCATGTTCATCACGGAATACGCCGAAAAGGCGGGGCTGGATCCCTTTGACGCATATGCTGATATTTTGATCAGGAACAACGGTCTTGGATTGGGCATTTATTTCCACATGTGCGAAGACGACGTTGTACGGATCTTCTCGCACCCGCTCTGTGCGGTGAGCACGGACGGGCTTGTCGGGCTCCCGAACGAAAACCCGCATCCGCGCTCCTTCGGCACGATGCCGCGCGCATTCCGGCTGCTGACGGACGAGCATCACATTTGCAGCATTCCGGAAGCGATCCATCGTATGACCGGGCTTGCCGCCGAAAAGCTCCGGCTGAAAGGTAAGGGCTTCTTGCGGGACGGATACGATGCGGATGTTCTGCTGCTTGATCTGCCGCATTTTCGCGATACGTCGACCTACGCGAACGGCAGCGCACGTACGACAGGCATTCGTCGCATCTTTGTTTCCGGTCAGGAAGTCAATATGGAGGTCTACCAATGAAAAAACGTGTCTTTGTCATCGGCGGCGCCGCGCTGGATATCACCGGCATCCCGAAGAGCATTTGCCGGCTGCGCGACTCAAATCCCGGGACCGTGCGTCTCGCCGTCGGCGGTGTGGCGCGCAACGTTGCCGCGCATCTGGCGCCCTACGGTCCGGAGGTACAGCTCGTTACGGCGCTCGGCAACGATGTGCGTGCTGCCGTCATTGAGGGAGACTGTGCAGAACGCGGCATTCACTTGGATCACACGCTGCACCTCGAGGCCGCGACCGCGGCGTTTCTCTGCCTTCTTGACGAGGATCTTGACCTGTTATCCGGCATCAACGATATGGCGATCATGGATGGCCTGACCCCCGAGTTTTTCGAGGCGCTGCTCCCAGAGCTGAACCGCGGGGATCTTTGTGTCATCGATGCAAATCTGACGCCCGAGTCCCTCGAATATCTCACGCATACGCTGACCGTCCCGATCTATTACGAACCCGTCAGCTGCTATAAAGCGCGAAGAATCGGCGACAATATCGGGCTCTGTCACACCGTGAAGCCCAACCGGTTCGAGGCCGCGCAGCTTTCCGGCTGCTCCTGCGACACGGTGCGCGGCGTTTACCGCGCTGCGGACTGGTTCTTGCAGCAGGGCGTACAGCAGGTATTCATTTCTCTCGGCAGCGACGGCATCGTCTATGCAAACCATGACGTCTGCGGCCATATCAACGCAGAGACCCTTGCCGTTGTCGACACTTCGGGCGCCGGCGACGTGATGAGTGCCGCCATTGTCAGCGCAATGCTCGACGGCCACGACACGGCGGACTGCGCCGCGATCGGCAACCATGCGAGCGGCATATATTGTGCCGCCCCGCTTGCCGGCAGTACGCCCGGCTTCTGAGCGTCCGCCGAACGTTGTGCGGCGAAAGGAGTTTTCATGACGGATATTACTGCGGTCGGAGAGCTGCTGATCGATTTTACGGAGGCGGGTCTCGAAGAAAACGGGCGACGGCTCTTCGAGCAGAACCCCGGCGGCGCGCCCGCAAATCTGTTGACGCTTGCTGCACGGCTCGGCTTTCATACTGCATTTGCCGGCAAGGTTGGCCGCGATATGCACGGTATCTACCTGAAAAGCGTTTTGGAGCATGAAGGCATCGATACGCGCGGCCTGATTTTGTCCGATGAGGCGTTTACGACGCTTGCTTTTGTCGCTCTTTCGGAAGCAGGAGAGCGTACTTTTTCCTTCGCACGCAAGCCGGGTGCGGATACGTTGCTTCGCAAAGACGAGCTTCCGCTCGGACTGCTGCGCGATACACGCATTCTGCACTTCGGTTCTCTTTCGCTCACCGACGAGCCTGCGCGCAGCGCCACTCTTTTCGCGGTCGAGACCGCAAAGCGCAGCGGCGCGCTGATCTCCTATGACCCGAACTACCGCGCCCCGCTCTGGAAAAGCCGATCCGAAGCGGTAGATCGGATGCGGTCCGTACTGCCGCTTGTCGATATTCTCAAGCTTTCTGAGGATGAGGCCGCGCTTTTGTCCGGCAAAGCCTGCCCGGAGGATGCGGCACATGCCTTGTCCCACATCGGCATTCCCTGCATTGCTGTCACTCTCGGCGCACAGGGCGCTCTTGTCTGCATTCACGGTGAGATCCGACACATTTCTGCGCCGCCGGTTTCCGTCACCGACACTACCGGCGCCGGCGACGCCTTTTTCGGCGGCTTTCTCTGCCGTCTGCTGCAACTCGGACACGATATGCAAGACCTGAGGCCGGACGACGGCGTTTCAGCGGCTCGCTGGGGATGCGCTGCTGCCGCCTGCTGCATTCAAAAGCGCGGCGGTATTCCCGCAATGCCCACGCTTTCCATGCTCAAGCGTTATCTATAATGTGTAATAACGGTTTACAAAGCGTTCAAATACTGGCGCTTTTTTTGTTTATGCGTTTTTCGGATTTCATTCATTATTCTTGCAAAAATAGAACGTGTCCTGTATAATTACAGTATTCACGATCCGCTTTATCAACGGCCTTTCAAATACGCCATCAGGAGGTTTCAATCATGAAACTCATCAAAACCGAGGACGCCATCGGTCAAGTGCTCTGTCACGATATCACGCAGATCATCCCCGGCGTTACAAAGGACGCCGTATTCCGCAAGGGCCACATCATTCGCGAAGAGGACATCCCCGTTCTTTTGAGCGTCGGAAAAGAGCACCTCTATATTTGGGAGAACGACGAGAATACTCTGCACGAGAATGAAGCCGCTGAGATCCTGCGCGACATCTGCATGGGGCCGGGAATGCGCGCCACGCTGCCGAAGGAAGGAAAAATCGAACTCATTGCAGAGCGCAGCGGCCTTTTCCTTGCAGATATACAAAAGCTGCGTGCGATCAATTCGCAGGGGCGTATGATGATCGCGACCCGTTCGCCGGGCTTTCCCGTCCATGCAGGCGATAAGCTGGCGGGAACGCGCATTATCCCGCTGGTGATCGAAAAAACGGCCATGCAGACAGCAAAGTCGCTTGCGGGAAATGCGCCGCTGCTTCGGCTGCTTCCGATCCACAAAAAGCGCTACGGCGTTGTTACGACCGGCAGCGAGGTCTATAAAAACCGTATACAGGACGCCTTTACGCCGGTCATTGAACGGAAACTGTCGGAATACGGCTGCACTATGATGCAGCATGTTACGCTGGGCGACGAGCCGGAAGCGATCACCGCTGCGATCCGCTCCATGCTGGATAACGGCGCAGAACTAGTCATCTGCACGGGCGGTATGAGCGTGGATCCGGACGACCGTACGCCGCTCGCGATCCGCAACGCGGGCGTTAAGGTCGTATCCTATGGCGCGCCTGTTCTGCCCGGCGCGATGTTCCTGCTATCTTACACCGAGACCGGTATTCCCGTCTGCGGATTGCCCGGCTGTGTGATGTACGCAAAGCGCACCATCTTTGACATTGTGCTCCCCTATCTTCTTGCGGACGAACCCGTTACGGTGGAGCAGCTTGCAGCGCTCGGCGCGGGCGGTCTCTGCCTGAACTGTGAGATCTGCCACTATCCGAACTGCGGATTTGGAAAGGGGATTTGACATGCCGCTGACACACATCGATGCAAACGGAAACGCCGTGATGGTGGACGTGGGCGAAAAGGCCGTTACAAGCCGAACCGCTGTCGCCGCCGGAAGGATCCGCATGAGTCCCGCATGCTTTGACATCGTGAAAAATGGCGAGGCCCGGAAGGGCGACGTGCTGGGCGTTGCGCAAGTTGCGGGCATTATGGCAACGAAACACACATCCGAACTCATTCCGCTTTGCCACACGCTGCTGCTGACGAAAAGCGCCGTGGAGTTTACGCTGTTTGAAGCATCCTGCGAGATCGAGGCGCGGTGTACCGTGCATTGCGACGGCAAGACCGGCGTTGAAATGGAGGCTCTGACCGGGGTTTCCGTAGCGCTGCTGACCATCTATGATATGTGCAAGGCTGTGGACAAGCGCATGGCGCTCTTCGATATTCATCTGCTTGAAAAACACGGCGGCAAGAGCGGGGATTTCCGCTTTGAGGACAACGCATGAAGGACGGACAGGGCCGGACAATCGATTATCTTCGCATTTCTGTCACCGATCGCTGCGACCTGCGCTGCGTGTATTGCATGCCGGAGTGCGGTGTTCCATCGCTCTCGCACGAAACGGTTCTGCGGTACGAGGAGATTCTTCGCCTTGCCCGCATTTTTGCCGTGCTCGGCATTCGCAAGATCCGCCTGACAGGCGGGGAGCCGCTTACAAGGAAGGGGCTTGCGCAGCTCATTGCCGCGCTATCCACGGTTTCCGGGATTGAGACGATCGCTATGACGACCAACGGGATGCTGCTTTCCGACATGCTGCCGCAGCTGTTGGACGCCGGTCTTTCTTCCGTAAACATCAGCTTGGACACGCTAGACGAGGCCGTTTTTACAGCGATCACGCGGCGCAGCGGTCTCAAGCGGGTGCTCGACGCGATCGATCGTGCGGCAGCCGTGCCGACGTTTGGCGTAAAACTCAACTGCGTACCGACAGAGCTGAACCGAAACGGCATTCCGGCGCTCACGGCATATGCTGCCGAACGAAGCCTTCCGCTTCGCTTTATTGAGCTGATGCCCATCGGTGAAGGACGAAATATCCGAGGTTTGTGTGAGGCGGAGGTCTCGGACATTTTGGAAAACGCGTTTGGCCCGCTCTCTCCCATCGTCCCGGAAGCCCCGGATAAGTGCCGGCGATTTCTTCTGCCGGGCGGCGGCGAGATCGGCTTTATCAGTCCGATGAGCCACAAGTTCTGCGCGCAGTGCAGCCGTATTCGCCTGACGGCGGACGGGAAGCTCAAGACCTGCCTGCAATACGATGTGGGCGCGGATCTGCGCGCTTTGCTCTCGGAAGACGACGCCAGCATTTCCGAGGCTATCGCGCAGGCAATTCTTCACAAGCCGCTCTGTCACCATTTTGGAGAGGCGGCGTCGCATACCGACACAAGAAAAATGTTTGAAATCGGAGGCTAACACGATGGCAAAGATCCTCGCAGTCTGCACAAGCGAAAAGAAGGGCGTCCAGAAGGTAAACGTTTCCGAGGGCCTGCTCATCGAAAACCACGGTTTGCAGGGCGACGCGCACGCCGGCAACTGGCACCGACAAGTGAGCCTTCTGTCGGACAGCAAAATCCAAGCTTTCAATGCGCGCGGTGCAAATGTGGCATACGGCGCATTCGGCGAGAATCTCGTTGCGGATCTCGATTTCGGCAGTATGCCCGTCGGCACGCTGCTCCGTGCGGGTGAAGCACTGCTTGAGATCACACAGATCGGCAAGGCCTGCCACCACGGGTGCGCGATTTTTCAAAAAATGGGCGACTGCATCATGCCACGCGAGGGCGTTTTTGCCCGTGTTCTGCGCGGCGGTACGGTCAAGGTGGGCGATGTGATCGAAATCGTGCCTCGCGTGGGTAAGCGCCCCTATCAGGCCGCTGTCATCACACTTTCCGATAAAGGCGCACGCGGTGAGCGCGAGGATCTCTCGGGACCCGCGATCGTTGAGCGGCTCAAGGCTGCCGGTTACGAAATTGCCGAAACGCTGCTGCTGCCGGACGGCGAACAGCCGCTCAAAGCGGAGCTGATGCGGCTTGCGGATCAGCGTCAGATCGACCTCATTCTGACGACGGGCGGCACGGGCTTCACAGCGCGGGACGTCACGCCGGAAGCGACGCTCGCCGTTGCCGACAAACTGGTCCCCGGCATTCCCGAAGCCATGCGCGCTTACTCCATGCGGATCACGCCGCGCGCCATGCTTACGAGAAGCGTCTGCGTAATTCGAAAGAAGAGTCTCATCCTGAACCTGCCCGGCAGTCCCAAGGCCGTTTCCGAGAGCCTTGATGCGGTGCTCGACACTTTCCCGCACGCGCTCGACATGCTGCGCGGTTCGTCCGGAGACTGCGCAAGATAGCCCATGCTCTCGATTCTTCTGCACAAAGCGTGTAAATCCACGTTTTGAATATACTTTGCTTAAATGCAAAGGAAGGAGAACCCCAATGAAAAAACTGTTTGCCATTCTCATGGCAGCGCTGCTGGCGTTCACGATGTTCGCCTGCACCGCAAAGACCGCCGAGCCCACGCTCGAAGGGCCCGCCGTTACCGGCGCGACTGCTGCGGAACCGGCCGCCGAGCCGGAGACCTCCGCAGATCCGGAAGCGGAGCCTGCCGAACTGATTGTTTTCGCTGCGGCTTCCATGACGGAAACGCTCACGCAGATCGCCGAGCTCTACAAGGCCGTTGCACCGAACGTTGCGCTGACCTTCAACTTCGACTCCTCCGGCACGCTCAAAACCCAGATCCAGGAGGGCGCGGACTGCGACCTGTTCATCTCCGCCGGTCAGAAGCAGATGAATCAGCTCGATATCACTGCAAAGCCCGAAGTCAATACCGACGGTCTGGATTTTGTTCTGGAAGGCTCCCGCATCAACCTGTTGGAAAACCGCGTCACCCTGTGCGTTGCGGAGGACAGCGATAAGGGAATCGACAGCTTTGAGGCCCTTGCCGAGAAGCTGAAAAGCGGCGAAGTCCTGATGGCCATGGGCAACAGCGACGTTCCTGTCGGTCAGTACACGCAGAAGATCCTCGCGTACTTCAATCTTGACGAAGAAGCGCTTGCAAAAGCCGGCGCCATCACCTACGGTACGAACGTCAAGGAAGTCACCACGCAGGTCAAAGCGTCCAGCGTTGACTGCGGTATCGTATACTGCACCGACGCCTATAGCGCAGGGCTGACCCCTGTCGCCTATGCGACCGCGGAGATGTGCGGACAGGTCATCTATCCTGCTGCCGTGCTGAAGGTCAGCAAGCATCCGGAAGCCGCGCAGGCGTTTCTCGATTACCTGACCACGCCGGAAGCCATGGCCGTGTTTGAAGCCGTCGGCTTTGCGCCGGTCGCATAAAGCGCACATTGATCGGGGCGGAGGGATAACCACTGCCCCATTCCTCTCACATATCGGATCGGAGATTATACGGATGGACTGGTATCCGCTTTACAATTCTCTGCGCATCGCTGCGATCAGCTGTGTGCTTGTATTTTTTACAGGCGTTTTCGCCGCCTACTACGTTGCAAAGCTGCCGCGGGCGATCAAGGGCATTCTTGACGTTGTTTTAACGCTCCCCATGGTATTGCCGCCCACGGTCGTCGGATATTTTATTCTGCTCGTCTTTGGCGTCAAGCGCCCGATCGGCGCATTTTTGCTGCAATACGGGATTAAATTCGCCATGACATGGTACGGCGGCATCCTCGCCGCTGCGGTCGTGGCCTTTCCTCTCATGTACCGCACGGCTCGCGGTGCGTTTGAGAGCTTTGACAATACGCTTGCATATTCCGGCCAAACGCTTGGCCTTTCCAATACTTACATCTTCTGGCGCATCCGTATGCCGTACTGCCGTCAGGGCATCCTTGCCGGTACCGTACTGGCCTTTGCCCGTGCGCTCGGCGAGTACGGCGCGACCAGTATGCTCATCGGTTATACGCCCGGCCGCACGGCGACCATTTCCACCACCGTTTACCAGCTGTGGCGCACAAACGATGAAGCGGGTGCATTTTTCTGGGTCATGATCAACCTCGCGATCTCCACGGTCGTACTGCTCGCGGTCAATCTTCTTGAAAGAAAACAGGGAAAGGAGACGCGCGCATGAAGCTTGTCGTTGATATTCAAAAATCGCTCGGCGGCTTTCGCTTGGAAACCGCCTTTACCGCCGAGGACGGCGTGACCGGCCTGCTTGGGGCGTCCGGCTGCGGAAAAAGCGTGACGCTCAAATGCATTGCTGGCGTTGTAACGCCGGACGAGGGGCATATTTCTCTTGACGGCGTGACCCTGTTCGACAGCGCGAAACACATCAATCTGCGCCCGCAGCAGCGGCACGTTGGGTATCTGTTTCAAAACTACGCCCTGTTTCCCAATATGACGGTGCAGCAGAACATTCTGACGGGGCTGCGTCACGAAAATGACCGCGCCGTGCGCGCATCTGCCTGCGCGGAGGCTATCCGGCTCTTCGGCCTCTCAGGGCTCGAGAAACGCCGTCCCTCTCAACTCTCCGGCGGGCAGCAGCAACGTGTCGCGCTCGCCCGCATCCTTGTAAACCGGCCACAGCTGCTCATGCTCGACGAGCCGTTTTCCGCGCTGGACACACATTTAAGGGAAAGGCTCCAGCTGGAGATGAAAGATCTGCTCGCCACCTATGGCGGCCCCGCGCTCATGGTCACACACAGCCGTGACGAGGCCTATCGCCTATGCAGCCGCATCGCTTTGATGGAGAACGGGACGCTCTTAACGCTGCGTCCCACAAAGCGGCTGTTTGCGGATCCCGGCACATCCGCCGCCGCGCGCATGACAGGCTGCAAGAACATTTCCCGTGCGGAAAAGCGCGGTGAACACGAGCTCTTTGCAACCGACTGGGGCGTAACGTTCAAAACCGCTCAGCCTTTGCGCGACGGATTAACGGGCGTTGGCATTCGTGCGCATTACTTCAACGAGCGCACTGTCGAAAACCGGCACCCCGTAATGCTCGAGGAGATACTGGAAGAACCATTTGAGTTCACGATACCGTTTCGGTATGAAGGGCAGCCCAAAGATACGCCTTCACTGTGGTGGCGATTGCCGAAAGAACAGCGGCCAAACCTGGCCGAGTGCACGCTGGGCGTTGCTCCGGCAAACGTGCTTCCGCTCTATGATGGCTGCCCGTATCCGAATAATACCTGATCAGGAAGGATTTGTTTCATGGATGACCGCGTACTATTACACTGCTGCTGTGCGCCCTGCTCTCTGTCCTGCGTCGATCCTCTGCTTGCAGAGGGGATCACGCCCGTGGCATACTGGTACAATCCCAATATACATCCATTCAAGGAGTACGAAGCGCGCCGCGACTGTCTGATCGAATATATGCAGAAGATCGGTTTAGAACTGCATATCGATGAATGCTACGGTTTGCGCACCTTTGTACAGGCCGTTGCCAATGACATTTCGCATCGCTGCACCTACTGCTATACACATCGGATCGAGCAGGCGGCACGCTATGCCAAGGCGCACGGATTCTCCGCGTTCACGACAACTCTGCTGGCGAGTACATATCAGGCGCACGAGCTGATCGCCGCTGCCGGTGAGCGGGCTGCAAAGGAATACGGCGTACCGTTCCTTTACAGGGATTTTCGTCCGAATTTCCGGCAAGGAAACCAACGCGCGCGCGAGCTCGGCCTCTATATGCAGAAATACTGCGGCTGCATTTTTTCCGAAGAGGACCGCTATGCAAAGCAGATACAGCGTGACAGGGCAAAATTCTCGGAGTGATTCTCCTTCCCGGCTGTACAAAAGGGCTGCTCATCTTTCGATGAGCAGCCTTTTGCGATTCGATGTTTCATTAAAAGTCGTCGTCATCAAAGCCCTTACTGCGCTTATTGTTCTTCTTGTGCTTTGCAGGCTTCTTTTCTTCTTCCTCGTCGTCCCAGTCATCGTCGTCGTAATCATCGTCCTCATCGTCCTCGACCTCGAACATCCGCTGGAAGAACCCCTTCTTTTTCGGCTTTTGCTTTTTGGTTTCTGGCTCGTAATCGTCTTCGTCGTCGTAATCGTCCGCTTCCGACTCCTCTGCGCGGGCATTGAACTTACGGGTCATGCCGCCGTCGTTCTGACGCGGCGCAGGCTTCCGGTAGTCATAAGCCTCGTCTTCCTCGTAGTACGGTTCCTGCTCATCGTATGCCTGCTGCGGATATGCAGGTTCCGGCTCGTGATAGGCCGGCTGCTGCGGCTGCTGATACACGGGCTTCGGCGCCGGCTCAACGGGATGATATATCGGCGGTTCCGCATGAACGACGGGCTCGTTGAACTCCTGCTCCGGCGGTGTTACGGGTGCAGCGGGCTGGATATCCGGTGTTACACCGAGCTCTTTCCTGTTTGCACCGATCATCTCATGATACTCGCTCATATATCGCTGCAAATCGCAGAGAATCTCATCGGCATACTTTCTTGCGCCGTTGTAGATCGCGTTGGCATTGGTCTCCGCTTCGGTCGTGATCTCCTTGGCGCGTGCGAACGCCTCTTTATAGACCTCGGACTCGCTCACGCGATTCTCAAAATCGACCTGTGCCTGGTGATACAGGTTCTCCGCGCTTGCCTGCGCCTGACCCATAATCTGATCGGCTTCCTGCTGCGCCTGCTCGACCATGTCCTTTGCGTTTTCCCGCGCGTCGCGAATGGTATTGTTCGCTTCCGCAAGGATGCCGGTCGCTCTGCGGATATCTTCGGGGATCGTGACCTTCAGATCGCTGAGCAGATCAAACAGGCGATCGATCTCCACGATACGCTTATTGGTCGCGCCCGCAAACTTCGTGCGCGGGCTCTCTTCAAGCTCCTGCTCGATGCGGGAAATGATGCTATAGATCTTCATGGTTTGTGCGCTGCTCATCGACTCATCAACCTCTCTCTAATGATTTTAATATTACACTCCGGAACAAGTCCCTGAATGCTTCCGCCAAGCGAGCCGATCTCCTTGATCGTGCTCGAACTCAGGAACGAATGCGCCGGGCTGGCCATGAAATACACGGTTTGAATGTCGGGATCCAAATGCCGGTTCACAGCGTCGATCTGGAATTCATATTCAAAATCCATGATCGCGCGCAAGCCGCGGATGATGTAGGACGCGCCGACTTTTTTTACATAATCTACAAGCAAGCCGTCGAAACTTTCGACCTTTACGTTAACAAACTCCGTTTCCGAAACCACGCGTTTGATCATATCGACCCGTTCCTTCGGCGTGAATGTCGCATGTTTTGCGGAGTTATTCAGCACTCCGACATAGACGCAGTCAAACAGCGAAACAGCGTTGCGCAGAACATCGAGATGTCCTTCCGAAAACGGATCGAAGCTGCCCGGATAGACGCAAATTCTCACGGTTCCAAATCCCTTTCCATCATTGTGAAACAGCAATCGCCGTATGTTTTCGTTTTTCGGATGCGCATGAGTCCCGGCACGGGCGCAGGCGGAAGTTCTCTGGCGTGTTCGATTACGACAAGCCCATCGTCCTGCATCAAGCCGATCGAAAACAGCCGCACGGCCGCATCCTGCGCAGTTCCGTCTGCATACGGCGCATCCAAGAGCGCAATGTCAAAGTGCAGGCCCTCTGCGCAAAGCCGATCCAGCGCAATGCGATAGTCCGCCTGCAGGATTCGTACGCGCTCAGATAGTCCCGTTGCGGCGGCGTTCTTTTCGATACAGCGCACGCTTTTCGCGTCATGATCGTTCAAGACTGCCAGTTCCGCGCCCCGTGAGACCGCCTCCAATCCCAGACTGCCGGAACCGGAAAACAGATCCAACACAACACTGCCCGGCAGGTCAAACTGGATGCTCCCAAACAGCGCTTCCTTCACACGATCCAGCGTCGGCCGTGTATTCATTCCGGGCGGCGCTTCGATTCTGCGGCCTCTTGCACTGCCCGCAATGATTCGCATTTTGACCTCCGAGCCTTAATGTAGATACTGTATTATAGCATTTCCCGACACATTATACAAGCGCAGAATATGATTTGCACCTTGCCGCGGGCGGATAAGGGCACGGTTAGCGGATCTGACCGCTGCCGCGTATCACATACTTCACCGTCGTCAGCTCGTGCAGACCCATCGGTCCGCGCGCATGGAGCTTCTGCGTACTGATACCGATCTCCGCACCGAATCCGAATTCTCCGCCATCTGTGAAACGCGTTGATGCGTTGACATAGACCGCAGCGGCATCCACGCAATCCAAAAACCGCTCGGCCGCGTTGTAACTCTCCGTTACGATGGTCTCGCTGTGATGCGTGCCGCAGCGATTGATGTGTGCGATCGCCTCATCCAGTGAATCGACGACCTTGATCGAAAGAATATAGTCGTCGTATTCGGTCGTCCAATCCTCCTCCGTGGCGGCGTTCGCCTGCGGCAGGATTGCCCGCGCCCGCTCGCAGCAGCGGAGCTCTACGGGATACGCCGCAAGCCGCTCGGCAAGCATCGGCAAAAACGCTTCGCTGACCCGTTCGTGAACAAGCACCGTCTCGCAGGCGTTACAGACAGACGGACGGGAACACTTCGCGTTCTCCGCGATGTTGACGGCCATGAACAGATCGGCCGCTTCATCGATATATGTGTGACAAACGCCTGCTCCGGTCTCGATCACAGGCACGGAAGCATTCTGTACGACAGAACGGATCAGTCCTGCGCCACCGCGCGGGATCAGGACATCCAGGTAACCGTTCAGGCGCATCATTTCCTGTGCGGTCTCACGGCTCGTGTCCTCAAGCAGCTGAATCGCGCCCTCCGGCACACCGTTTTGATAGGCGCAATCCGCAAGAATGTGTTTCAGGCAAAGGTTCGTATGCAGCGCTTCCTTGCCTCCGCGCAGCATACAGGCGTTGCCGGATTTCAACGTCAACCCGATCGCATCGACCGTAACATTTGGACGCGCTTCGAAGATGATGCCGACAACGCCAAGCGGGACTCTTCGTTTTTCGATGGATAGGCCGTTGGGACGTTTGGTCACGCTGTCTGCACCTCCCACCGGGTCCGGCAGACCCGCCACATGCCGCAGCCCATCTGCCATTTCGCGGACACGCGCTTCTGTCAGCGTCAGTCGATCGAGAAATGCTTTCCCGTGGCCCGCGGCCGCTGCCGCTTTGAGGTCTCTGCGGTTCTCAGCGAGGATCTCTTCCGTATGTACAAGCAGCGCATCCGCCATGCGGCAGAGCGCTTCGTTCTTTTTACTCGTGCCCAGCACGGCAAGCGCATAGGACGCGCGCTTTGCTTCGGCGGCAAGCTGAAGTAATTCCATTTTCTCATCCTCCCGTTGCTTGCACCAGTATACTATAAGCCGAAGCGTATCGCAAGAAAGTCAGAAAAAACAGCCCGCGAAGGGCTGTTAATCCGAAAACTGTCTCAAACAGGACTGCCACAAACGCAGCTCGTCAAAGCGCTCCGCATGACGCAGCGCCGCGTCTCTTACATCGAATGCGATCGCTACGAGCCCAGCATGGAAGATCTGATCACGATCTGCCGTTACTTTCGGATTTCTGCGGATTATCTGCTCGGTATTCCGTACAATTACGACTGTCCGACGTTCTGAGCTCTTGCACATACAAGAATAACCGAGCCGTCGATCCCATTGCGGCTCGGTTGGTTTGACGTTTCTTTTCCGGTCACTTGCGATCAGCTCTCTGCGTTCTCCAAGTATTCGTTGATCTCGTCCGCCGAATCGAAAGCGATCCCCTCATACAGTTCCTCTGCGGTCTCTGCATCAAATGCAGCTGCAAAGAGCGGCAGAACCTGCACGCTCTCCACTTCGAGCGTTTCCGCATTGGCCTTCAGAATGCGCAGTTGCCCCGCGTCATCCGCTTTCAGCATCACATGCGCCGGGCATGCGCCGATGCGTAAAAAATCCACCTCCACCGTTTCTGACGAAAAGGCGTTCATGCGGCCATCCGGATACTCTTCCTGAAACTCTTCCCGTGTTTCCCCGACATAGGGCATTGCGTCCGCATCGCGTTTCAGCGTATGCATACACCCCGTAAACTGGTAGGTGAAATGCAGCTTCGTTTCCGGCAAAATGCTGACAAGTCCGATCCGATCTACTTCCGTCGTCTCCGGCTCCGCCGGCGTCAGTCGGCGCTGCTCCACTGCTCCGCCGAGCGCTGCGCCCGCCAGCAATCCGAACAACGCGCTGACAAACAGTTTCCAGTTTGCTTTGAAAATCTCGCGCATCATTGACTCCCTCCGGTTTCAGTTTGCGCGCAATCAGGCAAAATATACTGTGGCCGTTTCTTTTTTCGGGAAAATGCGGTAAAATGGGTTTTGTATTGGAGGGATCCCATGGTATTCGATCTTCTTTCAGCGCTGTACCTCGTGGCGTTCGTCTTATCGGGCGTTGCGATCGCGCGCGTCTATCTTTCCAAAGAGCGTCCGCTTGTACGTCTCTGGCTCGGCGGCGTGATCGCGCTGCTCTTGCTGATTTGGCTTCCTGCACTGTTTTCCCTTCTGCTCGGGTTCACGCTGCTGTCGCAGCTGCTCGCGCTTGCCGTCGCGGTCTGCTTCGGAACGCTCTGCGCGATCCTTGCAAAAAACAAGCCCGTCATGAAAAACGACTGGCTCTCGGAATGCGACGTACTGTTTACACTTCTTCCCCTGCTTGTGATCGGCATTGTTCTTCTTTCCACGCATACGATCCTGCCGGTCAATGGCGGTCTGTCTGTTGGGCAATCGACCTACGGCGACCTTGCGATGCACCTCGGCTTTATCACCAGCATTGCTGAGCAGCATACGTTCCCGCCGATGTATTCCATCTGTCCGGGCACGCCGGTCGGGTATCCGTTTTTGTCGGACAGCATCAGCTCGACCTTCTATGCGCTCGGCGCCGATCTGCGATTTGCAACGATGCTCCCCGCCATGTACGCATACGCGCTTGTGCTGCTCGGCGTATATCTCTTCTTTGAACGCTATCTGAAAGACCGCGCAACAACACGCCTTGCCACGCTTCTCTTTTTCCTTGGCGGCGGCTTCGGCTTTGCGTACTGCTTCGATCTGCTGCAGCAGGATCCCGGCAAATTGACCCGTTTTCTCACCGCGTTCTATGAAACGCCGACAAATAACGTGACCGTGGGCATCAAATGGGTCAACCCCATTGCGGACATGCTCATCCCGCAGCGCGCAACACTATTCGGATGGGCGTTTCTGTTTCCCTGTCTGTATCTGCTGTACCGCGCGGCGTTTGAGCAGGATCGCAAAAGCTTCACACTGCTCGGCATTCTTGCGGGCGGTCTGCCGCTGATCCATACGCACTCCTTCCTCGCGCTCGGCGTGATCAGTGCGGTATACCTGTTTCGCTCGATTCTTCGAAATGAGGAAAAGGCGCAATGGCTCGGTTATCTTCGCTACGCGCTGATCGTGGCCGTTCTCGCGGGGCCGCAGCTTCTATTGTTCACATTCCGGCAAAGCGGCAGTTTTCTGCATTTCAATTGGAACTGGGCCAACGAGACGGACAGCTTTCTCTGGTTCTACATCAAAAACCTCGGACTACTCTTTCTTCTGCTGCCGGCCGCCCTTCTCGGCACGAGCAAGCGGCATCGCGCAATTCTGAGCGGTGCGGGCGTTCTTTGGCTGCTTGCAGAAACCATTCAATTCCAGCCGAACCCCTACGATAACAACAAGCTGTTGTTCGTTTGCTTTGCGTTCCTGTGCGGACTCATCGCGGAGTATCTTATGCGCATCTACCGCAGTCTGCGAAAGGCCGAAGGCGGCCGGGCGCTCTCAACAAAGCTTCTCGCCGTATTCGTCACGACTGCGCTCTTTCTCTCCGGCACGATGACGCTGGCGCGCGAGTACAATTCCGAGTATGAACTGCTTGGGCCTTCCGAGGTTGCGGCGGCCGAATTTGTAAAGGAAAGCACCGCGCCGAACGCGACGTTTCTCACAAGCAACAACCATAACAACGCGATCGCAGCTTTGACCGGGCGCAACATCGTCTGCGGCTCCGGCTCCTATCTGTACTACCACGGCGTAAACTATGCCGATCGCGAGCAGGCGCTTTATCGCATGTATGAAGAACCGACAGAGTATTTCGCTGCCCTGTCGGCCAAGTATCATGTCGATTATGTGTACTTCAGCAGTCAGGAATTCTCAAAATTCAACTGCGACCTGACATATTTTGAAGAAAACTGCCAATGCGTTTATAACAGCGGTGGAATCCTGATCTACGCGGTCAGTCCAACCCCATAAGGAAACGGTAAACCGGCTTCATCAAAAGAAACGCCTCGCGGATCTCGTCTGCGATCTCCGGCCGCAGTGTTTGGGAAACAGCGGGCGAAGAATAGCAGAATGTGATCCGCTTCAAATTCAGCCATGGGCGGAGACGTTCCGGTGCGTCCAGATAACGCTCTCGTTTGTATGACTCCGCCGAAAGCATGAACCGCTCGGCAAACGCGGGCGCATTCACCAGCTCAAGGAAACGTTCCGGGCGTGCGAGCATCCGCTCACGAAGCCGCTGCATCATGGCGGAATCCGGGGCATACATGCCCATGCCGTAACCGTAGCTTTCGCGTTCAAACTCCGCGTACAGCACAAAGCACTCGCTCGTTCTTTGCATGGGCGGTTTGAAACCAAGCCATGCATGATCGCGATAGGGCGATTTGTCCTTAGAATACCGCGTATCGCGCCGAATGCGCGACACAACGCTCGACGGCCGCACATTGAAGTGTGGATCGATCTCGAGCGCGGTCGGCGCAAGCTGTTCCGCAAGTGCGAGCAGCGGCGCCTGCACATTTTGCTTATACCGTGCGCGGTTCGCTTCAAAGAAGCTGCGGTCATTCTGAAATGCGATCTCCCAGAAAAACCGATAGGTATCCTCGTTCAGTCCATGAAACTCATTCATTATTCGTATCCCGCTCCTGGACGCCGCCGCGCACACGCTTGATCGTATGCCGCTGCTGCGGCTGTACCCGTGCCTGCTGCCGTACCGTGATCACCTTTGGCGGCACGCGGCCGGGTATCGGTTTAAAATCATCTTCTTCAACGCGAATCGCCTTCGGCATACGGTTCTCCGCGCTTCTCTGCCGCGGCGCATAGTCCGCTGCCGCTTCGGACTCCGCTGCGGGAAGCAGCCTGTCATCCTGCGGTTCCTGCATCCAAGCGGGGCGTCCGCTCTGCCATTCCGCCGGACTCCGCTGTACAGAAAATCTGTCCGTTGCAAAGCCGTCGTCCCCGTATGCCGCATCGTCTGCATCGTCCTCTGCAACCGGCGCATCTTCTGCATGGCCGCGCCCTTCATTACGCCGTGTGCGATCGTTTCGCGGCGCATTCCTGAGGTCGAAGCGTCTTGTGTGGTCGACGTCATCCATAAGATCGTCAAATGCAAGGCCGTCCTCTTCCTCTGTGTTCCCGGAAGCAAAGAAGTCTCCCGTATCTGCAAACCGACGTTTCGGCACATACAGCTTCGCGCGCTTCAGATACTCGGCATCGGGTGAAAGCGCATCGTCATCATGCTGTTCCTCATCATAATCGGTCTCAGCATCCTCTTCGTCCAGAAGATCGAAATCGCTGTCGAGATCGTCCTCGTCCTCTTCATCACGCATGAGAAGGCCGCCGCCCGTCCTACTGCGTTCGAGCAAGGTGAGAATCATAAGCACTGCGAACGCAAGCAGCATGACCGCGCCAAGGATGATCAGAATGCGCGTGATCGCATTGCTCCAGATGCCCCCGCCCGTTCCATCCTGCGGAGCGGGCGTCTGAACCGGCGCCTCCTCCGTCGTTTCCGGATACGCGACTGTCATTGCGTAGGTGGCGACGCTTCGCTCCGTTCCCGCCGGGTCAGTCGCTTTCAGTGAAAAAGTCAGGTTGCGCGGCGATCCGATGATCAGCTCGCCCTCATAGACCGTCTGTCCGTTCGGGAGCACGGTATAATTTGCAAGCGTTCCAAGACTCGCTTCGCTGAGCGTTCCTGCCTTCAGCTCGACGGAACTGTTATTCTGAATGAGCAGCCGCATCATGACGGACCCCGTCTGCGCCGACCAATCCGAGGTCAGACTGCCCTGCATGGAGACGCTGATCTGCGAATCGTCCACATAGGGATACACGGGATAGGTCTGCGTGAACACAGGCGAGTAGGCGTCGCCAAAGGGATCCACACCCGTGAGAGAAAAGCCCACGTTTCTCACGCTCTCCGTCATGGATGGAACGACCGTATACGACAGTGTTTGCGCATCGCCCGTATCCAGAGAAAATGGCGTTGTGTTCAGCGAGTTCCCAAGCTCATCCTTGAGATAGATATTCGTTACCTTCTGATTCCCGATGTTGCGCGCCGTAACGGCAAAGGGTACGCCTGTGGCCGTCGGCGTTCCCATCTCGACCTCGATGCGCAGGTCGACATTGACCATCGCGAGGGTAACGGGCTCGATCGATGCAAAGCTCTTCGTTTTGCCGTTGACCATATAGGTCACGACCGGCGCGGAGACCACGTTTTCGTTTCCCATCGTATAGGTATAGTCAATCGCAAACGAATCGTTCGCGCGCAGCGTATCGTTTCGGCGGATCGGCACGTCGCTGATCTGCTCGTCGATCAGCATGATCTCCGACATATCGAACTTTGTCTCGTTCTTAAGCACATAGGTCAGCGTGATCTTATCGCCCTGCCGCGCATGGGTCGTATTCGCGGTGCGCATGACGGAGATCACCGGCTCGACCGCGCGGCCGACCGTGATCTCCTTGTTCAGAAAGAACGGCTCGCCGCCGCAGACCCAGCTCACCATGAACGTCACGGGCATTCCAATCTGCGAATCCGCAATGCTCACCTCGATCGGGATCTTTGCCGAGCCGAAGCGCGGAATGACCGTGTCCTCTGCGATGTCATACACGAAATTCCCCTGCACGATAGAAATATTGCTGAGCTCGTAATCCGAATGGTTGGAGATCTCAAACGTCACGGAAACGGTTCCAGCCTCCGTCAGCTCGGCCGGCTGCAAAGAGATCACCTCGACCTTGACCTCGTCCTCCGCGAATGCAGAAGAAACAGCGGCCAGCGCCGTGAGCGCAAAGAACGCCAGGAGGCACATCCATTTCTTGAATCGCAAGCCCTTCACTCCTTCAATTCCGGCAGCCCCGCGTCAAACGCACGCTGCACGATTCCCGTTTTCACAGGGAGAACACGTCCATCTGTCCGGTCGGACAACTGCTTCAAAAGCGCCGCCTCCCGGTCGAGCGGAACGGACAGCCGAACTTCAATGGATTCCGCATAGGCCGTGTTCTCCAAAAGCGCTTCCGTGCGCAGAATGCTCTCTACACGTCCCCAAAGCGGGTACGGGACGGTTGCTTCATACGCCGCGCAGCAGCGCATATCAACGTGTCCTGCGGCGCGGATGGATTCCGCCGCCGTCTTTGCATATGCCCGCACAAGTCCGCCCGCACCCAAAAGCACGCCGCCGAAATACCGCGTTGCAATACAAACGAGGTTTGTCACACCGTTTTTTCGGATTGCGTCCATCATCGGGAGCCCCGCCGTTCCCGACGGCTCTCCGTCGTCGGAAAATCGCGCTGTCTGTCCGCTCTCACCGATGGAATACGCGTAGCAATTATGCGTCGCGTCCCAGTGTTGTTTGCGGATCCGTTCGAGGATCTCAAGCGCCTCCCGCTCCTCGGCCACAGGATAACATCTGCCGATAAAGCGGGATTTGTTGATCACGATCTCGATCTCTGACGGCTCGCGAACTGTGCGAAAGTCTTTCACGCGCGGCGCACCTTGCAGAAGCCCTTCTTGCCCTTGCGCAGGATGATTCCGTCGCCGTCCAGCTTTTCGGCCGGAAGCGCCGCTTTGACGTCCGCGACCTTTTCATCGCCTGCGAACACGCCGCCGCCTTCGATGAGTCGGCGCGCATCGCTCTTTGACGACGCAAGCTTTGCAAGCACGAGCAGATCGGTCATGCGGAGTCCGCTTTCCGCGATCTGCTCCTCCGTCAGTTCGACCGTCGGCATATTGGAATGATCCGAGCCGCCTGCGAACAGCGCCTCTGCCGCCGCCTGCGCCTTTTGGGCTTCCTCGGTGCCATGCACCTGTTCGGTCAGCGTGAAAGCAAGAACACGCTTTGCTTCATTGATCGCGGAATCCGTGAGCGCGCCAAGCCTGCGGACCTCATCCATCGGAATGAACGTCAGGAGTGCAAGGCACTTTTCCACATCTGCGTCGCCGATGTTGCGCCAGTACTGGTAGAAATCATACGGGCTGCACTTATTCGGATCCAGCCATAGCGCGCCCTTCTCGGTCTTGCCCATCTTTTTTCCCTCGCTCGTGGTAAGCAGCGCAGTCGTCAGGGCATAGGCGGGCTTGTGCTCTTTGCGGCGGATCAGATCAGCGCCGCCCAAGATGTTGCTCCACTGGTCATCTCCACCCATTTCGAGTACACAGTTCTCGCGCCGGTTCAGCACGAGGAAATCATAGCTCTGCATGAGCATGTAGCTCATTTCAAAGAACGTCAGGCCACGCTCCATACGCTGCTTATAGCACTCTGCGCGGAGCATCGTATTGACGGAAAAGTGTACGCCGATGTCGCGCATGAAGTCGAGGAAATTCAAGCCGCGCATCCACTCCGCGTTGTTCATCACGAGCGCCTTGCCGTCGGAAAAGTCGATCAGGCGCGCCATCTGCTTCTGAAAACAGGCTGCGTTATGATCGATCTCCTCGTTGGACATCATGCGGCGCATATCCGACTTGCCGGAGGGATCGCCGATCATGGCCGTGCCGCCGCCAAGCAGCACGATGGGACGGTGACCCGCGCGCTGCATGTGCGCCATGGTCATGAGCGCAACGTAATGCCCGATGTGCAGGCTGTCGGCCGTCGGGTCAAAGCCGATATAGAACGTGACCTTCTCCTTGCCGAGAAGCTCGCGCAGTTCTTCCGGGTGCGAACACTGCTTCAAAAAGCCGCGTTCTTCCAATACGTCATATACGTTTTCCATTGTTCTCTCCCATCCTCGTTCAAACGGGCGAACGCGCCCATTCAATTTTCCATAACAATATACCATGAATCCCAAAACAAAACAATGCGCAAGCCTGTCCGGCCTGCACAAAGTTTTTGTAAACATTCGTCAGTTTTTCGATACGGTAAAGGAGAACACCGCTTCGCCATCACGATTCGACGCCGTAATCTCCTCTCCGAGCAGCTGCAGGATCTCTTTTGCAATGGCGAGCCCAAGTCCCGTTCCCTGCTCGGCGTGCGACCGATCCGCTTTATAAAACCGCTCAAACAAATGCGGAAGGTCTTTTTCATCGATATGACCGCTGTTGTGCACCTCGACGCGCAGTTTCCCGGTCTCGCGATCTTCCTCTGCCGTGAGCGTCACAACGCCGCCGTCGCTTGCATACTTGATTGCGTTGTCCACAAGCGCAACAAGCACCTGTTCGATGCGATCGCGGTTCGAATATGCGGTGGGAAGCGCGGCAGGCGTATAGCGCAGCGTGATATCGCTGTAATCGGCATTGATCCGCATTCGCTCCGCCGTTTCCGCAAGCAGCGCATCCAGCGGAAACGGCTGCTTCGTGAGTGCGACCGCGCCGGACTGAAGCCTGGACAGTTCAAGCAGATCATTGATGAGCCGCGACAGCCGCATAGACTCCCGCAGGATATGTCCATAGTATCGCGCCCGGTCTTGTTCCGTATGAATGAGCCCGTCGTTCAAGGCTTCCGCAAGCGAACGAATCGATGCGATGGGCGTTTTGAGCTCGTGGCTGACATTCGCGACATACTCCCTGCGCGTTTGCTCCAGACGCTCCGCTTCCGTAACGTCCTGCACGAGCACGATCGCGCCGGGCAGCGTTTCTACCGCTGCCTGCGAACGTGTCAGCGTCAGCAGAAGCTGCCGGTTGTCGATCGAAAAATGCAGCGTGACTGGCGTTTCGCTCCTCGTCATGGCATGGCAGGCATTATCAAACTGCTCCGCCATGCTCTCGTCAGAAAACAACGTTTTTCCGTCGGATCTGAGCAGCGTCTGCGCCGCCGGATTCATGAACGTGATCTGTACGAACGTATGGTCGAGCGCGACCACGCCTTCGCTGAGCCCCGTCAATATGGTCGTAAGGCGGTTCCTCGCAAGCGTCAGGTCTTCGATCGTCGCGGAAAGCTCCGCAGAAAGAAAGTTCAGCGCTTTTCCGAGCTGACCGATCTCGCCCCCCGCCTCCTCGTCCGCCCGCGCGGAAAAGTCCCCCGCGGCCATGGCGATCGCATTCTGCGTCATTTGGCGGATCGGCTTCACAAAGGTTCTGCTGCCGAAGTAGCCGAGAACGACCAGACAGGCCGCCGCGCCCGCACTGCTCATCAGCAGCGTCAGCGTGAGTGAAAACATGGCCGCTCGCAGCTGGTTCGCGGGTTTTGTCACGAGCACCGCGCCCGTGACCCGTTCCATGTTGTCCACGATCGGCACGCCGATAAGAACGCCGTCCACCTTTCGCCAGTTCGTCTCGGAGACCGGCGCGCCGCTTGTCAGGATGCGGCTCACATACCGTGCGTATTTTCCCTCCGTCGGGCGTTTCGTCTCGTCGAGCATCTCGTCCGCAGAGGCGGAATACGCAAACAGGTTGCCCTGATCGTCGTAAATGTAGACATGCGAGCCGCTGCGCTGGTCGTTCAAAACAAATTCACTCAGCGCATCGAAGCCGACCTTGCCCTCCAGATACCGTGCGGAAAGACGTGCCACCGAGCGCGCTCTCGGCATCATTTCGTTGACGATCTCCGCCGCAAAGGCGCGTATTCCGAAAAAGAAATAGATCGCCGCGGTCAGCGATGCGGTCAGCACGCAGGCCGAGACGAGATACAGCATCAGTTTTCCGAAAAGCGTTCCACGTTTCATTCCGCTGCGCCAAACTTATAGCCCACGCCGTATACGGTGCGGATCCCCCACTTTGTTTCGCCCGCCGGCATTTTTTGCCGGATACGTTTAATCTGCGTATCGACTGCGCGCGTATCGCCAAAGTAATCGTATCCCCAAATCTTTGACAGGATCTGTTCGCGGTCAAACACTCGGCCGGGGTTGGATGCGAGCAGATACAGGATCTCGACCTCCTTCGGCGTGAAATCTACGACCTTGCCGCCAATGCGCACTTCATAATTCGAAAGGCTGATCTCCAGCTCATCGATGCGAATCGTCTGACCGCTCGGCTCCGCCGCGGCCGTCGTTCTGCGAAGCACCGCCTTGATGCGTGCAATGAGCTCCCGTGTCGAGAACGGTTTCACGATATAGTCGTCTGCGCCGAACTCCAGCCCCAGCACACGGTCGATTTCTTCCCCCTTGGCGGTCAGCATAATGATCGGGACAGAGCTTGTTTTCCGGATCTCGCGGCAGACGTCGACGCCGCTCATACCGGGCATCATGACATCCAACAGGATCAGATCCGGCGATTCCTCCTGTGCAAGTTTCAACGCGTCCGTACCATTGTATGCCGACGCGTGCGTAAACCCCTCGTTATCAAGATAAACGCCCACCGTTTCATGGATGATCGGCTGATCATCGCAGATGAGAATATGCGGTGCTTTTGCCATGGCTCGTCCCACATCCTTTCTTTTCACAGTTTCATTATAGCCGCTCGTTTCGGGTCTGGCAATTCCGGAACCCGACTTGTCATAATTGTACATCTTTCGCCCACAATCCGAAGCGCTACCTTTGTCCCGCCGTTTCCGCGGAAAGCCGGCAGACCGCATCGACTGCGGCGATGTGCGCATGTTTCAGCGCAGCGGAAAATGCGATTCGGTCCTCTCCCGCAAACTCCGTGAGCTTTCTGAGTTCCGTAAGGATCGTTTCTGCGCACGCAAGCAGCGCGCCGGACGCGCCCGTCTCCGTGACGGAAAACACAGCAAGGCTGTCTCTGGCCGCACCGAGTTTGTCCGTGATCTCTCCGATCTCCGCTTTGCCCTCCGCGACAGCTTTACCCTCCTTGTCAAAGGCATAGACCGCGGCATACAGACGTTCTCCGATCTCCGAAAGCTGATCGAGAAGCGCGGCAAGCGCTGCGATCTGCGGCTCCGTGGCTGTGACGACCCATTCGGATGCCGCCTGTTCCATGGCGTAGCTCGCGCTTTCCATCCCTTCTTCTGAAAGCCTTGCGCGCACCTCTTTGATGCTCTCCCCGTTTTGATAGCAGGCGGCAAACACGCGATACTTGTCCCCATCCGCATAGATATACCCGCCAGCGCCAAGCGCTTGCAGCGAGGCGGCTTGTTTGCTTGCATTATCGAGGCTCGAGTATACGCCCATTTGCAGAGCATAATAGGCCATTTTCGGAAGCTTCAGCGTTTTTGTCACCGTCGCGCTCGTCTGTTGTCCCGCGGCTGTCGCTACGGACGGCGCTTCCGTTTCCTGCGCGTCCGCCCGAACGACGCCGAGCGTCTGAAACACAGGGGCAACGACGTTTTGTGCGACCCACGTTCCTGCGGATGACACGCCGATCAGATATACGATCGATGCGACGAGCAACGCCGCGCAAAAAAGCGAGCCCGCAAGCGGCGGATTGCGCCTCGTGCTGCGGACACGCCTTCTGCGTCTTCTGTATTCCATGCTACCGCCTCCAGCTTTCGTTTCTGCTTACAATCTATGCAGACGGCGCATGGGTGATTCGCTGCATTCGCTGCGCACGTTCGGCAAAACGCTCGAAACAGCGCTCCGCCGCGCGGCGCTCACAGGGCAAGCCGCATGAGGACAAGCTCCTGCCATCTGCCGTCGCGCGTGCGAAAGCCACGCGGGTTCCTGCCGTATTCCGTAAACCCGAATTTTGTATACAGCGCGATCGCCGCCGCATTTTCGGAGACAGCTTCCAGCTCCAGTTGCAGCAAGCCCGCCTTTTTCGCGCAGGCAATGCAGGCCGCTGTCAGCGCACTGCCGATGCCGAGACCCCAGTACGCTTTCAGAATACTAATGCCGTAGTCCGCTCTGTGCTTCGTCTTATCGCGTGCGGAAACGAGGCGGTTCCCCGCGGAGCCGACCAACCGCCCGTCGACGAACGCACAGATCTCGATATCCGTTTCGCTTTCTCTCCTGCGTTCGAGGCGCTCGGCCATCTCCTCCGGCGTGTGCATCGGTTCATCCGGGTATGTTGTGAGATACTCCGTTTCCCCGTGCGCCGTACGGAAATACTCCAAAAAGGCCTGTGCATCCACACCCTCCGCGTTCTTCAAGACGCATATACGGCCGTCGTGCAGCCTGATCTGCTCATTGTATTCCATGTACGTTTTCCTTCTCCTCTCGATCCTGTATGCCGTCGGCGCCGGATTTTGGCAAAAGCTTTTCGTAGAGATCAAACCACGGAAGTCCATATGCTTCATAGCCCAGGCTGACCGTACCGACGCGCTGAAATCCGTTCTTTCGATAGAGCCGTGCCGCGGGCTTGTTTCCCTGCGTCACATCAAGGCGAATGCTGCTGCAATGCTCCCGCGCCGCAAGCGCTTCAATATACCGCAGCATCTCTGTGCCGATGCCTCGGTGCAGAAAATCCGGATGGACAACGAGCGTATACACGACATAGATCCGGTCATAATCATCGTCCGTCAGCCAACGGACATTCTCATACCCCGTCTCCGGTCTGTGCCGCAAGAGAAAGCTGCCCACGATTCTCTCTCCGACCAAAGCCGCATACAACGCATTCTCGCGCAATCCCGTCTCTGCATCGGCGCGTGTCGGATAGACGCCCTTTGCCCAGCCCGGATAGTTTTCGTGTGCTTCAAGATGATCGCAGGCTGCGTCATACAGCCGTGCAATGCCATCCAGATCGGCCAACACCGCCTTGCGGATTTCCACGAAAAGCTCTCCTTTCGGTTGTTTGCACTTATCTTAACACATTTCTTCCGCCGCGTCATCCGGCTCACGTCTGCGGTGTTTTTACGCTGCATATAACAGGCTTTCGGATTTTTCCTGTTGAACGCAAGCATCCGCACGGTCAAAGCCGTGCGGATGCCGTCGTGTCATGTTGCTTTCGTCCGATACGTCGGTTTCAACTTCAGCGTACGAACAGTTTCTCGCCGTCAAAGTCCACGGTCAGTGTGCTTTCCGGCTCGGGGTCGTTCTTGAGGATATACCGTGCAAGCAGGGACTCGACCTGAGATTGCAGGAACCTCTTGAGCGGGCGCGCGCCATACTGCGGGTCGCTGCCGACCTTGACGATATACGCTTTCGCGGCGTCGGTGATCGTGCAGGAAAGCTGTCTCGCTTCAAGACGCTTCTTGAGACCCGCGATAAGCAGATCGATGATCCGGAACAGATCGTCGTTCGTCAGCGGCTTATAGAACACGATCTCGTCCAACCGGTTCAAAAACTCCGGACGGAACTGCGATTTGAGCAGCTGCCGCACCGCACTCTTTGCCGTCTCCGAGAGCGCGCCGTCGTCGCCGATCCCATCAAGGATAAGGTCAGAGCCCAGGTTGCTCGTCAAAATGATGATGGTGTTCTTAAAGTCTACCGTGCGTCCCTGTCCATCCGTGATGCGGCCGTCGTCAAGCACCTGCAGCAGCACGTTCAGCACATCGGGATGCGCCTTTTCCACCTCGTCAAAGAGAACGACCGCATACGGTTTGCGCCGCACCGCCTCGGTCAGCTGGCCGCCCTCGTCGTAACCGACATATCCCGGAGGTGCGCCGATGAGACGCGACACGGAGTATTTCTCCATGTATTCGGACATGTCGATACGAACAAGGTTTTTCTCATCATCAAACAGAGCCTCCGCAAGCGCTTTGGCAAGTTCTGTTTTGCCGACGCCTGTAGGTCCAAGGAACAGGAAGGAGCCGATCGGACGATTCGGGTCCTGAATGCCTGCGCGCGAACGCAGGATGGCGTCACAGACGCTCTCGACCGCTTCGTTCTGGCCGATCACGCGCTCATGCAGGATGTCATCAAGGCGAAGGAGTTTTTCGCGTTCGCCTTCCATGAGCTTCGAAACAGGGATCCCTGTCCAGCGTCCCACGATGCGTGCGATCTCCTCCTCTGTAACACGGTCGCGCAGGAAACTCGCGCTGCTCTTATCCTGTTCGGCCCGCCGTTCTTCCTCCTCCAGTTCCTTTTGCAGCTTCGGAAGTTGTCCGTATTTCAATTCCGCCGCCTTGTTAAGGTCATATGCGCTCTCCGCCTTTGTGATCTCCGCATTCGTCTGCTCGATCTGCTCGCGCAGCTGCTGCACACGGTTGATCTTCTTCTTTTCGTTCTCCCAGCGTGCTTTCATCGCGGAGAACTGCTCCCGCAGCTCTGCAAGCTCCTTCTGGATCTCCGCAAGATGTTCTTTCGACAGCTTATCGGTCTCCTTCTGGAGGGCGGCTTCTTCGATCTCGTGCTGCATGATCTTTCTGCGCACATCGTCGAGTTCGGACGGCATGGAGTTCATCTCCGTCTTAATCAGCGCGCAGGCCTCATCGACAAGGTCGATGGCCTTATCGGGCAGGAAACGGTCGGAGATATACCGATTGGACAGGGTAGCCGCAGCGATCAGCGCCTGATCCTGAATCTTTACGCCGTGGTAAACCTCATAACGTTCTTTCAGACCGCGCAGAATGGAGATCGTATCCTCGACCGTCGGTTCCGGCACCATCACGGGCTGGAATCTGCGCTCGAGCGCAGCATCCTTCTCGATATACTGGCGATACTCGTTCAGCGTTGTCGCGCCAATGCAATGCAGTTCGCCGCGCGCAAGCATCGGCTTCAAGAGGTTGCCCGCATCCATCGCGCCCTCGGTCTTCCCCGCGCCCACAATGGTATGCAGCTCATCGATGAAGAGGATGATCTTGCCGTCGGACCCCTTGACCTCGTTCAAAACGGCTTTCAGCCGTTCCTCAAACTCGCCGCGGAACTTCGCGCCTGCGACCAGCGCGCCCATATCCAGTGCGAACAGACTGCGATCTTTCAAATTATCCGGAACATCTCCGCGGACGATGCGCAGTGCCAGCCCCTCCGCGATAGCGGTCTTGCCGACACCAGGCTCACCGATCAGGCAGGGATTGTTCTTCGTTTTTCTCGACAGGATACGGATGACGTTACGAATCTCGTCGTCACGACCGATGACGGGGTCGAGCTTTTGGTTCCGTGCCAGCTCCACAAGATCCTGTCCGTATTTTTTTAATACGTCGTATGTGCTCTCCGGATTATCCGACTGCACTTTCCGATTGCCGCGAACGGCCTTCAAGCGCTCCAGAAAGCGCGGCTTTGTGATGCCGTATGTGCGGAACAGTTCCTGCATCTCATGATCCGCCTTATCAAGCAGTCCGAGGAACAGATGCTCTACGGAAACATACTCGTCCTCCATCCGGTCTGCCGTTGCTTCCGCGCTGCGGAACGCCGCGTCCAGATCGCGCGACAGGTAGGCTTCGCCGCTGCCGCCGCTCATGCGCGGAAGTTTTTCAAGGATCGCGTCGCAGGCTGCCCGGAGAGATTTCACATCCACATCCATCCCCTGCAACATACTGGGGATCAGACCGTCCTGCTCAATGAGCAGTCCGTGCAGCAAATGCGCCTGCCGCACCTCGGACTGACCGTGCTCAACGGCATATTGCTGTGCGGCCTGCACGGCCTCGATGCTTTTCTGTGTCAATTTCTGTACGTTCATGGTCCTACCTCCTATGTCAAAGGATCGCCGGGTTCTTGCGCAGATAATCGCCATACAGGCTCTCTACCCGCGCGATCGCCGTCTCCGGCTGATCCAGATGGTTGAAAAACAGTTTCAGCGCCGTATCGAACAGGCGGATGTATTCCGCAATCGCCTGGCCCAGCGCTTCGTTATCGAGCTTACGGTCCTCCGCGACCGCGAGGCGGCGGATATACCGGTCGTCTGCCATGGCGCACTCGACATGCCCCACAAGGTTCTGCTCGATCCGCGACCAGAGTTTGAAGAATTGGAGCATATAGAGCCTGAGCGCGCTGCTCTGGCTGCGCACCGAAACGCGAAGCTCGCCGATCGCGGGCTGCAGATTCCGATTCAGTTCGACGCTGTAACGCACCGTCGGATTGTATTTATACGCCAATGCGCTGCGCAGAGAAAACATCGAGTCCGATGGCTGCATCATGACCTGGAACCGGCTGCTTCCGGTCAGCAGATTCTCGACCTCGGAAAACACCTCGCGGATCCGCTTCTCCGGCGTATCGTACGACACATATTCCGCGAGGATCTGGTTGACCGTGTTTGACCGGCTCGTGCCGTTTTCATATGCAATGCGGTCGATCTCCGCAACAACATCGTCTGTCAATACGAGGGAATACACGCTTTTATTCATCGGCTTCCACTCCTTTCCTACAATCGTTATTCTACCACGTCTTTCAAAATTTGCAATAGATATTATTAGGATTTTATGCGAGTTTTCAAGTTTGTCACATTTGACTTTCAGGGACTGCTTGCCTTATAAAAGGGCGGTTTGACGCTTTTTCATCCACATCCAACTGAAATAACCGTAGACGTCGTTCACAAGAAACGCAGCAAAGCAAACAACGATCGAGATATACTTTGGTTCCACCACGCTTGCCAAGCTCCAAAGAACGATGAGGACCACATCGTTCGCGGCATAAGCCAAAGCAAAATACGGGCTTCTGCGAAAGGTGAGATACACGGCCAAGAAGCTTGTTGTAACAGAGATCGTGCTCGGTACGATATTCGCAGTATGAAACCAGCTTAATATGAAATAAAACAGCACGGTCACGGCTACCGTTATAAGCAGCATCGGAACGATCTCTTTGGGATCAACGGTATTGACCTCGACCTCCGCCCGATTGCCTTGATAGGGATTCCTCCGCCATGTGATGAGCGCAAACACGGACATGGGCATCGACATGCCGAGGTATGTGATCATTTCGCCGTAATACGCAAAGGAGAGGGAAATCAGGCCATACAGCACGCTGAACAGGATCATGAGCAGCCGGCCGAACGGATTCCCCTTTGCATTAAAGATCAAGGAGGTGACACCGATCAGGGACGCAGCCAGCGTTACATAGTTCTCTCTGTCGAAGACACAAAATGACACGATGATCATGACGACTGACGCACACTACAAAAGGCGTTCGTTTCTGGTAAAATACTCGGTCACCCTTTTCATATTTCAGCAAGTCCTTTTCTTCAAAAAAAGCATCCGCGTGTACATCTTCTATGACCTAGCGATGTACAAACGGATGCTTTCGCATCGCACTACCCGGCAGCAGTTTCTATATGAATTCTCTAGTAGTATATAGCAATGCACACGGAAACGCAAGTGTAAAGCGGTGTTCCTGCGTGCTCACGCCTGCGGACTGCGGACTCAATTTGTAAACGTCGGCGTCCAGTAGGCGTTGCCGTAGATGTCGGTAAGCCGGAAACTTGCAAGAGACACGTTGTCCTCGATCGCAACGTTGCTGATCTCGATCTCGCCATCAACGACAAACCGGTCTCCCATCATATAGCTTGCCTGATAGTTTCCGTCGTAATCGTAGTAGTCGCAGAGGAAATCCAGCGTATCGCCGTCCCGAAGCGCGAACAATCCGCGCATGACCGCATCGGTTTCGCCGTTTTCATAAACACGCCGCGCGCCTGCAACCACGCCATAGGGGTTCCTGTCATCGAAAAGCAGGATCAGCTCCACGCGCTCGCCGTTGAGATAGGCCGGCACGCGCCCACGGATGGAGTAAGCGTCGCCGTCCTCGACGGAATCGATCAGGTAATACGGAACGATATGACCGTTCAGCGCAAGCCACGTTCCGTCATAGGATGCCGCAAGGTCGCCGTCGGCATTGAACGCATACACATTGTCAAGGCCGAGATCGATAAAGCCCTCGCCGTCGTCATAGAACACGTTCAGCTCGATGGTCTGGACGAGCCGCCACTCCTCCTCGGTCAGCGCGAGCACCTCCTGCCCGTTTTTGACCGTATACACGAGCCGGTCCGGTGCAAGGGTCGTGTTCGCGATCCGCTCCGCATTTCGTTTGATCAGATCACGATCTACCCATTCGGTCGAACGTCCACCGATGATACTCGCAAAATCGCCGTCGCTCAAAAAGCTCGTCAGCAGGCTCGCCACATCCAGTCCATCCGATGCACTCCCGCCGGAAAGCGCACCGCTGTACTCCCCGAGCAGCGCGCCGAGCAGCGATCCCGTGCCGGAGTTGCCGGAGGATGCGGGCGCGACCTGTCCCGCGGAAACGATGCTCGCAAAGTCCTTGATGCAGTCGCCGTAGCTCTCGTCCATGCCGATGCCCTGATAGACCGAGAGCATACTCGAAACGCCGGACAGCTTCTGATACGGGAAGTAGATCGAAAGCCCATAGGAATTTGTCATGGATCTCGACGTGCGGTTATACTTGACCGCGCCGGAAAGCGCATCCGCAAGCGCCAGCGCTTCCTTTGTTCCCATGTTCTTTGCAAGATGAATGAGATCGACCTGGTTCAGCTTGTTCTGCGGCGAAAACTCGCGGCAGTTTGCCCGCGCGTCCGAAACGATCCTGTAGTCATCGCTGTCCACGAGCTTGCTTGTTGCAGCGGCAAACGCCGTCAGAGCGGGCGGCACCGTTCCGGAGAACTCCGCAAGATCCGTAATGGACAGCGTGGTCTTATCGGACGGAGAATTCTTGTAGCAGACCGTCACAAAATCATCAATGATATTCTTGCCGATCTCGACGGTATCCATGGAGGTGTTCTGCGACAGCTTGGTCAGCCAATTCGTATAATACCAGCCCACGCCCGGCTCGGTCTCCTCCGACGCGATCAGATAATCCGCATAGGGCTCGGCTGCTACGGCCGTCTCGACCGTTGCCATGAGGCAAGCGTCAAAGCCGATGAAATCAAAACGACACCCGGCCTTATTCAGCGCATCGCAGAACTTGTCGAGCGTCATTGCGCCCTTTGCGCCATACAGTTCATCGTAACCATAGCCCGCGAGCGAGCCGCCGCCATGATCCCACATGATGAGCGCATACCGATCCGCCGGGAACGTTTCCTTACAGTACCGGATGAAATCCGCGAGTGTCGCGGGGTCGGTCATGGCGCGCTTGCCGACGTTTTTGTCAAGCCGCTTCAGCCCATCGCTTGTGACCTGATAGCGCTGGTTCGTGGAATTGCTGATCACGCTGTTCATCCATTTTTTGCAGCCGCCCGTTTCCACGATCAGATTGACCTGATCGGAGATCTTGGCCTTCAGCATCTCGTTCAGGTCGTTTGTCGCCATGCCGTAATTGGACTCGAGATCCGTGCCGCACATGTAGACCATGATCGTAAACACGTCTCTGCCGCCGCCGCGCACGGTCGTATATCGTTTGCGCGCCTTTCCTGAAACGGAAGCATTGGCGGCCGTCTCTGCCTGCACGCCGGAAAGCGTCTGACCGGAAGTGTCTTCCGCGTATTCGACAAGCTCGGTCTGGGATTGCTGCTCGTTTCCGGAAAGCAGTGCGCCCGCCGCGTCACCGAGCAATTCTCCCGCCGCGTCACCGCCGCCGGAGAAGATCTTCAACGCAAGCAAGACGAGCAGGATCAAGCCGACGGAGCCGAGCCCGCCGCGCGTGACCGTCTTCCTCGCTGTTCCTCCTTCTCCGCCGCGTCTGCGTTCCTGATAGCCGGAGCCGCTGCCGACCGGTCCGCCCGTTTTCTGCGCGCTGCCGCGTTTATACACCGATCCGCTCCCGGGCGTTATCCGCTTCTCTCTGGCGCGAGGCCGTTTCTTTTCCATAGTTCCTCCAAATCGCTGTAATTTGCAGAGCATTCTTTCGATAGGCTTCCGCTACATTTTATTCTTTTTTCAGACACGATGCAAGACTTGCGGTAGAGGCGCTTTCGGACAGTGAAGTCCCTCTTCCTTGACAATCAGCATCGATTGTGGCTAAATGTTGGTAAAGCGGCAACAGCGGTCTCTTTGACGCTTATGTAAGGAGGAAACGATCTATGGGCAGAAGCGGCGCTTCCGGCGGAGGATCTCGCGGCGGCGGTTTTGGCGGGAGCCGCGGCAGTGCGGGGCGAAGCGGCGGCGGCTTTTCCCGTGGCGGGTTTTCCCGCGGCGGCGGCAGCTTCGGAGGCTCGCGCCGTCCGGAAGGCGGCGGGCATCCCCCGCGCCCTATGTTTCGTCCGCATGCGTCTTATCGCCCCGATACACGTGGATTCGGCGCTCCGCCCCCGCGCGGCGGCAGCGGCTGCGGCTGCATGTCTGCAAGTCTCGGCACTGCGCTTGCGATTATCTGCATTCTTCTCATTATTCTGCTGATCGCAGGCGGAAGCTGCACTGCCTGCGTCGGCTCCTCCGCAGTCGGCTGCAGCGCTCCATCCGACAGCGGGATCACTGTCTCCACCGTTGCGCGCGAGCCGCTCCCCGCAGGGCTTGTCCAAGAGACCGGCTACTGCACGGACGAGCTCGGCTGGATCTCCAACCGCACGACGCTCGAACGCGGCATGAAACATTTTTACCGTGCGACGGGCGTACAGCCGTATCTCTATCTGACCGGCAGCATCAACGGATCGGATGCTCCATCGCAAGACGCGCTTGCGGCTTACGCTGACGCACTATATGACACGCTGTTCACGGACGAAGCGCATCTGCTACTCGTATTCTTTGAGTCGAACGGCCGCTATATGGATCGGCTCATTGTCGGCTCGGCGGCCAAGTCCGTCATCGATGCGGAAGCGATGGACATTCTGCTCGATTACCTCGACACCTATTATTATGATAAAAGCATGTCGGACGAGCAGTATTTTTCGACCTCATTTGAAAAAGCGGCCGAGCGCATCATGACGGTTCACCGTTCCCCTTGGCCGATCGTTCTGATCATTTTCGGCGCAATCCTTCTCGTCATTCTTCTGCTCGTCTGGTGGAAAAAGCACAAAGAGCAGAAAAACCGCGAGGCCGCGCAGACCGAGACGATCCTGAATACGCCGATCCAGACATTCGGCGATCTGGAAGCGGAGGAACTTGCCAAAAAGTACGATACGGATAAAAGCGGCGAAGGGACGCCGAAGCCCTGACAGAGCGTTCGCAGTCGCGCAGAACCCTGCTACCCACCGGTTTTCATGAGATGCGCCGGTGCAAAAACGTATAGATAAAGGAGAGGCAACATGAGCATTCTATCCAGATTCAACGACATCATTAAGGCAAACATCAACGCTCTGCTCGACAAGGCGGAGGATCCGGCGAAGATGATCGACCAGTATCTTCGTGAGATGACCGACGATCTCGCCGAGGTAAAACGCGAGACCGCAAGCGTCATGGCGGAAGAGACCCGCACCATGCGTCTTGCCGACGAAAACCAGGCGCAGGTCGACAAATACGACGCGCTTGCACGCAAGGCGTTGCAGGCGGGCAACGAGACGGACGCGCGAGTGTTCCTCGCCCGCAAGCAGGAGCTGGAAGCCGCCGGCGCCGGGCTCAAGACCGCCTATGCGGCTGCGCATGAAAACGCCGTTCGTATGCGTGAGATGCATGACAAGCTCGCCCGCGACATCGAAACGCTCAAGAGCCGCCGTCAAAGCATCAAGGCCAAGGTCACGGTCGCAAAAACGCAGGAGAAGATCAACGAGCTCAGTTCCGCTTCGGAAAAGGTCAACGGTGCGATGGGTGCGTTTGAACGCATGGAAGAGAAAGCCAACGCAATGCTCGACGAAGCCAACGCAATGAGCGAGCTGAACAATTTCTCCGTGGATGAGGCGCTGAAACTCGAAGAAAAATACGCAAAAGAAAACGCGCCTTCCGTGGACGACGCGCTTGCAAAGCTCAAGGAGGAGATGGGGCTGTAAAATCCCGGTTTTTATAGTATAAATTCCTTGCGGAGGTCTTGTCGGCCTCCGCTTTTCCATATCTATATACCTTGTCAGCGGCGTTTGGACGGGAAACGGACGATCCTTGCGCCTGAACTGTGCTGGATCTCTCCGACGGACGCTTTTCTGCGTTTGATCACGCGGCAGATCAGGATCGCAAAAAGCACAGCAGGAAACGCGGCGGCAGTCAGCGTCAATGCCGTAAAGAGCGGCGTTTTCGGCAGCGCGCTTCGCCGCAGCACGATCTTTTCCTCCGATACCGACTCACCGTCATCGTCTCTGAGGAACAGCTGCAGCGGCTCCGTTTCCCCGCAGGCGGTATTGGGGTCCCGGATCGACAGCGTCATGTACCCCACGTACGCGCGTATGCCGGACGGGGCACGCCGATTGGCAAGTGTATAATCGCCTACGGTCAAGCCGAACAGGTGCAAAACGCCGTCTGCATCCGAGGCGCTCGTTGTCACATGGCTGCCGTCCGCAGTTCTCCGCAGGGAAAACACCGCGCCCGCGACCGGTATCCCGTGGTCATCAACGATTTTGAGCTGTTTGTCCTCCGTTCGTTTTTCGTTCAGAAAATCGCCGTCCTTCTGCTCTGTGCGATACCCCGGCAGCGGGCTCTGACGCGCTTCATAGCGGTTGCGGTTTCCCTCGGAATCGATGAGCGGGAGATCGGAAAAACAATACGTCCAATGCGTTTCTTTATCTGCGCGCTGTTCGGCTTGCAGCTGTCCGTTGCAATACAGTTGAATCGTGACGGGCGGCGTCTCCTGCTTTTCCCCGTCAAACCGTACGCGGCCCTCCACCGAACAGCGCGAGCGATTGGCAGCCCAAATCTCTGACGTCCCGCCGTTTTCGCCAATCGAAAAAGCATACTCCGTCCGTTCTTCCGCAACGTACCCCGCGGGCGGATCGATCTCTGTGAACCAATAAACGCCCGCAGGCAGACCGTTTACATTGATGCTACCGTCCTGTCCCGTGGTATATGTACCGAGATACAGGCCTTCCGTGCCGGCAACACGCCGGTACAGAGCAAAGCCGACATCGGACAGCGTTTCGCCTTTTCCGTCCGCATCCGCAAGCCGCAGGACAGCGCCGCCATCCGCAGCGGGCCGGTATAATAGCCGCTCCGACTTGCCGTTCTCAAACGCGATGCGGTGGTCCTGCTGCGCACGGACGAATCCTGTCGGCGGTTCCGCCTCGTCCAGCACATACCGTTCCCCCTCTTGCGGTAGGAGCAGACCATTTTGGCGAACAACACCGTCGCTTTCGGCTTGCAGATCGTCCGTGACTCTGACCTCGTCTCCGTCTTCCCCGACAAGCAGCAAGGAAAACCTTCCGCCGTTGATCGAAAGCCTTGCACGTTCCGTTCCGAGTTCGGCAAAGCAGCGCAGCGCCACCCGCGTTTCTTTCTCCAGCGCTATTTCGCGTCGGATCGCAACCTGTACGTTTCCTGAAGTCACACCGATCAGCGGCTGTGCCGCCGCATCCTGCGGCTCATAAACAACGGCGGTCTGCCGCATCTGCTGTACACCGCAGATCTCAAGTGAAAGCGTTCCCTTACGCTGCACATTGGAAAGCAGCAGCGTATAGCAGCCGTCTGTATCCGGCAATAGAAGCGGCAGGCCGCTGTGCTCTCTTCCGATCGCATACCTTGCCTCGCCAAGCCGCAGAAAAACCGTATCCGACGCATCCGGTTCCGCATTCAACCGAAATCGGATCGTCAGCGTGTTTTCATTCTTTGTCCCGCTCCAGTATGCCGCAAGCGTCAGATTGGACAGCAGACGTTTCTGTTCCGGTATGCCGGGCAGGGAACAAAGGTATGCATACACCGCTTCGATATTCGCCCGTACACGCGCGTCGTCGGCCGTGCGCACTTCGCCTGTATCCGGCCGGATCGTTCGCTGTGCGTTTACAGGCTTCGTCTGCCCATATGGCGCGCAAACTGCCGCGCCCTCACTGTTCGAAGCAGACCAAAGCGCCGCCTGTACGGCGGAAAGCAATTCGCTTTCGCCGACCGTCCGCTCTGCAAGGTCGTTTTGAAAATTGATCGGGGCGCTGACGACCCCGTCCCTCGATAAGAGTACGCCCGCTTCCACAAGCTGCTCCAACATCTTCTCCGCGGAGACAAACGGATACGCGCATTGCAGGATGGCGCGCACCCGGCCTGCAGCATCCCCTTCCCGACAATCGGCGCAGGCAAGGCTTCTCTGCCGGTAACGGGTCTTTGTCCGCGTCTCACCCGTGAGCGAAAAGCTATATGCAGCGCGAAAGCTGCCCGGTGTTTCCAATGTCCATGCCGTATCCGGCGACGGCCGCCATGTGCTGCCCTGCTGCGCTTCCAGATCGATCAGCGCATACAATGCCGGTATGCGGCCGCTCTCGCGTTCGCTCGCCGCGTCTTTCCACACTGCGCGGTGCGGGCTCAACCGATAATACGGCGCGCTTTCCCCGAGATACAGGCTGTATCCCTCCGCCGCGCCGTATGCAGGCGGAAGCGTTTCCTCTATCTGCTCTTTTGCATATCCCCGCGCCTGTCCACCGCAAAGGCACAGCCATGCGCAGGCCAGTGCCGCCGCCGTCCGGCAATGCCGCGCAAACGATCTCCGATCCCTGCTTTGCACGCGTCCCACTCCTTGTCCTGCTGCTTCACTCTCATGATAGCCGCAGAATCCGGCGCTGTGTGTCGAACCGCAAAAGAACAAAAAAAGGCCCCGGATCTTTCAAAAGACCCGGGGAATCGCTTCGCTGCCATCCGTGCGGGGCAGCGCGGCATTCACGTCATGCCTCCTGCTCAACGACAGGAGAATCCGCATTGCGCACGACGGAATCAATACCGTTCTTGCAGCTCTGCTTGGAATTGTATGCTTCGGATGCGCCGATATTCTGTCCGTTGCGCGCGACAAGACGGAACCGCGTTTTTCCGCCCTTGTCCTCGTAGATCTCAAACTTCGGATGCTTCTGCTCCTCGTAACCAGCGATCGTCTGGTCTTCGATGTTCGCGGCGGGTGCGTTCTTTCGCACGGATTCGATCCCGTTTTCACAGGCATCCTTCGTCGAATAAACTTCGGAGGTCAGGATGGTTTCGCCGTTTCCGGCTTTGAGATGGAACGTGTAACCGGTTTTCGTTGCGTTCATAACATATTTTCCCATAGCTGCTCCCTCATTCTTTCAGATTTCTACGTTGATACAGCGTCTCCGCTGTTGATATAGTACCGCGATAAGCGGCGCTTTGTCAAACGTCATCCTCGACCGATTTCCAACGAACCGCAGTCCGTTCCCTCAAACAGTTTGGGCAGGCTTTCCGTAAACGGCGGCAGGCAGATCCCTTTCTCCGTTACAATGCCGGAAACGAGCGTATGATCCGTTACATCAAAGGCGGGATTGTAGCACTTGACCTCCGGCAGCGCCATCGGTTCACGGTAAAACTTCTCACGGATCTCCGACGCCGGACGCTGCTCGATGCAAATGTCCGCACCTGTCGCGCAGCTGCGGTCGATCGTGGACGTCGGCCCGAGCGAGTAAAACGGTATCCCGTAGTACTTTGCAAGGATCGCCACACCGCTCGTTCCGATCTTATTGGCAAAATCCCCGTTCATAGCGATGCGGTCGCAGCCTACAAAGCAAGCGTCGATCCAACCGTTTTTCATTACGATGCTCGCCATATTATCGCAAATGAGCGTCACGTCGACGCCGGCACGCTGCAATTCATACGACGTGAGCCGCGCGCCTTGCAGCAGCGGACGCGTTTCGTCAGCAAATACGCGGAGCTTCATGCCGCGTTCCGTCCCAAGCAGGATCGGGCCCAGCGCTGTTCCGTAGCGTGAGGTCGCAAGCGGGCCGGCGTTGCAATGCGTCAGCACCGTATCTCCGTCCTTGAGCAGCGAAAGCCCATTCTCCGAAATCGCACGGCACATGGCAATGTCCTCTTCGTGGATCGCCACGCACTCGCCGTGCAGCGTCTCCAGAAGCGCTTCCCGCGGCTTTGAGAGGCTGCGCTTTGCGACGTCCAGCATTCTTCGGATCGCCCATGCGAGGTTCACCGCAGTCGGCCTCGCCGCGTTCAGCTTCTCCCCTGCGGCACAGAGCGCTGCATAGAACGCATCGTTCTCCTCCGCCCGTATCTGCTGTGCAAGGCAATACATGCAATACCCCGCGCAAATGCCGATCGCCGGCGCGCCGCGCACCTGCAGCTCAAAGATTGCATCGTACATCTCCGCCGCGGTCTCCAGCCGTCTGTAGACGGTCCGGCAGGGAAGCTGCGTCTGATCCAGAATGACGACCGCGCACCCGTCCTCTGACAGACACACGTTGTCGATATGCGTGACTTTTTGAAGGCGTTCCAGCGATTTCATGCGGCTGCTCCTTTTCTCTGCGCGCGGGCGATGCCGCCAACACAGGTACAATCTCATCTTAGCGGCTCGCCCCGCATTTTGCAAGCGGTTCCGCTATTTGCTCGCCCTTCGTCCCTCCACTTGACGAACGCCGTAAAGGCTGATAAAATTTATTGATATTATTGATACTTGAGGTGTCCTTTCCATGGCTTACGTTTCCGTGCCGCGGCCCACGCTGCAACGCTTGCCCGCCTATCTTCAGCTGCTCAGACGCTTACAGTCATCCGGCAAAACGCACGTTTCCTGCAATGAGATCGCTGCCGAGCTATCGATGAATCCCGTCTCCGTCAGAAAAGACCTCGCAGCGGTCAGCAGCAGCGGCGGCCGGCCAAAGATCGGCTATGTTCTCGACTCGCTGATCCTCGACGTTGAAAAGTATCTCGGCTATGCAAACACGCATCATGCCGTTCTCGTCGGCGTCGGGCACCTTGGCGGCGCGCTGCTGGCATATCCCGGCTTTGTCGCCTACGGCGTCGAGATCGTCGCCGCATTCGATCAGTCGCCTGCGCTCATCGGCTCCAAGATCGCGCAAAAGCCCATTCTGGACGTTTCCTGCCTCAGCGAGTGGTGCCTGTCGCACGGCATTGAGATCGGCATTTTGACGGTTCCCGCAAGCGCCGCACAGAAAGCGTGCGATGCGCTGGTCGCGGGCGGTGTGCGCGGCATCTGGAGCTTTGCTCCGACGCATCTGCGCGTCCCCGCAGGCATCCTTGTGCAGAGCGAGGACATGGCCATCCCGCTCGCCATGCTTTCCAATCACTTGGAGCAGTCATATTACAACGAATAAGCGTCATTTTTCGGAGGGATCGGATATGGAATATACACTGGACATCATGAAGCGTCTCCTTGCCTGCGACAGTCCGTCGGGCTTCACCGAGAATGCAGCGGCGTTTGCGATCGATACATTTTCCCAGCTAGGCTTTTCCGCCTGGCGCACAAAAAAAGGCTGCGTGCTTGCCGATCTCGGCGGCGAAGGCAGTCCGATCGTCCTCTCCGCGCACATTGATACGTTGGGCGGCATGGTCTCCGAGATCCGCAGCAACGGACGGCTCCGTCTGACGCGCGTCGGCGGCTTGATGGCGAGCAACGTCGAGTGTGAAAACTGCAAGATCCATACCCGTTTCGGCAAGGTCTTTACCGGCACGATGCAGCTTGACGATCCCTCGGTACACGTCAACGGCAAATACAGCGAACAGAAGCGCGACTTTGACGGCATGGAGGTCGTGATCGACGAAAACACCGAGAGCAAGGCGGATACGGAAGCGCTCGGCATTTCCGTTGGCGATTTTGTATGCTTTGATCCGCGCACAATTGTCACCGAGACCGGCTATATCAAGAGCCGTTTTCTCGACGACAAGCTGAGCGCATCCATCCTGTTCACGCTTGCCAAGGAGATCAGCGAGGGCAGACTCCCGCTCAAGCGCAAGGTCTATGCGTGCCTGACCGTCTATGAAGAGGTCGGCCACGGCTGCTCCGCCGTGCTGCCGGAAGGCACGGAAGAGCTTCTCTGCGTTGACATGGGCTGTGTCGGGCAGGGATTGACCTGCAACGAGCGAAAGGTCAGTATCTGCGTGAAAGACTCCTCCGGTCCCTACGATTACGACATGACCACGGCGCTCATCCGCATTGCAAAAGAATTATCGCTGCAATATGCCGTCGATGTGTACCCGCACTACGGTTCAGATGCGGGTGCGGCGATCACGGCGGGCGCAGATGTTCGATTTGCGCTGATCGGTCCCGGCGTATACGCTTCGCACGGCTATGAGCGCTCCCACGTCGAAGGCGTGAAAAACACGCTTGCGCTGCTGCGTGGCTATCTGCTGAAATAAACAACGGTCAATTCGGTATCCATACAAGCAAAAGAGGGGGAGAATCTCCCCCTCTTTTTCTGTCCTTCGAGTGCCGCAGCTGTCCTCCGCATTCGATGCGGCCAGCGTGCTATTCCTGTCCTTGCAGCGGCAAAAGTGTCAGCAGTCTGCTGGGCTTTTGGGGTGCTTTACTCCTGCGCTCGGAACGCACGCGCTCATACAAAGCCTTGTCCGTGATGATCTCAAAGGGGTCGATTTCGAGCTCTGCCGCCGTCTTTTCAAGAAACGCGGCAAACACATCGTAATAATCGCCCTTGGCTCCGGTCTCATGTGCAAGAGCGGGCAGAAGTTCTTCGTGCAGCGCGCGCAGTGAGCACGTTCCTTCCGCATTCTTTATAAGCTCCGCGAGCAACTCATATGCCTCGTCCTCGGTCAGCGTGCGATCAATATAATACGTTTTTCCATACAGGCCGTACAACACCCGTTTTGCATCAAAGTAGCCGAGTTTCAAATTCTCGGCGCTCTGCTCGCCGGAAAAATTCAGCACGGGTCCAAGCTCCGCATACGGTGCGATGGTCGTGACGCTCACATCCTTCGGGATCTTGACGCGTTTTTCAACGCCGACGCCATAGATTCGGATCACAATGAGATCCTTGTAGCCGCGGCTGACGAGCGAATCAATCGGCACAACGTCCTGCACGCCGCCGTCGGTATAGCGCTTACCGCCGAGTTTCTCGTGCTTGAATGCAGGGAAGTACGCGGAAGCCAGCAGCATATCGTGCAGCTCTCCCTCCGGAAGCGCCTTTGCATCAAGATCCAGTTCCTTATGATCGGTGATGGAATACGTGACAATATAAAAGTTGACGTCGGACGATCTGACCTTCTTCTCATCAATGACCTCTTCTAAGAGCTTTCGAAGAGGCTCGACGTCGAAACCGCCGTCACGGATGATCTCTCCTGCGCGTTTCAAAACGGTTTTGAGTTCGTTGAGCCCCCGCACTTCCCCCTTCATCACGCGCTCCATGCGCTCGTCGTCCACGTTCATTACCTGAGAGAAACGGATATTCTTCCAAAGCCGCTCCGCGTTCTCCAAATCGTGCATCGCCATGAGCGCGCCGTTCAAGGCGCCCACGGATGAACCGGACACTGCGTCGTATCGAACGCCGGCCTCTTCCAGTGCTTTCCATGCGCCGACTTCATATCCGCCGCGCGCGCCGCCTCCCTCAAGGGCGATCGCATAGCGCTTACTGAGATCCAGTTTCAATTCCATCGTCGTTTCTCCTTCCGTGCGTTGGGTCAGTCTTTGTTCTCTGCGGTTTGCTCCGCATTCCGCTGCGCCGCTTCCGCGGCCTTCGCGTCCTTATTCTCGCCGAGCAGACGGCGTTTTAACTCCTGCATGGCTTCCGCATAGCGCTCGGAACGAATATCGGGGAAGGCTTTGAGCAGTCGCCGCTCGCCGAAGCCCGGCTTATGCTCGCGCAGTGCCGCGCGGAACGCTTCGTTGCGTTTTTTGACTGCGATCGTTCCCTCGGCAAGACTCTCTCCGACGCTGTCGGATACGACACGCAGCCGTTCCGCCGCTTCGTCCAGCTTACGCAGCCGCCGATTCAGCTTCAGTACGCACAAAACGGTCACAACAAGATCCGCGAGCAACACCGCATAAAGCACGGCGAGCAAGATCACGGTCAGCTTGACCGGAATCAGCGACACGAGCTTTGCAACGAGCGGGTGCGCTACATCGATGACAAGCACGCAGGCCAGTCCCCACAGCAGCGAAAACAGCAGGCAGACATAGCCGCCGATATTCAGCGGGCGCTTTGAATAGTCCCACCAGCGATGGTGGAAGCATTTCTCCATCAAATAACCGGCGACGAGCTCAATGGCCGAGGTCAGCAGCATGGATCCGAGGAACAGCGCAAGAAGGTTTTCCTTGATCGGATAGAGCACGAATACAACAAGGCAAACGCCGAATCCGTATACAGGACAGACCGGACCGTTCAGGAAGCCGCGGTTTACAAATTTGCCGTGCATAGCGGCTGCAAAGACGACCTCACAGCACCAGCCCAGGAACGCATAGATCAGAAAAAAGCAAAGATACTCTCGAAAACTCCACATTTGCATACGCCTCCGCATCTATTTTACAAAATTCGCCTTCATCTTGCAACGGACAGTTTTTCCTGTTCGTGAAAACGAAAGCGCGGCTCCCGATCCGTAACCGAAAGCCGCGCGGCGCTCACACACTCCGTTCAGTTCTTCCATTTCTCCGCCAGATCCGTCCGCTCCCACGGGAGATCCGCCGCATTCTCCCCGAAATGGCCATAGGCCGCTGTCTTTGCATAGATCGGACGGCGCAGGCCGAAACGCTCGATGATCCCGGCAGGCCGGAGATCGACCGTTTCCTCGATCCGGTTCCGTATCGTCGAAACCGGCAGTGCCTCCGTTCCGAAGGTATCGATGCGCAGCGAAACCGGCTCCGCCACGCCGATAGCATACGCAAGCTGGATCTCACAACGTCTGGCGAGTCCCGCCGCAACAACGTTCTTAGCGAGGTAGCGCGCCATATACGCCGCGCTGCGATCGACCTTGGACGGGTCTTTCCCGGAAAACGCGCCGCCGCCGTGGCGTGCATAGCCGCCGTAGGTGTCAACGATGATCTTCCGTCCTGTCAGTCCGGAATCGCCCGCGGGGCCGCCAATCACAAATCTGCCGGTCGGATTGATGTACAGTTTTGTCGTTTCATCGATCATGCGCGGCGGCAAGACGTGACGTATGACCTTCTCCGTAATGTCTTTCCGCAGCGTATCCATGTCCGCATCCGCTTCGTGCTGGCTCGAAACGACGACCGAGGTGATCCGCCGCGGCGTCTCGTCCTCATATACGATGGAGACCTGCGCCTTGCCGTCCGGCAGCAGATATGGGATCTCTCCGCTTTCCCGCACTTGCTGCAGCCGGCGCGTCAGGCGGTGCGCAAGCGCGATGGGCAGCGGCATGTAATCCGCCGTGTCATTGCAGGCGTACCCGAACATCATGCCCTGATCGCCCGCGCCGCTGTCCGCGGTCTGCTCGCGGTCAATGCCCATGGCGATGTCCGGCGACTGCGCATGCACGTCCACCATGATCTCACAGCTTTCTGCATCAAAGCCATGACCAGGCCTTGTATAGCCGACGTCGCGGATCGTATCGCGTGCGATCGCTTCATAATCGACTGCTGCGTTTGCAGTGATCTCGCCCATGATATGGACTTTGTCCGTTATTGCCGTGACCTCGCAGGCAACATGTGCCGCCGGGTCTTTTGCAAGAATTGCATCCAAAATGCGATCGGCGATCTGGTCGCAGACCTTGTCGGGGTGACCTGCTGTAACGGATTCAGAGGAAAAATAGGTTTTCATTGTGTGTTTGCACTCCTTTTGTAATTTCGCACCGACAGTCGCGGAGTTCCCGTTTCTTTCCGTTTCCCGTGACCGGCGCCCACTTTCCCGCTGCGATTTCGCATTTGTGGCCTGCTTCTGCGCGGTTGCCCAATGCGTGAGGTCTGTCGGATGCGTACCGGACTGTTCCCACTATTTTACCCGACGTGAATGGATTGTCAAGCACGGTCCCCGCATTCCCCTGTCCGTGCCGCATGGTGAATGCCACAAACCTCCGAGCAGCTTACGGCAACAGCGCTGCAAATATCCCCATCTAAGGCCATAAAAGCAGCGGCGCTTCCCCGATACCGTTGAACGTGATTTTGAAGAAACGCAGTATTTTTGCACGCCGCTCTCCTTGCATTCGGTTCTCGCGGTCCGCCGTTATTTCTGTCTGCATTCACTGCGGACGCAGCTCAAAGATTTTCTTGTCGATTATTTGTTGAAATCCTGTTGACAAGCGGGGGCAAGTATGATTCAATATGACTGTTTCGGTTTAGTGACTGTAAACTCACGGTTTAGAAAGGGATGACTCGATGGAGATCGGCGACAAGATCAAGCGGCTTCGTTTGCAGCGCGGTCTGACGCAGGAGGAGCTCGCGGCCCGCACCGAGCTTTCAAAGGGATTCATTTCCCAGTTGGAGCGCGATCTGACCTCCCCTTCCATTGCCACGCTCATGGACATTCTTGAAGCGCTCGGCACGGACGTTTCCGATTTCTTCCGCGATACGGGAGACGAAAAGGTCGTTTATGGCCGCGAGGACATGTTTGAAAAGGAGCAGGATGACGGCGTCGTCATTCGCTGGCTCGTCACGAATGCACAGAAAAATGCGCTCGAGCCGATCCTCGTTACGCTGCCCGCGGGCATTTCGACCGTTGCGGACGACCCGCATGAGGGTGAAGAATTCGGATATGTGCTTTCGGGGTCCGTCACGCTGTATCTCGGCGAGAAGAAATACCGGATCCACCGCGGCGACAGTTTTTGCTTCCGTCCCACCGCAGTGCATTTTCTGCAAAACACCGGAAAGCGCGAGGCGCTCGTTCTCTGGGTGTCCACGCCGCCTTCTTTTTAACGATACGAATTAGGGAAAGAGAGGAATTCGTTTATGACAGACCGACATCTCATCGAGCTCATCGATGTATCAAAGGAGTATGCGGGAGACGTTGCGCTCGAGCATGTCAATCTTTATATCAAGGACGGCGAGTTCCTGACCCTTCTCGGCCCGTCCGGTTGCGGCAAGACGACCATGCTGCGTCTTATTGCCGGTTTTATCCAACCGACTTCCGGCCGCATCGAAATGGACGGCGTTGATATTGCAAACGTGCCGCCCTATAAGCGTAAGATCAACACGGTGTTCCAAAAGTACGCCCTGTTCCCGCATCTCAATGTGTTCGACAATATCGCCTTTGGTCTCAAAATCAAGAAGATGGACAAGGCGCTCATCAGGGAGAAGGTCGAGGCCATGCTGGAGCTTGTGAACCTGCGCGGCTACGGCGAGCGCTGGATCGATCAGCTCTCCGGCGGCCAGCAGCAGCGCGTCGCAATCGCGCGCGCGCTTGTCAACGAACCGCAGGTCCTTCTGCTTGACGAACCGCTCGGCGCGCTGGATCTGAAGCTGCGCCAGGAAATGCAGGTCGAGCTGAAGCGTATGCAGCAGCGGCTCGGCATCACCTTTATTTACGTCACGCACGATCAAGAGGAAGCGCTCACCATGAGCGACACCATCGTCGTGCTGAAGGACGGCGAGATCCAGCAGATCGGCACGCCGACCGACATTTATAACGAGCCGAAAAACCCCTTCGTCGCTGATTTCATCGGTGAGAGCAACATCATACCCGGCATCATGCTGCAGGATTATCGTGTGCGCATCAACAACCTGACCTACGACTGCGTGGATGCGGGCTTTAAGAAAAACGTCGAGGTGGACGTCGTGATCCGCCCCGAGGACATCGACATCATTCCGCCGGAAAAAGCGCGCATTCAGGGCGTCGTTCAGTCGGTCGTCTTCATGGGCGTTCACTATGAGGTCGACGTGGACTGCGGCGGCTACGAATGGATCGTTCATACGACGGACTATGTCGCGGTCGGCGAGACCGTCGGTATCGACATCCCACCGGACGCCATTCATGTCATGAAGAAAACGCGCTCCATGAACATTTTCGACGGTATCGCCTATCCGGACGACCGGCTCGTCACGATCGATGAAACGGACTTCCCCGCAGAGATACCCGCCTCGTTCAACGAAAAAGATGAACTGCTTGTCGAGATCGCGCCAAAGGACGTGCAGCTCCTTGCACCGCAGGATGAAGGCACGCAAGTCACCGGGTTTGTAAAGGCCTGTATGTTCCTCGGCACGCACTACGAAGTCACGGTGGACTGCGGCGAAAACGACTGGATCGCGTTCTCGGATGAATTCATGGAGGACGGCGAGCAGGTCGGCATTCGTGTCCCCGCGGACTGCATTCGGCTTTCCGCCCAGTCGGCAGACTGAGGAGGCAAGTCATGAAACGTAAGCACTTTGCTTATCCCTATATCGTTTGGATGGTGCTGTTCATCGTCGTTCCGATGGTGTTCATTCTGTACTATGCCGTGAATGTGGACGGAACGTTTACGCTGCGCAAGTTCATCGAAACGCTCTCCGACCCGCAGAAATGGCAGGTGCTTTGGCTGAGCGTCAAGATGGCGTTTGTCACGACGCTCATCTGTCTGCTGCTCGGCTACCCCATCGCGTACATTCTCTCCAATATGCGCAAGACCGTTGCGGGTTTTATCTCCGTGCTATTCTTTGTGCCGATGTGGATGAACTTCGTTCTCCGCACCTACGCATGGCAGGCAATCCTCGAGTACGCGATCCCGAACCTGTTCGGCTGGAATTCAAAAACGCTTACCGGCACGGTCGGCGCGGTATTGATGGTGCTCGTGTACAACTTCATCCCGTTCATGGTCATGCCGCTGTACAACACGCTTGCAAAGCTCGATAAGAGTTTGCTGGAGGCGGCGCGCGATCTCGGCGCAAACGGCATTATGACCTTTTTCCGCGTTGTGCTCCCGTTGTCGGTCCCCGGTATCGTCTCCGGCATCACGATGGTCTTTATCCCGGCCATCACCGCGTTCACTGTCCCCGCTCTCATCGGGAACGGAAATTACAATCTCTACGGCAATGAGATCGAGCTTGCGTTCAAACAGCTCTCCGGGCAGGGCGACTATGCGGTCGGCAGTACGCTTTCGCTGATCCTGCTCGTCTGCGTCCTTGTCAGCACGATCATCATGAACCACGTGGATCAGGATCAAAAGGAAGGAGGAAATCTGCTGTGAAACGTTTTTCACGGTCGCTCAAGTACGTTTATCTCGGCCTGATGCTGCTGTTTTTGTATCTGCCGATCCTGTACCTGATCGTGTTCTCCTTCAATGATTTTTCCGTCGGCCGCCGGATCTCCTACGCAAACCTCGGCCGCTGGAACGGCTTCTCGCTGGCGAATTACACGACCATCTTCCAGGGCGAGGCCGGAAGCGCGTTGCTGCTCTCACTGGAAATCGCGCTCATTTCGAGTATTATTGCAACGGTGATTGGCACGGCCGCCGCCATCGGCATTCACTCGATGAAGAAGCGTCCGCGCAGCATCATTCTGAATTTGTCGCAGCTCCCGATGGTCAACCCCGATCTCGTGACGGGCATTACGTTCATGATGCTGTTTGCATTTGTCAACAGTCTGCTCGCCAAATTGAGTCTGCATCAGATCAGCGACTTCATAAAGCTGCTCATTGCGCATATTTCGTTCAGCATCCCCTATGTTATCTTCTCGGTGATGCCGCGTCTGCGCCAGAGCTCCAATCTGCTCTATGAGGCCGCGATGGATCTCGGCTGTTCGCCCATGCAGGCGCTGCTGAAGGCGGTCATTCCGGATATCCTGCCGGGCATCAGTTCCGGCTTTACCATGGCGCTCACAATGTCGCTCGACGATTTTGTGGTCAGCTACTTTGTCTCCGATCTTCGGAGCACGCTGTCGGTCTACATTTACTCCGCAGCGCGCGGTGCAAAAGGTGTCAACCCCGCGCTTGCCACCGTCATCTTCATTCCGCTCGTGACGTTGCTGCTGATCGTCAATTTCCGGCGTATCCGCAAGGAGCACGAGGATGAGATCCAAAATAAGAAAGTGAAAATGAAGTAAAGGAGCCTATTGCGATGAAACGTTTACTTGTCTTTGTTCTCTGCTTCGCTATGCTTGCCGTCCTCGGCTGCGGTGAAAAGGCTGCGGATGACAGTGCAGTGTTTGCCGACGGCGATCAATACGAGCAGATCGGCGGCGAGCTGAATATCCTGAACTGGGGAGAGTACATCGACCCGGAACTGATCGAGCTGTTTGAAAAAGAAACAGGCGTCACCGTCAACTATGTGGAAATGACGAGCAATGAGGAAATGCTGATCAAGCTTCGTTCCTCCGACTGCGTTTACGACATGTGCTTCCCCTCGGAATACATCATCGAGCAGCTGATCGCCACCAACATGCTGCTGCCGCTCGATATGGAAAAGATTCCGAACGCAAAGAACATCGCCGAGGACAAGCTCGCGATTACCGACACCTTTGATCCCGGCAACACCTACTCCCTTCCCTACATGTGGGGCACGGTCGGCATTCTCTACAACACCACGATAGTCGAAGAGCCTGTCACCAGCTGGAAGATCCTCTGGGATGAGAAATACGCAGGACAGATCTGGATGTACGACAGCGTTCGCGACTCCATCGGCATCACGCTGAAAATGCTGGGCTACGATCTCAATACGCGCAGTGCGGACGAGGTTGCGGAGGCGCGCGACATGCTGATCGCGCAGAAGCCGCTGCGCAAGGGCTTCGGCACGGACAACATGCGCTCCTCCATGGTCAACGGCAAGGCGGCCATGGCCGTGATTTACTCCGGGGACGCTTTCTGCTGCATCGACGAGAATCCCGATCTTGCCTATGCCGTTCCGGATGAAGGCAGCAATGTCTGGTTTGACAATGTAGTCATTCCGAAAACCGCAAAGAACGTCGAGGCCGCGCACGCATTCATCAACTTCCTGAACGATGCAAGCATTGCGGCGCGCAATACGGAGTATATCTTTTACTCCACGCCGAACGCAGGCGCAATGGCGCTGCTCGACGACTATTTTACGGACAACGAAACCTACAATCCGCCCGCCGATGTACTCGCACGCTGCACGGTCTTCCATGATCTCGGCGATTTCATCGAAGTCTTTAATGACGCTTGGACAAAGGTCAAGGGCGCGTGACACTAAATGTTCCCCTTCCCCGCCGTCTCCCTGCGGCGGGGCTTCTTTTTTGCTTCGGATCGGTCGTCGTGCAGCAGCTTCTTGATGAGAGGCCGGACAATATGGTATACTGAAGGTCAAGAAAGACTTGGAGGTACCACATATGTTCAAGAAACAGGATGGGAGTTTCTCCGTCGGCAAGCTCATCGGTGTGCTTGCGCTTGTGAGCGTGGTCGTGATCGCAGCGAGCGCATGCTTTACGTCCGTTCCAGCGGGACATACGGGGGTCGTGCTGACCTTTGGCCGCGTTGAGGACAACGTTCTGCAGGAAGGTCTGCACTTCAAGCTGCCGTTCATGCAGCGGGTCATGATCGTTGACAACCGCATCGTAAAGCTTGACGTGTCGACCGAAGCCTTTTCCAGGGATCTCCAAACCATCAACACGAACGTGGCCGTCAACTACCATATCTCCAAAGAAGAAAGCTCTAAGCTGTACAAAAACGTTGGTCTCGGTTACGAGGACGTCCTCATCACGCCCGCAGTCAACGAGGTTCTGAAGGCCGTTACCGCAAAATATACCGCGGTCGAGCTTGTCAGCTCGCGTTCGGAGGTCAGCGTCCTGCTCGACGACGGGCTGAATGAAAAGCTGAACGGCTACGGCATCTACATCAACGAGCTGAACATCATCAACTGGGACTTCTCTGAGGAGTACATCAACGCCATCGAGGCCAAGCAGGTCGCAGAACAGAACCTGATCAAGACCCGTACCGAGCAGGAGCAGGCGCTTGTCATCGCAAACACCGAGGCAGAGAAGCGCGTCATCGCAGCGGAGGCTGAGGCAAACGAGATCAAGCTGCTGGCCGAGGCAAACGCAGAAAGCAACCGCATCATCACGGAATCGCTCTCCGGCGAATTGCTCAAGTATCAGACCATTCAGCGTTGGAACGGTGAACTGCCGCGCGTGACCGGCGGCTCGACCACCCCCATGCTGGACGTTTCCGAGATGCTAAAATAACAGTGGAGGACACATCTATGATCGACTTTCAAAACGCCGCATTCCTCAATTTGCGTCCCGTTCCGCTCAGTGAGGCGGAGAACGCGCTTGCTCCATTGCTCCTGAACGGAGAATTGATCATTGGCGCGTACCGAACTGTGCGCGACATGGTGATCTTCACGGATAAGCGCATCGTGTCCATCAATGTACAGGGAATCACAGGCAAAAAGAAAGACTACACGTCGCTGCCGTATTCCAATATTCAATGCTGGTCCGTGGAAACGGCGGGTGTGCTGGATCTGGATTCCGAGCTGGATCTGTGGTTTTCCGGCTTAGGCCGCGTCCGGTTCGAGTTTCGCGGAAGCGTGGATATCCGCGCGATCTCTCAGACGATCGCCGGTTACGTCCTGCGGTAAACGGAGCATGACACAGAAAAAGAGGGCCGAGATACCATTCTCGACCCTCTCTTTATACTGTTTCGCAGCTTATGATTCGACAAACCTGACAAGCGGCTCGATCGCTTTCCTGACACTCCCCTCGCGGAAGGGGTTCGACAGGTGCGCCGCTTCCAGAAGGTCAAGGTAACGAAGGCTTCCGCCAAGGCAGCACAGGCGATAGTAATCCGCCCATGCGGCTTCACGATCCTGCTGCATCTTACCGTAGAACTCAAACGCCGCCATAGATGCGAGCGTATAGTCCACATAATAGAACGGATACATAAAGATGTGGAGCTTCTGGAAGAAGAATGCGCCCTTTTCAAAGATCTCTGCACCATCATAGTCTCGGGTGGGCAAATACTTCTGCTCCAGCTCATGCCAGACCGCTTTCCGCTCGTCCGGCGTCATGTCGGGCTTTTCATAGACGCGGTGCTGGAACTCATCGACGCACACACCATAGGGCACAAAGGTCAACGCTTCCGAAGTATGAAGCTTTTTATACTTCATCTGTTGGTCGCCAAAGAAACGATCCATCCAGGGATAGGCGAAAAACTCCATGCTCATGGAATGGATCTCCGCTGCTTCGGAAGACGGGAACCCATACTCCGGCACAGTTTGAAGTTTGTTGGTCGTGTAAGCCTGGAACGCGTGTCCCGCCTCATGCGTCAAAACATCTACGTCGTCGCTCGTCCCGTTAAAGTTCGAAAAGATGAACGGAAAATCATAATCCGGCAGCATCGTGCAATAGCCGCCCGCCGCTTTGCCGGGCTTTGTTTCGAGATCCATCAGTTCATGCTCGCGCATGAAACGGAAATACTCCCCCGTCTCCTTGGAAAGCGCATCGTACATTGCGCCGGCCTGTTCGACCATAAACGCACGGTCACCGATCGGCGTAGCATTCCCGTCCGGATACTGAAAGTTCTCGTCGTAACAGCGGAGCTTATCCACCCCGATTCGCTTGGCCTGCTGTTCGCGAAGGCGTGTGCAAACGGGAACCAGCTCGCGCCGCACCTGCTCGCGGAACGAGGCAACATCGGTCTGATCGTATCCCTGGCGTCCCATCTGGAGATAGCCGAGCGGGATGAAATTGTCAAAGCCGAGTTTCTTTCCCTTTTCATCACGGATATGAACGAGCTTGTCATAGATCGTGTCAAACTTGGTCTCGTTCTCAGCAAAGAAGCCCGCATAGGCGCGATAGCCCTTCCTGCGCGTCTCGCGGTCCGGCGAACGCATGAGCTTTTCCAACCCGGAAAGATTATAGGTCTCGCCATCCAGCTGTACCTCGGCAGAGGCAATGAGCTTCTGATATTCGCTCGTCAGCTTGTTTTCTTCGATCATGAGCGGAACGAGCGCATCACAGAAGGACTTGGTTTGGATCTCCGCAAGAGCGAACAACTGTGTGCCGAATGCTTTTTCGAGCTCCGGGCGGTAGGGCGAGGCGAGGAGCGTCTCATAATACTTCATCGTAAGCGGCGACATTGTTGGGCTTTCCGTATCGAAAAACTCCTGCTCCGCTTCATAGAACGCATCCCGCGTATCGATCGTATGTCGGATCTCAACAATGGTCGCAAGCGTCATGAAATGCTTCATGAGTTTGCCTGATTCCTGGATTGCGGCCTTTGCTTCCGCGCAGCTTTTCGCTGAAGCGAGCCTTTCGGTGCTCTCCGCGAACGCTTTCTTCAGTGCTTCCAAATCCGGACGTTCATAGGGGATCTCTTTGAATGTCATGCTTCTGTCCTCCTGTCGTTGCAAACTATCGTCTGAGAAAAGCTTGAATGTTCTGCGCTGCTTTCTCCGAAAACACGGAAGGCGCAGTCCGTGTGGGCCGCGCCATTCCGCTTTGTTCCTATACGGTTACATTTCGTTCAGTTTCTTGTAGTAGTCGATCTTGTCCTCGGCTTCCTTCTCGGCACGCGCGAAGAGCTTGTCGGCGACTTCGGGGAACTGCTTCTTGAGCGATGCGTAGCGCACTTCTCCCATGATGAAGTCCTGGAAGCTCGCCTTCGGATCCTTGGAATCCAGGCTGAAGGGATTCTTGCCTTCTGCTGCGAGATCCGGGTTGTACCGATACAGCGGCCAGTAACCGGCCTCGACTGCCTTCTTCGCTTCGAGCTGGCTGTGGCCCATGTTGATGCCATGATTGATGCAGGGCGCGTAAGCGATGATGAGGGACGGTCCCTTGTACGCTTCCGCTTCCGTGACAGCCTTCATGAGCTGCACCGGGTTTGCACCCATGCAGACCTTCGCAACATAGACATAGCCATAGCTCATTGCCATGAGGCCGAGATCCTTCTTCTTCGTGCGCTTACCGGCTGCTGCAAACTTCGCAACAGGGCCGGTGGGGGTCGCCTTGCTGGCCTGACCGCCCGTGTTGGAATACACCTCGGTATCCACGACGAGCACATTAACGTCCTCATCCTGTGCGAGCACATGGTCGAGTCCGCCGTAGCCGATGTCATAAGCCCAACCGTCGCCGCCGAAGATCCAGACGGACTGCTTTGTCAGCAGATCCTTGTTTACAATGACCTCGCGCGCAAGCGTGCAGGCGTCACAGGGGCACTTCTTGCCATTGGCAAGCCACGCCGCCTCGTACTCGGTGCCGGTCAGATCGACATCGATGCCCTCTTCGCAGGCCTTCAGGAGCTTTTCGCCCGCGAGGCGGGAGCCCTCAGCGTCGTTCATCTTCTCGAGCCATTCTGCGCCCGCAGCCTTGATGTCTGCATCGCACCAATCGACGGCGATGAGCGCCTTCACGGTGTCAGCAAGCTTTTCTCTGCGCTGCTTCGTTGCAAGGTTCATGCCGAAGCCGAACTCAGCGTTATCCTCGAACAAGGAGTTGGCCCATGCGGGGCCCTGTCCCTTCTCATTCACGGTATACGGGCAAGTCGGCGCGCTGCCGCCATAGATGGACGAGCAGCCCGTAGCGTTTGCGATGACCATGCGATCGCCGTACAGCTGGGTAAGAAGCTTGACGTACGGAGTCTCGCCGCAGCCTGCGCACGCGCCGGAGAACTCGAACAGCGGCTGGAGGAACTGGCTGCCCTTCACGGTCTTGGTGTTCAGCTTGACGTCCTTCTTGGACAGGGTCAGCGCATACTCCCAATTCTTCTCCTCGGTCTTTGCAGACTCGGTCATCGGGATCATCTTGAGCGCTTTCTCCTTTGCGGGGCAGACATCCACGCAGTTGCCGCAGCCCGTGCAATCGAGCGGCGAAATCTGCATACGGAACTCATAGCCCTCAAAGCCGGTCGCTTTCTTCGTCACAAAGCTCTCGGGCGCTGCGGCCTTCTCCTCTGCGCTCACGAGATACGGACGGATCGTTGCATGCGGGCAAACGAGCGAGCACTGGTTGCACTGGATGCAGTTCTCAGGAATCCACGCGGGAACATCGACGGCGATGCCGCGCTTTTCGTACTTTGTGGTGCCGGTGGGAACCGTGCCATCAGCGGACAGCGCGGAAACGGGCAGCTTGTCGCCTTCCTGCGCAAGGATCGGATGGATGAAGTCCGTGAAATACGGATCGTCCGTCACATGGATCGGGGTCGCGCCCTCGGTCGTGGTTGCCCAAGATTCCGGATACTTGATCTCCTCGATCGCGTTCATGCCGGCTTCGATCGCGGCGTAGTTCTTCTGAACGACCTCGTCGCCCTTCTTGCCGTAAGACTTCTTTGCGGCGGCCTTCATGTACTCAAGCGCTTCCTCTGCGGGGATCACGTTCGCGAGCTTGAAGAAGGCAGACTGCATGATCGTATTGATGCGGCCGCCCATGCCGACTTCACGCGCCAGCTTGATCGCGTTGATGTTATAGAACTTGAGATGGTTCTTCGCAATCGCGTTCTTCATGTGCGCGGGAAGCTCCTTCTCCATCTCTGCGAGCGTCCAGGGGCTGTTCAGCAGGAACGTTCCGCCTTCCTTAATGCCCTCAGCAACGGCATAACGGGTCACATAGGACGGGTTATGGCAGGCTGCAAAGTCCGCTGCGTCGATGAGATACGGGCTCTGGATCGGCGTCTTGCCGAAGCGCAGATGCGACACGGTGAAGCCGCCGGACTTCTTGGAATCATAGGCGAAATAGCCCTGCGCGTACAGCTTCGTATGGTCGCCGATGATCTTGATGCTGTTCTTGTTTGCACCGACCGTTCCGTCGGAACCGAGGCCGAAGAATTTGCAGGCGATGGTACCCTCGGGCGCCGCATTGACCTGCTTGGTGACCTTGAGCGACAGATGCGTCACATCATCCTCGATGCCAACGGTGAAGTGATTCTTGAGCTCGCCCGCAAGGTTCTCATACACGGCGTTGACCATGGACGGCGTGAACTCCTTGGAGCCGAGGCCGTAACGGCCGCCGACGACCTTGATGTCACTTCTGCCTGCTTCAACGAGCGCGTTGATCACATCCTGATACAGCGGCTCGCCGAGGGAGCCGGGCTCCTTCGTGCGGTCGAGAACCGCGATGCGCTTGCAGCTCTTGGGCAACGCTTCGACGAACTTCTCCGCAGCAAACGGACGATACAGGCGGACTTTCAAAAGGCCCAGCTTCTGTCCCTGTGCGTTCAGATAGTTGATGGTCTCTTCGCAGACATCCGCGCCGCTGCCCATGACAACGATGACATTCTCTGCATCCGCAGCGCCAACATAATCAAAGAGATGATAGTGACGTCCCGTGATCTTGCCGACCTCGTCCATGTAATGCTGGACGATCCCCGGGATGGCGTTATAGTACTTGTTCGCGGCTTCGCGGCCCTGGAAGTAGATGTCGGGGTTCTGTGCTGTGCCGCCCTGATGCGGGTGCTCCGGGTTCAGTGCGCGGGCACGGAAGGCGGCCACGGCATCGCGGTCGAGGAGCTTATCCATATCTTCATAGTCGATGAGCTCGATCTTCTGAACCTCATGGGAGGTACGGAAACCGTCAAAGAAGTGGAGGAACGGAACGGAGCCTTTGATCGCGGAAAGATGCGAAACAAGCGCAAGGTCCATGACTTCCTGCACGGACGCGGAAGCCAGCATGGCAAAACCGGTCTGGCGGCAGCTCATGACGTCGCTGTGATCGCCAAAGATCGACAGGGCATGCGCCGCGAGCGCACGGGCGCTGACATGGAACACGCCGGGCAAGAGCTCGCCGGAGATCTTATACATATTCGGGATCATCAGCAGCAGGCCCTGCGACGCCGTAAAGGTCGTCGTAAGCGCGCCGGCTTTCAGCGAGCCGTGGACTGCGCCCGCAGCACCGCCTTCAGACTGCATCTCCGCGATACGGACTTCCTGTCCGAACAGATTTTTGCGGCCGTTTGCTGCCCAATCGTCCGCGACCTCCGCCATCGGCGAGGAAGGCGTGATGGGATAGATCGCCGCTACATCGGAAAATGCATATGCAACATGCGATGCAGCGGTGTTGCCATCGATGGTCATGGTTTTTGCCATTGTTTTTCGTTCCTCCTGATCTGGAATTAGTTGAACCACGCCGAGCCGTTCCGAATTTGTTCGAAATGACCCGGCTCCTTCAACATATTATTATAATCCCGCGTTTTTCCGCTGTCAATCAAAGCGCATAAGAACATTTCCGTACCGATCCAGCAGCAATGCCGGATCATCTTTTTTTGTGCTCCACGGCTTCTTTTCCCCGTTCCATTCGAAATCGCCGCCCTTTCCTTCGCCGGATACGGATACGCTCTCACCGGATCGCAGGCGCGTTCCCTCGGGAAAGCGGAACAGTTCTCCGCCGCGCATGGAAAACAGCATGCAGCCGGAAATGTCCGCGTCTGCGCCGTTGTTTTGAATGGTGACGATTTGATCCTGCCGATCCACGGCCTTGATGCAAAGCTCCAGTCCCGTCTCTTCCCTCGCCGGCTGGCTAATCCGGAGTTCTCCGTCCGCGGACACCGTCATCAGAAGCCCGACATCGGTTTCATCCGTCACATACACCCGTGCGTTTGGGAGCGCGGCGATCACACGTGCGTTCGCGGAATTTTTATCCACGAGGCGGTCCGTCGTGATCACTGCGAAGTCCGGACTGACGGCGCGTCCGAACGCATCGCTCGTCGCATCCGGATTGCCGTGGTTGCCGACCTTGAGCACATCCGCCTTGAGATCCGCGCCTGCGTTCAGAAGACTCTGCTCCTCCGGGAACTGCATATCCCCTGTAAACAGGAAGGTCTTCCCCGCCACGGCAAGGCGCAGCACCAGCGAATTATCATTGTCATCCTCGGCGTTATAGATGAGCGGCCCGATCACCTCAAAGGCCAGCCCGTTTCCGAGTTCGACCGTATCCCCGGCTTTGAGCGTTGTTACGGGGATGCCCGCCTTTTCAGCGCGCTGATCGATCTTATTCTTCCCGTTTTGCTTATCCATCGAAATCTCCGCACGGTAAACCCGATCGATCGAATACTCCCGTGCGAGCACCTGAAAGCCTCCGATGTGGTCTCCGTGCGTATGCGTAAGGAAAACACCGTCGAGCCGCTCGACGTCCATACATTGCAGCGCCGACAAAAGTCTCCAGATCGAAACGTCTTCTCCGGTATCGATCAGATAGTTTGCCGTACCGATCTGTATCAGCGCTGCGTCTGCGCGGCCAACATTTACAAAAAGGACTCTGCAAACAGCGTCGTCCGCTTTATGCGTCGGTTCTGCCGCTGCGCTTCCGGACGGTTCCTCCGTTCTCTCCGGCTGTAGCACGGTCTCCGGCATATGCTCCGGATCTTTTTGGCTTCTATCGCAACCAAGCGTCCCGCACAAAAGCACCAGACAGAGCAGCAGGATAAGCATGATCATGCGGTTCGGTTTCCTTTTCAAAGGCAGTCCCTCCCATTCCTCAGCGTGCAGGCGGTCTCAGAGCGCAATGCTGACATTGCATCCAACACGACCCCCGTCCTTGCCGCAGGCTTGCGGCATAAGCAAATTCTGTGCTCATCTTATCCCGTGCTCCGACCTTTCGACAAGGGCTCATGTCGACTTGTTACAGGAAGTTCAAATTCGCTCCGCCCCTGATTTTGATTACCTGCACGCCTTTGCTCCTGCGCCGGGCAGCGGCGTGAGCGTTCTCTGCCGCATCCACCGGAAAGCGCTTGCCGCAAAACCTGTTCCGGCCGGTAGCTGTCCCGACCGTTTTCATGCTATACTGTCAACGGGAGGGATGGCTTGATGGAATGCTTGTCCAAACGCAGACAGCTCTGGACGCTGTTTTACAACATGCTCTACATCAGCGCTTTTACATTCGGCGGCGGCTTTGTTATCGTGACGCTCATGAAGCGCCGCTTTGTTGATGGCCTGCACTGGCTCACCGAGGAGGAAATGCTGGACTTTACTGCGCTTGCCGAGTCTTCACCCGGCGCGATCGCGGTCAATGCGGCGATCCTTGTCGGGAGAAAGCTCTGCGGTTTTTCCGGGATGCTCGCAGCAGTTTTCGGAACCATTCTGCCGCCTATGATCATTCTTATCCTGGTCTCGCTCTGCTATTCTGCCTTTCTTTCAAACAAATATGTTGCCGCCGTGCTCCGCGGGATGCAGGCGGGCGTCGCCGCCTTGATGTTTGACGTGGTCTGCGGGCTGGGCGGCAGCATACTGCGCAAGCGGTGCGCGATACACATTGTTCTGATGTTCGCCGCATTCATCGCAGTGCTGTTCTTTAAGGTCAACGTGATCTGCCTTCTTCTTGCTGCGGCCGTCGTCGGTGTATGCCTCGCGCTTTTCGAGCGGAAAAGGGGGCAGGGCGCATGAACTGTTTTCGTCTTTTTTTGTGTTTCCTGCAAGTCGGTCTGTTCAGTGTCGGCGGCGGATATGCGGCCATCCCGCTGATCGAAAGCGGTGTTGTCGATGCGAACGGCTGGCTGACGATGCAGGAATTTGCAAACCTTGTGACGATTGCAGAAATGACGCCAGGCCCGATCGCGATCAACGCTGCTACATTTGTCGGGATGCGCATAGCCGGCCTGCCCGGTGCACTTACGGCGACCTTTGGCTGCATCCTTCCCTCCTGCATCATTGTTTCTCTTCTCTCGCGGCTATATCACCGGCAGCGCGAGAACGCCCTGTTTCAGCATGTGCTGTCCTCCATGCGTCCCGTGATCGTTGCGCTCATTGCCTCTGCCGCCGTTTCGATCTTTTGGACAGCGGTCTCTTCGACGTCCGCTATTTCCTTCGACCGGATCCGCTGGTTTGATCTTGTGCTTGTCATTACAGCCTTTCTCGTTCTCCGAATAAAGCGGTGGAATCCGATCCTTGTGATGGCGCTCTGCGGTGTCGCGGAGCTTGGATTTCAGATGCTCGTCGGAGGACCGGCATGAAAGCAAAAACCTCCCGCACTTTAATCCGTGCGGGAGGCTTTTTTAGTGGTTCAAGTGATTAGAGCGTAACGGCCGTGCCGCTCTTGCCAACGATCGCATCCTTTGCATTCTCAAGAGAAGCGATGATGGTCTTATGACCGCTCTTTGCAAAGGAAATGGCCGCCTGTACTTTGGGCAGCATACTGCCGGGCGCAAAATGTCCTTCTTTGCAATACTGCTCGGCTTCCGCCACGGTCATGTGCTCGAGCGACTTCTGATCCGGCTTGCCCCAATTGATGGCGACGCGGTCAACAGCGGTCAGAATGATGAGCATGTCCGCATCGATGAGCTCTGCAAGCTTTGCAGAGGCAAAGTCTTTGTCGATAACGGCGGGCGTTCCGACGAGTTTGCCGTCCTTCTCGATGACCGGGATGCCGCCGCCGCCGACGGTGATGACCACATGGCCCGCGGAGATCAGCGTCTTGACCGCTTCCTTCTCAATCACGTCTACGGGCTTCGGAGAGGGAACGACCTGGCGATAGCCGCGGCCTGCGTCTTCGACCATGGTGTAGCCCTTTTCCTCGTGGATCTTCTCAGCCTGTTCCTTCGTATAGAACGCACCGATCGGCTTCGACGGCTTCTGGAAGGCGGGATCCTTCTCGTCTACGAGCACCTGCGTCACGACCGTTGCAACGCACTTGTTGATGCCGCGCTTCTGCATTTCGTTATGAATACCGTTTTGCAGATGGTAACCGATGTAGCCTTGGCTCATCGCGCCGCACTCGGGGAAGGGCATGGCCGCCTTGATGGCACCTGCTTCCGCAGCGGTGGACATGCCGAGGTTGATCATGCCGACCTGCGGTCCATTGCCGTGTGCGATAACGACGTCGTTTCCCTGCTCGATGAGATCAACGATCGAGGTTGCCGTTCCGGTGATGAGCTTCAACTGTTCTTCCGGGGTATTTCCGAGCGCATTGCCGCCCAGTGCGATCACGATTTTTGCCATAAATTGCTTTCTTCCTTTAATAATTGATATGGTGGTACTACAAGTATATCACACAATTTGTAATGTTGCATCACAATTATTGTATTTCTTGAAAAACACACCCATCTTTTTTGCTGCCGTGCTTATTCCTCCGGCATCGGAATATAAAACGTTGCGACAAGGAGCGCATGATCCGTCGCCTGGGTTTCCTGCGTATCCACCATGTGCACATCCGATGCGATAAGGCCGTCCGAATACAGGATATTATCAATGATCTTCGGCCGTGCGCCCGTTCCGAACGTGCTCTGATCCATATTCGCAAAGTGGATATCCGGCATGTAGCGTGCAAGCCTCGGCGGCGAGCAGTTGAAATCACCCGTCACGGTATAGAGATCGACGCCCGTTGCCGCAAGCGTATAGGCCAAAGAGGCGATGTTCACGGACTTCTGATACATTTTTGACGCGCACAGATGCGTGTTGAACACATACACGGCGCCTTCATTCAGCAGCACGCGCGCGTATCCCAAGGCGCGCGGTTCCTTGCCGTATACGACGTCCAGCTTCCAAGCGTCCGCGTCAATGATCGGATAGCGCGAAAGGATCGCCGTACCAAACTGTCCTTCGTCGTAGTCCGTCGCAGGACAAAAGGCATAATACGGGTATCCTGCGGCTTTTGCAAGCTCTTTTGTCCAGTCCTTGCCGTTCCCGCGCACCGTATTCTTGTCGATCTCCTGTATGCCCACGATATCCAGGGCTTCCTGCTGCAGGAGCGCCGCGATCCGTCCAAGACGCGCAGCGGTTCGAACGCCGTGCACGTTCAGCGTACCGATCCGATAGCGGATCACGCCGGTCTGGTGCAGGTCTTTCTGCTCAATCTCGATATTCTCAGCCGGAAGATACCCCGCCATGCCCTGAAACAGGATCTGAACGTATCCGTCCTCTTCGCCTAGCACAGCATATTGCTCACCCGTGTGCGCCGTTCCGTAATTCTTTCCGGCGCCTTTTTTCTTGCGCACATAAACGCCGCGTTCTTCCGCCTGAACCGTGCCGAGCAGAACCTCGTCCGCCTGTTCCACAAGCGGCGCGCCCGTCGGAGACGGATACGGCGTCGCCCATTCGGGCGTCGGTTCGGGCGTACTGCCCGCGAGCGTTTCTTCCGGCGGATCCGTCGGAATCGGCACAAAAGTGATCTTTGGCGTTACCGTTGGAATACAATCGTTTACGGAGGGCGTTCTCGTCGGCGCAGGCGTTGCAGTCGGTGCGGGCGTGTTTGGAAGCGCCGTCGCGGTCTGCTCTTCCGTCTGCGGCGACTCTCGCACGAATGCGCAGCCGCAGCACAGGAAAACAGCCATCAACAGGCACGCCCGACGCAAGCACCGATACCAACGATCCCACATACTGCTCTTCTTTTTCCTCCGATCTCTCTGCTCGTATCTATTCTATCATCAACCGGCAGAATTGCAACCGTCCAGATTTTGACGCTGTGAAAAACGCCCGTTCTATTGGGGTGGTGCCGCTTCGCCCGGCGCAGGTCCGGGGATCTTCCTTCGACATGAGAAGACTGTCCTTTCACAGCATCTGCTGAGCTCTGTATTGAGAACGCGCAGGCGGGCAACTGTGTTCTCCCCCGGCTTTCGCCGCGCGCACGCGTTGGCGGCTTGTATTTTACGAGGAGCCGTTTCGTTTTCGTCGTTTCTCTTTCCCTTTTTTTAATGGGTGCGTCTTTCGCTTCCAATATGTGCTGTTTTTAGCTGCCAAAAGCGGAAACGGGGACAAGGATTTGCCCCTCAACCGAGTTGTCGGTTACTCGTCGTCATCGTCGTCATCGTTGTCATCGTCATCATCATCGTCGTCAATGGCTTCCGCATTCGCTTTCTGCATTGCTTCTATTATGCGCTCCATGTGTTTTGCCATATTGTCTTTGTCCAGCTCCGCGATGATCCGCAATGCCTCCAGCATTGCAAGCGTTTGTGCCGTGTCTATTCCACCGTTCTTTCCCATGGTTCCCTTCACCCTCCTTTATGCATAGAGTATACTCTCTCTTGGTGCAGGAAGGCAAGCGCGGGGAATTGCCGCCGCATCGCTCAATATGCAACTTGTACATCCCTCATGTAAAAACGCTGTCGTATGTGTTACATATGACAGCGATCATACTGCTTTCAGCAAAATCAACAATCCATTCAGGGAACGGCGCTCCGTGCCTCCGGAACGCCGCCCCGATCCTTTCTTACAAAACCAGCCGATCGCTGACCTCGTCACTGCCCGCGCTCTCCGAAAAGCGTTCCAAAAGGGCTTCAACGGTCAGTTTTTTCTTCTCTTCGCCGGATACATCGACCGCGACACGCCCGTCGTGCATCATGATCAGGCGATTGCCGTAACGAATCGCATCCCGCATATTATGCGTTACCATAAGAGAGGTCAAGCCGTGTTCCTCGATGATCTGTTCGGACAATTCCAGCACCTTTCTCGCCGTTTTGGGATCGAGCGCGGCCGTATGCTCGTCCAGAAGCAAGAGCTTCGGCTTTTGCAGCGTTGCCATGAGCAATGTCAACGCCTGCCGCTGACCGCCGGACAGAAGCTTGACCTTGGTGGAAAGACGATCCTCCAGGCCGAGGTCCAGTCGCCGCAGCTGCTCTTTGAACATCTCGCGTTCCTTCTGCGTGATGCCCCATCGCAAGCCGCGCTTTTGCCCGCGGCGCAGCGCAAGCGCAAGGTTCTCTTCGATCCACATGTTACCGGCAGTTCCCATCATGGGATCTTGGAACACGCGGCCAAGCAGCTTTGCCCTGCGGTGCTCCGGCATATGCGTCACGTTCTGTCCATCGATCCAGATCTCGCCGGAAGTGGGCGCATACGCGCCGCTCACGCAGTTCAGCAGCGTTGATTTTCCGGCGCCGTTGCCGCCGATGACCGTCACAAATTCGCCGGGCGCGAGGTGCAGATCCACGCCCGCTAGCGCCGTTTTTTCATTGACCGTACCCGCATGGAATACGATCTTCACTGCTTTCATTTCAAGCATTGCCGTGCCTCCTCCCTTGCGGCCTTTCGCGCCTGTGCTTTCTGTTTGAGCGCAGGCAGGGACAGCGCGACCGCCACTGTCAGGGCAGTAAAGAGCTTCAGATCATTTGCGGGCATTCCGAGTTTCAGGACCAATGCGATGATAAGGCGGTAGCAGATCGCGCCGAATACCAGCGAACGCAGCGACTGTGAAAAGGTCTTTTTCCCAAACAGCACCTCGCCGATGATGAGAGAGGCCAGCCCGATCACAATGGATCCCGTTCCCATCTGGATGTCCGCAAAGGTCTGGCTTTGTGCGATCAAACCGCCGGACAGGGCGACAAGGCCATTGCTGAGCACGAGTCCCAGTATCTTCATAGCGTCGGTGTTCACACCCTGTGCGCGCGCCATACGGGCATTGTCGCCCGTCGCACGGACTGCGCAGCCGATCTCCGTGCCGAAGAACCAGTAAACGAACCCGAGTACCGCCAGAACGAACAGCAGTCCCACCGCAATCATGGAAAGATTGCGCGAAAGCCCAAGTGCGCCGAATCCGTCAAACACGGTCGGCATACGCAGCAGGGAGACGTTTGCCTTGCCCATGATGCGCAGGTTGATCGACCAGAGCGCGATCATGGTCAAAATGCCGGACAGCAGCGCCGGAATATGCAGCGCGGTGTGCAGCAGCCCCGTCGCAAGGCCGGCGAGCATCCCGCCGAGCGCTGCAAGCACCAGTGCAAGCAGCGGATGAATGCCAGCCGCAATGCACACGGCCGCGATGGCAGCCCCCATGGTGAGGCTGCCTTCTACGGTCAGATCCGCAATGTCCAGCACACGGTAGCTGATGTAAACGCCGCAGGTCATAAGCGTCCAGAGCAGTCCTAACGCCACCGCGCCCAAGAATTCATTCCACATGAGACGGTACCTCTCTCATCAGCCGCGCAGTTTATTCCGCATATTGCGCAAGTTCATCGGGGATCTTCAGTCCGATGGTCTCCGCTGTCGCCGCATTGATCCTGTAATCAAACTCCGTCAGGCTCTCGATGGGCATTTCCGCAATGTTCGCGCCCTCTTTCAGAATGCGCACCGCCATGAGTCCCGTCTGGTGGCCAAGGTTGTAGTAGTTGATGCCGAGCGTCGCAAGACCGCCGCTGTCAACCATGCCGGATTCGCCGCAGATGACCGGGATCTTCGCTTCGTTTGCAACGCCTGCGACAACGGGCATGGACGATGCGAGCGTGTTGTCCGTCGGAATGTAGATGGCGTCGCACTTGCCGACGAGGGTCTGCATCGCCTGCTGCACATCATTGGTGGAAGTCACCGTGATCTCTTCATAGCCAAGTCCCAACGCTTCGATCTCCGCCTTTGCGATACCGGCCTGCAGCACCGAATTGTCCTCGCCGCCATTGTAGATGCAGCCGATGGTCTTGGTATCGGGTGCAAGCTGCACGATCAACGCGATCTGCTCCTTGATGGGGTTCATATCCGTCGTGCCGGAAACATTGCCGCCAGGCGCCGCATTGCTGTTGACGAGCTTTGCGCTCTCATAATCCGTAACGGCGGTCGCAAGGATCGGGATCTCTGTCGTTTTGCCTGCCATAGCTTGTGCGGCAGGCGTTGCGATCGCAAGGATCAAATCGACCTTCTCGCCGAGGAAGCGCTCACCGATTGTGGAAAGATTCGATTGGTCGCCCTGTGCGTTTTGCAGGTCGATCTCGACCGTTTCACCGTCAACAAAGCCGTTTTCGGCAAGCGCCGCGATGAATCCCTCGCACGCGCTGTCCAGCGCCGCGTGCTCCGCAAGCTGCACGATGCCGACGCGCGGCAGTCGATCCTCTTCTCCCGCATCCACCGCGGGGGCGGTCGTGCAGCCGGCGAGCGCCGCAACAAGCAGCAGCGCCGTAAGCACCGAAATCAACTTTTTGCCTGTCTTTTTCATGTTGTTTTTCCTCCGTTTCTCTTGTCAGGTGCAAAAAAAGTCCTTTCCCGACGATTCGGAAAAGGACGGACGCACCGTGTTACCACCTTTTTTCCCCGCCGCCTCACAGCCTGCGGGCTCAGCAAGCAATCCAACAATCGCTCTGCGCTGTAACGGGCGCCCCCGGATCGGCTTACTGAGCGATTTTCGCGCCGTTCTGCCCATCGACTCGCCGAATGTAATTCCTCTACGGCCCCGCTGCTTTTGTTTCACCCCGTTCAAAAGCTCTCTGCCAGCTCACAGACCGTTCGTACTTGTTTCGGGTCAACGTCATTTTTGATTTTCTGTATTGTAGTATATCATATATCATTTGTCAAGCGCATTTTCTCTTTTTTTTGAAAAAAAATCGCGCGAACCAAACAGTTCACGCGATTCTATTCGAGTTTGTCGTTTTGCCGTGTCAGATCCTCGCCACACCGGTGTCCCTCGCCGCTTTTGCAACAGCCGCGGCGACTGTCTGCCCAACGCGCGGGTCAAACGCCTTGGGAATGATATACTCCGCTGAAAGCTCTTCCTCGGTAATCAGGCCCGCAAGCGCCCGCGCTGCCGCGATCTTCATCGCATCATTGATATCGCGCGCGCGTACATCGAACGTCCCGCGGAAGATGCCCGGAAACGCCAGAACATTGTTGATCTGATTGGGATAGTCGCTGCGACCGGTCGCAATCACTTTTGCACCGCCCGCTTTCGCATCGTCCGGGAAGATCTCCGGCGTGGGGTTCGCGCAGGCAAACACGATCGCATCGCGATTCATGGTGCGCACCATCTCCGTCGTGACCATGCCCGGTGCGGAAACGCCGATAAATACATCCGCGCCGACCAGCATATCCGCAAGGCTGCCCGTTCTCTTTTCACGATTGGTCAAAAGCGCCATCTCGTCTTTAATGGGATTCATGCCCTCGCTGCGGCCCTCGTAGATCGCGCCCTTGCGGTCGCAAAGCGTAATATTGCGGAACCCGTCCGAAAGCAGGAGCTTCGTAATGCTGATCGCGGCCGCGCCCGCGCCATTGATAACGACGCGCACGTCCTCCTTCGTTTTCCCTACGACCTTCAGCGCATTGGTCAGACCCGCGAGCGTGATGACCGCCGTTCCGTGCTGATCGTCATGGAAGATCGGAATGTCGCATTTTTCCTTCAATTTCTTTTCGATCTCAAAACAGCGCGGCGCGGCGATATCCTCAAGGTTTACGCCGCCGAAGCTGCCGGAGATCAGGTAAATCGTGTTCACGATCTCGTCCACATCCTTGGACTTGATGCAGAGCGGAAAAGCATCCACGCCGCCGAAGGACTTGAACAGCACGCACTTGCCTTCCATAACGGGCATTCCCGCCTCGGGGCCGATATCGCCGAGACCCAGCACCGCCGTGCCGTCCGTTACAACAAGGCAGAGATTCCAGCGGCGTGTCAGCTCATAGGAGCGGTCAACATCCTTCTGGATTGCAATGCAGGGCGCCGCGACGCCCGGCGTGTAAGCAAGCGACAGATCCTCTTTTGTTTTTACAGGTACGGTCGCTACTACCTCGATTTTCCCCTTCCACTCTTCATGTTTCTTCAGCGATTCTTTTGCGTAATCCATAGCGTTTCTCCTTACTTTTCAAAGGGAAAGGTATAGGGGAGCTTCAGCTCGTCGCGCACGGCGATCAGCTCTTTCTGGATCGCTTCGCCGACAGGTACCCCCTTATCCTTTCGCTCCTGCCAGGCGATGTACTCCTTTTCGCCAGCGGTGTAGATGCGTTCCGCGCCCGGCGCCTTTTCCGACGCGCGCAGTCCGCGGCAAATGCCGCCCGCAGTCTTTTTAAATGTATCGGCGCCCATAAAGAACTCCGGGTTGATAACAAAGAAGAAGTGACCGAGATGATACATGCGGTTATTTCCGTTCTCATCCTTGCCGCTGAGCGCTTTCATGAACGGGCCGCCCGTCAGTGCTGCCGAGAGGATCTCAACAACGGTCGTAAAGCCGTATCCCTTGTAGCCGCCGGTCTCTTCACCCATTCCGCCGAGCGGGAGCAGGGCGCAGTTGCCTCTGCGCATCTCCTTCAGAATCTCAGCGGATTCCGTCATCGTCTTGCCGTCCTTCGTGACGACAAGCCCGGCGGGCGTCGGTTTCCCGCTTCTTGCGTAGTACTCGATCTTTCCGTTTTGAATGGTCGAAGTCGCGCAGTCAAGGTTAAACGGAAACGCCTCGTCCGTCGGCATGGTGAAAGTCAGCGGGTTTGTACCCATCATCGGCTCCACGCCGAAGGTCGGCGCAACGGACGGCCGCGCGTTCGTGCCGGTGATACCGATCATCCCCGCCTTTTCTGCCATCATTGTCCAATAACCCGCGATGCCGTAATGTGTGGAGTTGCAGATCGCGCCGCCTGCCATGCCGTAGGTCTTTGCCTTTTCGATCAGCATTTCCATCATGCGATGGCTCGCGACCATGCCCATGCCGTCGTGCGCGTCCGTTACCACGGTCGTCGGCGTCTCTTTCAAGATCTCGATCTCCGTCACGGGTTTCAGCGTTCCGTTGATGATCCGGTCGATGTAGATGGGCTTGAATCGGTTGCAGCCATGGCTCTCAATGCCGCGGCGGTCGCTTTCAAGCAGCACATCCGCACAGATGGCCGCATCCTCTCTCGGTACGCCGTAACCGGCAAACGCATCGGTCAAAAAAGCGTTCATCAATTCCCATGATACATAAGGTCTTGTTTCGGTCATTCGCCTGTTCTCCTTTTGTGAAGTCTTGCGCGCGGCAGAATATCCGGGCGCAGAAGACATCGTTTCATTCTGTTTTTATTGTATACGAGCGAAATGGAAAATACAAGCTTCCGTCCATTTACAGCGTTTTCAGGCGATCATTAAGCTTTTCGTAGATCACTCGCATACAAGGTTCTGTGCAGCGTTCGACCGTATCCGCAAGCGGCATCCAGAGCACGCCGCTGTTTTCGTCGGGCTTGCAGCGCAGCCGCTCCCGCTCGTCCGCTTCAATGAGATAGGTACAGTTGAGGTGAAGATGGGAAGAGACATACGTTCCGCGCTTGACGTGTCCGTTCACGGTCAAAATCTCAAGCGAATAGATCCGATCCAGCAAAAGCTTCCCGCCGCAAATGCCGGTCTCCTCTTTCGCCTCCCGCAGTGCGACCGCGGCGAGATTGCCGTCGCCGTCCGCATGACCGCCCGTCCAGCTCCAGGAATCGTAAATATTGTGATATGCCATGAGCACGCGATCCCGCGCACTGTTCACGATCCAGGCGGAAGCAGTAAAATGGCAGAGCGGATTTTCCCGCGTCAGCACGTCGTCAAACCTGTCAAGATAAACAAGCATCAGTCCGCGGTCGGCCTGTTCCTGCGCGCATTGCGGCTTGTACGCTGCAATCTGTTCTCTGAGTTCCATATGTTTTCCCCGATATGGCAGAGCGGATGCAGTCGCCCCGCATCCGCCCTTGAAATATACCCTCTGTTCAACCGATCGTTTCAAGCGCCGCTTTTGCGACGTTCTCCGGCGTCATGCCGAACTCACGGAAGAGAACCCCCGCGGGTGCGGATGCACCGAAATGATTGATCGACACGACCTTGCCGTCAAGCCCTGTATACTTATGCCAGCCGTAATCGCTAGCAGCCTCCACGGCGACGCGGGCGCGCACCGCTTTCGGAAGCACAGACTCACGGTATGCCGCATCCTGCATATCAAACAGGTTCGTACAGGGCATGGAGACCACGCGTGCATGTACGCCCTTGTCCGCAAGAATCTTTGCCGCTTCCATCACGGTCTCGACCTCGGAACCGCAGGCCATGAGGATCACGTCGGGCTTGCCGTTTTCGGCATCGCAAAGGATGTAGCCGCCCTTGCCGGCTTCACGGCCCGTTTCCGCAAGCTGCGGCAGGTTCTGACGCGAAAGCGCCATGACGGCAGGCATCTTATGCGAAAGAGCCGCAAGATAGCAGGCGGACGTCTCCCGCATGTCCGCAGGACGGAACACGAGCGTATCCGGCGTTGCACGAAGGCTGGCGAGCTGCTCGATCGGCTGGTGCGTCGGTCCGTCCTCTCCCACGCCGATGCTGTCATGCGTGAGCACATAGGTAACGGGAAGCTTCATGAGCGCAGCAAGACGAAGCGCAGGCTTCAGATAATCCGCGAACACAAGGAACGTTGCGCAGTATGGACGCAGGCCGCCATAGAGCGCGATGCCGTTGCAGGCCGCAGCCATGGCAAACTCACGAATGCCGAAATGAATATTCTTGCCCTCCCGATGCTCCGGGGAATAGAAGGCTTCTCCCTTGAGCTCCGTCTTGTTGGACGGCGCAAGATCCGCGCTGCCGCCGAACAGGTTCGGAAGGTATGCGTTCAGTTGATTCAGGATCGCGCCGCTCGTTGCGCGAGTCGCCATGGGCTTATCCGCCGCAAAGAGGCTCTCGTCGTTCAAAAGCGTCTCCGGCAGCTTATCGCTGTGATATTCCTGCCAAAGCTTGTACAGCTCCGGATACGCGGTCTTGTAGCGGTCGAACATCTCGTTATACTCTGCTTCCGCCTTTTCAAAGCCGGGCAGGAAAGAAGCGTATGTTGCGCGAACATCCTCCGGCACGACGAAAGCGTCCTCCGTCCAGCCGTAGAATTCCTTCATCTTCACGATATTTTCCTCGCCGAGCGGCTCGCCGTGTGCAGAGGCCTTGCCCTCTTTTGCGGTGCCGTGCGCGATGTTCGTATGCACGATGATCAGCGACGGTGTGTCCATTCTCTTTGCGTGCTCGAGCGCTGCCGTGACCGCATCGATGTCCTCGCCGCTTGCGACCTGCTGCACATCCCAGCCGTAAGCTTCGTAGCGTTTCTGAACATCCTCTGTGAGCGCAATATCCGTGCTGCCCTCGATCGTGATGCGGTTGCTGTCATAGAGCGCGATCAGCTTGCCGAGCTTCATCGTGCCGGCCATTGCTGCGGCTTCCGCCTGGACGCCCTCCATCATGCAGCCGTCGCCCATAAGCACATAGGTGTAGTTATCGACGACCGGGTACCCCTCGCGATTGAAAATGGCCGCAAGATGGCTCTCCGCCATTGCCATGCCGACCGCCGTCGCGATACCCTGGCCCAAAGGACCGCTCGTGCTTTCCACGCCCACCGTGTGACCGAATTCCGGATGTCCCGGCGTTTTGCTTCCCCACTGACGGAACTGCTTGAGATCCTCGATAGTGAGTGGGTAGCCGAACAGATGCAGCAGCGAATATTCAAGCGCGGAAGCATGCCCTGCGCTCAGCACAAAGCGGTCGCGCGCCTGCCACGCCGGATCTTTCGGATTATGCTTCATCTGCTTCCACAGCGCATACGCCATGGGCGCGGAGCCGATCGCCATGCCGGGATGCCCGCTGTTGGCCTTCTGCACCGCCTCGACGGCAAGCATACGAATCGCGGTGATCGCTCTCTTATCAGCACTTGTCAAACGTTCTACTACCTCCATCCTTCTATTCAGCGCCATACCTGCAAACAATGCCTGCAGCGGCGGCCGGCGAATGATACCCGTTTCTTCGGCGGTCGTCAAAAGCGTCTTTCCCGACCGTCCCGGTACAGCTAATCTTATCATGTTTTCCCTCGCCTGACAAGCGGAACAACGCGTTGGCGGGCGCATGAAGCAGACGGCGCGTCAACGTTCGTTTTCATCGACGTTCTCCACGGCTTTCATGCGGCCGGTCAGACGATCGAGATTTTCTACGGTGCGACGATCCATGAAATGCTCGATCTTTTCGACCTGTTCCAGCTCGTCCGCCGTGCCGTTCAGCGTGCAGAAAAATGCTTGCAGCACCCGGTGACGATACAGCAGATACCGGCCGGCCTCCTTTCCGCGTGCGGTCAGCTTCAAAAAGCCGTAGCGTTCGTAATCCAAATATCCCGCATCCCGAAGATTGGAGGCCATTTTGGAGGCGGACGACGGCTTAACATGAAGCATTCGCGCGAGCTCACTGATCCGCACGACGCGCCCCTCGTCCTCCATTCTCGCGATCATTTCAAGATAGTCCTCCATGGCTGCGCTCGGCTGCTCCGTCTCGATCCTTTCATATCCCTTCATCGTATAAAACCCGCTTCGCTCTTGCGTTGTAACCAGCCTCCCTCTTTGGAACCGTTTTTTTCCGGATTTAATAGTATATGACACCGGGAAACAGAGTTTCCCGCAACGAATATTGTTTCGAGGTGCCAACATCATGAATAACCAACGCTGTCTCTCTGACATACGTCCCGGCGAAAAAGCGACCGTTTCAGCACTGCGCACGGAAGGCAGTATGCGGCGCCGGCTTCTCGATATCGGTCTGATCGAAAACACCGACGTGGAGTGCCTCGGACGCAGCCCGGCCGGGGATCCCTCCGCATATCTGATACGCGGCGCGGTCATCGCCATTCGCGCTGCGGACTGCCGCGACATTCTCATTGCACCGTAAACAGGAGGAAACGTCTATGGGACTTACCATGCAGTCCGTCGGTTCCGGCGCGCTGGACGCCGGTCTCAGTATTCAGCGTCAAGCCCCCTCCGACCGCGTCGTCGCTGTTGCGGGGAACCCAAATGTCGGCAAAAGTACCGTGTTCAACGCATTGACAGGTATGAACCAACACACGGGAAACTGGCCGGGAAAGACCGTCACAAACGCACAGGGCGTGTTCTGTACGGCGGCGCGGCGCTACATTCTTGTGGACATCCCCGGCACATATTCCCTCATGGCGCACTCACAGGAGGAAGAGATCGCGCGCGACTTTCTCTGTTTCGGCGCGCCGGATGCGGTCGTGGTCGTTTGTGACGCAACCTGTCTTGAGCGCAATCTCAACCTCGTCCTGCAGGTGCTTGAGATCACAAAGCGTGTGATTGTCTGCGTCAATCTGATGGACGAAGCGGAACGCAGGCGTATTCGGATCGACTTTGAAACGCTTTCCGCGAGACTCGGCGTTCCCGTGATCGGCGTGACCGCGCAAAAACGGCCGACACTGGCGCCGCTTGAGTCCGCGTTGGATGCGCTCTGCGCGGAGACATCGCCGTCGGCGTCGGTCTCGGAATCCCAGCCGCCGGTCCTTTATGCGCCGCCCATTGAAGCCGCGGTTTCTTTTGTTTCCCACGCGCTGAGGACGTACCTTCCCGCGTCGTGCGGGCTTTCGCTTCGATTTGTTTCGCTCAAGCTTCTCGAAGGAGATGCGTCGCTGCTTCGTTCTCTTTCCGATGCGCTCGGAGAGGACCTGCTCAAGGTAAAGCGTATCGCGGAGGCCGTTGCACGGGCGAACGAACTGCTCGCGGCGCACGATCTCGCCGCCGATGCTTTCAAAGACGCTGTCGTTGCGTCCATCGTACACTATGCGGAGGAGCTTGCCGCCGCAGCGGTGTCCTGTCAAAGCAGCCGCCGCGCGGCGTTTGACCGCAGCATGGATCGCATCCTGACAGGCCGCGCTGCCGGATACCCGGTGATGCTGCTTCTGCTTGCGCTCGTGTTCTTTCTCACGATCAGCGGTGCGAACTACCCCTCCGCGCTTCTCTCAAAGGCGCTGTTTACTGTCCAAGACTGGCTGAGCGCTCTGTTTTTCCGGCTCAACGCGCCCGACTGGCTGCACGGCGCGCTGGTACTCGGCGTCTATCGGGTGCTCGCCTGGATCGTGTCCGTTATGCTGCCGCCCATGGCAATCTTTTTCCCGCTCTTTACGCTGTTGGAGGACATCGGCTACCTCCCGCGCGTCGCCTACAATCTCGACAAGCCGTTTCAGCGCTGCCACGCGTGCGGCAAGCAGGCGCTGACCACCTGCATGGTTTCCTGAAGAATGCGGTTATCCTATGGTATAGTCCTTATGCGACGGCTCCGTCTGAAAGCGATAGAAGATTCTGACGGTCTGCCGTCTCACCCGTCCAAGTGGGCTCTGCTCGTAGACTCCCTGTTCGATCTCGATGCGTTCGATCAGCTGAAACAGCAGTGCAGGCGTCAGCTCCGGGTCATGTATGATCCGCCGGAGCTTGCCTTCCAGTTTTTCACGCAAAGCCCGTTCCGCTTCCTCTTCCGCCTCACCGCGCGATTCAGCCGTTCTCATGCGTCTTTCCAATGCTTCCGATTCCTTGCCATACTTGAGCAGGAGATCGTTCATTCGCGTATCGCACAGCCGTCCTGCGGCATGATCCTCATACAGCTTTTCAATGATGCTTTCGATCAGCCGAAGCCTGTTTCGCAGCGAAAGCAACGCACTCGCGTGCTCCTTCTTCTGCGTTCGGCCTTCCCATGCGCGCCACACGGTTCCAAGAATCGCTTCCCGCTCTTCATCACCCATACAAAGCTGCTCCTTCAGCGACCTTTGCACAAGTTCATACAGCGCATTATAGTCAATAAAATGATTGCTGCATTCCCCTCGTCCATAGAGCTTATATCCTCCGCAGGTCAAGTTTGCAGGCGATCCCTTCTTCCGCGTGCCTGTGGCCGACATGCATCGTCCGCAGTCGGCGCACTTTGCAATGCCCGAGAACAGGTTCCTAAACGCGCCCTTCTTTTTGCAGTGTCTTGCCGCGGAATGCCTGCGGACAAGTTCAAAGGTATCCTGATCCACAAGCGCCTCATGCGTATTCTCGACAACAACCCATTCGTCGTCCGGTCTGCGGATCGTCGCACGGCTCTTAAAGGAGACTTTCGAGGTTTTGCCCTGCACGGTATTTCCAAGGTACACGGCATTGCGCAACATTTTAGCGATCGTCGCGGCCGTCCACTCCTGTCGCTTGGAGCAGCGTCTTGCATCCAGTCCATCATGCGTCATACAGCGATAGACAGCGGGCGGCGGTATTCCCTGTCCATTGAGCGTGCGTGCGATCTCTGACGGCGGCGTGCCGTTTGCCGCCAGTTGAAATATCTTCTTTACGATCTCTCCGGAGCAAGGGTCAACGACCAGATGATTGTTATCCGATATGTCCTTCTGATACCCATACGGTGCAAAGGCTGCAATATACGCGCCGTCCCGCATTTTTGTCAGGAACGCGGAACGGATCTTTCGGGAAGTGTCGCGGGCGTACATTTCATTGATGACGTTTTTAAACGGCGCGACGTCCGTATATGGGGAATCCGAGTCATACCCATCGTTGACGGCGATGCAGCGGACGCCCTTTCCCGGGAAATACAGCTCCGTGTACTGTCCCGTCATGATATAATCGCGTCCCAAGCGCGACAGATCTTTGGTGATCACGAGATCGATCTTCTTTGCCTCGATGTCTGCGATCAGCCGCCGAAAACCCGGCCTGTCAAAATTCGTGCCGCTCCAGCCGTCGTCCACATACTCTGCAACGACTGGATAGCCGTTGTCCGCGGCATAGTCCTGAAGCATTCGTCGCTGCGTTGCGATACTCGCGCTCTCGCCCGCCCCATCATCATCCCTGGACAGGCGCATATACAGTGCCGCTCTGTAGGTTGCATTTTCTCTCATGTTCCTTCCTCATAAGCCGAATCGCCGCCTGTATGATCCGTACAGGGACACGGCGGTCCCGCCAAAAGCCAGTCGGTCAAAAGCTCCTCCAAAAGCTGTTCGAGCGGCACATTCGATACGGATTCCGTTATAACGGAATAGACATCCAGCGCTGTCAGCTTTATCACCCTCTCAAAGAATTCTTACGCGCAGAAACAGAAATTTTGCCTGTCCGCGCCAGAGTCCGGCAATGCGCCGTCCGCTTTTTAAGGGGGGCGCCGCAACGGACCGCCTACCCGCGCGAAATTGCTTGGAAGCGGTGAAAAACCGGCAAAGGCGCTCCGTCTCGGAACGGGCGTCTCCCTGTTTACACTAAATTCACAGCTATATTCGCCGTCTTATGATAAAATGCATGGGTAACCTTTTGCGGCGCGCGCATAGGTATCAATGGGAGGCATTGCAATGAAAGTCATTTTTCAGTTGATCGGATTTCTGGTGGTCATTCTGCTGCTGTTGACCGCCGTGTTGTTCTATCTGGACAGCAAGGGGCTTTTGAGCGGCGACCTCGGCAGCCTCATTCATGCCCTGCACCAGCTGTATCTGGAGGCGCGCGACGTTACGCTTGCATTCCTGCAGCGCAGCGGGATCGCCGATGATGCCGCCAATCTTCTGGATGAAGGCGCGGACAGGCTTCGGGGGCAGACTGCAACGGACTCGCCCACGATCATCGAGATGGCGACACCGGAATTTGTCAGCACGCCGCTGCCTGAGACGACAACGGTACCCGGTGTGATCCGCACCACCGTCCCCGCCATTATCGAAACGCCGCTGCCCGGCATGCCATGATCTGTTTTGAGCCCAAATGCAAACGGCCCTCCGCCTGCACAATTGCAAGAGGAGGGTCGTATTTATTCTCGGAATAGGATCAATCGCAATCGAAAATCGCTTTTTGTTCGATTCGTTCGCCGTACTGCGCCTTCCACCGATGATGCATTTCGGAATCATCGTAAAGCGGGAGCGCCTCGGGTCGCATTGTAAGCCGGATCATAAGGTCATAGCGGTTCGGCCGCTCCGAGCAGCAGGGAATCACCTGCACGTTTTCCACGCCGCTGATCTCCGTAGATGCAGAAAACAATTCTCGTATCTCCGGAAGCAGTCTGGTGCGATCCTGCCGGTCTTTGAACTTAACGATGATGTAATGGTCCATTTCGTTCTCCTTGCAATTCACCTATTACATGTATTTTAGCATATGGCAAACAGGTAAATCCACAATAATCACTTCAATTCCGGTCATGTGTTTTGTGATGCACAAGCAGTGATATAAGTATTCACGACTCGCATTACTGTGCTTTCAAGCAAATCAGACGGTGTACATGTGATTTCTCCTGCAATGCATCGCATTGTATTGTTTTAATAATGCTCTCCTTCGTAACTATTTGCGTTTCTTCTTCTCTTTTTTCTGGTGTTTTTCGATCTTCTCCGCTTTCGGCTCGATGATCTCATACGGCGCGTCCTGCTGGCCGGTCAACACGTCATTTTGGTTTTGCAGGCCCACGTCCTCCGAGTACACGACGCCCGGAGAACTCGGCCCCAGTGCAATGGCATTGCTGACGTAGCGTTTGAGCGTAAAGTGGAAACTCGTGCCTTTTCCAACGACGCTCTGCACCGTGATCTGTTCGCCCAGATTATCGATGATCTGCTTAGCAATCGACAATCCAAGCCCCGTTCCACCCTCTTTGCGCGATTTATCGACCTTATAAAACCTTTCAAACAGGTGCGGGAGCTCCTCCGCCGCAATGCCGCAGCCTGTATCCGTTACGGAAACAACGATCCGCTCCCCCGCTTCGGCAGAAAGCGTGATGCTGCCGCCCTCCGGAGTATACCGCATTGCATTGTCGATCAGGATGACAAGGATCTGCTCAACGCGGTCCCGATCCGTCATGGCATACGGGACATTTTCCGCTTTCAATTCCAGCCGGATCCCGTGCTGCGCCGCTTCCACCTTATAGTTCTGCTGCATTTCTTCGAGCAGTTCCTGAAGGTTCACGGCCGACACTTCCATATATTCGCTGCCGGACTGCAGCCTCGACAACTGCAGCAGGTCGGTAATAAGCCTCGACATCCGCAGCACTTCGTGCATCATGATATCGTAATACCGCTTCTGCGTCTCCGCATCCTTGACCATGCCGTCGGAAAGCGGTTCCAGCAAACCTCGCACAGCGGTCAGCGGCGTGCGAAGCTCATGGCTGACATTCGCAACGTAATCTCTGCGCGTCTGCTCCAAGCGTTCAAACTCCGTCACGTCCTTGAACAGCCCCACTGCGCCTGTGCATTCTCCGTTCTCGGCCAGCACGGGGACGATCGAGATCCAAAGCGCTCGATTGCCCGGCAGAGAATAGCTCAGCGTTTTCGACTTCTGCGTCTCCAGAACGCTGTCAAACTCGTGCCACACCTTTTCGTCCGGGACAAGATCCATCGGCGTATGCACATCCACTGCGCCAAACATGTCCATAAGCGCCGAATTGTAATGCGTAAGGCATCCGAGACGGTCGATCGCCGCAACGCCGTCGGTAAAGCTCGTGAGCAGCTGGTTGAGCTGCCTTTTTTCGTTTTGAAGCTGATAAATCGTTTGGGACAGGTTATCGCACAGCGTATTCAGTGCGCGCGCCAAAATGCCGGTCTCGCCGGAGGACGTTTCGTCCGCGCGCACCTCGAAATTGCCTTTGGACATTTCGATCGCAACGTTCGCCATTTCTGTCAGCGGCCGAGAAATGCTGTTCGTTCCGACAACGGTCAGCAGCATGAACGCAGGCAGCACCAGCACAACCGTAAACATGAGCGCATCGCTGAGCTGCTGGAACGCGGTTTGGATCCTGCTGATCTGCTTGATGATAAAAATGCCGCCTGTTACGACGCCTTCCGCATCGCGGATCGGAACGCCGACGCTGATGGCGATCTCCTTGTTGGAGAGCATCAGGCTGTCGTTCTTTACCGTTTCGCCTCGGAGAACATTTTGAATTTCGGCATCAAAATAAACGCCGAAATCCTGCACTTCTACGGCGCTCCCAACATTTCTGACGATCAGCGTTTTGCCGAGCTGGTCGGCAATCAGGATGGCGGACTCGCTCGCAAGCGTCTGTTTCTCGATCAAGCGATTGAACGCGGGCTCATCGAGTGCCCCGTTCTTATACTCCTCGTAGATCTGCCGCGTGATCTCCGCTTCCGGTTCGAGATTGTCCATCTCAATGGAGATATAGGTATTCCTGCCTACATACGTATACGCTGCAAGCGAAACGATGTTCGCCAGCAACAGTATCAAAATAGATGCGATCAATACCCGCCAAAAGAATACGCTGCGCATGGCACGTCACTCGGTTTCAAATTTATAGCCGACGCCGTAAATCGTTTTGATGCTCCAGCCAAGCCCCGTCGAGTCAAGCTTTGCGCGGATGCGTTTGATATGCGTATCTACCGTGCGCGTCTCTCCCGCAAAATCGTAGCCCCACACTTTGGAAAGCAGCTGCTCTCTTGTAAAGACCTGTCCGGGATTCGCTGCCAGCATGTGCAGGATCTCGATCTCCTTCGGCGTGCAGATCACGGGCTCGCCGCGAAGCGTTACCGTATAGCTCTTCAGATCGATCGTGAGTCCGTTGTAAGTGATCACGGAAGAATCGCTCTTCGGCTGCTCCGATGTGCGGCGCAGGACCGCTTTGATGCGTGCCACCACCTCGCGCGGGCTGAACGGCTTCACGATATAGTCGTCCGCGCCGAGCTCCAGACCGACGATGCGGTCGATCTCCTCGCCTTTTGCGGTCAACATCAAAATGGGCAGCTGCGAGGATTTGCGGATCTCGCGGCAGACCTCGATACCGGTCATCTTTGGCATCATAATGTCAAGCACGCACAGCACGACATCGGGCGATAGATTCTGAAGCGCCGCTTCGCCGTCGAACACATCCACCGTTTCAAAGCCTTCCGCCTTGAGGTAGATGCCAAGGGACTCGTGTACGATCTGATCGTCGTCCGCAATGAGTATTTTCTGGGCCATTTTCTGCTCCTCCGTGTATACGTTCAGTCGGTTTCTCGACGGAAACCGCCAGTCATCACCATTATTTCGTATTATACCATACCCGTTGTCGTCGAAAAGACGATTTTTTCCGCTTTCACCAAATGTTCACGGAGTTTTTCCGCATCCCGTTCCATGACCGGCACAAGCGCGGGATTATAAATACCGCTTGCGGGATGGTACAACGGAAATAGCGTGACCGCCCAGCCTTCCCACTTCACAGGAAGGGGCTTCCCATGCACCGCGCCGACAGTCTGCGCTTCAATGCCAAGCAGGAGCAGCAGCGCCAACAGCGGCGTATTGCCGAGCGTCACGATCACACGCGGACGGATCGACCGGATCTCTTCCCGAAGGAGCGGCAGCGATGCCTCGATCTCTTTTCGCGACGGCGTGCGATTCCGTGTTGATCGTTCGCCGCGAACGACCGGGCGATACTTCACGGCATTTGTCACATAGAGGTCGACGCGGGGGATCCCGGTCATCTGCAGCAGCGCGTCGAGCTGCTTTCCCGCTTTGCCGACAAACGGAACGGCCTGTTTCGTCTCCTCCGCGCCCGGCGCTTCACCTAAGAGCATGACCGGCGAATCAACTGCACCCGCGCCAAACACCGGGGCGGCGTACTCGCCGTTCGGCTGATCCTTCGGCGCAAGCAGGAGCAGTCGCGCGCGTTCCTTCGCGATCGCCCGTTCCAGTTCGAACTGCGTCCTGCACATGGCTAATTCCCGAGCGGATATGCCTGCGAGATCGCATTGTAATCCCGCGACAGCGTGCTGACGAGCGGCTCGATCTGTGAATACTCATAGCCGGAGAGCACATATTCCAGCTGTTGGATATCGGCTTCGAGCGTCGTGCGCGAGGCTGCGTCGATGCTTCCGATTTCTGCAAGATAAGCGCGAACGGTCGCAATAAGCTCTTCCGCCTGCGCTTTCAGTTCAAACACACTGAGCGAACCGTCCGCATGGACGGTGCAGGTCGGAACGCCGGCCAAATACTCCTCAATCGGCGCATCGGAACGGATCGCATTGGGCAGAGCCTTCATCAGGTATTCATCGTCAAACTGTGCAAACTGCGAATCGCTCCGAATCAGGATCATGCTCGTCTTTGTGACGCGATCCTCTGGGCAAAACTGCGTCGCAAGGCTTCCGGAATCCGAACAGATGGCGACCGTCAGGTGCATGTCGCACTCGGCCGTCGGCGCGCTGGCTGCATGGAACCAGTCCGTGACGGGCTTGTGTGCCTCGTCGTCCTTGCACGCATCGGTCGCGAGCAGGCCGGAAACGGAACATACCGTCTTTTTCACCAATCCGAGCGACGTCGGATCCGCGTCGATGATGGCGCCGTTTGCAAGCCCCTCGTGAATCGGCTCCATGAACGCTTTCCAGAGCGGCGCCGCGTAACCGCCGCCGGACGCGCCGTTTTTCAGTTTGTTCGCCGGATAATCATGTCCGACGAACACGGAGGCAACATAATAAGGCGTCATCCCGGCGAAATAGACGCTCGCATAGTCCGAGTTCGTTCCGGTTTTCCCCGCGACCGTCATGCCGTCGATCTTTGCCTTGGTGCCGGTCCCCGACTTTACGGCGTCCGTCAGCATATCGACGAGGAGATACGCCGTGCTCTCCTTATAGACGCGGTTAGACTTACGGATCTGATCTGCATCCAGCACAACGTTTCCGTCGCCGTCGATCACCTTCGTAAAGGACAATGGCTCCAGATACACGCCCTCGTTCGCGATCGCACCGTAGGCCGCGGCCATTTGGATCGGCGTGAGGCCGGAGGTTCCGAGCGCGAGACCCGGACCGTCTACATTGATCTTTGACATGTTTGCGCCGAGCAGTGCAAGGTAGCGCGCTCCCACGGCGGGCGTCACATAATCCATGAGCGTGCGTGCGGCGACAACGTTCAGCGAGGACATGATTCCGCGGCGCATAGTCACTGGGCCGTAACGGGATTTCAATCCACCCGACGGATATCCGCTCGGCGTGTCCCAGCCTTGGATACGGCCGTCCATATTCGGAATGATCGTGGCGGGCGACAGGCCCATATCGAGCGCCGGCCCGTAGACCGACAACGGCTTAATCGACGATCCGACCTCCGTATAGCTCTGGTATGCGCGGTTCAGACTCTTTCGCATGGTCGGTTCGTCTCGTCCTCCGACGATAGCGCGGAGCTCGCCGGTATGATGATCTAACACGACCGCCGCAGCCTGCGGCTGTACGGTCTCAATGACGGTCCCGTCGCTCTTCGTCTCAATGCTCAAGGCTTTGCTGCTGTCCGCGAGCGTCGGATAATGATCCCATGCGGAAAGCGTATTCTGCACGGTGTTCTGAATGGCGGGATCGACCGTCGTATAAATGTGATACCCGCCCGTGCGGAGCTCGTTTTCCACGGCGTTACGGTTCGCAGACGTATCGGGAAGTCCGCGCTGCTCCAGAAGATGCGTAATGACATCGTGTATCGCGTACTCCACAAAGTACGCCATATCGTACATCTGCTTCTGCTCGCTGACCTCGAGGATCTTTACCTGCTCCCGCAGCGCGCTTTCATATTGCTCCTTGGTAATATAGCCGGCCTGATACATGCGCTCCAGCACCTGATCGGTACGGTTGTTCGTGATCTCCATTTTGTCACGCACATACATGTTTCTGCGCGGATCATACGAATAGGGCGCCTGCGGGAGACCCGCGAGCATTGCGCATTCCCGCACGGTGAGTTCGGAAAGCTCTTTGCCGAAATAATCCTTGGCTGCGGTCTTTACGCCGTAATTCGACTGACCGAGGTAAATGTCGTTCAGGTACGCTTCCAGAATCTCGTCTTTGCCGATCATCTTTTCCAGTTCGAGCGCAAGGTACGCTTCCTGGATCTTGCGCTTATAGTTGCGCTGCGAGCCGAGAATCTTATTCTTGATGAGCTGCTGCGTGATCGTGCTGCCGCCGGAGGAATTGGAATTGCCGAGGATCTCGAGTGCGGCAGAAAACAGGCGCTTGAAATCCACGCCCTGATGCTTGTAAAAACGGACGTCCTCCACAGCGATGAACGCATTCTGGAGCATATCGGGAATGTCCTCGATGTCCACCCAGTCGCGGTATTCGACGTCCGCGATAGAGGTCATGAGTTTCCCGTCTTTATCGTACAAAAACGAGGTGCGATCCGAGATCGTGAGCTGCGCGACGTCGAGCGTCGGCGCGGTATCGATATATGCCTTGCCGATACCGAACGCAAGTCCCAGCCCCGCAAAGCAGAGCACGACAAACGCAACGATGAGCAGTTTCAACGAGGTGAACAGCACGGCAAGGGCAAACGGACGGTTCCGTTTCTTCTTCTGAAACAAACCCGCTGCCGATCCCTCTGCACCGAAGCGCACGAGGCCTTTTTCCTGCGTCTTTTTTTCGGAATCCGCCGTCCGGATAAACCGATCTTTCAGCCGCGAGAAAAAACCGTTTCCTTCCGCCATGCAGCGCAACCTCCAAAGCTCCTCCGCGCCGACGATGCGGCCATACCGAGGAATAGAATTCAAAACATTATAGCATATTGCTTCTTTGCTGTGTGCTTTTCCGCTAAAAATTCATAGTTTTGCCCTAATGCCTAAAAATAGTTCTTTACAAACCGGCGTTCATGCACTATAATACATTCTGTACGGGGCTTTAGCTCAGCTGGCTAGAGTGCCACACTGGCAGTGTGGAAGTCAGGGGTTCGAATCCCCTAAGCTCCACCAAAAGTCCACCGTAATTTTGATAGAATTACGGTGGCATTTTTTTATGACCGAAAACCGCTTGATACAAGGCTTTTCGGCTGTTTCAGCGCATAAGCGAACCCCGCTGCAGGCAATTCTGCGGCGGGGTTTCGTGCTTTTTGCGCGGATTGTGGCGTTCTGTTCCGCTGTAATCGTTAAACAGCCGAGTAATCGTTGAACTACTGGGGGTATTCGTTAAACCACCGAGTTCTGATAATACTCCTTATGAGAAAATCGGCGATGAAGTGCGGTCACTGGCGGATGAGGTACCGTTTGACATCCCCGATTCGTGGGAGTGGGTTCGGCTGGGCACCATTTCGTCCTATGCAGAAACCAAGCAGAAAATAAATGCAACAAGCGCCGGTCCTTCGATTTGGGGACTGGATTTGGAGGACATCGAGAAAGGCGGCAGGCTTTTAGAGCATAAAACAGTCGGTGAACGCAAAGCAGTTGGTGATAAGACCGTATTTGCGAAGGGGGATATTCTCTACAGCAAGCTGCGCCCATACTTGTTGAAAATTCTTGTCGCCCCCGATGGCGGCATTTGTACGCCAGAAATCGTACCATTCCGTGTATACGGCGGAATCAATCCGAACTACATCGTAAATTATCTAAAATCCCCTTATGTCGATAATCTCATCAACAGCATTACTTACGGCGTGAAGATGCCCAGAGTCGGCACAGAAACAATGACCACTCTATTAGTGCCAATACCTCCCCTGGATGAGCAACGGCGTATCGTTGAGAAGATTGATGAGGTTGCCGCTGCTGTTTCTGCATACGATGTGGCATACCAAAAAACTGAAACCTTAAATTCAACCTTCCCCGAAGCCATCAAGAAGTCGATACTGCAAGAGGCAGTCCAGGGCAAGCTGGTACCGCAAGACCCGTCTGACGAGCCTGCAGAGGCTCTGCTGAAGCGTATTCGGGCGGAGAAACAACGGATCATCAAGGAGGGCAAAATCAAAAAGGACAAGCACGAATCCGTTATTTTCAGACGAGATAATGTCGCTCGAAATTATACGCAATGAAATAAGCGCGGTTCAGCAGGAATTGCTATTGAAGTTGGAAATAAAATCAATCGCCATGCTAGAATATGCACCAAAACAAGATTCCGAGGCCTGCTGAAAACAGGATCATCAGAATTGGCGATGGAGCTGTTTTTCTGATTTTTTTACAAATCAGATGTGTTGCTCCGAGCATGGCAAATACTGCGATAGAGCGCAAATCGGGCGCAAATCCGGCCTGTAAATCTGTGAGGCCAAACAGCGTAGACAGCGCCATGCTGAGCGCGGTCGCAAGGATCATCGCTACAACGCACGGACGAACTCCCGATAAAAAGGCGTTGACGGGTGCATATTTCATCAGATTCTTTAGTGCGGATGCAATTAAGAGAATAATCAAAAATGACGGCAACACCACGCCCAGCGTTGCAACAAACGAACCGAGGATTCCGCCCTGTGTTGAGCCGATAAAGGTTGCCATATTCACGGCAAGGGGTCCCGGTGTGGATTCAGATACGGCAATAAAATTCAGAAACTCGTTCTCTGTCAGCCAGCCGTTGGAAAGCACCGTTTCGCGTACCAGCGAAACCATTCCATAGCCGCCGCCGAAAGACAAGGCACCGATCATCAAAAAGTTCAGAAAGAGACGCAGGTATATCATGACGTTTTCCCATCTCCTTTCCGGATTTTTCGCAGAAAGAAAACAACAAGCCCGACCGCGCCGCAGATCAGGATGTAAAACACAGAGGAAAACGAAACTGCTGTGATCGAGCAGCAGAGCATGGAAGCCATGACCAACGTGAGAAGCGTCAAGTTTAGTGTGTTTTTGTCAATACTTTTAAGCATTTTCAGCCCTGCGGTAAGGATCAGATAGATCACACATACCTGAATCCCGCGGAATGCGCAGGAAACCCAGCGCAAACTGAGAAACTGATCAAAGAACAGCGAGATACCATAAATTATAAAGAAAGATGGAATGCAGACAGCAAGTGTGGACATGGTTGCACCCGCAAATCCTGCAATTTTGTAACCAATGTAAGTCGCACTGTTGATGGCGACTGGTCCTGGCGTGGATTCGGCTACCGCAACCATGTCCAGAAACTCGCTTTTTTCAAGCCATTTTTTCTTTTCAACGAACTCATTTTCAAGCAGCGCAATCATAGCGTATCCGCCGCCAAAGGTGAACGCACCGATTTTTAAGAATGTGATAAATAAAGAGCAAATTAGTTTCATGCCTGTATATCCTGCCTTCTGCGAATAATACCTACAAGTAAAACACCCAATAGAACCAGGCAGCCAGACAACACCTGCGACACGCGGACACCTGGCATCAGATAGAGACTGTCAGTACGAAGTCCCTCTACAAAGCAGCGTATCACACCATAGCCGATCATGTAAAACGGAAGCAGATATCCCTTTTTTCTGAAATGCGGATAGGAGATCAGCATGACAATCAGCAGCAGTGTATTCAGTGCAGATTCGTAGAAGAACGTCGCCTGATGCCACTGCCCGAGTTCCACTATGTAAACACCATACGGAAAGAATTGGAGATCTGGATTTGTGATCAGATTTCCGTAAGCCTCCTGATTCACAAAATTCCCCCAACGCCCGATGGCTTGTCCAAGAACAAGGCTGGGAATCAGCGTATCTGCAAGCGACCAGAAGGAAAGCTTTTTGACCTTGCAGTAAATCAGTACAACAGCAACACCGCCGAGGATGCCTCCATAAATGGCAAGCCCGCCCTTATTGATTTGAAAAACGGAGAGAAGATTATCCTTGTACTGCTCCCACTCAAAAAGCACATAGTATGCTCTGGCACAGAGAATACACACGGGAATCAGCCAAAGCACGAGATTATATAAGTGATCCGGTTCAACTCCGGTTTTTTGCACCGGCGAAGTGCTAGCATAAATCCGAGGATCATGCCGAATGTGATGATGATACCGTACCATGCGATGTTCAGCCCTTCTATGCCAAACAGGTTTTCAACAGCATAATGATTCATAGATTTTTTGAAAGCCTCCCTGCTATTCGATGCGGAGCATCCGATAGCCGATTCCGATGTGCGTTTGTATGTATTGCTGCCCGTCTTTTCCGCGTTCCAGCTTTTTGCGCAGGGTCGCCATGAACACCCGCAGAGAAGCAATATCGTTTTCCCAACTGCTGCCCCAAATCAGCTGTGTGATGTAGGTGTGCGTCAGAACCTTGCCCACATTTTTTGAGAGCAGACACAACAGCTTGTATTCGATGGGCGTCAAGTGCAGTTCTGCACCGTCAAGATATGCGCAGCCTGCCGCATAGTCGATTTTCAGCGCACCGTTCGTAAAAATCGGAGATTCCTGCGCTGCGTCTGTTTTCATCAGCGACAGTCTCCGCTGCGTCACTCGCAGCCGCGCCAGCAGTTCATCCACGGAAAAGGGCTTGGTGAGATAATCGTCCGCCCCGGCATCCAGCGCCACGATTTTATCAGAATCCTCTGTTCTGGCGCTGATCACAATGATCGGCATATTTGACCACGAACGGATTTTTCGGATGATCTCCACGCCGTCCGTATCTGGCAGTCCCAAATCAAGCAGCACAATGTCCGGGTTGTGAGACAGCGCCTCCATCACGGCGCTTGCGCCGTTTTGCGCAGAAAGATACCTGTATTCATGGGTTTTCAGCGTTGTTGTGATCAGATTGCGCACCGGCGTATCATCTTCTACAACGAGGACGAGTGGCTTATTCATTTAGGTTCACCTCACTGAGCGGTACTGTAAAGGAAAAGATGCAGCCATGCGGCGAATTATCTTTCAATGTCATTTCGCCATTATGGGCATGAATGATGGCTTGGCAGAGCGTAAGCCCAAGCCCAAGACTTCGGCGGCTGTCGCCAATCGGATTGCCCCCGGTAAAAAACATTTCAAAAACACGTTCCTTCAGTTCATCCGGGATACCGAGACCGTTGTCGCTGACGCAGATTTCTGCTGCATTTCCCCGCTGGATTGCCGTGATTCGGATGTTCGAGCCAGCCGGAGTATATTTGACTGCATTGTTCACCAAGTTGATAAGCACCTGCATGATGAGTCCTGCATCCACCCGCACCAGCAGCGGCTCATCTCCGCAATCTACTGTAATGTGATGCTCCGCCGACCTTCGGTCGATATGTCGGAGCGATTCCGATACGATGTCGTCCACGACCTGATCGGAAAGGCGCAGCTTGACGCTGCCGTCCGCGATTTTCGTAACGGAAAGTAAATTCTCAACCAGTCCCGTCAGCCATTGCGCATCGTCATAAATGTCCGTAAAAATCTGTTTCCGCGTTTGTTCATCCAGCACGTTATAGCTGTGCAGCAGCGTATCCGCGTTGCCGGAAATGGAGGTCAGCGGGGTCCTAAGGTCATGGGAAATTGAACGCAGAAGGTTTGCACGAAGCTGCTCGTTCTTTGCAAGGACGGCGGCTTTTTCCTTTTCTTCGGCGTTGCGTAGGCTTTCCAGCGCCAGAGCGCACTCGCCGAGAATGGAAAACAGCACACTGGATGTAAATGCGTCAGGCTGCGTTTGCTTCTCCATCGGAATCCCGACAACACCGTAAATCTGCTGCCCGGTACGAATGGCAAGATACAGCCGTTTTGCTTTTGGAAAGTTTTGCGTCGTTGCTCCGGCACGTTTCC